>Ga0268386_10000054_pt1 | contig 59422 bp, 50 predicted proteins | sample RVTome_15_FD_200260 | JGI IMG/M metagenome (GOLD analysis project Ga0268386, IMG submission 200260) | Soil microbial communities from uranium-contaminated site in the Upper Colorado River Basin, Wyoming, United States - RVT150D86... ... | reverse complement strand
GCGACCACACCTACCGGCCCTTCGCGCTGAAGATGCGGCCGACGCCCTACGCGCGGATCGAGGAGCCGGTCCTGCCTGCCTCGCGCCCCTTCCGCTTCGAGCCGCTCGACGAGACGGTACCGGTCTTCGAGGGACGGTTCCGCGTGACGCAGGACGTGGTCCTGGCCGTCCGGGACGACGTCGCCCCGCTCCTGGCCTCGGCCGACCCGACCCTGGTCCTCGACGGCGTGCTCGAGTACCAGGTGTGCAGCGACACGGTCTGCTACCCGCCCGCCTCGCTGCCGGTGGAATGGAAGGTGCGCATCCGGCCGCTCGACCGAGAGCGCGCTCCGGAGCCCCTGCGCCGGCCCGACAGGCCGTGAGCCGCTAGGCTGCCGCCTTCATGGCCTTGGCGAGCGCGAGGGCGACGATCGCTTCGGGCGGGCCGTCGCCCACCAGGACGCAGACGACCTCGCCCTCCGGCCAGAACACGACCGTCAGCTCACCCTCACGGTAGACCTGGAACGGGATCCCCTCGTGCTCGCGGCGTTCCCGGGGCGCGGGCAACCCGGCCAACGTCCCCGCGTACATCTGGCAGACGACCAGGGCGCCGTCCGCGCCGCGGTACGCGAACAGCGCCGACGGGCGGCCGGCCACCTCCCCCACGCCGCCACCGAGGAGGCGCTGCTGCATCATGGCCAGGTCGAAGACCCGCACCGGGAAGCCGAGGCCCTGGCCCGCGAGGTGACGCTCGAGAGCGGCCGGGTCATCGGTCTCGAGGTCCAGCGCGGTCTGGCCGGAACGGAACGCACGGAAGTCCTGCGCCGCCTGTCGCGGCAGGGTCGGCGGGGAAGCGGCATCCCTGGAGCGCGTCGCGAGCCAGGCCGCGATCCCCACCGTGACGATACCGGCCGCCACCGCGGCCCCGGCGAGCCGGCGCCTCCATCGCGAGGCGCCCCTCTCCCGCGCGTCCGCCGCGTCGAGGGCGGCCCGGACGGCCTCGGCGAGAGGCCCGGGCACGGCGACCTGCGCGAGCCGCGTCGCCACCCGCTTCAGGCTCTCGTACGCCTGCCACCGCTCGGCGCAGGATCCGCAGGAACGGACGTGCTCGCGGGCGTCCGCGAGCGCCTCGGGACCGAGCCGGCCGTCCAGGGCATCCTGGATCCGGGCGTCGTCGAGGTGGTCCGTCACGACGCCCTCCCGGTGCCGGGCGCCGCCGGCCGGGGCCGGAGGCGCTCGATCGCCATCGACCGCGCACGGTGGAGGCGCGAGCGGAGCGTCCCCACCGGGCAGCCGACGCTCTCGGCCGCCTCCTCGTAGGTCAGGCCCTCGACGTCCACCAGGAGGATCGCGATCCGGAAGACGTCCGGAAGCGACCGCAGCGCCTCCTCCACCTCGGCCGCGGAAAGCCCGTCACCGGCGGCAGCGTGGCCGGCGGGCAGCTTCTCCTCGACGAGGTGCAGCGGCACCCAGCCGGCCGAGCGGCGCTCCTTGCGCTGCCGGTTGAGGAAGACCGTGTGCAGGATCTTCAGCAGCCAGGCCCGGGCGCTCGTCCCCGGATCGAAGTTGTCGAAGGTCCGGTAGGCGCGGAGCAGCGCCTCCTGGACCACGTCGCTGGCGTCCTCCGGTTTCCGGGTGAGCCTGACCGCGACGGAGTAGAGGGTCCTCATCAGCGGCAGGCACGCGGCCTCGAAGGCGGCCCGGCGTTCCTGCTCGGACGAGGCCATAGAACCCCAAGCGCCAGGCCACGGAACAGGGACCCGAGGAGAAGCGCCGGCGCGCAGGCCTCTCCATGCGGGGGCAACGACCGCGCCGCGGCTTTTATTCCGCCGCCCCGGGAACTCTCCGCGCCCTGGGGTGTTTCGAGCCTATGGCGTTTCAAAGATCGAGGAAGGAGAAACGATGTCACATCGAGCCAGCCGCATCGCGCGCCACGCCGTCGTGGCCGCGGCCGCCGTCTTCCTGGCCCGGGAGGCCGCCGCCAACGGATCGGTCGCGGGCTTCCGGGCCGTCACGGGCCCGACCGTCATCACCCGCCCCGGTTCCTACGTCGTCACCCGCAACATCTCCCTGGGACACCCGGGTACCGCGATCGTCATCGCGTCCAGCCACGTCACCCTCCACCTCGCCGGCCACACCCTCAGCGGCCCGGGGGGCAAGCAAGGGACCGGCATCCTCGTCGACGGCGCCAGCGCGGTCAACGTCCTGGGCGGCGCCGTGACCCGCTTCGGGACCGGCGTCGAGGTACGCGGCTCGACCAACGTGCGCGTCGAGGGCCTGCACGTCAACGGCGAGGACGCCGGCGGGCCGCCACCGGGCGAGGTGGGCATCCTCGTGTTCAACTCCCGCGCCGTGTTCCTCGAACGCAACATCGTGTCGAACACGTTCCTGGGCATCTTCGTCCGCGGAGGCGGGAGCGGCGGCAACCGCATCGCGGAGAACACGCTCACCGGAGGGGCCTCGGGCCAGCTCGGCATCTGCTACAACCCCGACGGCTCCGGCGACCCCGCCGGCCCCTCCGGCGACACGGTCTACAACAACCTGGTCTCGCGGTTCAACGTGGGGATCCAGACCAGCACGGGCACGTCGGGGAACATCTTCCGGGAGAACGACGTGGCCTATTTCCAGACGGACATCGAGGAGGTGGGACCCGGGCAGAACGTCTTCGAGGGGAACACGACGGTCGCGCTGGTGCCCTAGCTACCGCCCTCCCGGGGCGAACCCGAGGTGATCGCCTCGGGAGGGCGGTCCTTCTCTTCTCTCCGTGGCACCGCCGCGGAACTTCTCTCCGCCCCCCCCGGATCGTCGCCCATCGGACCTAGACTGGATACAGGCGGTCGAGGCGCGACCGCCCTGCGGAGGTCGCGTGCGCACGCGCCACTTCGTGTTCGTCGCCGCGGCGTTACCGGCCCACGCACGCCCTTCCACCCTGCCGGCGCGGTCGATCCCGCGCCGGAGCGACGCCATCCCGACTCCGGAGCCCCTGAATGGATGACGCCGTACCCGAAGCGCGAGCGCCAGCCGGCCACCTGGTCGTGGTGGGGTCCTCCGCGGGCGGGATAGAGGCGCTGTCGATCCTCATCGGCCGGATGTCACCCGACTTCCCGGCCCCCATCGTCCTGGGCCAGCATCTGGACCCCTATCGTCCCAGCCACCTGGCCCAGATCCTGGAGCGGCGTACGAGATTGTCCGTGGTAACCGTGCTCCAGCGCACCCGGCTCGAGATGGGGCACGTGTACGTCGTGCCCTCGGACCGGCACGTGATCATCGAGGACGCCCACGTCGACGTCAGGGGCGACTCGACACGCCCGCGGCCGTCCATCGACAGGCTGCTCTCGACCGCCGCCCAGGCGTACGGAGAGCGGCTCGTGGCCGTCATCCTGACCGGTTCGGGCTCCGACGGGGCGGCGGGAGCCGTCGAGGTCAAGGCCCAGGGCGGCGTGGTCGTCATCCAGAACCCCGAGACCGCCGCGTATCCGTCCATGCCCCTGGCCCTTCCCCCGACGGCGGTGGACCACGTGGCCGACCTCCCCGGCATCGCAGCGCTCCTCAGGGACCTCGTAACCAACGGTTCCGTCCCGGAGCCGGCCGCCCCTCCGGAAGACCTGACCGCGATCATGTCCGTCCTCGGGCGCGACGCCGGCATCGACTTCCGTGCCTACAGGGACACGACCGTCGTGCGCCGTATCGGCCGGCGGATGGCGGTGACCCACACCCGGAACGTCGGGGAGTACCGGCGCTTCCTGGAGGCCCACCCCGGCGAGGTCGTGGAGCTGGTCCGGGCGCTCCTGATCAACGTCACCGAGTTCTTCCGGGACGCGGAGGCGTTCGCGGTCCTCACGACCCAGGTGGTCCCGGAGCTGGTGAAACGGGCCCGGGGCCGCGACCGCGCGCTGCGCCTTTGGTCCGCGGGGTGCGCCACCGGAGAAGAGCCCTACTCCCTGGCCCTGGCCATCGCCGACCACCTCGGCGCCGAGCTGGCCGAGTGGACCGTGAAGGTCTTCGCCACCGACGTGGACGACGCGTCCATCGACTTCGCCCGCCGGGGGATCTACCCGCCCAACGTGCTGCGCAACCTCCCGGACGACTACCGGGGCCGCTTCTTCGAGGCGATGGAGACCGGGTTCCACGTCTCCAAGGTCGTTCGCGGGATGGTGATCTTCGGCCAGCAGGATCTCATCCGCGGGGCGCCCTTCCCTCGGATCGACCTCGTGGTGTGCCGCAACCTGCTCATCTACTTCAAGCCGGAGCTGCAACAGGAGATCCTCGACCGCTTTGCGTACTCCTTGGCGCCCACCGGCGGATACCTGTTCCTGGGCAAGGCCGAGACGGCGCGGCCCTCGCGGGCCGCGTACGAGCTCGTCAACAAGAAGTGGAGGGTCTACCGCTGCAGCGAGAGCCCCGGGGAGGCGCTGCGGCACCGCCGCGTGACCGCGGACCGCCGCTCCTCGGTCCGGCCGGTGAGCCCTGCGGGCCGCCAGGGGCGGCCGGGGCCGGAAGCCGCGGCCGGCGACGTGCGGGCCGAGCTGGCCGGGCTCCGGCGGTTCAACGAGCGGGTCCTCCGGCACGTCCCCGTCGGTGTCGCGATCATCGACCGCGGCTACCGGATCCTCAGCATGAACGGGGCCGCCCGCCGGCTGCTCGGGATCCGGGAAGTCCCCACGAACGCGGACTTCCTCCACTCGGTGCGCGGGCTGCCGTACCCGCAGGTGCGGCAGGCGGTGGACGACGTGTTCCGCAGCCGCACCACGGTCACCCTGCCGGCCGTGCACATCGACAGCGCCGGCGGAGAGCAGCGCCACGTCGCGCTCTCGTTCAGCCTCGTCCAGGCGGAGGAGGAAGCCGACAACGCCGCGGTCACGGTCTGGGACGCCAGCGAGCTGGTGGACGTCCGGCAGCGGCTGGAGTCCCTGGAGACCGAGCAGAAGGTGCTCATCGACGAGCTGGGGACGGGCAACCGCCGGCTCCAGGCGTTGAACAAGGAGCTGCAGGACTCCAACGAGGAGCTGCAGGCCTCCAACGAGGAGCTGACGCTGGCCCAGGAGGAGCTGCAGGCGAGCAACGAGGAGTTCGAGGCCTCCAACGAGGAGCTGCAGGCCACCAACGAGGAGCTGGAGACCAGCAACGAGGAGCTCCAGGCCACCAACGAGGAGCTGGTCACAACCAACGACGAGCTGACCGCACGCACCCTGGAGCTCCAGGAGCTGGCTCGGATCCTGAGCGGCGACCGCCTCCGCGTGGCAGCGACCGCGGACCTGGCGCCCTTCTACGTCATCGTGCTGCGCGGGCGGGAGCTGCGTATCGAGTCGCTGAGCCCGGCGGCCGGGCGGCTGTTCGGCGGCGCGAACGCGATCGGGAGCAGCTTCGAGGAGGCCTGCGCAGCGGCCAACCTGCACGCCCTGGCGGCAGCGGCGCGGAACGCCGTCGAGAAGGACACCCCCTGGGCCAGCCCGCGCATGGAGGCCCTCGTCGGCCAGGGCGAAGAGGCCGCGGTGGAGCGGGGGTTCATCTTCACCCTGGTCCCGGCCCGCGCCGCCGGCGGGTCTACCGACGGCGTCGTGGTGTACGCCGAGGACGTCACCGAGCGGACCGCGGTCGAGCAGGAGGCCAGCCGCGAGCGCCTCCGGCTGATGGTGGAGCACGCCGAGCAGGTGGCGCTGGCCCTCTTCCACGCCGGCAGCGGCGCGCTGCTTTACGCGAGCCCGCGGTACCTGGACCTGGTGGAGCGCAGCTCCGGCGTTCCGCGGGAGGAGATCGCGGGGAGGCGCTGGCACGAGCTGGCTTTCATGACGCCCGCTGAGGAAGCCTGGACGGTGTTCCAGGACGTGGTGCGGCTCGCCGAGCCGGCCCGCATGCCCGAGGTGCGCCGCGCCGTCGGCGCCGGTCAGGAGACGGTGTGGGACTGCAGCCTGATCCCCATCGCGACGCGCCGCGGCGAGGAGACGGTCGAGTACGTCCTGGTCTCGGCGGTGGAGGTGACCGAACAGGTGCGCGCGCGGGAGGAGCTGCAGCGCCTCGCCCGCATCAAGGACGAGTTCCTCACCCTCGCCAGCCACGAGCTGCGCACGCCGCTGGTCCCCTTGACCGCGTACTCGGAGGTGATGGCACGGCTGGCCGCCGAGCCCGAGAAGACGCCGGAGTGGGAGCGCCGCTTCACCGACGTGCTGGACAGGCAGCGGCGACAGCTCCAGTACCTCGGCCGGATGACCGACGACATCCTGGACGTGGGACGGCTGCAGAACCGCAAGCTGACGCTGAACAGCCGGCCGGTGGACCTGACGGCTCTCCTCCCCCAGGCGCTCCACCAGGCCCGCACGCTGAGGCCGGAACAGCCCCTCAAGGCGGAGATGCCGGACGGCGACCCGCTGGTGATCCTCGGGGACGAGGGTCGCCTCACCCAGGTCCTGATGAACCTGCTGGAGAACGCATTCAAGTACGGCGACCATTCCGCGGACGTCGTCCTCCGCCTGTCGCGGGATGGCGCCTCCGAGCGGAGTTGGGCCGAGATCCACGTGGAGGACCGCGGTCCGGGGATCCCCGCCCCCGAGCGGCCGTCCCTGTTCACCCCCTTCTTCCAGGGGGCGAGGAAGGACCGGCCGTCACGCGGCGGCCTGGGCCTGGGCCTCTACATCGCCAGGGGGATCGTGGAGCAGCACGGGGGGACGATCGACGTCGACCCTTCGTGGGAGCAGGGTGCGCGGATCCGGATCCGCCTACCGCTGGCTTCCGGCTGATCGGCGGCGCGACGCCGCCGGATCAGACCGCGGCCGGACCGGCCAGGATCTCCTCGACCCGGGTCACCAGCGCCGCGAGGTCGAAGGGCTTCCGCATCGTGGCGGCGGCGCCGACCGCGGACGCGGCTTCGCGGATCGACTCCGGCTGGCGCGCGGAGAGCAGGATGATCCGCGCCTGGTTCCACCGCTCGCGGATCCGCCGGCCCACCTCGATCCCCTCCATGTCGGGGAGCGTCAGGTCCAGGAGGATGGCGTCCGGGAACCAGTCCGGGAGCGGTCCGTCGGAGTCGGGGGAGGCGGTCACGGCCTGGAGCGCCGCCAGGCCGCTCCCCACCCGCCGCACGTCGTAGCCTTCCATCCTGAGAAAGAGGCCCAGGGCGTCCGCCGAATCGGCGTCGTCTTCGACGAGGAGGAGTCGCCTGCCCATGCCTTCCAACTCTATCCACAGTCTGGTCCCCGGACTCGGCGGCGTCAAGGGAGCGTCCTGTATTTGACGGCTCGAAACCGGCCGCCTGCCAGGCGCGTCCACGGGAGTCGACAGCGGTGGCACAGCCTTCCCACAGCATTTCCACAGGCACGAGAAGTCCTGGCACGAGAAGTCCTTGACACGACGCCCGCAGATGCGTTATTTCCCTTGAGGGTCGTCGGCCGTTCTTCGTCTACAACGACAATGCCCGCTCATTGGTCGGCTTTTCACTCGCTGGTCCTGGACCTCGGTGAAGTCTGCGCCCTCCTGGGCAGCAGCGGGGCCGGTCTCGAGGCACCCGTGGCGCCCGAGTTTGCGTCCGCGTCCCGGGCCAAGGACGACGCGGCGGCGGCCGTGCACAGGGTGCTCGACGCCGGCTTGGCCGGCCCGGACGAGATCGAGGCCACGCTCGCCGAGGCGCGGGCGGCGGTGGCCCGGGCGCGCCAGTGCGTCGCGCGGCTGAGGGTCACGATCGAGGCAAACCAGGAGCTTCGAGTTCGAGCGGAGCGGCTGGTGCGCGCGAGCGCGTCCCCGCAGCCGCCCGTCCACACGGAGTGATTGACCTGTCCTGGCTCGGGTACCCCTCCCGTCAATCGATCCAGCCGCGCCGGCGGTAGTACAGCAGCCCCAGCCGCTCGTGAAGGACCGAGGCGAACGCGGGCAGGCGCTCCTCCGGCCGCTCGAGCGTCTCCAGGTCGAAACGCGTCTCGACCGCCGGTGAGGAAAGCACGTAGAGGCCCTCGCGCTCCAGCGCCGCGCACGCGCGGCGCGAGTGCGTGGGAGACGTCACCACGAGCAGGCGGCACAGGCCACGCTCCCGGCACAACCGCCCGGCGAGCACCGCTTCGTCGCGGGTGCGGCCCACCGGCCCGATGCTCACCAGCTCCGCCTCGATCCCCAGGCTCTCCATCAGCCCCCGCGCCACCGGGACGTAGCGCGCCGAAGGCTCGCGCAGCTCGGGGAGGATGAGGGCGGGCGCCCATCCCTGCCGCACCAGCTCCAGGCCGTGGAGCAGCCTCGACAGGGCGGGGGCCGTGGGCTCGCCGTCCTTCTGGAGCCGCGAGCCGAGGACGAGCACGGCGTCGGCGCGCCCGAGGTCGTCGCGCCGGACCAGGCCTTCGGCGGCGGCCGGCGCCAGCGGCGTCAACGCCACCGCCGCCCACGCCGCGGCCAGGACGAGGACACCCGCCGCCAGCACGCGCCCCAGGCCGAGCCACCCGAGCAGGATGCCGGCCCCCGCACCGGCGATCCAGGCCGGCGCGGGGAACCCGAGCCCGAGGTCCCGACCCAGGAACGCTCCCAGCGCCCCCAGGCAGGCTCCCAGCACCGCTCCGTGCCGTCTCGCGTCGCGGGCCGTCCTTGGGATGCTCTCCACTCACGTCCTCCGGCGGTCGGCCGCGGCCGGCGGGACCGCTGTCTTCGCTCGCCCGGCTCGTTTAGCATAGCCTCGCTCGATTCGAGGAGAAGACATGGTGAAGCAGCCGGCGAAGGCGAAGGCGCGGCCGCGGGCGGCCGGCGGCACGGCGATCCGCCGGATCGCGGTCAACACCGGCGGCGGCGACGCCCCCGGCCTCAACGCCGTGATCCGCGCGGTGGCGATCGCCGCCCGGAGCCAGGGGTGGGACTGCATCGGGATCAGGGACGGCTACAACGGGCTGTTCCTCCCGGAGCAGTACCCGGAGGGGGGGCTGGTCCAGCTCACGCCCGAGGCGGTGCGCGGCATCACCCACCTGGGCGGGACCATCCTCGGCACCACGAACGTGGGCAACCCGCTGAAATACCCGGTCCGGCAGCCGGACGGGACGATGGTGGAGGTGGACCGCTCGGACGAGATCCTGCGGGGCTTCAAGCGGCACCATATCGACGCCCTGGTGGCGATCGGGGGCGACGGCTCGCTGACGATCGCCCACGCCTTCGCCCGCAAGGGGCTCCCGGTGGTCGGGGTCCCGAAGACGATCGACAACGACCTCGACCAGACGGTGGTCACGTTCGGCTTCGACACCGCGGTCTCGTTCGCCACCGAGTGCCTGGACCGCCTGCACTCCACCGCCGACGCGCACCGCCGGGTCATGGTCGTCGAGGTGATGGGCCGCTACGCCGGCTGGATCGCGCTCAACTCCGGGATCTCCGGAACCGCCGACGCCATCCTGATCCCGGAGATTCCCTACGACATCGAGAAGGTGGCGGCCAAGATCCGGCAGCGTGTCGCTGAGGGGCGGCGGTACGCGATCGTCGTGGTCGCCGAGGGCGCGCGGCCGCGCGGGGGCACGGCGTCTGTCGTCGAGCGCCGGCTCGGGGCCGCGGAGCGTCTGGGGGGCGTGGGGGAGAAAGTGGCCCGGCAGCTCCAGTCCCTGACCGGCCGCGAGGCCCGCCAGGTCGTGCTGGGCCACCTGCTCCGCGGCGGCACGCCCACCACGTTCGACCGCCTGATCTCGCTCCGCTTCGGCGCGGCTGCGGTGCGCGCACTCGCCGCGGGGCACGTCGGCGTCATGGTCGCCCTGGACCCGCCGACCGTCCGCTACGTCCCCCTCGAGATGGCCACCAGGCGGATGAAGGTGGTCCCCCTGGACTCCGACACGGTCCTCACGGCCAGGGAGCTGGGGATTGCCTTGGGAGACTAGCCGCTACGGCCGCGCCCGGACCAGGCGTTCGTGCTCATGGCTCTCCCTTCCGTTCGGACCCGCGGCGTCCACAGAGCCACCCCCGCCGACCGATCCTCCGCTATCCATCCCCGTCCCCGTCCCCCCCAGGGCGGCCCACCGCCGCCGGCTCAGACACCTCCCCCGTGGGGACGTCCTCGTTCTGCCGTGAGCGCGGCGCGGCCGACGCGACCGCACGGGGCTTCCGCGGGCGCGGCTTGGCGGGAGGCTTCGGCGCCAGAAACGAATCCGGCGCGGCGCGGAAGGCGGGCGGATCCGCCGGCGACACCCGCCGGCCCGCCTCCACGAAGCCCTTCAGGCGGACCGAGAGCAGCTCGTTCCAGCCTTCGGCGTAGGAGGCCTCGTCCACCTTCTCGCCGATCACCCGCGCCGACAGCGAGATCACCGTACCGCCCCCGCTCTCGCTCGGCTTCAGCTCGAACCGGGTCCGACCGTGGACGGTGCCGGCCCGGCCGATGGGCCCCGTCAGCTCCAGGTGGTCCGCCCGCTTGAGGCTCGTCACACGGGCGAGCAGGCAGCCGCCGCCCGGCCACTCCTCGTAGAACCGGCCCCCCAGCTCGGCCTCGAGGACGAGGCGCTTCGGCGGGTCGCCCGCCAGGTAGGGGGACGGCGCGCCCCACCAGGCGGCCACGTCCTTGGTGAGGGCGTCGAACACCCGCCACGGCGGCGCCTCGATGCTCACGTCCTGCTGGACGTGCACCGACCCGATCGCGGTCCGAGAGCTGCGGCGGCGGTCCGGCATGGTCCAGGCTCCTTGCCCTTGGCTCTCCCAAGAGGGTCCAGCACTGAGAGCCCCGCGTCAAGCCTCGAGTCGTTTCGGCCGCGCGGCCCGGCGCGCACGCGACTGCGTCCGTCGCGCCGGCGTTTCCCTGCTACAGTGCCCCGATGACCGTCCCTGAGGCTCCCGGACCGCTCTTCCAGGCCTTCGCCGACCTGATCGCCCGCCTGCGGGGGCCCGGTGGTTGCCCCTGGGACCGGGAGCAGACCCACGACAGCCTCAAGCCCATGACGATCGAGGAGGCCTACGAGGTGCTCGAGGCCATCGACGAGCGCGACGACCGGGCCCTCGCGGGCGAGCTGGGGGACCTGCTCCTCCAGGTGGTGTTCCACTCCCAGGTGGCGGCCGAGCGTGGCGGGTTCACCATGGCGGACGTGATCCGGGGCGTCTCGGACAAGATGGTGCGGCGCCACCCGCATGTCTTCGGCGGCGAGAGCGCCGAGACCCCGGGCCAGGTCCTGCGCAGCTGGGAAGCGCTCAAGCAGGCGGAGCGCGCCGCCGAGGGGCGGCCGGACCGGGGATCCTCGATGCTCGAATCCGTGCCGCGCAGCCTCCCCGCCGCGATGGAGGCGTACCAGATGACGACCAAGGCGTCGCGAGTGGGCTTCGACTGGGCGGGGCCGCAGGCGGTCCTCGAGAAGCTCGACGAAGAGGTCGGCGAGCTGAAGGAGGCGGCCGCCGAGCCGCGATCCGACGAGCGCCGCGTGGCCGAGGAGGTGGGCGACCTGCTGTTCGTGGCGGTCAACGTGGCCCGCGTCCTCGGGGTCGATCCGGAGAGCGCCCTCAAGGCCGCGAACCGGAAGTTCCGCCGGCGCTTCCGGCACGTGGAGGACCGCCTCCGCGAGCGCGGGCGCTCGCCCGCCGAGTCCGACCTGGAGGAGATGGACGCCCTCTGGGACGAGGCGAAGGCGGCGGAGAAGGAGCGATAGCCGCCCGTCGCCCGAAGCGTGGGGCGCGCCAGGGGCGCCGGCGCTCCGTGGCGCGCCGCTCCGGCGCGTCGGCCTCCAGCACCTCGCCCAGGAACCCCAGGATCGCGCCGCGCGCCAACTGCTCCCCCATCCCGCCCGGCCGCACGTCGAACCCGTGTTCGGCGTACGGGACCTCCAGCAGGACGCAGCGCCGGCCCGCGGCGCGCAGGGACGCGGCCAGGCCGCGGGAGTGCCCGACGTGGACCAGCCGGTCGCCGGTCCCGTGGACCAGAAGCGTCGGCGGTACCGGCCGGTCCACCCACGACTGCGGCGTGGCCAGCCGGTAGGCCGCGGCCCGCGTCCAGGGCGGCCCTCCCAGGTACGCCTCCAGCGCCTCGGGCCCACGGACCACGTCCGGGCGCACCGGCCGCACGTATCCGGCCGCCAGGTCGGTGGGCGGATAGGCCGCGACGACGCCGGACACGGGACGGTCGTCCACGCCGCACGCCGGCGCCAGGCGCGGGTCGCCCGCGGAGTAGGCCGCCACCAGCGCGATCTGCCCTCCCGCCGACCGGCCTAGGAGCGCGACACGCGCGGGATCCAGGCCGAGCGACGCGGCCCGCTCGCGGGCCCGCCCCAGGAGGCACTTCACGTCGGCGACGGCCTCGGGAAACGGGTGGGCCGGGGCGAGGCCGTACTGCACGTCCAGCACGGCGTGGCCGGCCGCCGCGAGCGCGCGCGAGACGTGGGACGCGGCTCCCTTGTCCCCCGCCCGCCACGCGCCTCCGTGCACCACCATGACGAGCGGGTGCGGCTCCCCCAATGCGGGCCGGTAAAGGTCCGCGCGCAGCGGACGGCCGGGGTCGAGGACGAGGTCGCGCTCGACCGTGACCCCGGCCGGGTCGACGCCGAGGACGTACTCGCCTATCGAGAACCTGACGCCGCTCCGGACGTACGAGGGGATCGCCGCCAGGCTCGGGACGAGCAAGGCGACCAGGGCGGGCACGCCGATCAGCACGGCCGTCCAGGCGGCCCGTGCCTCGCGCGCGGCCAGCGCGAGGGCGATGCCGAGGACGGCCAGGGCCGACGCGCCGAGGCTCAGCTCCAGGGCGGCCAGCCGGACCACCCACAGCGGGAACACCGGGGCCGGGAAGACGATGACCGCCGCCGCCGCCCCGGCGATCGACGTGAGGGCGAAGGCCGCCGCACGCACTGTGTGACGCACATTCATCAGGGAGCCGAGGATACGCGAGTCCGGCGCGTCATACGACGCGGGCCGCGCTGCGAATCAGCAAGGGACGATTCGACTCTACGATCAGAACGGCGTGTCGAGACGGTGCCGGCGGGCGCCCAGCCCCTATACTGCGGCCGTGCCCGCGACCTGGATCCGCACGCCCGGCGAGCTGCGCGCCCTGGCCGGCTCCCTGACCGTCAGCCGCGCCCTCGCCCTGGACAGCGAGTCCGACAGCCTCCACCACCACTTCGAGAAGGTATGCCTGGTCCAGTACGCGACCGACCGCGGCGCGGCGGGGCTGGTCGATCCGCTGGCGGTCCGGGACCTGTCGCCGCTCGCCCCCGTCCTCGCCGACCCGGGCGTCGTCAAGGTCCTCCACGGCGCCGACTACGACGTCACCACCATGAAGCGGGACTTCGGGTTCCGGTTCGCGAACCTGTTCGACACCATGCTCGCGGCGCGGTTCCTGGGGATGCCGGCGATCGGGCTCCAGGCGGTCCTGAAGGCCGAGCTGGGCGTCGACCTGGCGAAGGACAGCCAGAAGGACGACTGGTCCCGCCGGCCGCTCACCCCCAGACAGGAGACCTACGCCATCGAAGACGTGCGCCACCTCCTGGAGGTGCATCGCCGCCTGGAGGCACGCCTGAGCCAGGCCGGGAGGCTCTCCTGGGTCGTCGAGGAGTGCGAGGCGGTGGCCGCTCTGGAGCCGGCGCGGCGGAAGAGGGACCCGGACGCGTGGCAGAAGGTCAAGGGCGTGCGCCGCCTGACACCGCGGCGGCAGGCGGTGCTGCGGGAGCTGCACGCCTGGCGCGAGTCGGTCGCCGAGGCCACCGATCTCCCCCCGTTCCGGATCCTGGGGCCTGACACGATGATGGCGATCGCCGAGCGGCAACCCCTGAGTGTGGCCGAGCTGCGCCAGCTCCGTGGACTTTCCCCCCGGGTCGTGCGCGAACCCGGCCCCGTCCTCGAAGCCGTGGCGCGGGCGTCCGCGCTGGACGAAGCGGACCTGCCGCGGCTCTCGTCGCCCCCTCGCCGGGTGCCGAGCGCCGAGACCCGCCGTCGTTCCGAGGCCCTGCGCGCCTGGCGGACGGACGAGGCCGGCCGGGTGGGCCTGGACGTCTCGGTGGTGCTGCCGCAGCGGCTGCTCGACCGCGTGGCCGAGGCCGCGCCCCGGGACCGCGATGCGCTGGGCGCGATCGAGGGACTCAGACGATGGCGGGTCGGGGCGTTCGGGGAAGGGATCCTGGCCGCCCTTCGCAAGGCCTGACGCTCCTCAAGCGCCGTCCACGGCGGCGAGGCCGGTGATGCCTCGCAGGAAACGGTCCGTGCGGGCCTCCACGACGTCCCAGGCGTACTCCGACTCCACGTACCCTCGGCCGGCCTCGCCGAGCCGCGCCCCCAGCTCCCCCTGCTCGGACAGCAGGCGCACCGCCGCGGCGAACTCGCCGTACCCGCGGTAGAACAGCCCGCCTCCGCTGCGGACACACTGGCCCTCGAGCACCCGGCAGTCGGAGTTGACCACCACCGGCCGGCCCATCGCCCAAGCCTCCAGGACGACGACCGAGAGGCTCTCGTACCGGCTGGGCATGACGAGGAGCCTGCACCCGGCGAGGAGCGCGAACTTCTCGTCCTCGGTCACGAAGCCCAGGTAGCGGATCCCGGGCACGCCGGGGATCTCCAGGGCGGCGCTGCCGGCCAGGGCGAGCGGAGGCGCGTCCGGCCAGTCCTCGCGCAGCCGTCGGTAGTACGCGAACAGCCGGTCGGCCCCCTTGTTGCGGTCGATGCGGCCCACGTACAGCAGGTAGCCCGGCTCCAGGCCGAAGCGGCCGCGCAGGTCGACCGACGTCCACCCGGGCGGCACGTTGACGCCGCTGCCCACCACTGCGTCCGGCACCGACCCGTTCCCGCTGACTCCCTGCACGAGCGAGCGCTCCTCCGGGGTCAGGTAGAGGACGCCCTGCGGCGCGCGGAACAGGCTCCGGAAGACCGGCAGCTCCACGGCCGGGTCCTCCTCCGCGGTGGGGACGAGCACCGCCCGCTCCGCCACGGCCGGCAGCCCGAAGAACGAGTGGTAGTACCGGTAGCAATAGAAGAGGAAGAGGTCGACGTCGTCCATGCCCCGCAGCGAGCGGACCAGAGCGGGGCTCTCGGGCCCGTTCTCGACGACCCACGCGCGCTCGTCGGCGAGCGTGTGCTCCTCGTGGAAGACCAGGTCCGAGATCAACGCGAAGCGGCGCGCCGATCGCGGGCGTCGGACGGGATGCCGGAGGACCGGGACGCCGTCCACGAAGGTCCGGCCCGCGGGGTAGTGGTTGCGCCATTCGAGGTAGTCGACGGCGCAGGTCGTGACGACACGGACCTCGTGGCTCCGGGCCAGACGGCCGGCCAGCCAGCGGCAGTGCAGCTCCGCACCGCCGGCGACCTCCAGCCCGTAGCGCTGGATCACGAAGCAGAGGCGCATCCCTCAGCCCTCGATCGCCAGTGCGGCCAGCGCGACCGGACGCCGGGCGGCGTCGAGGCGCGATCCCAGGCGCCGGATCGACTCCGCCCAGCGCGGATGGCACGTCGCGTCGAACGCTCCGCGCCGGACGCGCAACGGTCGGCGGGTCAGGGCCGACCCCCAGTCGGGGCGGCACCGTCCCTCCGGATCGAGCGCCACCGCTTCGAACACCGGCCCGTCCTTGTAGAGCGCCAGCAGCCCCAGCCCCGACGCGCCCCGGATGGCCACCTGGAGCACGGCCACGCGCCCGCGGGCGCCCTCCTCCAGGTCGGCCAGAACGGCCTCCACCAGGGGGTGGCCGGCGGCGAAGAAGTCGAGCGTCTCGATCTCCACCGCGGCGTCTCGATCGAAGGTGCCGAGGAAGCTCGACCCTCCGGGGACTCCCGGCAGGTGGTCGACCAGCGCCTCCGCACCGATCTCGATCGAGACCGTGGCCCCGCCCTGGCGCTCCACGCGGATCCCCAGCCGCTCGCACGCCCCGGTCACGACGTCGTCGTTCAGCTCGTCGAGGTCCGGGGGCACGCGAGACAGGATGGCGGCGCCGGCCTCGGGGCGGTAGGGATCGCGGTGCAGCTCGTGGTACGCGGCCGCGCGGACCCGTGTTCGCGCGGCGCCCGCCTCCTCGGCCAGGGCCTCCAGCCGCCCGGGCCCGAGGGCGTCCGTCGAGTCGAGGGCGGCGCGCTCGAGCGCCGCCTCCACATGGGCGAGCTCGGGCTCCAGGCCGGCGAGCGGCTCGCGGAAGAGGCCGATCGCCTCGAAGGCGGCGGCGACGTCGGCCCCGATGCCGCCGGGCGGGCGAAAGTAGACGATCTCGACCGGGACCCGGCGGCCGATGCGGTCGAGGCGCCCGATGCGCTGCTCGACCGCCGCGGCGCTCCAGGGCAGGTCGAACAGCACCAGCCGGTGGCAGAACTCGAAGTTCCGCCCCTCGCCGCCGCACTCCGTGGAGACCAGCAGGCTCGGCCCGGCTCCCTGGCGGAACTGCGCGACCTCGATGTCCCGCCGCGCCGGCGTCAGGTCCTCGTGGAAGACGCCGGTCTTGAGCTGCGCGCGGCGGCTCAGCTCCGTGCGCAGAAGCTCCACCGTCTCGCGGTGGGTCGCGAACACCAGCGTCTTCTCGCCGGCCTCCTTCCAGGCGCGGGCGCGGGCGGCGAGCCAGTCGAGGCGCGGATCGGCGGCGTCGGCCGCGTCGGCCAGCCCGCGCAGCTCCTCGTCCCCGCCGGCGAGGACCGCCCTCACGGCGGCGCCGGAGCCCAGGGCCCGCCGCAGCCTGTCCGCCTTGCGCGCCCGCACGGCCTCGTTCGGGGCCTGGGCCGAGCGCAGCGCCGCCTCGAGATTCAGGCGCGCCTCCCAGCTCCCGGCGTCTTCCGGCGTCACCGGCGCCGCGACCCGGGGCGGCAGGCCGCCGATGTCGGCGCGCCGCGTGGAGCTGGTGCAGGGCGGCAGCGGCTCGGCCCGCGCCAGCCGCGCCCCGAAGCCCTCGCCCTCCGGCAGCTCCTCGGGACGGAGGAGCTGGAGCAGGCGGAAGAAGCCGTGCGCGTCGTCCTCCAGCGGCGTGGCGGTGAGCAGCAGCACGTGGCGGCCGAGCGCCGCGATCGGGGCGACCGCGCGGTACGCGGCGTCGCCTGGATGGCCTGGAGGCCGCTTGAGATGGTGCGCCTCGTCCACGACCAGCAGGTCGATCCCGGCCGCCGCCGCCTGCGTGGCCAGCCGCGGCCGCGCCGCCAGCGTCTCGAGGCCCACGACCGCGCGGCGGTGCGTGTCGAAGGGGTTGAAGTCGCGGCCGAAGTCGCGCGCCACGTCCGCCAGCCGCTGGTCGTCCAGCAGCACGAACACCTGGTGGTGCTTGCGCCACAGCTCGCCCAGCCACTGCACGGTCAACGTCTCGGGCGCGACCACGAGGCAGCTCTCCACACGTCCGGTCCTGACGAGGTGGTTCAGGATCATGCACGCCTCGACGGTCTTCCCCAGCCCCACCTCGTCCGCGAGCAGCCAGCGTACCGGGTCGGAAGTGCTGGCGCGCTCGGCCGCGTGGAGCTGGTGAGGAAACAGGCGGATGCGCCCGCCCAGGAACGACCCGAGGCCGCCCGCCTCGCGCCGCGCCGCCAGGTGCAGGCCGTCCAGCCGGTTCGCGAAGTCCTCGACCGGGTCGACGTCGCCCGCGGCCAGCCGCTCCAGGAGCCGTCCTTCCAGCTCCATCGGCCACAGCTCGGTCGCCGCGACGTCGCGCCCGCCGGCCAGGCGGACCGTGCCGTCCTCCCGCACCGTCTCGACGACGGCCTCCTCGCCGGTCGGGAGGACGCGGACCGGGCCGCCGGGACGCAGCTCGAGAGGCTCGAGCGCGTCCGACGTCGCGGCCAGGCGCAGCGTCACGCCCGCCCCGGGAAACTCGACCGCGACCGTCCGGCCCTCGACGGCGAGCACGCGGCCCGGACCCAGCCCGGGGTTGAACCGGTGGGTCAGCCGGTCGCCCTCGCGCCAGGGACGATGGGTCGCGCCCCGATCGCTTCGCACGGCGCCGGATGTTAGGCCCCTGCCGCCGGGGCCGCAAACGGCCGCCCACGCCGCCCTGTCCGGGGTGACACTGCCGCGGCGCCCGTCTCGCACCGCCGCGCGCCGCCGAGTCCGCGCAGGTCGAGCAGTTGCGCGTGGCGTCCCCGAGGAGATCCTTCCGGCGCGCCGATTGCCATCTGCCGGTGCGGACCCGGGCTGGGGTCCGGAGGACCGTTCCGGGTCCAGGGAGGCGCGGCGATGACTCGGCACGAAGGACACCGCCCGCGCGAGCGCGGTCCGGCGGCGTCCGCGCGCTACCGGGTGGTGCACGTCGAGGTGGTCGATCCCGCCGACCTCCGCGTCCTCCGCCCCACGCCGTATGACGCGCTCACGCTCGTGACCTGCCATCCGTTCGGGCCGCGACCCGATTCGCCGCGGCGGTGCGTGGTGCGCGCGGTGCGCGACCGCCCCGCTCAGTCGGCCATCGGCTCCTGGAACGCCGTCCGGTCGTCCAGCCGCACCGCGGTGAGCGAGCGGCCCCACACGCAGCCCGTGTCGAGGGCGACGATCCCCGGCTCGAGCCGCAGGCCGAGCGCCGACCAGTGGCCGCAAACCACGGTCGCGCTCGCGCTCCTCCGTCCCGGAACGGCGAACCAGGCGAGGCAGCCCTTCGGGGCCTGTTCCGGCGGCCCGGTGAAGCCGCGGCAGGGCCGGCCTTCGGGCGAGCACGTCCTCAGGCTCGTGAACGCGTGCACCGCCAGCCGCAGGCGCTTCCGCGGCGACAGCGCCGGGTCCCAGGCCGGCGGCTCGAAGGCGCCGTCGCGGAGCCACGCCGCCGGATCGGGTGCCCGCGTCTCCGCCTCCGCGGCCCGCGCCAGGGACTCGGCCTCGCCGGGGGTCCAGGACGGCAACAGGCCCGCGTGGACCATCACCCGGTCTGCCTCGCGGTGGAGGATAGGCCGCCGGCGCAGCCAGTCGACGAGGGCTTCCCGGTCCCGCGCGTGCAGCACGTCGTCCAGCGTGTCCCGGGCCCTTTCCCGCCGCGTCCCCAGCGCCCGGCCGATCAGGTGCAGGTCGTGGTTGCCGAGCACTACGGCCAGCGCGTCGCCCGCCCGGCGCGCCCAGCGCAGCACGTCGAGCGAGCGCGGCCCCCGGTTCACCAGGTCGCCGACCAGCCACAGCCGGTCCCGCGGGGGATCGAACCCGATCCGGTGCAGCAGCCGCTGCAGCGTCCGGAAGCAGCCTTGCACGTCCCCGATCGCGTAGAGGGCCACAGACCGAGCCTAACACTCCGCCTTGGCCCCGCACCGCCGGGGTGCTAACGTCTAGGGCATGGCCGACGTCAAGACCGAAGCGCTCCTGGCCCGGCTGCGCGACCTCGAGTCCGTCGTGGTCGCCTTCTCGGGCGGCGTCGACTCGGCCGTCCTGGCCGCGGCCGCGCACCGGGCGCTCGGCCCGCGCGCCCTGGCGGTCACCGCGGACTCGGAGAGCCTCGCCCGCCGGCACCTCGCCCGCTCGGTCTCGGTGGCCCGCGAGATCGGCGTCGCCCACCGCGTCGTCCGGACCGCCGAGCTGGACCGGGCCGAGTACCGGGCCAACGGGCCGGACCGGTGCTTCCACTGCAAGGACACGCTGTTCGAGACGCTCGCGCCCCTGGCCCACGAGGGCGGGTTCAAGGCGGTGGCGTTCGGCGCCATCACCGACGACCTCGGCGACTACCGTCCGGGCGCCCGCGCCGCCGAGCGCCACGGCGTCGCCGCGCCGCTGCTCGACGCGGGCTTCTCCAAGGACGACGTGCGCCGGCTGGCGGCGGAGTGGGGCCTGTCGGTCGCGGACCTGCCGGCCTCGGCGTGCCTGTCCTCGCGGATCCCGTACGGCTCGGAGGTGACGCCCGAGAAGCTCGCCCGGATCGACCGGGCCGAGGCCGCGCTGGAGGACCTCGGGTTCCGCGTCTTCCGCGTCCGCGACCACGAGGACCTGGCGCGCATCGAGCTGGCGCCTTCCGAGATGCCCCGCGCCCTCGACCCGGAGGTGCGCGGCGCGGTCGCCGCGGCGCTGCGCCAGGCCGGGTATCGCCACGTGACCGTGGACGTGGAGGGCTACCGGAGGGGCTCCCTCAACGAGGCCCTCCCCGCCGCGCGCGGCCGGGCGCTGCCGGTCCTCCGGTGAACGAGGAGCGGCTCCGGGGACTGCTGGCCCGCGTCGCCGCGGGCGAGGTCCGCGTGGACGAGGCCCTGGGCGCCCTGCGCACGCTTCCGTTCGAGGACGTGGGCCCTGCCCTCGTCGACCACCATCGCCAGATCCGCACGGGGTTCCCCGAGGTGGTGTTCGGCGAGGGCAAGACCCCGGAGGACACGGTCACGGTGGTCGAGAGGCTGGTGGCCGCGGGCTCGCCGGTACTGGTGACCCGCGCGTCCGAGGAGATGCGCCGCCGCCTCGTCGCCCGATTCCCCGGCGCCGAGGTGGAGGACGACGCCCGCGCAGTCCGGCTGAACGCGGTCGCCGCGCGACAGGGGCGCATCGCCGTGTGCTCGGCCGGGACCTCCGACCGCCCGGTGGCGGCGGAGGCGGCCTTCACCGCCGAGACGTTCGGGGCCGAGGTGGACCGGATCGAGGACGTGGGGGTCTCGGGCCTGCACCGCCTGCTGGCCCGCCTCGACCGGATCCGGCGTGCCGACGCGGTCGTGGTGGTCGCGGGGATGGAGGGCGCCCTGCCCTCCGTCGTCACCGGGCTCGTGGCCGCCCCGGTGATCGCCGTCCCCACGTCGATCGGCTACGGCGCGAGCTTCGGCGGCGTCGCCGCGCTGCTCGCCATGCTCAACTCGTGCGCTGCCGGGCTCGTGGTCGTGAACATCGACAACGGCTTCGGCGCTGGAGTGGCGGCGACGCGGATCGCCCGCGCCGTCGCGGCCACGACGTCCGCCGACGCCGCGGCGGGGGAATCGACCGCTACCGCCGCCGGCACCCGCTGAAGCCGGCAACGGTCTCACAGCGAGGTGCGGGCGGCGAGGGCCAGCAGCCGCTCGTACTTGTCCATCACCACGTCCCACGAGTAGTGCCGCTCCGCGTAGGCGCGGCCCGAGCGGCCCATGGCGTCGGCCAGGTCCGGGCGCGTGCGCAGCCAGGTCAGGGCCTCGGCGAACTCCTCGTAGGTCGTGTAGTAGAGCCCGCCGCCCGCCCGCTGGACCTGGCCGCGCAGCACGTCACACCGGCCGTTGACCAGCGCGGGGCGGCCCATCTTCCAGGCCTCGAGGAGGGAGATGGAAAGGCTCTCGTACGGGCTCGGGTGCACGAGCAGCCGGCTCGCCCCGATCACCGACAGCTTCTCCGCCTCGGTGAGCACGCCCAGGTGCGCCACGTTCACGTGCACCGGGACCTCTAGCACCGCCTTGCCCACCAGCACCAGGTTCAGGTGTGGGGCCTGCTCCTGGACGTACCGGACGAAGTCCGCGAACAGCCGCGAGCAGCCCTTGTCCCGCTCGATGCGCCCCACGTAGACCACGAACTCGCCCACCACGTCCAGGCGCCGCCGGATCTCCTCCGGCGCCAGCACCTCCGCCTCCTCGACCCCGACGCCCACGACCTCGCCCGCAAGCTCCCTCCCGGTCACGGCGACCAGGAGGTCGCGCTCCTCGGGCGAGTTGAAGACGATCGCGGCGGGGCGCCGGAACAGCCCGCGGAACATGCGCAGGCGGATCGAGGGGTCGTGCTCGGCGGTGGGGACGAGCAGGCTGCGCCGGGGGGCGACCTGCACGCCGTAGTAGGTCGTCCAGTAGCGGTAGGAGAAGAACAGGAGGGCGTCGTAGCCCGCGGCCTCGGCTTCGAGGTACCGGATCAGGCCCGGAGTGACCGGCCCGTGCTCCTCCATCCAGCGCCGCTCGTCGGCGTCGCTGTGGGAGGCGAAATGGACCTTGGAGGAAAGCGCGTCGAAGCCCTCCGGCGACCGCCGCCGCGCCACCGGGAACCGGCGCACCCCCAGCCCCCCCACTTCGGTCTCGCCCGGGTCGTATTCGTTCTCCCAGGTGAGGTAGTCGATGGCGCACGTGGTCAGGACGTCGACCTGGTGGCGCGCCGCCAGGCGCTGGGCGATCCAGCGGGCGTGCCGCTCCGCGCCCCCGAGGACCTCGTCGCCGTAGCGCTGGACGACGACGGCGATCCTCATCCCCCGTCGCGCTCGGGGCGGTCGGCGGGCGCCTGGCTGGCTCCAGGGCGTAGCGCGGCCTCGCGCTCCAGCGCCTCGCACCGGTTGCGGAGGGCCTGCAGCTCCACCTGGAGGCGGGCAGTGTCCCGGATGGTGTTGCGGAGGAGGTGGAAGAAGTAGAGGTTGAGCTGCGCCTGCCGGTTGAGCACGTGGTCGGTGTAGAGGCGCACCAGCGGGCGCACCAGCCTCTTGACCAGGACGAGCAGGCGCCCGGCGAGGCCGCGGCGGGTGGTGCGGATCAGGTAGTCGGCGGCGATGTTCCAGTCGTGGCTGGGCCCGAGCAGCCGTCCCAGGACCTTGTCGTCGATCCTCGCCTCGTCGGCATACGACCGCAGCCGGACCGCCGCCAGCGACTCCACCTCCTCGTCGGTGTAGACCCCCTGCTCGCGCTTGCGCTGGATGGACTCCCGGATCTCCTTCATGATCCGGGTGACGTCGATGGGCTCGCTCGCGCCGCCCGGCGGCAACTCCATGGCGACCTCCTCGAGGATCCTGCGCCTCATTCTTGCGCATCCTGGCGGGCAGGGCAGTATGATGGGCCCTCCCTCCGCGGAAAGGCGGGCGTCGGCTGCAGAAGATCGGCAGGTTCGAGATCCTGGCCGAGCTCGGCCGGGGCGCAATGGGCACGGTGTACCGCGCCCGCGACCCGATCCTGGACCGGCCGGTCGCCATCAAGACCGTGGCGCCCACGCTGCTGGCGCGGAAGGACACCATGCTGCGGTTCCAGCGCGAGGCCCGGGCGGCGGCGCGCCTGCAGCACCCGAACGTCATCACCATCTTCGAGCTGGGCGAGCACGACGGCACCCTCTACATCGCCATGGAGCTGCTGGAGGGGACGGACCTCGGCCAGGCGATGGCCCCGCCCGAGCGGCTGGCCCTGGTCGAGAAGGTCCGGATCGCGGTGGACGTCTGCCGGGGCCTCGACTACGCGCACAAGCGCGGCGTCGTCCACCGGGACGTGAAGCCGGCCAACATCCGCGTCCTTCCCGACGGCACGGTGAAGATCGTGGACTTCGGCATCGCCCGGCTGGTGGACTCGAGCGTCACCCAGACCGGCATCGTCCTCGGGACGCCGAGCTATCTCGCCCCCGAGGTGCTGAAGGAGGCGCGCGCCGACCACCGGGCGGACATGTGGGCGGTGGGCGTGATCCTGTACGAGATGCTGGCCGGCCGGCGGCCGTACGAGTCGGCCACGATCGCGAGCCTCGTCTACCGCATCGTCCACGAGCCTCCCCCCGCCCTGGAGCGCATCGCCGGCAACGCGCCCGCGCCGCTGCTCGCGGTCGTCGAGAAGGCCCTGGACAAGGACCCGGCCCGCCGGTACGCGGACATGGCGGAGATGGCGCAGGCGCTGCGCGAGGCGATGGGCTTGCGCTCCGCCGAGGAGGGGCCGCTGACCGCGGCGCGGCGCCGGGAGAGCCTGGAGCGGAGCCTGGCCGATGCCCGCCGGCTCCTCGCCGCAGACGACCTCGAAGCCGCGCTCCTGGCCGCGCGCCGGGCCCGCTCGTTCGACGCATCCAACGCGGATGTCGTGAGCCTGATCGAGGCCATCGAGGACCGGCTCTCCGCGGCACCGACCGTGGTGACCGGCATGAAGGTCCCCGAGCCGCCGCCGGTCGTGCGGCAGGTCCCGAGCCGTAAACCCTCGCCGCCACCCCGTCCCGCCGCGGGTGCCTCCGGCCGGGCGGCCCCGGCGGGCACACCTCCAGCGGGCGGGACGGTGGGACTCGGTCCCGCCGCCGGGGGCCTCCAGCCGCTGCCGACGCCCGTGCTGACCGAGCTCCGCCTCCGCGGCGCCTCCGTCTTCCGCGAGCTGGCCACGTTCGGCGAGCCCCCCGCGACCCAGTCCGGCTCGCTCTCCCCGGCCGGCGACCTCCTGGCCACCGCCGGCGCCGACGGCGCGATCCGCTTGTGGGACCTGCACTCGCGGACCCGTGTCGAGACGCTCCGCACCGAGATGCATCGCCGGACCGGCCACGACGCGATGCCGCTCGCCCTCGCCTTCTCGCCCGACGGCGGGATGCTCGCGTCGGGCCACGTGGACGGCTCGGTCCACCTGTGGGACGTGGCGCGCGGCGAGGAGGTCCGCGTCCGGCTCCGCCACGAGGCGCTGGTCGGCGCGGTCTCCTTCTCGCCGGACGGGGCCGTCCTGGCCTCGGGCGGGATGGACTCGAACCTGAAGCTGTGGGACGTGCGCGCCGCCCTGGCCGGCGAAGCCCGGCGCGAGCTGCACCGGCAGCCGTCCGGGGTGACCGCGCTCTGCTACGTCGGGGCCGACCTGATCCTCACCGGCCACGCCAACCGCGTCCTCCGCCTGACCGCGGCGGGGACCGGGCGGCTGGTCGCGACGCTCCGCGGGCCGGAGGCCAGCGTCAGCGTGGTCTGCCCGTCCCCGGACGGGCGGAGGGTGGCGGTGGCGAGCCAGGACCGGACGATCCGCATCTTCGACCTGGAGGCGCGCACGGAGCTGTTCGCGGTGGGCGGCCACCGCCGGCCCGCCAGCTCGCTGTCGTTCTTCTCGGACGGCAGCCACCTCGCCACGGTGGCCCAGGACAACGCCGTGCACCTGTGGGACCTGGAGGCGCGCTCGCCGATCGCCGCCCTGTGGGGGATCGACAAGGAGAGCTTCGCGTCGGTCGCGCTGTTCGGCGGCGGCGACCACATCGCGGTGGTCCTGTCGGACGGGCGGATCCGCGTCTGGGGCCCGGCGTCGTAGCAGGCCTGACCGGCGGTCTCAGGCGTTGGTGGCGGCGAACGCGGCGAGGTCCGCCGCGAGCTGGGCCGCGCTGGGCCGGCGTTCCGGGTCCTTGTCCAGCGCCCGCACCAGGATCTGCTCCAGCTCCACGGGGACGGACGGGTTCGCCGCCCGCAGGGACGGCGGCGCGGCGTGCCGGTGCAGCTCCGCCACGGCCTTCAGGGGCTCGCTACGGGGCACCTCGAAGGGCAGCCGGCCGCTCAGCGCGAGGAACAACGTGACGCCCACGCTGTACACGTCCGCCCGCCCGTCCGCGGGCCCGGACCCGAAGCGCTCCGGGGCCATGAAGGCCGGCGTCCCGACGATCCAGCCCTCCATGGTCGCGTGCTGCTCGAGCGCCGCCTCGTCCAGGATCTTGGCGATGCCGAAGTCCACCACCTTCGGCACCTCCCCCCAGGCGGCGCGGTGCAGGAACACGTTGGCGGGCTTCACGTCGCGGTGGACGATCCCCGCCTGGTGCGCCGCGTCCAGCGCCTGGCAGACCGGCGACAGGATCTCGACCGAGCGGCGGACCGGGAGCACCGGCGTCTCCTTCAGCTCCGCCGCCAGCGAGCGTCCCTCCAGCAGCTCCATGACCAGGAACGGCAGCCGGCCGGCGCTCACGCCGTAGTCCAGGATCGCCACCGCGTTGGGGTGGTTCACGCGGCAGGCCGTCACCGCCTCGCGGCGGAAGCGCTCCATCCCCGCCTCGTGCCCCAGGGCACCGCTCTTGAGCACCTTCACCGCCACCGGCCGGTCGAGCTCGAGCTGGACGGCGTGGTACACCGAGCCGAAGCTGCCCGAGCCGATCGCGCCCTCGATCCGGTAGCGCCCCTCGAGCACGACGCCCGGGAGCAGCTCCTGGCCGGCGGGGGGCCCAGAGGCCGGCGCGGGCGGCCGGGACCGGAGTTGCGCGCGCACGCGCGCCACCACGACCGGGAAATCGAGCGGCTTCGTCACGTAGTCGTTGGCCCCGGCGTCCAGGGCGGAGACGACGTCGGGGCTGCCGTCGAGGGCGGTGACCATGATCACCGGCAGCTCGGCGGGCGCGTGCCGCACCCGGACGCGCCGCAGGATCTCGATCCCGCTCATCCCGGGCATCATGACGTCGAGGAGCACCAGGTCGATGCCGCCCGCCGACAGGAGGCGCAAGGCTTCTGCACCGTCCCCCGCCTCGCGCACCACGAACCCGTCGGCGCGCAGGTGGAACGAGAGCACCTGGCGGTTGTCGGGGTTGTCGTCCACGACCAGGAGGCTGCCGGGCGGCGTCTCCGTGGCCGCGGGCGATCCCGGCGTGGCGTGTTGCGGCGTGGCCGGATGCCCACGGCCCGTCTGCGGCTGGCGCGGCGTGCGGCGCGAGGCCATTCGAGCGGCGACCCTCCCGGGCGGCGCCGGTGCCGGACGTCCCGACACGAGCCCGCTTCGATGGTTCAGCGTAGCACCTCGCGGCGGCGAGGATGAGGCTCGAGTCCCCGAACTCGTGGCCGAGATAGCCGGCGGCCTCCGCGTGGCTCCAGGCCCGCATCAACAGCGCGGTCGGCGCGAACGCGCCGAGGAGCGCGAAGTGGCTCGAGCCCGGCTCGTGGAGCCCGGTGAGCAGGCCGTCGGCGACCCGCAGCCGGGAACCGCCGTCGAGCGTCAGCTCCGTGACTCCCGTCCCCGCCCGCAGACCGCCGGCGGACGCCGCGCCCTCGAGGGCGCGGACCACGGTCGTGCCGACGGCGACGACCCGCGCACCGCGGCCCTTCGCGTCCTCGACCGCGCGCACCGTCGCTTCGGGGACGTCGTACCGCTCCGGCAACGGCAGCGCCGCGTCGAGGGCGGGATCGCCGGTGGACGAGAGCCCGGCGGCGTGCGTCACCGCCGCCAGCCCCACGCCCCGCGCGCGCAGCGCCTCGACCACGCCGAACGTCAGCGGACGGCCCGCCGAAGGCATCTCCATCGCCCAGGGGCGCGAGCCGAACGGCGTCTGCACGTGCCACAGGGCCAGCGACCCGGCGACGTAGGAGTACTGGATCGGGCGGCCCAGGTGGTACAGCGCGGTCCACAGCTCCGTGTCCGCCCGATCGAAGGCCAGGCTCACCAGCCGGGGCGAGACCGTCGACAGGCGCCGGACCTCAGCCGAGAGTCCGGGGCCGAAGCGGACGACGGCCCCGGCCCGGAGCGCCGGCGGTAGTGGCCGGTCCTCGGTGCGGGTGCGCCAGTCGCCCGCACCGAAGAGCACCGCGTGCCACTCCCCGGCCTCGCCCTCGCCGGCCAGCCGGACCTCGAACGGCTCGCCGCGGGACGTTGTCGCGGCGAGCGAGGCCGGGATCGTGGCCGCGTCGTTCACGACCAGGAGGTCGCCCGCGCGCAGCAGGTCCGGGAGGTCGGCCAGGACCCGGTCGGCGATCGTCTCCGCGGCCGGATCGACGGCCAGGAGGCGCTCGCGGGCGCGGTCGTCCCGGGGCCAGCGGGCCGGGGTCACGGGAGCACGCCCGCGGCGTCCGCGGGTGCTGGCACGCTGGCCGCGCCGCCGGGGCGCCAGGCGGCCAGCTCGATGCGCGCGCCGCTCGGGACGCTCTCGGCAGCGCGGATCAGCGCGGCCAGGCGCACCGCCACCTCGGCCGGATCGGCCAGGGCCGCGCGGTCCGCGTGGGGGACGGCCTCGGCGTGCATCCGGGTGTCCATCTCGCCGGGATCGACCGTCAGGAACCGGACACCGGACCCCCGCGTCTCCTCCGCCCAGATGCGGCCGAGGTGGTCGAGCGCCGCCTTCGAGACGCCGTACGCTCCCCAGCCCGGATAGGCCGCGACCGAGGCGTCGGAGGTCACGTGGACGACAAGGCCGCGGCCGCGCACCACCATCCCTCCCGCCACCGCCTTGGTGAGGCGGAACGGCCCGACCAGGTTCACGGCCAGCGCCGCCTCCAGGTCCTCGCAGTCGGTGTCCAGCAGCGGCCTCAGCGGCACCGGCCCCAGCGCGCTGGCGTTGTGGATCAGGACTTCGATGGGTCCGGCCAGGGCCGCGGCCGCCCCCGCGACCGGGTACACGTCCTCCTTGTTCCCGACGTCCGCCACCACCGCGTGCGCCGTGCCGCCCTCCGCCCGGATCGCGTCCACCACGGCCTCAAGCTCCGGTGCCGTGCGCGCGACGAGGACCACCGTCGCGCCCGCACGAGCCAGCTCGCGGCCCAGCGCCGCTCCGAGCCCTCGCCCGCCGCCGGTCACGAGCACGCCGCGTCGCCTGACCTCCATGCGCCACCTCCTGCTCGAACGGTACGCCCCACGCTCCAATCTGGGAGCCGGCTTGCCAATCCCTTGGCGGAAGGCTATTTTCTGGTCATGGCCGATCCGCTGTCGGTGCGGCTGGCGGGGAACGTCCGCCAGCTCCGCGAGGCCCGCGGCCTCACCCAGGAGCAGATGGCGCGGTTGTCGGGCATTCCGCGGGCCACCTGGGGGCACCTGGAGTCCGGCGCCGCGAACCCGACCCTCTCGGTCCTCCACAAGGTGGCGGTGGCCCTCCAGGTGCCGCTGGAGGAGCTGACCTCGACGCCGCGCGCGTCCTGCCGCTACTACCCGGCGGCGTCCCTCACGACCCGGCGGCAAGGTGACGTCGTCCTGAAGAAGCTGCTGCCGGACCCGGTTCCGGGCATGCTGATCGACCGGATGGAGCTGCCGCCGGGCGGCCGCATGACCGGCGTCCCGCACATGGCCGGCACCCGCGAGTACTTGACCTGCGAAGCCGGGACCATCGACCTGGCCGTCGCCGGGGAGCGCTTCTCGCTGGGCCCGGGCGACGTGGTGGTGTTCCGCGGCGACCAGCGGCATTCGTACGCCAATCCGGGGACCAGGGCCTCGGTCGGGTATTCGGTGGTGCTGCTCGCCCCGGTCACGTAGCGGCCGGGCGGCCGGGCGGCCGGCTCGTCCACCGTCCCCGCTGGGGCTGTTCGCATCCCGTTCCGGCCCGTTCTCGCCGCGCGGCTACGACCCGCTGCCCTCCCACAAGCCGCGGAGATCCGCGATGGTCGGTATGAGGTGCGTGTGCGGGGCCGACGCCAGCGTGTCGCGGTCGTGGGCGCCGGAGAGGACGCCGACGTTCCAGCCGACCCCGGCGTTGCTGCCGGCCTGCAAGTCCAGCGCCGTGTCCCCGACCGCGCACACTCGACGCACGTCGCGGGTGCCGCGCGCTCGACGGCGATCGCTCACGTCCCCTTCAAACCAGGCTGCGGATCTCCTCCTCCTTCCCCCACAAGCCCATCCGGTGGAACGCGAAGTCGTACTTGACCGGGTCGTGGGGGTCGAGGCGGCGGAGGCGGCGGGTGATGTCCTCGGCCATGCGCCAGCCCGGCGAGCGGTAGCGGGTAAACCGGGCGCGGCGCGCGATGGCGAGGACGTGGGCGTCGAGGGGGATGATCAGCGCCGCGGGGTCGACCGAGCGCCAGACGCCCAGGTCCACCCCGTCGCGGCGCACCATCCACCGCAGGTAGAGGTTGAGGCGCTTGCAGGCGCTGCCGTCGTCGGGCGACGGGAAGAAGAACCGCACACCGGCGTCCGCGGGGAGGCGGCGGCCCCGGTACAGGCCGCCATGGTCGAGGGCGAGGATCCGCGCCGAGAAGGACGACAGGGCGGGACCGACGTGGGCGCTGCCCGGCTGGAAACCGCGTACGAAGAACGACTCCACCGATCCGTCCGCCTCCAGGATCTGGCGGACGTAGTGGAAGAGACAGGCCACGTCGCGGCCGTCGTTGAAGCGGTGGCGGAACCCGTCCAGGCGGGCGGCCATCGCGTGGGGCTCGATCCTCCTCACCGCCTCTGAGGGCCGGGGGCCGAGGGCGTCCAGCACGCGCGCGATGCTGCGCTTGATCTGGGCCACGGTGCCGTAAGCCAGCGACGAAGCGACCAGGCCGACGACCTCCCGGTCCGCGGGCGTCGACTGGCGGCGGACGAACTCCAGCGGGTCGGGATCCACGAACCGGTGGTCGTAGTGGGCGTACAGAGTCTCCAGGCGCCGCCGCAGCTCGTCCGTCCTCATGTCGGAGGCGATTGTAACCAGGAGCCGCGCGGGGCGACGCGAGACGCCGCCCGGAACGCTGCGCACTCGCACGGATGTTAGGATCGGCACCACGGCGCGGTGCGCTCTCCCACGAATCCAGGAGGTGAGATGACCAAGAGCCGCGAGTTCCACGACGGCAGGCAGGACGGGCTGGTCGCCCTGGAGAGCCTCGACCTCGACAAGGTCCGCTCGTTCGCCGGTCTGCTGCGGGCGATGGAGAAGACCGCCTTCGGAGGTCGGTCCCTAGGGGAGGCGCTGGAGGTCACCCTCGCCATGGTCAGGGACCCGGACTGCAAGGTCGTGCTGACGCTGTCGGGGGCCATGACCATCGCGAAGATGGGGAAGGTCATCTCCAAGATGATCGACGCCGGCATGGTGCAGGCGGTCGTCTCGACCGGCGCCCTCATGGCCCACGGCCTCTCCGAGGCCATGGGCATGGTCCACTACCGGCACGATTCGCGGATGTCCGACCAGGAGCTGTTCGAGAAGGGATACAACCGCGTCTACGACACTCTCGAGATGGAAGCGAACCTCAACTACGTCGAGGAGTTCTCGTCCCGGGCCCTGGACGGCCTGGGCGATGCGGAGCTGTCGAGCGAGACGATATGCCGGGCGCTGGGCCGGCTGCTGGCCGAGGACCCGCAGGGAGCCGGCGTCCTCCGCAGCGCCTACGGGGCGCAGGTCCCGGTGTACGTGCCCGCCTTCACCGATTCGGAGCTGGGACTGGACCTGGCCACCTGGTCGATGAAGCGCGCTCAGAAGGCGGGGGCCCCCGACCCTCGAGACCTGTTCGCCCATCATCCGCGCTTCAACCCCTACCGCGACCTCAACAGCTTCGCGCGGTTCGCCACCGGAGCGAAGCGGCTGGGGATCTTCACCATCGGCGGCGGGGTGCCCCGCAACTGGGCCCAGGAGATCGGCCCCTATGTCGAGATCATGAACCACCGCCTGGGGCTGCAGCTCAACCCGCCCCGCTACCGCTACGCGGTCCGGATCTGTCCGGAGCCGGCGCACTGGGGCGGGCTCTCGGGGTGCACCTACTCCGAGGGCGTGTCGTGGGGGAAGTTCGTCCCGGAGTCGGAGGGCGGGCGCTTCGCCGAGGTCTACGCCGACGCGACCACCGTCTGGCCGCTCCTGATCAAGGCGGTGCTGGAGGAGCTGGGGAATCCCTAGAGCGCGACCCACACCGCCGCGCGCGCCGCCGGCGTGCGTCGCCGGCGACCGCCGCGTAGAATGCCGGCTCCAATGGGCGGGCGCTACGACGCGATCGTGATAGGGGGCGGCCACAACGGCCTGGTCTCAGCGGCCTACCTGGCGCGCGCCGGCCGGAAGGTGCTCGTGCTCGAGCGCCGGCACGTCCTGGGCGGCGCGGCCGTTACCGAGGAGGTCTTCCCCGGATTCCGCTTCTCGGTCTGCTCGTACGTGGTCTCGCTGCTGCGCCCCGAGATCATCCGGGAGCTGGACCTCCCCCGCCACGGCCTCGAGATCCTGCCGCTGGACGGGACCTTCACGCCCATGCCGGACGGGGACTACCTGTGGCGCACGAGCGACCACGCCCGCACGCGGCGGGAGATCTACCGCCACTCTCCGGTGGACGCGGAGGCCTACGACGAGTACGCGCGGGCCATGGTCGACATGGCGCGGTTCGTCAAGCCCATCCTGTCGATGGTCCCCCCGGATCCGCTCTCCCTCGACCCCGCCGGCCTCGCGCGCCTGTTCGGCCTGCTCCAGCGGTTCCGCGGGCTGGGGCGCCGGGACCAGCACAACCTGGTCCAGCTCATGACCATGAGCGCGACCGACCTGCTGGACCAGTGGTTCGAGACCGACGTCCTGAAAGCGACGATGTCGGCCAGCGGGATCATCGGGACGTTCCTGGGCGTGCGCTCGCCGGGCACCGCCTACGTGCTCCTCCACCACTACATGGGCGAGATCGACGGGGCGTTCCGCTCCTGGGGCTTCTCCCGAGGGGGCACCGGCGCGATCAGCATGGCGATCGCCGGCGCCGCCCGCGAGGCCGGCGTGGAGATCCGGGTCGAGGCGCCGGTCGTGCTCTCGAGCCTGGACCCCCACCGCACCTTCCTCAAGCTCCTGGAGCCGGGGGTGCTGGACGAGGAGTTCGTGGAAGAGGTCCGCCGCTACAAGCTCCGCGGATCTTCGGGCAAGGTCAACCTGGCCCTCGACGCGCTGCCCGACTTCAAGTGCCTGCCCGGCGCCGGGGCCCACCTGAGGGGAGCCGTCTCCATCTCCCCGAGCGTCGAGTACATGGAGCGGGCCTACGACGACGCCAAGTACGGCGACTACTCGCGGCGGCCCTACGTCGACATGGTGATCCCCTCCCTCACCGACCCGTCGGTGGCCCCGCCGGGCAAGCACATCCTCTCCTGCTTCGTCCAGTACGCGCCGTACACCCTCCGCGAGGGCAGCTGGGACGAGAAGCGGGAGGCGTTCGGCGGCGCGGTGGTGGAGACGATCGCGGAGTACGCCCCGAACCTGAAGGAGATCATCCTGCACCGCCAGGTGCTGACGCCCCTGGACCTCGAGCGCGAGTGGGGCCTCACCGAGGGCAACATCTTCCAGGGTGAGCTCTCGCTGGAGCAGCTCTTCTTCCTGCGGCCCGTGCCCGGGTGGGCACGCTACCGGACTCCGGTCCGCGGCCTGTGGATGTGCGGATCGGCCACCCATCCGGGCGGCGGGATCATGGGCGCGCCGGGCCGGATCGCTGCCCTCGAGCTGCTCAAGGAAGGCGGCGCGCGGTGACCGTGGCGCACGCCGCCTTCGACGCGGTAGTCGTGGGTGGAGGGCACAACGGCCTGGTGGCGGCCGCCCTGCTCGGCCGAGCGGGCCGGCGGACGCTGCTCCTGGAGCGGCGCGCGGTGGTGGGAGGCGCGGCCGTGACGGACGAGCTGCACCCCGGATACCGCGTGTCCACGCTGGCCCACGCCGCGGGCCCGTTCCGGGCGTCGCTGGTGCGGGAGCTCGGGCTTCTGGACGAAGGGCTGTCCTTCATCCACCCGGAACCACGCGTCTTCGCCGCCCTGCCGGACCGGACCGGGCTCGCGCTGTCGGCGGATCCCGGCCGGTCGGCGGACTCGATCCGCCCGTTCTCCAGCCGCGACGCGGCCCGCTACGCCGAGTTCGACGCCTCGCTGCGGCACGTGAGCCGGCTCCTCGCCCGCGTCCTCGAGATGACGCCGCCGGACGTCGACCGGCCCGGCGCGAAGGACCTGTGGTCGCTGCTGCGGGTGGGCGCCGGATTCCGCCGCCTGGGGCGCAAGGATGCCCAGCGCTTGCTGCGCTGGGGGCCGATGGCCGTCGCGGACTTCGCCTCGGAGTGGTTCGAGTCCGAGCCAATGCGGGCGGTGCTGGCCGCCCGGGGCATCACCGGAGCGTTCGCGGGGCCGATGTCGGCCGGCACCACCGCCAACCTCCTCCTGCACGCCGCCGCCGGGGACGGCAGCGGCGCCGGCTCGGCGGTGCTGGTCCGGGGCGGCCTCGGCGCGCTCACGCAGGCGCTCGCCGCCGCCGCCCGGCGCCGCGGTGTCGAGATCCGGACGGGGGCGGCGGTGGAGCGGATCACGCTGCGCGACGGCAGGGCCACCGGCGTGGCGCTGGCCGGCGGCGAGGAGATCGCCGCCCGCGCGGTGGTCTCGGCGGTCGACCCGAAACGGACGTTCCTGGGGCTCCTGGAGCCGACCGCGCTCGACCCGGACGACCTGCGCCGCATCCGCTGCTATCGGTCCGCGGGGATGGCGTCGAAGGTCAACCTGGCCCTGTCCGGCCTGCCCTCCTTCACCGCCGCGCGGGGGCTGGACCCGGCCGTCCTCGGCGGCCGGATCCACGTCGGCCCGGACGTGGCGGCCCTCGAGCGCGCCTTCGACGACGCCAAGCACGGCGGCGTGTCCGAGCGCCCGTACCTCGACGTGACGATCCCGTCGCTGACGGACCCCGGCCTGGCCCCGCCCGGTGGGCACGTGATGTCGGTGTACGTCCAGTACACGCCGCACGCCCTGAAGTCGGGTACCTGGCGGGAGCGGCGCGACGAGGTGGGCGATCGGGTGCTGCGCACGCTGGAGGCGTATGCTCCCGGGATCGGGTCGCTGGTGGTGGCCCGGCAGGTGTTGTGTCCCGCCGACCTCGAGGAGACCTTCGGCCTCAGCGGCGGGCATCCGTACCACGGCGAGCCCGCGCTGGACCAGCTCTTCGTGGCCCGGCCGCTCCTGGGCTGGGCCCGGTACCGCGCGCCGGTGGCGGGGCTCTACCTCTGCAGCGCCGGGACGCACCCGGGCGGAGGCGTGACCGGCGGACCGGGGGCGAACGCGGCCCGGGAGATCCTGGCCGACCGTGGGTGATCCGGTCTCGACCGGCCGCGCTGATCGAAGCGTGACCCGGGGCGCTCGTGGCATGATCGGGGTGTGAAGCCGGAGGTGAGGACGTGACGCTCGTCCGTGTCCTGGTCAGCGCGTGCCTCCTCGGCGACCGTGTGCGCTACGACGGCTCGGACGCCACCTGCCCCAGCCCGATCCTCGAGCACTGGGGCCGGGAGGGGCGGATCGTGCCGTTCTGCCCGGAGGTCGCCGGCGGCTTCCCGGTGCCGCGGCCCCCGGCGGAGATCGCGCCCGGCGACGGTCGCGACGTGCTGGCCGGCCGGTCCAACGTCGTCGACCACCAGGGTACGGACGTCACCTCCTTCTTCCTGGAAGGCGCCCGGCGCGCCCTCGCCGAGGCCCGGCGCGGCGGCGTACGTCTCGCGGTCCTGAAGGACGGCAGCCCCTCTTGCGGCAGCTCGTTCGTGTACGACGGGACGTTCCGCGGCATGCGCACCGCCGGGCAGGGGGTCACCACCGCCCTGTTGGAGAGCGAGGGGATCCGGGTCTTCAGCGAGCGCCAGATCGAGGCCGCCGACGCGTACCGCGCCCTCATCGAAGGGGCCGGCCCCGGCGGCGGCGAGGGTCCGAGCTAGACCGCCGCGAGCCGGAGGCCCTCGGATGGTCGCGATCCTCGAGACGCCGCGGCTCGCCCTGCGCGAGATGACGATCGCGGACCTCGACTTCGTCGCCGCGATGCTGGGCGACCCGGAGGTGATGCGCTTCTACCCCCGGCGCCTGGCGCGGGACGAGGCGGAGGGCTGGATCCGGCGGCAGGTGCATCGCTACCGGCGCGACGGCCACGGCCTGTGGCTCGTCCTGGACAGGGAGACCGGTGAGCCGCGCGGACAGGTGGGCCTGGTGAACCAGGAAGTGGACGGGGTGGCCGAGCCGGAGGTCGGCTACCTGATCCACCGCCCGTTCTGGCGGCAGGGGCTGGCGGCCGAGGCCGCCTCCGCCACCCGCGACCACGCCTTCGGAGTCCTCGGGCGCCCGCGCGTCGTCTCCCTGATCCGGCCCGAGAACCTCCCATCCCGGGCGGTCGCCCGGCGCCTCGGGATGACGGTCGAGAAGGAGTGCCTCCACTGGGGCGCTCCGCATCTCGTCTACTCGGTCAGGGCGCCCGGCTCGCGCTAACGCGTTCCCTCCGACAGGGCGAGGACGTCGCTGGCCTGCTCGTGGTGCAGCGGGCAGTACCGCCTGGGCTCGGTGCCGGCGATGAACACCTCCCACCGCGGCGGGCAGTCTGCAGTGGCGAGGAGGCCGCTGTATCGGTCGATGCTGCGGCGCACCACGCCCTCCCGGGGCGGCTCGAAGCGGCCGGGGTTCGTCCCCGCGAGGGCGGCCTTCATGAACTCGACCCAGATGGGCAGGGCCACCTCGGACGCGGGCCTGTCGAGGGGCGCGTTGTCGTCGAAGCCGACCCAGACCACGCACAGCAGCTCGGGAGTGTAGCCGGCGAACCAGGCGTCCTTGGCGCCGTTGGTCGTACCGGTCTTCCCGGCCGCGTCGGCGAGGAAGCCCAACTGCCTCACCGGGTGCCCCGTCCCCTCGATGATCACGCTGCGCAGCATGTCCGTGACCAGGAAGGCGGCCTCCTCGTGGACCACGCGGCGGGGCTCAACCGGGCCATCCGAGGGGACCGGGCGCCCGTCCTCGTCGAGCACCGCCGCCGCGGTCGTGGGCTCCACCTTGACGCCCCCGTTCGCGAGCACGTTGTAGGCCCCGGCCAGCTCGAGCGGCGTCGTCTCGAAGCTGCCCAGGGCCACCGAGGGGTAGGGCCGGATGCGGCTGCCCATGCCCAGCGTCTCCGTCCACAGCTCGGTGACCGCCTCGTAGCCGACCCGCTCGGCCACCTTCACCGTCGCCACGTTGAGGCTGGAGGCCAGGGCCTTTCGCGACGTGACGTGCCCCATGTAGCGGCCGTCGTTGTTCCGCGGGGCGTATTCGGTGTCGTCGTAGAAGAACGTCGAGGGGACGTCCTCGAACAGCGTCGCGGGCGTGATCGCCGGCCGGGTCGGGTCCCGGAAGGTCGCCTCGAAGGCGGCCAGGTAGACGAACGGCTTGAACACGCTGCCGGGCTGGCGTTTCGCCAGCAGGGCGCGGTTGTACGGGCTGGTCTTGTACGACCGGCCGCCCACCAGGGCCCGCACCGCGCCGGTCCTCGGCTCGATCGCGATCAGCGCTCCCTGCAGGGGCCCGTCGCCGCGGCGCCCCAGGTACAGCTCCTGCTCCTCCAGCCCCCGCTCGAGCACCTCCTCGGCCAGGGCCTGGAGGGGCAGGTCCAGCGAGGTCTGGATGGTCAGGTTCCGGCGCGCGAGGTCGCGCGGCCGGTAGCGGCTCTCGAGCTGCGCCTTGGCCAGGTCCACGAAGTAAGGCGCCTCCAGCGGGTCGAGTATGGGCGGGCTCACCCGCAGCGGCTCGGCCAGGACCTCCTCCGCCTGCGCCGGCGTCAAGTACCCCACCTCGCGCATGGCCCGCAGCACCTGGTCTCGGCGGGCGCGGGCGTCCTCGGGATGGCGATACGGGTTGTAGGGGTTCGGCGACTGGATCATCCCCGCCAGCAGCGCCGACTCCGCCACCGTCAGCTCGGCGACCTCCTTGCCGAAGTACGTCCGGGCGCCCTGGCCGACGCCGTAGACGTTGAACGAGGCCACCTGCCCCAGGTACACGTCGTTGAGGTACAGCTCGAGGATGTCGCGCTTGCCGACCCGCCGCTCCAGGATCAGCGCCATCAGGGCCTCCTGGACCTTGCGCTTCAGGGTCTTCTCGGCGTGGAGGAACGAGATCCGGATGAGCTGCTGGGTGATGGTGCTGCCGCCCTGGGCGTAGGACTCCGCCTCGATGTTCCGGGCCGCCGCCCCCGCGATGCGCACCGGGTCGATGCCGTGGTGGCGGAGGAAGCGGCGGTCCTCGATGGCCAGCACCGCCTTCACCAGGTGGTCCGGGAGCTCGGCGTAGCGCACGACGTGCTTGCGGTCGCGGTTCTCGTCGAGGAGGAAGGTCAGGAGCTGGGGCGCGAGCGCCTGGCTCTCGTAGCGCTTCCGCGTGCCGAGCCCGCGGATCGAGGAGACGCGGTCGGACGAGAAGGACACGATCAGGGGCTCCCGGGCCGCCTCCGCCCGCTGCCGGGGGAAGAACGAGACCGAGCCGTGGTCGGCCTCGAACCGCCCCGGCCCCCACGGGCCGTCACCCTTCGGCTCGTACTTCAGCCCATCCAGGAAGCGCACAAGCTGGGGGGGCTTGAGCGCCAGGCCCGGCCGCAGCACCACCGGCCGTGCGTAGAGCCGGGACGGCCCCTTCCAGCGGCCGTCGGTCAGGCGGCGGTCGACGATGCCCGCGTACTTGCGGTAGTAATGCACGGCCAGGGAAACGTCCACCACGACGAAGGCGGCGAGCAGCGAGGCCAGGACCGGCCAGCGGTGGCGTCCAAGCCATTGCAGGACGTGGCGATAGCTCAAGTCAGGGCTCTCATGCGGGCAGCCGCACCGCTCTCCGTGAGGATGACGCCAGCAAACCCGATGCCGGCTCGGCCGAAGGGCCGCGAACCGCGCTCCGCCCGCCCATGTCAGCGCCCCTCGAAGTGGGCGCGCAGCCGCGCCGCGGTGGCCGGGCCCACCGAGGCGGCCAGCTCGGCCTCGCTGGCCGTGCGCACGCCGCGCAGCGAGCCGAACCGCGAGAGGAGCTTGCGGCGGCGCGCGGGGCCGACGCCGGGGACGTCGTCCAGCTCGGACCGCAGCGTGCGCAACGTGCGCGAGCTGCGGTGGAAGCCCACCGCGAATCGGTGTGCCTCGTCCCGGACCCGCTGGACGAGCTGGAGGACGGGCGACGAGCGCGGGAGCACGATGGGGGCCTCGGCGCCGGGGACGAAGATCGCCTCCTCCCTCTTGGCCAGGCTGGCCACCGCCTGGTCGGCGATCCCCAGCTCCTCGAGGGCGCCCACGGCAGCCCCGAGCTGCCCCTTCCCCCCGTCGACGAGGATCAGGTCAGGCAGCTCGCGACCCTCCTCCAGCAGGCGCCGGTAGCGCCTCCCCACCACCTCGCGCATGGAGGCGAAGTCGTCGGGCGCGCCGGCAACCCCGCGGATGCGGAACTTCCGGTACTCCGACTTCTTCGGCAGCCCGTCATCGAACGCGACCATCGAGGCCACGATGTCGGAGCCCTGGAGGTTCGAGACGTCGAAGCACTCGATCCGCCGCGGCTCGATGTCCAGGTCCAGCAGGTCGCGGAGCGAGCGGAGGATCTCCTGGGACTGCTTGCGCGGGTGGCGCCACTCCAGGTCGAATGCCAGCCGGGCGTTGCGCATCACCAGGTCCAGCAGGCGGACCTTCTCGCCCCGCCGGGGGACCCGGATCCGGACGCCGCTGCCGCGCCGGACAGTGAGCCACCGCTCGAGCAGGTCGTGGTCGGGGAGCGGCGCGGGGACGAGGACCTCGCGCGGGACGTAGCGTCCGTCGGAGTAGTACTGCTGGATCGAGGATGCGAGCACGGTCTCGGGCTCGGTGAGGCGATCGAGGAGGAAGGCCTCCCGGCCGACCACCTTGCCGTCCCGCACCGAGAAGGCCTGCAGCGCGGCCCGGTCGCCCTCGACGTGGACGCCGAACAGGTCGCGCTCCTCCATGTCCCGGGTGGTGATCTTCTGCGGCGTCTCCAGCCGCTCCAGCGTGAGGATCTGGTCGCGCAGGCTCGCCGCCTCCTCGAAGCGGTCCGTCGCGGCGGCGCCTTCCATCTCGCCCCGCAGGCGGCGCACCACCTCCTCCGTGCGCCCCTCCAGGAAGAGCCGCGCGTCCTGGGCGGCCTTGCGGTAGCGATCCAGCGAGCAGATCTCGGCCACACACGGCGCCAGGCAGCGCCGTATCTGGTACTGCAGGCAGGGCCGCGGCCGGCGGCCGTTCAGCAGCTCCTTGCACGACCGCACGCCGAAGGCCTTGTGGGTGAGCGACGCGGTCCGCCGGCCGAGGCTCGCGGGGATGTAGGGCCCGCCGTAGGCGTTGCCGTCCTCCGCCACCCGGCGGACGACGTGGAGCCGCGGGTACTCCTCGGCCAGGGTCAGCTTCAGGTACGGGTGGTTCTTGTCGTCGCGAAGGAGGACGTTGTACCGCGGCTTGTGCCGCTTGATGAGGTTGTTCTCGAGGGCCAGCGCTTCCATCTCGGTGTCGGTCAGCACCAGGTCCAGGTCGGTGACCTCCGACACCAGGTCGCCCCGCCGCGGGTCCACGGGCCGCGAGGCCTGGAAGTACGAGCGCACCCGGTCCCGCAGGACGCGGGCCTTCCCCACGTACAGGACCCGGCCCTCCGCGTCCTTCAAGAGGTAGACCCCGGGCCGCACCGGGAGGTGCTCGAGCTTGTCCTTCAGCCCCACCCCTGGATTATAGGAAGCGCCGGGGCCTGGAACCGCTCCGGGCCCGGACCTATGATCCGGCCATGGTCCGGGAGAGCCGATCGTCGGCGGGCCCGGAGCCGTCCGTGATCCAGGTGAGCGTGCTCCGGCGCGCCCGGGCCCTCGGGTTGCCGCCCGGCGCCCGGGTCCTGGACGCCCCGTGCGGCGAGGGAGCGCTGGCCGCCGCGCTGGCCGCCGACGGCTTCGAGGCCTGGGGGACGGACCTGGATCCCCGGGCGGGCGCGGTCCTGGGAGACCGGTTCCGGACCGCCGACCTCGCCGGCCCGCTGCCCTGGCCCGACGGGAGCTTCGACCTGGTGGCGTCCGTCGAAGGGATCGAGCACCTCGAGAACGGGTTCGCGTTCCTCCGCGAGGCGCGGCGCGTGCTCCGCCCCGGCGGGTTGCTCGTCCTCACCACGCCGAACACGGTCTCGCTCCGCTCGCGCGTGCGGTTCTTCGGCAGCGGCTTCTCTCACCGGGACTCGCGGCCCCTGAACGAATCGGGACGGCACCCCTCGCACCACATCGGGCTCCGGACGTTCCCCGAGTTGCGCTACGCGCTGCACACCTCGGGGTTCCGCCTGGTCCAGGTGAGCCACACCCACGTGAAGCCGGTGAGCTACCTCTACAGCCTGCTCGCCCCATGGATGTGGCTCTACACGCTGAGCGCGTTCCGGCGGGAGAAGGACCGCCCGCAGCGCGCCCGCAACCGGACGATCCGCGCCGCGCTCTTTTCGCGCTCGCTGATGTGGGGGGAGAACCTGTTGCTCGTCGCCCGGAACGGGGCCGAGCCGACGGGGCCGGTCGATTCGGCCCCGCCGGCCGGGCCGGCCGCGGTTTGACAGCCTCGGCGGCGGCGGCTTAGCCTCGCCCGGCGATGCTCACCGACCGGATCGGCGAGGCGCTGGCCCGCCCCCTCGACGGCCTCGTCCGCGCCGTCGCACGGGTCCATCCCGACGTCCTCACCATCACCGGCCTCGCCCTCAACGGTGTCGCCTGCGCGTTCTTCGCCTTCTCCGGAGGCAAGGACTACCGCGACCCGGGGCTGCTGCGGGCGGGGGGGGTGGTGGCGCTGGTGGCGAGCGTCTTCGACATGCTCGACGGACGGGTAGCCCGGCTGCGCGGACGCGAGACCCGGTTCGGCGCGTTCCTGGACTCGACCATGGACCGCTACTCGGACATGCTGCTGTTCATGGGGCTGATGATCCTGTACGCGCGCGTCGACCGGACGCCCCAGATGGTCCTGGTCTGGGTCGCGGCCTTCGGGAGCTTCATGACCTCCTACGCCCGCGCGCGGGCCGAGAGCCTGATCCCGAGCTGCACGGTCGGGCTCCTCGAGCGGCCCGAGCGGCTCGTCCTCATCGTCTTCGGCGCGGTCACCAACCGGATCGTGGGCGTGCTCTGGGTCATCGCCGTGCTCTCCAACGTCAGCGCGGTGCAGCGCATCGTCTACACCTACGTGAGCCTGAGGCGTGGGTCGGCCCGTGCGGGCGAGACCGGGACGGCCGGGCCAGGCTCCCCGGAGGCCCGGTGAGCTGGGACGAGCGGTCCGAGCGGGTCCGCCGGCGAATGCTGAGCCCCTGGACCTTCAAGGTGTACCTGGTCGCCAAGCTCCCGCTCGCGCTCGTCGCCGGGCTCCGCCTGTGCCGCCTGGACGAGGCCGCCTGCACGGTCTCGCTGCCCGGCGGGTGGCGGACCCGCAACCCGTTCGCCTCGACCTACTTCGCCGCGCACCTGATGGCGGCGGAGATGTCCACTGGCGCCCCCGCGATGGTGCTGGTGGCGGGGGCCTCCGCCTCGGTGGCCCTGATCCTGCGCGAGATCCGCGCGGTGTTCACCAAGCGCCTCCAGGGCGAGGGCCTGTTCACGTTCGACGACGTCGCGGGGATGCGGGCGGCGGTGGAGCGGGCGGCCGCCGGCACCGAGAGCGAGAGCTACACGGGCCGGGCGGTGGGCCGCACGGCGGACGGGACGGTCGTATCCGAGTTCGAGATCTCCTGGTCGTTCAAGCGCCGTGGCTGAGCGCGCGGTGGCGGTCCCGGTCCCGCCCACCGGGTTCGCGGTGGCCGGAGGAGAGAGCCGCCGGATGGGCCGCGACAAGGCGCTTCTGGCTTGGGGCGAGCGGACCCTCCTCGACCACGCGCTCGAGCGGCTGTCGCAGGCGTGCGGCGCGGTCCGTATCCTGTGCGGGCCGATTCGTCGCTATGAGGACCGCGGGCTCCCGGTCGACACCGACGTCGTCCCTGGGGCGGGTCCCCTGGGCGGCCTGCTCACCGGTCTGCAGCGGCTCGGCGAGGAGCCGGGTCTGTTCCTCGCCGTGGACGTCCCCTACGTCCCGGCGGCGCTGCTGCGGCGGTTGATCCACCTCTCGGCCGGCCACGACGCGGTGGTGCCGGTGACCGACGCCGGGCCGGAGCCGCTGTGCGCCGTGTACCGGGCGTCGTGTCTCGAGCCGGTCCGGCGGTGCCTCGGCGCCGGGCGCCTCAAGATGACGAGCTTCTGGCCCGACGTGCGGGTCCGCGAGGTGAGGGAGTCGGAGCTTTCGGCCTACGCCGACCCGACGCGCGCCTTCCGCAACGTCAACACCCCGGCCGACTATGCAGCGGGACGGGACGGCGCGTGATCACGCGCACGCTGCCGGGGCTGCTGCTCACCGGGATCCTGCTGGGCGCGGGAGCCAGCTTCGCCGGCCTCGTGGTCCAGGCCTGCCGGGCCGCCGCGGGGCCAGGGCCCGCCGCCGGCCTCCCGGCCCTTCCGCCGCCCTCGGGGGTCCCTCCGCACTCGCCGGCACAGAGCCCCCCGCCCGACCTCCTCCTCCGCGACCTGGCCTTCCCGGTGGCGGGCGTCACCCCCTCGGCCGTGCCCGACAGCTTCCTGGATCCCAGGGGCGCGCGCGTCCACGAGGCGGTGGACATCCCGGCCGCCCGCGACACGCCGGTGGTGGCGGTGGACGACGGCGTCGCCGCCCGTCTCTTCAAGAGCCGATATGGAGGAACCACGCTGTACCAAGTGGACCCCTCGCAGCGGTACTGCTATTACTACGCACACCTCTCGCGCTACGCCCGCGGCCTGGAGGAGGGTCAGGCGCTGCGGCGCGGGCAGGTGGTCGGGTACGTGGGAACGACGGGCAACGCCCCTCCCGGGACGCCCCACCTCCACTTCGCGATCTTCAGGATCGAGGGCGAGCGCGGGTGCTTCGGCGGGGCGCCGATCAACCCCCACCCGCTGCTGGCGCGGAGCCGGCCGACGACGGCACCGTGACGCCCACGAGGCGATCGAATCGGCCCCCGGCGGGTGCGCCGGAAGGGTTAGGCCGCCGTCGTTTCGGTCGACGCGTTCTTCACGGGATCGTCACCGCGACCTCGACCTCCGCCGTGCCCTTGCGGCACCAACCCTCCCGCTTCGAGCAGTAGAAGTACGTCACCATGGCCTTGACGGGGTGGGTGCCCTTGGCGGCCTTTGGCGCCGGGGCCACAGGGAACGACACCGGGACCCGGGTGTCGAGGTAGCGCGCGGTCTCCGGATCGAACGCCGGAAGCTTCGAAGGCGGCGCAGGTTGCCTGTCCACGAGGACGGCCTGGTCCCGGTCGAGCTTCAGGCGGGGAGCCGGCTCCTCGTTGACATGCACGTCCGGGTCCCGCGGGACGAAGGTCACCGACACCGCACCGCTCGATGCCGGGCGTGCCGGCGGGACGTACGCCGCGGTCACGGTGAAGTGGGCCGGTCCGGGGGCGGCCGCGGCCCAGGCGGCGCCGAGGGGCGCCGCGATCGCGGCGGCGAGGGCGGTGGTTCTCATGGCGTCGATCGTAGCAGAGCCGGCCGGACGGCACGAGCCTCGGGCCGGGCGGCCTCCCGTGGCCCGCTATAATGGGCCTTTTCTACGCCCGCAACGGCGGGAGAGGGATGCGTCCGGCGAATGATACTGGCCCATCAGGCGCGGCTGGCCGAACACGTCCGGACGGCGGTGCGCTCGGCGTTCGGCGTCGAGCTGGCGGAGGTGAGCCTCGGCGCTCCTCCCCGCATCGACCTGGGTGACGTCGCCCTCACCGCCCCCTTCGACCTGGCCCGGTCGCTGAGGCGCAACCCGAGGGAGATCGCGGAGCGGCTGGCGGCCGAGCTGAAGGCGGCGCCGGGAGTGAGCCGCGCCGCGGTCGCCGGCGGCTACGTGAACCTGTTCCTGGACCGGGCTGCCTTCGCCCGGGAGCTGCGCGGCTGGCTCGCCCCGGCCGGGGAGCCCACCGCCGGGGCCACACGGCCGGGCCGGGTGATCGTCGAGCACACCAGCATCAACCCGAACAAGGCCGCCCACGTCGGCCACCTCCGCAACGCCGCCCTGGGGGACACGTTCGTGCGCGTGCTCCGCTACCGCGGGCACGAGGTCGGCGTCCAGAACTACATCGACGACACGGGCGTGCAGGTCGCCGACGTGGTGGTGGGCTTCCGCCACCTGGAGAAGATGGGCCTTTCCGATGTGGCCAGGCTCGAGGGACGGTTCGATCACTACTGCTGGGACCTCTACGCGCAGGTGGGCGACTTCTACGCCGCGGACCCGCAGCGGAAGGCGCTCCAGGCGGAGACGCTACACGCCATCGAGGCGGGCGGGAACGAGCTCGCGCGCCTCGCCGCATACGTGGCGGCCCGGATCGTCGACTGCCACCTCGCCACCATGGACCGACTCGGGATCCGCTACGACCTGCTGGCCCACGAGAGCGACATCCTCCGCCTGCACTTCTGGGAGCGGGCCTTCGAGATGCTCGAGGGCTCGGGGGCGATCCGGCTGGAGGCGGAGGGGAAGAACCGCGGCTGCTGGGTGCTGGCCATGGAGACCGATGGCAGCGACGAGGACAAGATCATCGTCCGCTCCAACGGCACCGTCACCTACACCGGGAAGGACGTCGCCTACCAGCTCTGGAAGCTCGGCCTGCTCGACCGCGACTTCCGCTACCGCCGCCACCGCACGGACGCGGACGGCCACGTGTTGTGGACGACGACCAGCGGCGAGGGGGAGCCGGGGGCCCCGTCGTTCGGGCACGCCCGGGCGGCCTACAACGTGATCGACGTGGGCCAGTCCTACCCCCAGCGCGTGGTGCGGGCGGGGGTGGCCGCCCTGGGCCATGCCGAGGCCGCAGCCAACAGCCACCACCTCGCGTACGAGAAGGTCGTGCTCTCCCCCGCGACCGCCCGCGCCCTCGGCTACGACGTCGCGGACGACGAGACCACGGTGAAGGTGTCGGGCCGGAAAGGCCTCGGCGTGAAGGCGGACGACCTCCTTGAAGCGCTCGTGTCGAAGGCGGCCACCGAGATCGCGTCGCGCGACCCGGAGCGCGACCCGGAGCGCGATCCGGAGGCCCGGGACCGCTCGGCGCGGGACATCGCCACCGGCGCCCTGCGCTACTTCCTCCTGAAGTACGGCCGGACCCGGATCATCACCTTCGACATGGAGGAGGCCCTCGCCTTCGTGGGCGAGACCGGCCCCTACGTCCAGAACGGCGTCGTCCGGGCCCGCAACATCTTCGTCAAGCTGGGGGCCGAGGGACATCGAGTGGAAGCGCTCCTGGACCGGGCGTCGGGGCTGGACCTCGCGCGCTACCTGACCGGCGAGGAGGGCGACGAGGTCTGGTCCCTGCTGACCCTCATGGCGAGGAGCGAGGAGATCGCCGAGCAGGTCGTGCGGGCCCAGGAGGTCGCGCTGCTCGCCAAGCACGCCTTCGCCGTCGCCCAGGCGTTCCATGCGTACTACCAGAAGCCGCGCTACTCGGTGCTCCACGCGGACGACGAGGACACGCGGGCGTTCCGGGTCCTCGTGGTCGACACGTTCGTCCGCCAGATGGAGGTGCTGACCGGCCTGCTCGGCATCCCGGTCCCGGAGCGGATGTGACCGCCGGCGGGGCCAGGGCGAACCCCCGCCCGCGGATCGGGATCACCGGCGGGCCCGGCTCCCGCGACCCCGAGCACTTCACGCTCCGGGACGACTACGTGCGTGCGGTCGAGAAGGCGGGCGGGCTCCCGCTGGTGCTGGTGCCCGGGGACGCCGCGGACGCCCCGGACCTCCTGGCCGCCGTGGACGGACTGGTCGTGACCGGCGGGGGCGACGTGGACCCCGCCCTCTATGGCCAGGAGCCCCACCCCAAGCTGGATCCGGCACCTCCCGGACGCGACACCTTCGAGATCGCGCTGGTCTGCGAGGCCCTCCGCCAGGATCGGCCCCTGCTCGCTATCTGCCGGGGCCATCAGGTGTTAAACGTTGCCACCGGCGGAACCCTGATCCAGGACATCCCGTCTCTCACGATTGGGGCAGGCCTTCACGATCCCGACCGGGAGCGCTGGGAACCCGCCCACGACGTGTCTGTCTTGCCTGGGACGCGGCTTCGCGAGATCCTGGGGAGGGACAGGGTAGCGGTGAACAGCTTCCATCATCAGGCGGTTCAGCGGCTGGGAGAGGGCCTCGTCGCTTCGGCCTGGTCCGAGCCGGACGGCCTCGTCGAGGCCGTCGAGGCCCCTGAGCGCCGGTTCGTCTTGGGGGTCCAGTGGCATCCGGAGTCGTTCTGGGACCACGGCGGCGCCTTCCAGCCGCTTTTCGAGGCGCTGGCCCGGGCGGCGGGCGAGCACGGCGAGGCTGGTGCGCGGGCCGGGCGGACCATGGCCCTCCGCTCGAGCCCGGGGACGCGATGATCGCCTCCGTGGCAGTGGCGCTGCTCCTCACCGGCGGCACGCACCACTCCTCGGGCGTGCGCTGGGAGCGCCAGTTCGAGCACGGCCTCAAGAAGGCCCGGGCCGCGGGCAAGCCGGTGATGGTCGACTTCTGGGCCGACTGGTGCGGCTGGTGCCACCGGCTGGACCAGACGACCTACGCCGATCCGGCGGTCGTGAAGCTGCTCAAGGGGTTCGTCACGATCAAGGTCGACACCGAGGGGAGCCCGGCCGACGTCGCGGTCGCCCTGCAGTACGACGTGTCCTCCCTGCCCACCATCGCCTTCCTCTCGCCGTCCGGACGGCAGGTCCTCCGGGTGGACGGCTTCCAGGGCCCGGCCCAGTTCCCTGCCACCCTCGAGGCGGCCCGGGCCCAAGCCGGCAAGGTGATGGAGTGGGAGGCCGCGCTCCAGGACGATCCCAGCAACGCGCTGGCCCTCACCCGGCTCGGCGTGCACCTGTTCGAGCAGGAGTTCTACGAGGACAGCCGGGACCTGCTCTCGCGCGCCACCCGGGTCGACTCGGGCCGCCCCGCCAGGGAGCGCAAGCGCACGCGGATGCTCCTGGGCGCGATCCAGAAGTACGACCGGAAGTACCCGGAAGCCGAGGCGTTGCTCAAGGAGGCTCTCAGCGTCCGCGCCGCTGCCGAGGAGGACGCCAAGATCCTCTTCCTGCTGGGCAAGACGTACCTTTCCTGGGGGAAGCCGGACCAGGCCAGGGCCGTCCTCCAGAAGGTCCTGGACGCCCACGCCCAGAGCCCCGTCGCCCCCAAGGCCTGGGAAGCCCTCGCCTCGCTGGACCGGAAGCGCTGACGCCCCGCGCCCGCGGGTTCCGGAAATCCCGCTCGCGGGCGCGGAATCCCATCCGCTCGAGGCCCGGTCTCACCTTTGCCCCTTACCGGACTTTGTGCTAGCTTCTCCCGCCGCTGGATCCACAATGCCCTTCCTCCGGCGGTTCGCAGCCACTCTCGTCGAACGCCGACGACCCGCCGGGCAAGGCCGCTCGGAGCCGCGTGGATGCGGCCTGCGGATGAGGAGGATATGTCGATGATGTCCAGAACGGTGGCGCTTCGGTGGTCCCTGGTCCTGGCCGTGGGAGCGCTCGGCGCGGCCTCGGCGTCGGCCCAGACCGACGTCGAGGTCAACGCGGCCGTGCAGTTCAACTTCACGAGCCCCGGCGCGCGCAGCCTGGCGCTCGGAGGCGCGTTCGTGGGGCTGGCCGACGACGCAACCGCCGCGTTCACCAACCCCGCGGGCCTCACCACCCTGTCCAAGCCCGAGGTCTCGCTGGAGGGCCGCGGCTTCCAGTATTCGCACCTGTTCACGAGCGGCGGACGGCTCGGGGGCACGCCGTCCGGGACGGGCCTCGACACCGTCAGCGGCCTCACCGACGGCGAGAGCGAGGACAGCGTGAACGGGCTGTCCTTTGCCTCGATCGTCTACCCCCGAGGGGACTTCGCGATCGCCGCTTACCGACACGAGGTCGCCAACTTCGAGGCCAACATCGAGACCCAGGGGGCCTTCTTCGAGAGCTCGCGCCTGCTCCCGGTCCGGGCGGACATGGAGCTGGACATCGTCAACTACGGCGTTTCCGCCGCGTACCGCTTCGGCGAGAACGCCTCCCTCGGAGCCGGCGTCTCGTTCTACGACTTCGGCATCAGCTCCCGGACGCGACGCTTCCAGCTCTCGGGCTCGGGGACCGGAGCGGGGGGCTTCTTCGGGCCGCCGCTGTTCACCGACGCCAACAACATCAACACCCAGGTCCAGTCCGGCGACGACACCGGCGTCGGCTTCAACTTCGGCGCCAGCATCAAGGCGAGCGAGAAGGTCCGGATCGGCGGCGTCTTCCGGAAGGGCCCGGAGTTCGAGTTCACCGTGACCAACGCGGTCCTGATCAACAACACCGACTTCGTCTTCCTGCGCGGGCCGGCCACGTTCCGCGTCCCCGACGCCTTCGGCGCGGGGATCTCCTACCGGGCCACCGACGCCCTGACCCTGGCGATCGACTACCAGCGGGTGATGTACTCGCAGCTCACCGACGGGTTCGTCAGCGTGTTCCCGGACCTCAACGTGATCCCGGCCACCCCGGTCGCTCCGGTGGCCAAGTCGGGCTACGTCGCCGACGACTCCAACGAGATCCACGTCGGGATCGAGTACGTCTTCACCGGGATGACCAACCCCCTGGCCGTCCGCCTGGGCGCCTGGAACGACCCGGACCATCGCATCCGCTTCACCGGGCCGGCCGACGATCCGGACCGGGCCCTGTTCCGGGCCGGGGACGACGAGATCCACGTCTCGGGCGGCCTGGGGATGGTCTTCGGCGGGAACTTCCAGGTCGACGCGGCGGTGGACGTCTCGTCCCGGGTCACCTCGGGATCGCTGTCGGCGGTGCTCCGGTTCTGAAGCCGTCACCCACCCCGTCGGCCGGGCACTCCCCGGCCGCGGGTGGCCGCGCCCGTCACCCGCCCTTCGTGAAGAGCTGGACGAAGCGGGGCGAGAACGCCTTGCGGTCCGGCGTGAACGAAGGGTCGAGGCGGCGGCAGGCCTTGACGTCGGCCAGGGCGTCCTGTCTCAGCTTGTCGTCCTTCTCGCCGGAGACGACGTAGAGCGCGTACCGGGCCGCGGCTCGGAGGACCAGCGCCTGCACGCCTTCCCGACCCGTGTAGGACGTCGCCCCCAGCGCCTCCGCGGCCTCCCGGTAACGGCCGTTGAAGTACGCCTGTGCCGCGGCGAGGAGCGGCGCGGGCGGTCCCGCGGGGCCCGCCGGCTTGACCGGGAGCGCCGTGGGCCCCGGGGGCGTTCGGCCGGGTGCGGGTGTCGAGGTGTCCGCCGCCCGGCGCGCTTCATCCGGCCGCGGCGTCTCCGTCGGCCGCGGCGCCTCCACGGTCTTCCCCGCGTCCGCACCCGCGCGCCGCACCGGGGGGGCCGCCGACGGCTCTGCGACCGGGGAGGAAGCGCGGGACGGCGCCGCCGAGGGCTTCGGCGGAGCCGCCTGGGCCAGGCGCTTCTCGCACTCGGCCTGGCTGCTCTTGAGCGTCTTGAACTGCGAGGTCCTCTGCACCGCTCCCTGTCCCTGGGAGACCCGCCAGGCGCCCACCGCTCCCGCGCAGTCCTGGCCGTTGAAGAGCGCGAGGCCCAGCCAGTAGTGCGGCAGGTACGCCTCGAAGCGCATCCCGTAGAGCTTGAGCCGTTCGCCCTCCTTCGGCTGCTCGGCGAGGGCCTCCCGCATCCTCCGGGCCACCTCCGCCCAGTCCCCCCGGTCGGCCGCCTCGATGCCCTTCCGATAGCTCTCCTTGTAGTCGGCCCGCGCGGCCGCGGCCACGGAGAGCGCCGCGGCGGCGAGCGCGGCGATCGGGGCGGAGGCGCGCACGGTCACTTCGCTTTCCTGTCCGCCTCGGCCAGCAGCTCGCGGAACTCGGCGAACTCGCGGTCCCGCTCGGACAGCTCCCGTGCCCCGGCGGAGAGGGCGAGGGCGTTCCGCGCGCAGTCCCAGTTCTCGAGCCGCACGTGGGCGCGCGCGATCTGGAAATAGGGCCGGTAGTCGGTGAACCACATCCCGTAGGTGCGGGCGTCGCGCTGTGGCTCCGGGCGCCGCGTCGCCGCCTCGATCAGCGCGTCCAGGGCCCGCTGGGGATCGCCCTCCGCGAGCAGCCGCAGGCCCAGCTCGTAGTGGAAGTACCAGGGCGCCTGCGCGATGTCGGTTTCGGGCCGGAGCTGGCAGCGGTTCAGGACCTCGGCCCGCACCTGGCGGTGCCGGGCATCGGAGAGGACCACCGGCTTCCGCTCGAACACGCGGTAGCTGGGCCCGTCTCCGGCTGCCGCGGGCGGCGCCAGCAGCAGGCGGTACGCCTCGAGGAGCGGCCGGCCCGTGGCGCTGCGCGCCGCCGTCCCGTCGCTCTCGGCGGCGGCCAGGAGGTTACGAGCCCCCTCCAGGTCGCCCGCCATGTGGGAGGCGACCGCGAGGTACAGCTGCGGCAGGTAGTCCGCCCGTGCCCCGCCGAGGGCCACGTCGAGGGCGGCGTCGGGGCGGGCGCGGATCGCCTTCTCCAGCTCGACCCGGGCCTCGGCTCCCCGGCCTTCCTGGACGAGGGCTACGCCGCGAGCGTAGTGGTCCGCCCAGCCCCCGCCCGCCGTCACGGCGGCGAGAAGGGCGGCCGCGGTCACGGCCGTCCCCGTCACCATCCCGCCCTCTCGAAGTATTCGGCCGCGTCCACCTTCCCGAACTCGGCGACCCGGCGCTCCAACCCGTTCGCGGACACGGTCGCGGTGACCGACAGCCCCCTGGGGTAGTCCGGGTTCTTCAGGCTCACGGTGTACCTCCCCGGCGTCAGGCTCAGGACGAGGGGCGTGAAGGGCGACGGCCCCAGGGGCTGGCGCTTGCCGCTCGCGTCCACGACCTCGGTGACCTCGCCCCACGGGAGCGCGTCCACGACCAGCAGCCCTGCCGGGGCGGCGGGGGCGGCGGTCGGGCCCGCGCTGGGGCGGATGTCGGGAGCGGTCGCCGGGTCGGCGTCCGCGACGGCGGACGGCGAGGCGGCCGGCCCCGAGGGCAGGTCGGCGACGTCGCTCCTCCCCCGTGCCAGCCACAGGCCGACCGCGAGCAGAGCCACCCCCAAGACGGCGACGCCCGCCGCGATCTTCGCGACCGGTGGACCGGCGGCGGGGAGGGTAGCCACGGGTTGGGGACGGACCGCCTCGACGGCGCGTGCGGCCGGCGCCGCCGCCCGGGAGGGACGCTCCACCTCCGCGGTGGGGGCCTCGGCGACCGCCCTCGCCGCGGCAGCCTGCACCCGTCGCTCCTCCTCGGACTTCCGGCGGGCGGCATCGCCGATCCGGGCCGCCACCTTCTGCGCCGGCTTGTGCCCCGGATCGAGGCCCAGCGCCTGCTCGGCCGCTCGCTGCGCCTCGTCGAGCTGCTGCCTGCCGAAGAGCCGCTCGGCCTCCGCCACCAGGCGGCTCACCTCGGCGTCGCGCTGCCGTTCCTCCTCCTGCCGGCGCGACAGGTCCGCGACCCGGGCGGCGAGCGACCGGGCGGCGCGATCGGACGGATCCAACCCGAGCGCCCGGTCCACCGCCGCCTGGCCCGCTTCGGCCCTTCCCTTCTCGAGGTGGCGTTCCGCCTCCTGCAGCGCCTTCCGCACGGCGGCGGCCCGTTGCTCCTCGGCACGCCGGCGCTCCTCGGCTGCCTTGCGCTCGCGCTCCTTCCGCTCGGCCTCCTGCCGGGCTCGCTCTTCCTCCGCGCGCCGCTCCTCGGCCGCCTGACGCTCGCGATCCTGCCGCTCGGCCTCCTGCCGGGCTCGCTCTTCCTCCGCGCGCCTCCGCTCCTCGGCCGCCTGACGTTCGCGCTCCTGCCGGTCGTGCTCCTCCTTGGCCCGGCGCTCGGGTTCCTGGCGCTCAGCCTCCTGGCGCGCCCGCTCCTGCCGCTCGCGATCCTGCCGCGCCCGCTCCCGATCCTCCTCCGCCTCCGGCGGCGGAGGTGCGGGCGGCAGAGGAACGGGGGTCTGCACGAACTCCGTAGCCGGCGGCGGAGGTGACACGTGCGTCCGCACCGCGGTCGGGACGTTGGTCGGCACCGGCGTGGGCAGCGCGGCGGTGCTGAGCGGCGACGCCGCCGGCATCGGCGTGCCGTGCGTCGCGAACGGCACGGGCTCCGGCCGTCCCCCCTGCGGCCGCAACCCCGCCGTCACCGGTCCGGAGCGCGACTTCGGGAACGTGATCGAGCGGGCCTCGCGGAGGGCCTCCACCATGTCGTGGACGGTGTCGTAACGGTCCGCGGCCTGCTTCGAGAGCGACTTCTTGAGGATCGGGATCAACGACTCCGGCAGCGCCGCCGCCCGAGGGCCCTCCAGGGGCGGGGAGTCCTGGAGGTGCTTGAAGATCGTCGCGATGGGCGTGTCTCCGCGGAAGGGGACGTGGCCCGTGAACACCTCGAAGACCACGATCCCGAGGGCGTAGATGTCGCTCCGGTAGTCGATCTTCTCCCCCCGGGCCTGCTCAGGGCTCATGTACTCCGGGGTGCCCACGATCATCCCCACCGCGGTGGCACCCAGGGTGGCCTCCGCCCCGGCCTGCTTGGCGATCCCGAAGTCCATCAGCCGGACGTAACCGCGGGAGTCTCGCATGATGTTCGGGGTCTTCAGGTCGCGGTGGATGATCCCGGCGTCGTGGATGGCCGCGAGCCCCTCCGCGACCTGGATCGAGATCTCGAACGCCTCCTCCGGAAGAGGCGCCCCACGGTCCTGGAGGAGGTGCCGGAAATCCACTCCCTCGATGAACTCCATCGCTATGTAGCGCAGCTCGCCCTGCTCGCCGTACTCGTGGATGCCGCAGACGTTGCGGTGGCGCACCTTGCGGGCGAGCTTGATCTCCGAGCGGAAGCGCCGCGCCATGTCGGCCTCGCGGGCCACGTCGGGGCGGAGTACCTTGAGGGCCACCGTCTCGTCGAGGACGCGGTCGTGGGCTTTGTAGACCATGCCCATGCCGCCCTTCCCGAGCGGGCTCAGGATCTCGTAGCGGCCGGCGACCAGGGACCCGCGCTTGATCGCGGTGGCGGTGGCGAAGACGTGGCCACAGGTGAAGCAGGAGTCGGCCGTGGCCTCGTTCTCGGCCTTGCAGTGGGGGCAGATCATGACGACGCCGTGGTGCGCTCCTTTTCGCCGTCAGATGGGCCCGGCCCCGTCATCCCCGTGGTGTCGAGCTGCGGCTTCGGCCGCCTAGTATACCCCCGGCTTCCTGCCGCTCCAGGAAGCCGCGAACGAGGCGGATCAGCTCCTCCGGGCGCTCCTCCTGCGGCACGTGGCCGCACTCCTCGAGGACCACCACCCGGGCGCCCGGGATCGCGGCCGCGAAGCGCTCCGCGTGCTCGACCGGCGCCCACGCGTCCTGCCGGCCCCAGACGATCAGGGTCGGCGCCCGGATCCCCTCGATCGCGTGCCGGACACGTTCGGCCGCATCGGCGTTCCGGGAGGCCAGGAGCGAGCGGATCGAGACCAGCGCCCCCGGCCGGCTCAACGGGGCCAGGTACTCCTCGACCACCTCGTCGGTCACCTTGGAGTCGTCGTGGAAGACCTGCCGGAGCCCCGCTCTCACCAGGCGGCGGCGCGGCAGCGCGTCGAGGACGGGCGCGGGGATGCTGGCGGTCAGCCTCAACAGGAAGGGGCGGTCGGCGGCGGCGAGGTTGAACCCGGCCGAGTCGATGAGCACGAGCCCGGCCACCCGGTCCGGCGACTCCTCCGCGACCGAGACCGCGACCGCGCCGCCGAGACTGTGCCCCACCATCATCGCCCGCTCGACGCCCAGCCTGTCCAGCAGGCCCAGGACCACGCGGGGGTAGAGGTGCCACGCCAGGTCGGGAGGCTGGACCGAGCCGCCGAACCCCGGGAGGTCCAGGGCGATGACGTCGTGGTCCGGGGCCAGCTCCGGAAGCAGGTGGCGCCACGTGTAGATGGAGGAGGCGATGCCGTGGAGGAGGACGACCGGGGACCCCCGACCCGTCCGGACGTAGCGCACGCCGGTGGCCTCCACCCGTTCGTAGGCGGGCTGCAGGCCCGCCTCCGCGAGCCAGGTGCCGCCGGGACGGGGCGGCGACTCCGGCCACAGCAGGAGCACGAGGGCAAGGCACCCGGCGGCGGCGAGGACGAGGGCGGCGGTGCGGAGCCGGCTCGTCATCCGGCGAGAAGGCGCCTTATCTCGGGGAGCGCCTCCAGGAGCGCGTCGTCGCCGGCGGCGAAGAAGCTCGGGATCTTGGCCGGACGCATCCAGCCCGAGTCGCCCATCTGAGGGGCGATGACGAGGTCGGCCCCCGCCAGCTCCCCCCGGCTCCGCCCGCGGAGTAGCGTCAGGCCGGCGCGGAGCGCCACCGCCACGAAGGACTCGGCGGCGGGCCAGCGGGTCCCGCTGTTGCAGTCCAGCGCCACGACGACGCCGGCATCGCCGGCCATCTCACGGGCAAGCCGCACCGGGATCACCTCCGAGACGCCGCCGTCGTACAGCCGGCGCCCGTCCAGGACGAAGGGCGGGAAGACGCCGGGGAAGCTGCACGAGGCCCGCACCGCGTTGCGCACGTCCCCCTCCCGCAGCACCACAGGGTCGGCGGTGTCGACGTCGGTGGCGAGCACGACCACCGGGACGTGCAGGCCCGCGAAGGTCGAGACGGGAAGGAACTGGTCGATGAGGGCGCCCAGGCGGGTGCCCGAGAGGAGCCCCCCGCCCCAGCCCCGCACCCACATCCACGGGTGGAGCTTGGAGGCCTGCTCCACCAGCTCCTCGAGGTTCGCGCCGCCGGCCCAGGCGGCCGCCACCAGCGCTCCCCCGCTCACGCCGGCCAGGCCGGCCACCGGCACGCCCTCGCGCTCCAGAGCCCGAAGGACTCCGGCGTGGGAGGCGGCGTGCGCCCCTCCCCCGCTGAGGGCGAGGTACAGCGGCTTCACGCCCCGTGGATCTCCTGCAGGCTCACCAGGTCCTGCGCCCTCTCTCGCAGCGCCCGGATGCCGCTCACCGTCGCCGCCGCCGCGGTCAGGGTCGTGACCACCAGCGTCCCGTGGAGGGTCGCGCTCTTGCGGATGGCGCCGTCGTCGTAGAAGGACTCGCGGCCGAGGGGGGTGTTGAAGACGAGGTCGATCTTCCCGCTCTTGACGAGGTCCACCACGCTCGGCCGCCCCTCGTTCACCTTGTAGACCATCTCCGCGGGGACGCCGCGGGCGCTCAGGTAGTCGGCGGTGCCGCGGGTGGCCAGGATCCGGAAGCCCATCTCGTGCAGCTCGCGCGCGTGGGGGAGGACGCCCGGCTTGTCGAAGTCGTTCACGCTGATGAAGACCGTGCCCGCGGTGGGCAGCGCCGTGCCCACCGCGGCCTGGGCCTTGGCGAAGGCGATCCCGAAGTCCTCCGAGATCCCCATCACCTCCCCGGTGGACTTCATCTCCGGGCCGAGCAGTATGTCGGTGCCGGCGAGCTTGAGGAACGGGAAGACCGATTCCTTGACGAAGATCCGCCGCACCTCCGGGTCCTCGGTGATCCCCTGCTCGGCCAGGCTCCGTCCGGCCATCACCCGCGCCGCGACCTTGGCCAGCGGGACGCCGGTGGCCTTGCTCACGAAGGGGGTGGTGCGCGAGGCGCGGGGGTTGACCTCGAGCACGTACACGACGCCGCCCTTGATGGCGTACTGCACGTTCATCAGGCCGCGCACGCCCAGGGCCAGGGCGAGGCGGCGGGTGTGGCTCCGGATGACCTCGATGTGCTCGGCAGAGATCTTCCAGGTCGGGAGCACCATGGCGGAGTCACCGCTGTGTATCCCTGCCTCCTCGATGTGCTGGAGGATCCCGCCGATGACCACGCGCTCGCCGTCGGCCACCGCGTCGACGTCGACCTCGAAGGCGTCCTCGAGGAAGCGGTCCACCAGGATGGGGTGCTCGGGCGAGGCCAGCACCGCCTCCCGGACGTAGCCCTCCAGGTGGGCCTCGTCGTAGACGATGGCCATGGCGCGGCCGCCGAGGACGTACGAGGGGCGCACCAGCACCGGGTAGCCGATCCGCGACGCCACCACCTTGGCCTCCTCGAGGGAGACGGCGGTACCGTTGTCGGGCTGGGGCACGCCCAGCTCGGTCAGCAGGGCGCTGAAGCGCTTGCGGTCCTCCGCCAGGTCGATCGCGTCGGGGCTGGTCCCCAGGATGCGGACGCCGGCGCGGTGCAGGGGGAGGGCCAGGCGCAAGGGCGTCTGGCCGCCGAACTGGATCACCACCCCTTCGGGCTTCTCCAGCTCGACCACGTTCATCACGTCCTCGAAGGTGAGGGGCTCGAAGTACAGGCGGTCGGAGGTGTCGTAGTCCGTGGAGACGGTCTCGGGGTTGCAGTTCACCATGATGGTCTCGTAGCCCTCCTCCCGGAAGGCGAAGGCCCCATGGCAGCAGCAGTAGTCGAACTCGATCCCCTGGCCGATCCGGTTGGGTCCGCTGCCGAGGATCACCACCTTCCGGCGAGTGGTGGGCTCCGCCTCGCACTCGCTCTCGTAGGTGGAGTACAGGTACGGCGTGAAGGACTCGAACTCCGCCGAGCAGGTGTCGACGCGCTTGAAGACCGGCACGATCCCGGCCGCCTTGCGCGCGGCGCGCAGCTCCAGCTCCCCGGTGCCGGCCAGCCTCGCGAGCCGCGCGTCGGAGAACCCATGGCGCTTGGCCTCGCGGAGCAGGCCGGACGGCGGAACGCCGCCCTGGGCGGCCAGGCGGCGCTCCAGGTCCACGATCTGCTGGATCTGGTCGAGGAACCAGGGATCGATCCCGGTCATGCGATAGACCTCGGCGTGGTCCCAGCCCAGGTCCAGCGCGCGCTTCACGTAGAAGATGCGGTCCGGGTCCGGGGTGAGCAGCTTCTCCGCGATCCGCGCGTCGTCCAGGTCGGTGCGATCGAAGCCGCTGGCCCCGATCTCCAGCCCCCGGAGGCCCTTCTGGAGCGCCTCCTTGAAAGTGCGGCCGATCGCCATCACCTCCCCGACCGACTTCATCTGCGTCCCCAGGACCGGGCTCGCGTCGCGGAACTTCTCGAACGCCCAGCGCGGGATCTTCACCACCACGTAGTCGAGGACCGGCTCGAAGCAGGCGGGCGTGACCCGGGTGATGTCGTTGCGGATCTCGTCCAGCCGGTACCCGATCGCCAGCAGCGCGGCGATCTTGGCGATCGGGAAGCCGGTGGCCTTGCTGGCCAGGGCAGACGACCGCGACACCCGCGGGTTCATCTCGATCACCACCAGGCGTCCGGTCTTCGGGTCGACGGCGAACTGGATGTTGGAGCCGCCGGTCTCGACGCCGACCTCGCGGATGATCATGCGCGAGGCGTTCCGCATCGCCTGGTACTCGCGGTCGGTCAGGGTCTGGGCCGGGGCCACGGTGACGGAGTCGCCGGTATGGATCCCCATCGGGTCGAAGTTCTCGATGGAGCAGATGACGACGAAGTTGTCCGCCCCGTCGCGCATCACCTCCAGCTCGTACTCCTTCCAGCCCAGCACCGACTCCTCGATCAGCACCTCGTGGACGGGCGAGAGGTCCAGGCCGCGGGAGACGACGCTCTCGAACTCCTCGGTGTTGTAGGCGATGCCGCCCCCGGTGCCGCCGAGCGTGAACGAGGGCCGGACCACGGCCGGCAGGCCGGTGATCTCCAGCACCCGCGTCGCCTCCTCGGGCGTGCGGGCGAAGCCGCTGCGCGGGACCTCCAGGCCGATCCGGCCCATGGCCTCCTTGAACAGCCGGCGGTCCTCGCCCACCTCCACCGCGCGCCGGCTGGCGCCGATCAGCCGGACGCCGAGACGGTCCAGCACGCCGCGCCGCGACAGCTCCACCGCCAGGTTCAGGCCGGTCTGCCCGCCCACGGTGGGCAGAACCGCATCCGGCCGCTCGCGCTCCAGGATGGCCTCCAGCACCTCCGGGTTCAGCGGCTCCACGTAGGTGCGGTCGGCGTACTCGGGGTCGGTCATGATCGTGGCCGGGTTCGAGTTCACCAGCGAGACGCGGATGCCCTCGCTGCGGAGGGCCTTGATGGCCTGGGTTCCGGAGTAGTCGAACTCGCAGGCCTGGCCGATCACGATCGGCCCGGACCCGATCACCAGCACGGAGCGGATGGAGGGGTCCTTCGGCATCAGCCTCGATCGCGTCGCGCCGCCATCAGCTCGATGAAGTCCTTGAACAGGTAGCGCGTGTCGTGGGGGCCGGGGCTCGCCTCCGGGTGGTACTGCACCGAGATGACCGGCAGGTCGCGGTGCTTGAAGCCCTCCACGGTGCCGTCGTTCAGGTTCACGTGGGTCTGGACGAACTCGGGGCGCTCGAACAGCGAGGGGTCGACGGCGAAGCCGTGGTTCTGCGACGTGATCTCCACCTGGCCGGTGGCCAGGTTCTTCACCGGATGGTTGGCGCCCCGGTGCCCGAACTTGAGCTTGAACGTGCGGCCGCCGCAGGCCAGGCCCAGGATCTGGTGGCCGAGGCAGATCCCGAACACCGGCTTCTTCTGCATCAGGGCCTCGGCGGCCTCGATGGCGTAGGTGCACGGCTCCGGGTCGCCGGGGCCGTTGGAGAGGAAGATCCCGTCGGGTTCGTGGGCCAGGGCGGCGGAGGCGCTGGTGGTGGCGGGCACCACCGTGACGTCACAGCCGGCCGCGGCGAGCATGCGGAGGATGTTCCTCTTCATGCCGAAGTCGTAAGCGACCACCCGGTAGCGCCGGCCCGGCCCCCCCTCGCCGAAGGCGAACGGCTCCGCGCAGGTCACCTCGCGCGCGAGGTCCAGGCCGACCATCGAGCGCGAGGCACGGGCGCGGTCGACGAGCTCGGCGGGACGGTCGCAGGCGCTGGAGACGACACCGCGCTTGGCGCCGTGCGTGCGCAGGTGGCGGGTGAGGGCCCGGGTGTCCACCTCGCTGATGCCGACGACGCCGGCCTCGTCCAGGTAGCGGTGGAGCTGCCCCGAGGCGCGCCAGGACGAGGCGACCGTCGAGGCCTCGCGGACCACGAAGCCCGCGACCTGGGGACGCGCCGACTCCACGTCCTCGAGGTTCACGCCGTAGTTGCCGATGTGGGGGTACGTCATGGTCACGATCTGGCCGGCGTAGGAGGGATCGGTGAGCACCTCCTGGTAGCCGCACAGGGCGGTGTTGAACACGACCTCCCCCGTGGCCTCACCCAGCCGGCCAAAAGGCCTCCCCTCGAGCACGAGGCCGTCCTCGAGGGCCAGGAACGCACGCGATGACGCGTCGGACAACTCGTCGACCCCCTGCCCGAGCCTACCCCTCGCCAGGCCGGGCGCACCCTCTGATCGGCCCGGCCTGCCCTCCGGCCCGGGGAGCGCCGGCCGATCGCCCGATCCGCAGGAACGAAGGATGGAGAGTTGGGGGGAGGTCGGAGCCCACACCCGGCTCGCGGCCAAGGACCCGAGCCGGAGAGAGATTCTACACCAGGCCTGACGCCGGCGGCGAGGCCTGTCTCGCCCAATCGGGCTGAAGCGAGGCTCGTCTCGCCCAATCGGGCTGAAGCGAGGCTCGTCTCGCCCAATCGGGCTGAAGCGAGGCTTGTCTCGCCCAATCGGGCTGAAGCGAGGCTTGTCTCGCCCAATCGGGCTGAAGCGAGGCTTGTCTCGCCCAATCGGGCTGAAGCGAGGCTCGTCTCGCCCAATCGGGCTGAAGCGAGGCTTGTCTCGCCCAATCGGGCTGAAGCGAGGCTCGTCTCGCCCAATCGGGCTGAAGCGAGGCTTGTCTCGCCCAATCGAGCTGAAGCGAGGCTTGTCTCGCCCAATC
>Ga0268386_10000053_pt1 | contig 60758 bp, 50 predicted proteins | sample RVTome_15_FD_200260 | JGI IMG/M metagenome (GOLD analysis project Ga0268386, IMG submission 200260) | Soil microbial communities from uranium-contaminated site in the Upper Colorado River Basin, Wyoming, United States - RVT150D86... ... | reverse complement strand
GAGTGCGGGACAGGGTTTGCCGAAGACCCGGCGGCGCAGCCGCCGTGAACCCAAACCGACAACTTGTTGTCGAAGCGAATCGACGTATCGCGACAGCAAGCTGTCGGTTTGGGTTTTCTCGCCGCTGTGCGGCGTATTGCGTGCAAACCTTGTCCCGCACTCCCGATCCGGGGGTGTACGACGCACTTTGCGATTTCCGTGGCTGTGCCGGAATGAGGGAACGCGGATCGGGCGGATCGGGCGGATTTCCGCCGATCCGAAGAAGGGAAAGGCAGAATGACTTTGCGGCAGAATGATTTTGAAAGTTGTCACCCGTCAGCTTGCAGCGATCAAGGCTCATGCCTGAATCCTGAATTCCGACGGCTGAGAGATTCTGAAAATCGTTCTGCCGCAAAATCATTCTGCCAGACCGTCTTCCGATCCGCGAAATCCCGCCCGATCCGCATTGCAAACGGTCAAAGTTTTTGCAGCGTGCGTAAATTTCGGTAGATGCGAACGCGCTAAAACGGGCTGACAGAAAAATTGACGACAAGAAACCCTGAGGATCGATGGCGCTGCTCTTGGGATCACGTGTGCAGAAAGAGAATTTTTCGCCCCCCCAATTTATAACCCGCCCTTGATTGGAATCAGAAAGAGGCGGGTTATGAATTGGGGGTGAAAAATGGGTTGTTTCGCAGTTTGGTTGCGGCTTCGCCGCACTGGGCTATCCGCGTTCCCCTTCGGCCGGGTTGACAGTTCATCGCAAAGTCCGTCTCGCACCCCCGATCCGGAGTGCGAGACGCATATTTCGCGCAATTCGTCAGCAAGCACTGAGGGAACGCAGATTACGCGGATCCAGCGGATTACCGCGGATCAAAACGGCGTTCGTCATTCTTTCGCCGGCGGCCTCTGATTACCAACTGGCGGTTTGAAGGGAAGCCGGCGGTTGCCTTGGACGAATTGGCGGTTCCAGTCTTCGATTTCCTTCCGCAATTCGCCGCGGATGTTGAACACCGACCCGTTCGCCTGAAGCCACATGCCGCTCTCCTTGTGCTTGCGGAAGAAGCGGTTGGCGTGCCGTTTTCTCCCGTCGAGGCGATAGGTGAGCAGCACGACCTTCCACACGGGGTCGTAGTCGGTGTCGTTCCCGATTCGGTCTTCGCCGCTGCGGTCGTAGTCGAGCGTCTTGTGGATTTCCAGCGAGTCGAGGAGTTCCTGCTGACGTTTGGCGTCCCGCAGGGAGTTCATTTCGAGCTGTGCCCGCCAGTCCTGCTTGAGCTGCACCTCGAGCTCCGACCGCACCGCCCCTTCCGGCGTCGAAAAGTCGTAAGCCCGCAGCCCCTTGCCCAGCGGGTCGTGGAAGTACGCCCACGCCGCGGCGAAGATCGACACCGCCAGCGCCAGCAGAGACACAACCAGCGCCGCGTTCCCCCCGCTGCGCCCTTGCGCCGCGGCGGGGACCCCCTCGACGACCAGCGAATTGCCGCACTTGGGGCAGGGGAGCGTCTTCCCGATCGAGTCATCCCTGGCCCGCAACACGCCCCCGCATTCGCGGCATTGCACTTCGATGGTCATCGGTGGTCCTCTTGTGCTTCTCGGGATTGGTGAGTGGCGAGTGGTAGTTCCCAACTCTCGACATCCCTTCGAGGAGGGATGATCGCCGAGCAATCCCCGGTCGCCGTGGCCGTCACCAAGTCTACCTCTTCACACCGTCGACGAAAACCGCGCCGCTGAACGGTCCCCTCCTTTCATCACTCCATCACTCCATCACTCCATCACTCCACCACTCCACCACTCCACCACTCACCACCCCCCAATTGAAACCCCGCCCCGCCCCGCGATATCATGCCTCCACGTCCTTCCTCCAACTCACGGACCGCCAGATGAAAATCCACGAATACCAGGGCAAACAGCTTCTCAAGAAAGCCGGAGTTGCCGTGCCGGAAAGCGTCGTCGCGAAAACGCCGGACGAAGCGGCCGAAGCCTTCAGGAAGCTCGGCGGCTCGCTGGCCGTCGTGAAGTCGCAAATTCACGCCGGCGGCCGCGGGAAGGGGCGGTTCAAGGAACATCCCGACCAGCCCGGCGTCGTGCTCGTGAAGTCGGCCGACGAAGCCCGCCAGCACGCCGCCCGCATGCTGGGCAGCACGCTGGTCACGATTCAGACCGGCGAAGACGGCAAACTGGTCAACACGCTGCTCATCGAAGCCGGCCTCAAGATCGACCGCGAGCTGTACCTGGGCATCGTCGTCGACCGCGAGCACGGCGGGCCGGTGATGATCGCCTCGTCCGAAGGGGGAATGGCCATCGAAGAGGTCGCGAAGGAATCGCCCGAGAAAATCCTCCGCGAGCCGATCGACGGCGGCTACGGCCTGTTCCCGTTCCAGGCGACCAAGCTGGCGTTCGCGCTGGGACTGGAAGGCAACGCCATCAAAAACGCGGCGAAGTTCCTCCCCAGGTTCGCCCGCTTCTTCCTCGACAACGACTGCAGCATGGCCGAGATCAACCCGCTCGTCGTCACCACCGACGGCGAGCTGATCGCCCTCGACGCGAAGGTCAGCTTCGACGACAACGCCATGTTCCGCCACAAAGACTTCGCCGACCTGCGTGACCTCAGCGAAGAGGAACCCGCCGAAGTCCAGGCCGCCGACGCCGGGCTGAGCTACGTCAAGCTCGACGGCAACATCGGCTGCCTGGTCAACGGGGCCGGCCTGGCGATGAGCACCATGGACCTCATCAAACTCCACGGCGGCGAACCGGCCAACTTCCTCGACGTCGGCGGCGGGGCCAACGTCGAGCAGGTCACGCAGGCGTTCCGCATCATTCTGGCCGACAAGAACGTGCAGGCCGTCCTGGTGAACATCTTCGGCGGCATCATGAAGTGCGACACGATCGTCGAGGCCCTGCTCACCGCCTACGACAAACTCGGCTTCAACCTGCCGCTGATCGTGCGACTGGAAGGCACGAACGTGGAACTCGCCCGCCAGATGCTCACCGACAGCGGCAAGCAGATCGTGGCCGCAACCGACCTGACCGACGCAGCCAGGAAGGTAGTGGCGACGCTGGGGGCCTGAAAGGTCGATCCGCTGCGACGAAATCACCAACACGCCGTCCCGCGGTCCCCGCCCGCGCGTGGGCGGTGTCATCATCCATGATGATGCTGCTGTCGAAGACGAAGAGTGCATCATGAACAACGCCGCTCCCATCGATGCCCCCCTCGGCATCCGCTCCCACACTCCTGCCCATCCTCTGCGCGCACGCTCATCGCGGCGACGCCGTCGCATCGTGAAAGCCTCCTTCGGGGTTTCAAAAACCGCGAGCTACATTTCGACGGCATCGTGGCTCTGGTAGGCGAGGGACGTCAAGAGGAGATTCGCCGCGATGCCGTGGCCGTGGAACGCAACGAACCGCGTCGCCCACCCGGAGGCACAGACCACGGATGGCACGGCTGCCGCGGATGCGAGCGATTGCTTCTCTGAAAAATCCGTGCGATTGGTGGCATCCGTGGTCTGACCAATCCTGCGGCCGGCGCAAAGACGTGCCGGGTTGGAAGAAAAGCTGCGTCCCCTGTTTCGCGTCCTGCTGTGGGAGAACCTCACCAGCACCACGCCATGACCCGCCGCCGGGCCGACGGACGGCGAGAGTGCGGGCCTCACCACGCCGAAGGTCATCCAGCGTCAACCGCTCCGTTGGGCACTGGCGGGCCAGCCGCCAGTGGCATCCGGCGCCCGGCCAATTCTTACATTTTTCTGAAAAATAAGATCTGTCTATTGACTTTGTAAAACCCATTCCCGATACTGCTATTGTGGGGACGACAGGCCGAAGTCGCCCCGATGGACGAGGTTCAACATGGCAGAGAACGAATCACTGGACTTGGGCAAATCGCCACGCTGGCAGTCGGTTTACCGCGCAGTTATGGATGGTGAACCGAGCGAATCGGTTGCGCAGAAAACCCGGGCATGCCTTTGCCGGACGGTACGGGCGTTGAAGGAACTGATTCCATTCGACCGACTCTTGAGTGCCGCCAGCAATCCCGAGACCCTGCTCGACCTTGCGCGCCAATGTGGCAAGGGACGCGACTTCGCGCTGCTTTTCCACGATATCGCCGTTGCCGAAAATCGCATGAACAAGGAGGGCTTGCTCCGCACCTTTTTCGCGACGATCTGTGATCGGTATCTCGGGCAAATCGAAGCCCGCGCGTTTCCCTCGGAGCGATGGACGAATCTTTCAGACCTCCGGTGTCATCTCGCTGAAGTGCGTGAATTCGAGTTGTTGACGGGCGAAATCGACCGATTTGCACACAAGCTGGCAGAGAACCCGGATTGCCGACCTCGAATGCGGCGCCGCGACAACGGTTCCAGTGCCACGCATGACCTCTTGAACGAATCGCTGCTGGGGGTTCCGCGCCAATGAACACTCTACAGTCCCATTTTCGCGTCTCCTTTCGTGACGGCGATTCCTCGTCCAGCATCACCGTGCACGCACACGACCACTTTCGATTTTACCCGATTGGCGTTCGGGGCAACGTGAGCGAAAAACTCTCGGCGAAAATGGTTGATCTGCTGCGACTGAGTCAAGGAGTCGTGGTGGCTGATGGCCTCCTGCGCCGCAACGCCGCTTCGGCAGGGTTCAGGAACCCTCGATTGGAGATTGAGGTCATTGAAGTTGAATTCTGGAATGACCCTAAGGTCCAACGAGTCCTCAAATCTTGCCTCGACTTTCTCAGTGGCGGCGATGACTGGCAGATTCGGTTTGTCCGAGACCGCACGGTTCGGCACCAATATCAGCCGGAATTCAAGTTTCCGGAGCCAGCGACAGTCTGCCTTTATAGCGGCGGCTTGGACTCTGCGGCTGGGCTGGCTGCTCGCCTGCGGGAGCAACCGGATCGGACGTACATTCCCGTCGTCGTTCGTCACCAATTTCACCGCGAGGGGCTTGTGAAAAAGCAATTCGAGCTCCTGAAGAGAGGGGCTCGTGTTGATGACTCGCGGTTTCTGCCGCTCATTGTCGCTTCCTTCGTTCGCAATTCCAGGTTGAATCGCGAATTTGGTATACGGACTCGCGAGATTTCGCACCGCTGCCGATCCTTCCTGTTTACTGCACTTGCCGGCGTCGTCGCAGCCGTTGAGGGCAGTGATCGCGTCGAGATATATGAGTCAGGAATCGGTGCCGTGAATCTGCCGCTTACGGATGGAATGGTGGGCTGGAGGACCACGCGAAGTACGCACCCTCAGTTCCTCCGATTCATGTCAGAACTGGTGGGTCTGGTTGTTGGGAGGGAGATTACCTTTGACTTGCCCTTCATCGATCAGACGAAGGCCCAGCTTGTAGCAGTCCTTGCTCAAAACGGGCAACGCGAACTGGTACTTGCAACGGTTTCGTGCATTCTCCACCCACTCCGGCGTGGCAACACGAAGCAATGCGGCTACTGTCCAGCCTGCATCTACCGTCGATACGCCATTCAGGCTGCAAACATCCCTGAGCCTAGGCAGGCATACCACTCAGACCTGTTTGGTTCGGTAACGGATTTCAGGCGAGTCGCCGCAAGGCGCCTGCGGCCGTTGCTGGCCTTTCTTGGGCAGGTAGACAGGCTGGCCGAACTTGATCGCGAGGGGACGATGCCGAGGTTCTTTCGCAATCACCTGCTCGGCACCAGTGTAGTTCCGGATGAATCTGCGCTGGCTCCGTTTATTGATCTCTTCCGTCGTAACCGGCGCGAGTGGCTTGAACTTGCTGCTCATGGACAAACCCATCAATGGCTTTGGGCCGATTGGCTGTCCCCAAGAAAGGTAGCCGTCTGATGGACGAGAGTATCCAAAACCTCCCAGCCATTGACCACCGCATACTCGGGCAACGGATCGCCGAGTTCCGCAAAGCTCGTGGGAAGACGCAGGAGGAAGTTGCGCAGTTTCTGGATTGCAGCCGTCCCACGTACATCGCCATCGAGAAAGGAGATCGTGCCGCCAAATCTGAGGAGATCGTCAATCTGGCGTCCTTCTTCGGCCGCAAGGTGCACGAACTCGTTCGGCCCACGGAGCCGGTCGTTGACCTCCAGCCGCACCTGCGGGCGGTCGTCGGGAAGATGAAGGACGCCGACGCTGCGGCCCTGAATGCCGCCATCGACGAGCTTCAGCGACTCGCCGAGGACTACCGCGAGTTAGAAAGGCTGATGAATGCACCGCTGCGCTGGAATTATCCCCCGGAACTCAAACTGAATTCCCGGATCGACGCCGCACAACTTGCCGAGACCGTTGCCGTCCAGGAACGGCAGCGGCTCGGGCTGGGTGATCAGCCGGTGATCTACCTTCGCAGCATGCTGGAATGGGACGTCGGTTTGCGCATTTTCTATGGGGACCTGCCTTCACCCGTGGCCGGGATGTTCGCGTACACGGCGGACCTCGGCTGCTGCATCCTCGTCAACAGCAAGCACCCGCCGGAGCGCCGCCGCGTCTCGATGCTCCACGAGTACGGCCATCTCATCGTGAACCGCTACGAACCGGGCATCGACTACCTGGTCGTCAAAGGCCGCAAGCCCGCCAACGAACGCTTCGCCGAGTCGTTCGGGCTGAGCTTTCTGATGCCGGCCAGTTCCGTTCGCCAGCGGTTCCACGACATCGTGACCACGACCGGCGATTTCAAAGGAGCCGACCTGCGGCGGTTGAGTCACTTTTACTATGTCTCTGTCGAAGCGATGGCCCGTCGCCTGGAGCAGCTTGGGCTGATCCAGCGTGGCAGTTGGGAGTTTCTCAAGGAATCGAAGTTCTCACCCCGCGAGGCGGCGGAGATCCTGCGGTTGCAGCCGCAGCCGATCAACAATGAACCGTTCCCCGAACGGTTCAAATACCTCGCGGTCGCCGCTTACCAGCGCGGCGAGATCGGCGACAGCGACCTCGCCTATTATCTGCGATGCGACATCGTTCGCGCGCGTGAAATCGCGGCCGTGACCTGGTCCAGCGCTGACGACGATTCATCGAGCGAACCGAGCGTGTGGCGGCTCGATTTCGCCAAGTCGCTACTGAGCGCGACCCCCTGATGGAAATGGACTGGTCATGCCGGATGCCGCCATCGATGCATGTTGCCTCATCGACCTGCTGGCTTCAGGAGAAGCCGAAGCCATTCTTCGCGTCTGCGGATTCACGTGGCAATTGCCTGCGGCGGTGCAGGCCGAGGTTCAGTACATTCGCCAACACGACCCGGCCCAGCCGGGCCAGACGATCGCGGTTCCGGTCGATTTGTCGCCGATGATTGCCTCGGGAATTCTGACCGTTTGCAGTCCGCAGACGCAGCCTGAGTTGGACCAATTCACGCAGTACGCGACGATCTTCCGCTCGGACGGTGAGGCGATGTGCCTGGCGTTGGCTGGAGAACGAAATTGGATCGTGGCGACCGATGACCGGCGAGCGATTCGGATTGCCCAGCAAGCGGGCCTGACCGTGGTGAGTTGCCCGGAGTTGGTGAAGGCATGGGCGGATGCGACTGGTCCCGATCAAGCAACGCTGAACCGGGTGCTGCAGGACATTCAGGTTCTTGCCCAGTTCAAGCCGAACCCGACCATGCCCGAATGCCAGTGGTGGGTTGAGGAGCTGGCCAAGTCGACGCCGTGAGATCAAGGGGGTCCGTCTGCCGTCGGTGTACAACAGGTCGCGGAGGGATTGCAGCTTGTCCCATTGTTCCTTGTCATGCCCCTTGTAAGCGTCGTGGGTCGGCGCCTTTGCCGGGCGCTTTGACTTCCACGAAGCCGACGAGCACGTTACGGAACGTGATGGCGTAATCGGGTTGCGTCTTGAGCGTGGAGAGCGACGATTCGCCGACCGCCGCGAGTTGATCCCGCTTGAAGCCGCAAAGCTCCGCGAGATCGGCGAAGAGCGCCTCCAGTGGAACTCCATTCCTTCGCACCGCGATCCGTGGAACGGTAGACCGCATCGCCTGGCTGGAGAATCCGTGGAACGAGCGGACCAGCTTCAGCGACGACGCGGCCGGCCGGCGGATGCTCAAGAAGCTGGCCGACGGCACCCGCGCCTTTCACATCCCAGGGATTTTCGGAAATCCCTGGGATGTGAGGGACGCCGACCGCCTGACGAAGACGTAGTGCGAAATTTATTTCGCACGATCGACGCCTCGTGCGAAATGAATTTCGCACTACGACGCCGCCCACCGCTCCACCCGCAACCAGCATCCCCGCAGAGCATCGCAGGGTTCTTGTTGCAGGCCGGCGAATGAGCGATAATCTTGCCGTATGTTTTCCGACGACCCGCATCTCTTTTCCCACACCCGCCGAGGCCTCCTCAAACTCGGAGCGCTGGGCGCCGTCGGTCTCTCGCTCCCGCGGCTGCTGCGGGCGGAAGCGCAGTCTTCGCGATCCACAGGCAGAGCGAAATCCTGCATCCTGTTCTACCTCGAAGGCGGCCCCGCGCATCAGGACCTGTGGGACATGAAGCCGCTCGCGCCGGCGGAGTATCGCGGGGAGTTCCGGCCGATTGCGTCGACGCTCGCCGGCGTTCCCGTGTGCGAGCATCTGCCGATGTTGGCGCGGCAGATGCATCACCTCGCGCTGGTTCGGTCGGTGCATCACAAGATCGTGGACCACAACGCGGGGACGTATTACATGCTCACCGGGCGGTCGCCGGTGGTCGGGGGGAAGCTGATTACCGGGCCGGAGCCGGAGAACTTTCCGCCGTTCGGCTCGGTGCTGGCGAAGCTGCGGCCGCGGAGGGACGTGCCGGAATTCGTGCACCTGCCGGACGTCATGTCCAACAACAACCAGAACCTGCCGGGGCAGAAGGCGGGCTTTCTCGGGACGGCCTACGACCCGCTGCTGGCCGGCGACCCCAGCGCGTCGGGGTATCGCGTGCCGGGGTTGGCGTTTCCCGAACATTCCACGCTGTCCCGCTTGCGGAAACGTCGTGCGCTGTTGCAGCAGTTTGAACGCCGCCGCGAGCTGATGAGTGCAGAACTCGCGGGGCTGGATTCGCACTACGAAAAGGCCTTTACGCTGCTGACGTCGTCCCGCACGCGCGAGGCATTCGATCTCAGCCGCGAATCGCAGAAGACGCGCGAACGGTACGGCTTGCCGGACCGCGTCGACCGCTCGGTCGAGGCGCGGAAGTTCGGCGGCCTGCCGCATCTCGGGCAATGCCTGCTGCTGGCCCGGCGGCTGATCGAAGCGGGCGTGCGGCTGGTCACCGTCTGCACGGGGCGGCGGTTCGACCAGTCGTGGGACACGCACCGCAAGCATTTCCCGCTCTTGAAACGCTCGCTGCTGCCGTATGCCGACCGCGCGTTTTCGGCCCTGCTCGACGACATGGCGAACCGCGGGTTGCTCGACGACACGCTGGTCGTCGCGATGGGGGAATTCGGCCGCACGCCGCGGCTGGGGCAGATCACCTCCGGCGCGGGTGCCGACGCCGCCGGCCGCGACCACTGGCCGCACTGCTACACGGTGCTGTTCGCCGGCGGCGGCATCCGGGCGGGAACGCTGTACGGCGAATCGGACAAATACGCCGCCTATCCCAAAACGAACCCGGTCACGCCGGAAGACATCGCGGCGACGATCTACCACGCCCTGGGCCTTCCACCGGAGACCCGCATCGTCGACCCGCTGAACCGGCCGCACCACCTGGCGCTGGGGGAGCCGATCGGGGAGTTGTTCATTGATTGAGCCTGCGGACGAGAATCTTCTTGCGGTGGAAATCCGTTCGCGGTAGTGTGACTGGCATCGATTGGAAACATCGGACGCCCCGTCGAAGTCGCACACGGGAGACTATGCAATGTCCACCAGGTCCTCCTCGGAACGGGTCGGAAGGATGCTGGTCCTTCACAAGGCATCGCCGGGAACAGGAGCCGGGCGTTGGATGCTGCTCGCTGGAGGAATCCTGGCGGCGTCGGGGGCTTCGGCATCGGCGTTCGACGGCGATGTGAAATCCAGGCAACCGGCAGTCGCGCGTAAGCCGAAGAATTCGCCTGTTGAAGCGCGGGCGCCCGGGAAACGGCACCCCTTGACGATCGTCGTCGTTGACGAGCGCGGCCGGCCCCTGGCGAATGCGACGGTGACCGTCCGCACGTTTGACGGCAAAACGCGAACTGCGCACGAATCCAAGTTCCGGTCGTCGAAGTCGGGCCGGTTGACGCTGTCGCTGCCGGAGTCGAATCTCGGCGGTGGAGAGATGACCGTGCAGGCCCCGAAGTACGCGGCGATGCGCGGGAGTTGGTGGAACATTCCGATCGACGGCGGGTTTCGTCCACCTCTTCCGAAGACGATTACGTTCCGCATGCAGCCCGGAATCCGCGTCGGGGGGAAGGTCGTGGACGAAAGCGGCCGACCTGTCCCGGATGCGACCGTCCGGATTTCGATCGGCGAATCGCGTCCCGAACGCTCGCAATTCACTTGGCGCGAGTTCGGCGTCCAGGTCAAGACCGCCACGGACGGGACGTGGACGACCGGCATGCAGGTCTCGGCCGCGTTTTCCGGAGCATGGCTGATCGTGGAACATCCGAAGTTCGTCAACCGCGGACGGTACGTATTGGATTCGCCTGCCGAGCGTTCGCAACTTCGGACATTCACGCACAGATTCACGCTGGAACGGGGAGTTCCTCTGGAAGGCTTTGTCCGGGGGCCGGACGGCAAACCGGTCGCCGGGGCCATCGTATTGCAGCGATATTCATCCCAGTCCCACCGGCCCGCCAAAGCGACAACCAATCAGGACGGACATTTTCGATTCGACGCAGTTCCGAAAGGGCGAAACATCGTCATGGTGTTGGCAAAGGGGCGCGCGCCGGAATTGAGCCACATCGAGGTCTCCGACGATCTCGATGCGGTGAACTTCACGCTAAAGCGTGGAAAAGCGATTCGCCTGCGGGTGGTCGATGCAGCCGGGAAACCGCTCGCGGGAGTCGCGGTGACGGCCCAATCCTGGCGCGGACAGTATTGGTTCATCAAGGAATGCAGGGAGTCCATACCGCAACAGACCGGCAAAGACGGTCGACTGGTCTGGAAGGGCGCGCCGCCGGACGAGGTGGAATTCAACGTCATTCCTTCCAATCCCGGGCTGATGCATCTCTACGTTCAGAAGTTCACGGCACGGGAAGCGGAGTATCTCATCAAACTCCTGCCGGCGTTGCGCGTTTCCCTGCGAGTCGTGGACGCGAAGACGAAGAAGCCCATTCCCCGATTTACGGTTGACGAGGGGACGAAATTTGCCAGCGGCCGGATGTTCTGGCCCGGGATTCCTGGGCTGACTGACAAGCACGGCCGAGACGGCCGGCTGACTGTCGTTGAAAACTCCGCACAGGGGGGGCGCTTCTATCGCGTCAAAGCGAAAGGCTATCGCTCGGCGACTTCGCGCGAAGTGAAGGACGACGAAGGCAAGGCCACGCTGAAGTTCGAACTGACGCAGGCCCAGGGACCGCACGGAACGGTCATCGACGCCGCGGGCAAGCCCATCGCCGAGGCCAGAGTTTATCTCGGTCCAAAGTCCGACAGGAGCCTCGACTCGCTCTTCGTTGCGAACGGCGCCACCGTGCGCGGAGGGATCGAAACCACGACCGACGCGAAGGGGCGGTTTACGTTCGATCCGCAGGACGATCCGTTCGGATTGTTCGTCGCCGCGAAATCCGGATACGCCATCGGGACGGACGCCGACCTGAAGCTGTCTTCAACAATCGCCGTGCGGCGGTGGGCGCGGATCGAAGGGGCCTTGAAGATCGGCACCAAACCCGGTGCGAACGAGGCCATCTCACTGGACCTGTCGCCGGACTTCGGCAACCTGCTCGATGCTTTCAAGCGACAGATCTATTTCAACTACAAGGCGACAACCGACAAGCACGGACGGTTCGTTTTCGAAAAGGTGCCCATGCAGGGGACGGTGGAGGTCGGCCGCGAGATCATTCTGTCCCGAAACGCACTCCTGCGGCGCACCGGCAAGACCCACACGACGACGATCGAATTGAAACCCGGCCAGACAACGAAGGTCACGCTCGGCGGCACGGGTCGGCCCGTCGTCGGTCGGCTTCAGCTTCCCGACGGAGTGAAGGAAAGCGCCGACTGGAACTCCTCATTCAGCACGAACTCGATCCGCGAGGCCCTCGATCCCGCTTTCTTTTTTGGGGCCGGTCTTCCTCTCCGTTCTCTGCCTTCGCATTCGTTCCGAGTGGAAGCCGACGGGTCGTTTCGCGTCGAAGACCTGCCGCCGGGGGACTACGAGTTGTCGGTCCGCGCTTTCGAACGACAGATTCGCGACGGCCGCAAGTTCACGCCCCCGAAACTTTTAGGAAAGCTGCGCCACCTCTTCTCGATCGAACCGATTCGCGGCGGACGAACGGACAAGCCGTTGCAACTCGGGACATTGAAGTTGAACAAGCCGTAGTTTCGGCTTCGACCGGCCGCTGCGATTCAAGCCCCCGCCGCAGTCGTCAGATACTTATCCACATCGTTCGCCACAATCACCCCATAATTCACCGCCCCCAGCCAGCCCGACATGATGATCCCCACGCTGCCCGCGTGGTACAGGCCGGGAATCTGTTCGGGGAGTTCCTTGCTCACCTTCAGCCCTTCGAACTTCGTCCCGAACGACGCCCCCTCCAGGTGCCGCGTGTAGTGCTGGAACGTGCGCGGCGTCGAGACTTCGACCCAGTCGGCTTTCTCGCGCACGCCGGGGACGTACTGGTCGAGGCAGTCGAGCGTCGTTTCGGCGAGGTCGGCTTTGGACGCGCGGTAATCCACTTCGGGCAGGTCGGCCCAGTCCTGGTAGCGGGCGTTGGTCGACGACACGATCAGCCAGCGGTCGCTGCCGGGGCGGGTTTCAGGGTAGTAAAACGAAAAAGTCCGGCTGCTGACCTTGCGGCTGAGCATCGCCTCGATGTCGAAGCCGGTATGCTCGGAATGGAACAGCAGGTCGCCGCAGTAATCGAAACCGACGCCGGGCTTCAGTCCGATGTAGACCTGGCAACTGCTGTTGTTCAGGCGGACGGCCCGCGTTTCCTCGACGAAGTTGCGGTCGAAATGCTGCTCGCCAACGAGCTTCAACACGGTCGCTTTCAGGTTCGCGTTGGACATGACGGCCCGGCAACCGATGCGTTTGCCGTTGACGACCACGCCGGTGACGCGCTTCTGCACGACGGACGGGCAATCCGGCATGCGGGTTTGGGCGACTTCGATCTTCTCGACCAGCGAGCGAATGCGGATGTCGACGCCGTTTTTTTCCAGTTCGGCCCGCATGAGACGGATGAGCCGGTCGGTCCCCCCCTGGAACGTGAACACCCCCTTGTGCATGAAGTTGGAAAACACGATGCCGTAGGTGAGGGCCGGGTCTTCCAGCGTGCTGCCGTTGGCGTAGGTGATGGGTTCCATCAGCAGCCGCACGACGTCGTCGCGGCCGGGGAAGAACTCGTCGAACAGCTCGCGGGTGGTTTTGGTCTGGTCGTCGTAGAAGTTCATCGAGCGGGCGGCGTCGAAGAACCGCTGCACGGTGTCGGGGGGGATGCCGAATTTCTCGATGAGCAGCCGCGTAAAGTCCTCGCGGTTGAACGTCGTCGTCAGCGAGAACTGCGAGTTCTCGAAGCGAATGCCTTTGAGCTGCACGATCGAATCGGCGATCTCCCGCGTCCAGTATTTCCGGCAGCTTTTGACCATCCCGATCGGGAAGCCGTGCAGCGAGATGTCGAAGATGTGCCCCCCCTTGCGTTTGAACCACGTGGCCATTCCGCCAAGCTGGTAATGGTGCTCCAGCAACAGCACCGAATGCCCCGCCCGCGCGAGCAGATTCGCCGACGTCAGCCCGGCGAGACCGCTGCCGATGACGACGACGTCGTAGTGGTCGCGGGTGTTCTTCAGGAAATCTTTCGACATCGGGGCGTGGGGACGTTCGTGCGAAACGATGAATCGTGAGGAGGTCAGTTGTCCGTGGTGCGTTGTCCGTTGTCAACCACTCACCACTCACCCACTCACCCACTCACCAAACCACCACTCACCTCAACAAATACGCGTTCGCCATCGAAATCCCCGACAACATCGAGCCGATGATCCCCAGAAACCCCTGGTCGGTGCCGCAGAGATAGAGGTTTTCCAGCGGCGTGCGGCCGTCGACGTGTTTTTTCGGGGCGCCGTACACCGCTCCGTTGAGGTGGCCGGTGAAGTGCTGGATCGTGCGCGGCGTGAATACGTCGGTGTCGACGACGTGCGGGCGGAAATCGGGAATGTGCCGCAGGGCGGAGGCGACGATGCGGCCGCACCAGTGCTCCTTGGCGGCGACGTAGTCCTCTTCACTCGGGCGGTTCATCCAGAACGCGGGGTCCGCCAGCGCGGTGATGCGGATGCGGCCTTCCTCCGGCTCTACGTCGGGCGCGTACTGGAAATTGTTCGGCGAGCAGATGATGCCGCTGGTCACGTCGCAGGGGTCGTCGGGGCAATCGTAGCGGAAGCGCTCGGCGTCGTTGTAGAAGATGATTGTGTCGTCGTGGCCGAGTTCCCGCGGCTGGCAGTCGAGGGAGAAGATCGTTTCGACGAAGGAAATCTCGCCGGGTCGGGGTTCGATTTCCGTAGGACGGATTTTCAATCCGTCCGATCTCGAATCCGATGAGGGGCGGACGGATTGAAAATCCGTCCTACGGGTCGCGAGTGGCGCGCACAGCCGCAGCGTCTCCACCGAACCGGCCGACGACAGGACGTTGTCCGCATGCAGCGTTTCGCCGTTGTCGAGTTCCACGCCGGTCACGCGGCGGCCGTCATTCAGCAGTCGCTTCACGCCGCTGCGCAGCCGCAGTTCGCCGCCGAGGGAACGGAACTTCCGCACGAGCACCTTGAACAACGGCCGCACCCCGCCCGGCGGCCGGCCGAAGCCTTCCTTGTAAATGCTCTTGAACATGATCACGAACTGGTTGAAGTCCATATCGTGCGGCGTGGGGCTGCCGTAGAACATCAGCGGGCAGAAGAGCATGTCGATGAGCAGCGGGTCGGAGAGATGCTCTTCCAGCACCTCCCGCGCGGACAGCTCCCGCCGTTGCAGATTCAGCTCGTCGTGCCCGTCGATCCGCCGCGACAACCGGCGGAAGCCGTCGATCTGCCGCGGGAACTGCTCGGCGACGTCGGCCTCGAAGGCCGCGAAGTCGTTGTCGAACCGCAGCGTCTTGCCGGGGAAGACGACCCGCGAGCCGAGTTGCGGAGCGAGGTTGAAGTCCTCCCACCGCAGCCGGAGTTGCCGCAGCAGCTTGCTCAGCGGGCCGGTCTTCGTGCCGGGGGGCGCGAAGTTGGTAACGGCATGCAGGCCGACGTCGTGGTTCCGCCCGCGGAGCCGGTAGAAGGAATTCAGCCCGCCGATGGTCGTGTGCCGCTCGAGCAGGCAGACCCGCTTCTCGTAATACGCGAGCCGAATGCCCGCCGCCAGTCCGGAAAGGCCGGCGCCGATGATGAGCGTGTCGTAGTTCACGGCCGGGGTCGGGAATGACAAAGCGGGAGAATTCAACAGCCAGCGGGGGCTAGCCCGAGTGCGGGACAGGGTTTGCCGAAGACCCAGCGGCGCAGCCGCCGTGAACCCAAACCGACAACTTGTTGTCGCAGTGAATCGACGTATCGCGACAGCAAGCTGTCGGTTTGGGTTTTCTCGCCGCTGCGCGGCGTATTGCGTGCAAACCCCGTCCCGGACTCGGCGAGCCGCGCTCGCCTCCGGTTCCCGCGAGCCGTCAACGAACCGGGGGCTAGCGCCCGGCGGCTGATTTGTCTACGTCATTGCGGCTGCGGCACGTCCTTCAGCCGCGGCTCCAGATACCGCACCGTGCTCTCCATCGTCGCGAGCTGCGGGTAGTCCTCTTCGGGGACCTGGATGCGGTACTGCTTGCGGAGCTCCATGACGATGTCGAGGAAGTCCATGCTGTCCAGTTCCATCTGCTCGCGGAACGGCACGCCGTCGTCGAGGCCGCTCAGGTCCTCATCGGGGGCGATGTTCTCGAGGATGTCGAGGATGACGGTTCTGATTCCGTCGGGTGTCATTCGGCGAACTCCAAGCAGGTCCGGACGGCCCGTCCGGACCTTGCCGGTTGATGATGAAACGCTGACGGCGTTCACTCCGCCGGGGAACGCCGTTTGTTGAGTCCTCGATTCGCGGCCACCCGAGGTCCGGACGGGCCGTCCGGACCTACTCGCACCGCTGGACGATCACGACCGAATTGATCCCCAGCATGCCGAACGAGTTGTTCAGGATCGTCCGCACCCGCTCCAGGGGACGCGGGCGGCCGGTCACCAGTTGGGGTAGCTGGCACCGCGGGTCCGGGTCGTCGAGGTTGATTGTAGCGTGGGCCAACCGGTCGTCAAACGACGGCAGATTCCCCAGCAATTCCAGCGCGCCGGCCGCTCCCATCGCGTGGCCGATGAAGCTTTTCGTGTTGTTGATCGCCAGCGACGGGCGATCGCCGAACACCTCGCGCAGGGCGTTGGCTTCCTCGATGTCCCCTTGTTCGGTGGCCGTCGCGTGCGTGCTGATGATGTCGATGTCGTCCGGCTTCAGCCCCGCCCGCTTCAGCGCCAGCCGCATGCATTCGGCCTGTCGGGGAGCGTAGGGCAGCACGAAATCGGTGGCGTCGGTGTTCATCGCGTAGCCGACGATCTCGCCGTAGATTCTCGCCCCGCGGCGTTTCGCGTCGCTGAGCCGCTCGACGGTGCACAGCCCGCCCCCTTCCGCGACGACGATGCCGTTGCGGGCGGCGTCGAACGGCCGGCTGGCTTTCGTCGGGTCGGCGTGCCGGGCCAGCGCCCCCTGGCTTTGAAAACTGGCGAAAATTCCGAAGGTGTGAATGCTCTCCGAAACGCCGCCGGCAATTGCGAGATCGACCTCGTCCAGCCGCAGCATCTGGGCGGCCTGAATCAGCCCGGCGTTCCCCGCCGCGCACGCCGCCCCCAGCGTGAGGTGCGGGCCGGTGATGCCCATGTTCAGCGCGGTTTCGCCGGCGGGGTTGTTGGCGACGGTCCGCGGGTTGTGATGGTGCGACCAGACCTTGGTGTCGTACTCGAACTTCGAGATTTCGTAGATCTCGTTTTCGGTCTCGACGTTGCCGTGCTCCGTGATGCCGATGTAGACGCCCACGCGGTCTTTGGGAATGGCGGTCCAGTCGAGACCGGAGTCCCGCACGGCCTCGTTCGCGCAGTAGACGGCGACCGACCCGGCGCGGGTGCCGCGGCGGACTTCCTTCCGCTTCTGGTACCGCAGCTCGTCGAAGTTGCAGACGCCGGCCAGCACCGGGCCCATGTACCGCGTTTCGTAGTTGACGACGCCGGATTGTCCTTCCAGCAGCGCGGCGCGGAACTCGCCGAGGCTGTTTCCGTTGGGGGAAGTGAGACCGATCCCGGTGAGGACGATTCGCTGCTGATCGGGGCGGGTTTCTGGCATCGTGGCGGCGGAATGTTCTGTGGCACGATTCGGGGAGGGGCGATTATACGGTCGCGCGACCGGTTGCGTAAGGAAGCCGCGACTCGACGTGGCGGATGCTGCCAGCATCCGCACGGACGCTGGCAGCGTCCGCCACGGAAGGTTTTCAGCTTCGCCCGCTGCTGAAGTAGATCCACAGACCGAACACCACGAGCTGCCCGGCGACGATCAGCCAGAATCTGCGGCGGTAGCTGCTTTTCGACGTCTTGTGGTGGAACAGGTCTTGCCCGATGAACGCCGCGGGGGTCCCGCCCGCGAGCGTGGTCGCCAGCAGCACCGCCTCGGGGACCCGCAACCAGCCGACCTTCGCCACGCATTTGTCGTAGCCGTACAGACACAGCGTGACGACGTTGACGCCGATCAGGTACGACCACGCGAACGACAGCCCCGCGAACGATCGGACGAACCACGCCAGCGCCAGTGCGGCCAGCAGGGCGGCGACGGCGACGGCGCGTGTGACCGTCACTCGCCAGGGTCGGGACGGGGCGGGGGTTGCGGTCTGGGACATGGGGTGTCCGTCGTGGGGACGGCTAAGCCGCAAGCGGCGAGTGGGCTGTTCACAACTCGAGAATCAGGCCGTCTTCCGCCAGCTCCGTGTTGGGGAAGATGGCCCGCGCTTTCGGCAGATCGAGCGGGTCGTCGCTGTCGTCGAGCGGGTCGATGTGCACGAGCACCATCCGCCCGACGCCGGCGTCGCGGGCCAGCTCGGCGACGGGGGTCGTGTGCGAGTGGCCGGTCTGCACGGCGAACGACGCCTGCGAGTCGGGAAAGTAGCATTCGTGAATCAGCAGGTCGACGCCCCGCACGAACTCGCGATACGAGCCGTCCGCCACCGTATCGGTAATGTACGCCAGCGAGCGGTCGGGCCAGTCGATGCGGAACCCGCGCGACGCCCCCGGGTGCTTCAGCGGGCAGTGCCGCAGCACGCCTTCCCGCGATACCGCGACCTGTTCGGGCAGCTCGACGTATTCGAACTCCGGCTCGACGGGAAAAACCGCCTCGGCGAACAGATGCGTCCGCACCGCGTGCAGCGTTTCGGGCCGGCCATACACCCGGCAGCGGTCGAGCCGCCCGTCGAGCACGAGCGGCAGCAGAAACGTCAGCCCGGCGATGTGGTCGAGGTGCGCGTGGGACAGAAAGATCGACAGTTCCGAGGTTTGCAGCCGGGCGGGAACGCGAAACACGCTGGTGCCGGCGTCGAACATCACGCCCAGTTCCGGCAGCAGGATGCACGCCGTGTGCCGCCGCTCGTTGGGGTGGTAGCCGCCGGTGCCCAGAAACTCGACATGCATCAGACTGGTTCCGTCATCGACCGGCGGAGAGGAGGGGGAAAATCCCAGCGCCGTGGCAAGTATTCATCATAAACCGAACCGGGCCAACAGGAAAACCCGATTCCGGCAAGTCGCAGGCCTGGCGTGAGCTCCGCACTATGGCCTCAGACGCTGGTCGACAACAGGGGAACGCAGATGACGCGGATCATGCGGATCTTCGCGGATCAGAAAGAGGTTTGCCAGAACGGCGTTGCGGCGGAATGAGATCGAAGCCGACCGCCGCCAGATCGCGGGAACCATTCTGCCGCGAAATCATTCTGCCTATCGGTTCTTTCGCTTCTGATCCGCGCCGATCCGCTCGATCCGCTGAATCCGCGTTCCCCCCGTGCCGCGGAAGGTCGTCGTACTCCACAGCCGGCAGATTCTTTCAGAAAATCCCCGAATTCCGCGCAAGAAATCCGCCCGTCGCGCGTTTCACCATTGAACACGAGAAACGCGGCCGAAAACAGCCGCAACAACCTTTTTCACAGGAGCATCGAGAATGGCTGGTTATTTGAAATGTGGCGACATCAAGGGCGAATCGACCGACGAAGGGCACAAGGACTGGATCAACCTGCTTTCCGTGAGCAATAACATTACCCGCCCGATGGGGGCCGGGGCGTCCGGGTCGACGCGGCACCGCTCGTCGGCGACCTTCGGCGACGTCGTTTGCGTGAAAGAGGTCGACGCCTCGACCCCGAAATTGCAGGAAGCGATCGCCGACGGCACCGCCTTCCCCAAGGTCAACATCGACCTCACCACGTCGTCCGAAGGGGGCAAGCGCATTCCTTACCTGCTGTGGGAACTCAAGCAGGCCCGCGTCAGCAGCTACAGCGTCAGCGGGGCCACCGACGGGTCGTCCGTCCCCACCGAGCAGATTTCGCTCAACTTCGAGGAAATCAAGGTGACCTACGACAAGCTGGGCAAAGACAACAAGTCCGCCGGCAAAGTCGAGTACACCTGGAAGATCGAAGAAGGCGTGAAGTAACCGTCGATCGCTCCTGGATCGGCATCCGTGCAGCCCGGTCGCTTGTCGCGGCCGGGCTGCCTGCGTGTCAGCTCGTAGGACGGTTTTTCAAACCGTCCGGACGGATTGAAAATCCGTCCTACGTGAGACGCTTCCCTTCAACCACGCACGTTAATGTCGCTACAATGCGGTCGGCAAACGCATCGCTTCGGCGACGCCGTTTGTTCCCCGGCACCGCAGGCACCCGTTCGACAGCGACGCGACGTGCTTTCATGGAAGCGAACAAAGGCAACCGCGAGACGTACCTGCCGCTGCTGCAGGACGCGCAATCGTATCTGAAGTTTCTGCTGGACAAGAAAGTCCCCGACAGCGTGCTGGCCGTCTCGTGGGAACAGTTCTTTCACGTCTACGACGACCTGATCCGCCGCTTCGCCGTTGCCCAGGGGGTGCCGCGATCGGACGTCGACGACTGCGCTCAGGAAGTGTGGAGCGAAGTCACCACCCGTCTGTTCGCGTTCGACCGCCCCCCCGACCGCCCCGGGCTGCGGGCGTGGCTGTACTCGCTCGTGCGGAGCAAGGCGACCGACATCTTCCGCCACCGCGGCCGCCGCCCCGCCGTCAGCCTCGACGAGCTGCAACAGGCCGGCGCCGAACAGGGGGACGCCGAAAGCGACCCCGCGAAACTCTACGAACAGCAGTGGGAACAGGCCGTCCTCGAGACCAACCTCTGCCAGCTCCAGCAGGACGTCTCGCCGACAAACGCCCGCCTGATTCAGATGCGGCTCATCGACCGCCGCGGCGTCGACGACGTCGCCGCCGAGTTGGGTCTCACGCCGCAGCAGGTCTACACGCGGTACCACCGGCTGACGAAGGAACTCCGCACCCGCGTGGCGCTGTATACCGGGGACGACATCGGGGGGTGAAGCGGACAGGGTTGCGGCAAATCGCCCACCGAGCTTGGAGAGGGCCGAGCGGTCCATGCCGGTCAGCCCGTCAGGTCGGCGAGGCTGAGGCTCTGCTCTTCGCGGGCGGCGACGGGATCATTCCGCTCGGTTATCCGAACAAGCCCATGATCGGTTTGCCCGTCGTCAGCGAGCGGGAAATGCCGCTGGCGTCCCGCGGATCGTTGATGGGAATGTCGAGGGCGTGGTAGAGGGTCGCGGCCAGTTCTTCGGGCCGGACGGGGTGGCTGGTGGGATACTCGCCCAGTTTGTTGGTCTTGCCGTAGACATTCCCCCCTTTGATGCCCGCACCGGCCAGAATCGCGGAGAAGCACTTGGGCCAGTGCTGCCGTCCCGGCGGGTTCTGCTTGAGAACGTAGGGCGTGCGGCCGAATTCCCCGGTGACGACCACCAGCGTGTCGTCCAGCATGCCGCGGTCTTTGAGGTCCGCAAGCAACGCGGCCAGCGCCTGGTCGAGACGAGGCAGGCAGAATCCCATGCCGTAGGAGCCGTTGCCGAAGGCGTTGCCCATGCCCATGTTTCCGCCGTGCATGTCCCAACTGCTGCTGGGCGGGCCGTTCTTTTCATGCTCCGCCTGCCCCGTCCAGCCGTTGACCGTCACGAAGCGAACGCCCGCTTCCACCATCCGCCGGGCGAGCAGCAGGTTCTGCCCGAGGGGATGCATTCCGTAGCGTTCGCGGACTTTGGCGGGCTCGCGGTTCAGATCAAACGCCTGGCGGCCTTCGGTTCGCGTCATGGCTTCGTAGGTTTTTTCACGCAGGTCGGACCAGTCCTTCACCTGCTTGTCTTTATCGAACCTGCCGGATTCCAGGCCGGCGAGCAGCGACTTCCGCTCGTCGAAGCGTTTCTTGTCGTAAGACTCGTAAATCCGCGGCGGCTTGAAATTCTTCATCGCCGGATGGTTGTTCGCCGAGCCGACGAACAACGGCGCGTAAGCCGAGCCGAGGTAACCGCCGATGCCGATGTTCGGCGCGCAGAACACCGGCGGCCCCACGCATTTGATGAGCCACGCATTGGACACGAAATTGCGTTTGCTGGGTTTGTGTTTGGCGACGAACGAGCCGAGGTAGGGGTGTTCGTCCGGCTGGCCCTGCTGCACGCGCTTCTCCGACTGGCCGCTGAGCAGATTGTGCATCGCGTCGAAGTGATTGCTGATCGCCCCCGGATGCGACATGGAATTGATGAGCGTGAAGTGGTCCGTCAGCTTCGCCAGGCGGGTGTGCATCTCGTTGAGGAGCATCCCCGGCACTCGCGTCGCGATGGGCTTGTACGGCCCGCGATAATCCAGCGGGGCGTCGGGTTTCATGTCCCAGGTGTCGACGTGGCTCGGCCCCCCGCAGAGCAGGACGAAGATGCACGATTTGTCGGAGGCAACGGCCTTGCCCGAGGCGTCGACCTTGTCGGCCCCCATCACCACGCCCGGCAAGCCGAGACTCAGCGTGCCCAGGCCGCTCGCGATGAGGGCTTGCCGTCGGTTCATGTCGAATTCGTTCATGCCGGAGCTCTCGGGGGTCGTTTGAAGGCAGGACGTGGGAGTCATATTAGTCGATGCGAATGCGTTCGGCAAACCGATTCTGAGCCGGCGGTCGCGGGTGATGCGCTTCATGGCTTCCTTTTCCGCGGGACGTCAGAGAAACTCCAACCGATTCCGCATCTCCTCGGCAGTCACCGTATCGATCAATTCCGTCAGCCGCCTGATCTTTTCACCGACCGAGTATCGTTGCCGCGGGATGACGATGATCCCGGCGTGTTTCCGTCCTACCGACAGGAACTCACCGTGCAAGCGGCAAAAATCGGCCACGTTCAGCGTGTAAATGGTGCGATCGTCTGAAACAGCGAACTCGAGTTGTTCCTCGTCGGTAGCGCCGGTCATCTCCGCGTCCAGTATCGTCAACACGTCCACGTCACGGTCGCGAAGCCTATCAACGACGGCACCTTCGGCGGCGTCTTCGTCGACGTAGAGCCGAATCTGGCTCATGATTGCCGGGCCTGATCGAACTGTTCATGCAGCCGTTCCTCCGCCTCCCCTTCGTCCGCCAGTTCGCGGTCGAATTCGGCCTTGTGCGCGTGGTACCAGGCCAGGACCGCGTAGATTTCGGCCAGCGTCCGATGCGGATACTGCTCGACAATCTGCTCGGCGGACAGCCCCTGATTGTGCAGCGTGACGATCTGATTGACCGTCATCCGCGTCCCGTCAATCCGCAACCGCCCCCCGCAGATGCCAGGGGTGCGGACGAGGTTGGTTTCGAGGACGGTGGACATGGATGATCATCCCTCGTGAGAACGCCATTGTTTCTCCAATCAGTGCATTCTATCCCCTGGATTCCATCTACGGCCAGACCTTTGTCATCGCCGCCGCAACGCCCGCCCCGGCAGCGCCCCGCTGTGTTTCCCCTTCGCCAGCACGACCCGGCCGTTGACGACGACGTACTCCACGCCGGTGGGGTATTGGAACGGTTCCGTGTAGGTGCTGCGGTCGCGGATCGTCTTCGGGTTGAAGATCGTCACGTCGGCGAAGAAGCCGGGTTGCAGCAGGCCGCGGGTTTTCAGGCCGACTTTGCTGGCGTTGAGGGACGTCATCTTCCGCACGGCGTCTTCCAGCCGCAGCAGTTTCTGCTCGCGGACGTAGACCCCCAGCACGCGGGGGAAGGTGCCGAAGTTGCGGGGGTGGGGGTTGCCGCGGCGGAGGGGGCCGGTGACGGCGTAAGCGGAACCGTCCGAGCCGACGGAGCACCACGGCTGCGACAGGGCGAACGTCATGTCCTTGTCGGTGTGGTGGGCGTAGACGGTGCTGACCGAGCCGTTCTGCTCGATGAGGATTTTGAACAGCTCGTCCAGCGGGTCGGCGGGGAGCTTGCCGTTGTTCCGCAGCTTGAGCACGCGATCCATCGTGAGGCCGCGGTAGCTGTTGTTGGCCGAGACGAGCATGCGGCTCCAGTCTTTGCCGACGGCGGTGTAGTGGTTGTACCAGCCTTTGATGCCGTTGTTGATGTCCCGCTTGAGGCGGTCGCGGAGCTTCGGGTCTTTGAGGCGGGCGACCATCTTCCGGCGGCCCCCCTCGTGCGCCCACGGCGGAATGATGCTCGCCAGATTGTTGTTCCCCCGCGTGTAGGGGTAGACGTTGGCCTGCACGTTCACGCCGCGGCGGCGGGCGGCTTCGATGAGGGCGGCGACCTTCGGCATGTTGCCCCACAACTGCTGGTCGGCGATTTTGATGTGAATCACGTCCACGGGCACACCGGCCTCCTCGCCGATGCGGATGGCCTCTGTGACCGATTCCATCACGCCCAGCCCCTCGTTGCGGATGTGGGTGGAATACAGGCCGCCGTGCTTGTGGACGACCTTGCACAGCCGGATGACGTCTTCGGTCTTCGCCAGCGAGCCGGGGGGCATCATCACCTGGCTGGAAAGCCCGAGCGCCCCGTCGCGCATGGCTTCGTCGACGAGGGCTTCCATCTGTTTGAAGTCGGCTTCGGTCGGCCGGGCGAAGGAGTCCCCCATCACGCACCGCCAGATCGTGCTCAGCCCGACATACGACGCGACGTTGACGGCGGTCTGTTTGGTTTCGATCGCTTTGAAGTAATCGCCGAGCGTGCGGATTGGAATGGACTGGGTCGCGGCTTTGACGACGCGCGGGCCGAGTTTGCCCTTCGCGGGGCCGGCGGAGTTGCCTTCGCCGAGGATTTCGGTCGTGACCCCCTGGCGGATCTTGCTCTGCGCGCGGCCGTCTTCGAGCAGCAGGAAATCGGAATGGGAATGGATGTCGATGAACCCGGGGGCGACGATCAATCCCTTGGCGTCGATCACGGTCTTGACTTCGTCCGTGCGAAACCGCAAGCGGGTGCCGACGGCGACAATGCGATCGCCGCGAATCGCGACGTCGCCGTGGAACCACGGGTTCCCGCTGCCGTCGACGATCCGGCCGTGGCGGATGAGGACGTCGACCGGTTTGTCATCCGCCCGCGAAACCGGCGGCAGGAAGCAGAGCAGAAGGAACGCGGCGAGGATTCGGGCGAAGCGTGTCATCGGGGATGCATTTCGTTGGAAGGAAAGGGATGGAACACTGATCTTCGCTGATCGAACGCTGATCTGCTTTGAAGAATCTGTTTTACCGCGAATCGAACGAATCTGCGCGAATGAATGCAGGTTTCCGCGGCGCGCCTGGGTCTCAGAATTGACTGCACACCCGAGAATTCCCAGTCTTGATTCGCGTCAATTCGCTCAATTCGCGGTACCCTCTTCTGATCAGCGTTCGATCAGCGGAGATCGGCGTTCCGCAGCTCGAAGCAATTCGGGCAGATTTCGGCATGTGGTTCCAGTGGTTCCCCGCACATGGGACAGGTTGTCGGGGCATCGACTTCCGGTTCCCGCGGCGCGGGCCAGCGGCGCACGACGAATGCGGCGACCCAGCACAAAACGCCGGCCCCCAACAATCCCAGTGAGGTGATTCGGCTCATCACCACCGTATCGAATGCCCCGCCGGAACTGCGCGAGACCGCGTAACCGGCTGCCCCGAACACCAGCAGCGTGCTGGCGATCAACTTCAGGATGCTGCTCGCGATTCGCTTGACCATCGACGCTCGCGCTCCTCTCCGCAATGCCTTCGAGTTGCGGCCAGGATGGGTGCGCCGCGACGCATCCCTCCTGGGTCGCGGCTAAACTTTGAACGCGCGGTTCGGTTTCGACCACGCGATCCGCGCGACGTACACGCTGCCGTTGCTGCCGTATTTGTTCTTCACCGGCATGGCGTGTTTCGGGCCCCGGGTCTGCATCCACTCGGCGACGGTGACCCAGGTTTCGTGCTCGCTGACCTGATGGCGGTTCTTCGTGGTTCCTGCGAATTCTGCTACGTTGCTACCGTCGCCGAAATCGCGGCGGTTCGCAAGAGATCACCCCCGCCGCGCCCACAGGACTCCCTTGGCGAACAGCACCAGGCCGCACAGCGCCCCGCAGCCGAGCGAAACGATGACGAGCTGGTGGAACGTGCGGTCGCTGAAGCGGACGTCTTTCAGCTTCGAATACCGCTCGACCGCCTGCCACGCGAAGCCGGCGAAGACGACCAACCCCACGATCACCCGCCAGTTCAACAGCGACCCGCGGCGCGGCTCGCCGCCGGCGTCCACGCCCCGCAGATTCTCGCCGCAGGCTTCACAGCGGCCGTCGGGGGTCATCACGAGGTGGCCGCACATCGGGCAGCCGTCGAAGATGTCGTCGGTGGTGGACACGGAAGAGTTGAGAGTTGAGAGTTTCCGTTTAGCCGCGACTCGGAGGCTCTGCGGAGAGGAGCGCGGCGGTAACTTCGCACCCGCGACGCGCTCCTCTCCGAAGACTCCGAGTCGCGGCTAAACGAATCAGCGGCGGCGGCGTTTTCGTTCCACGCGCGTGCCGGGGAGTTGTTTGGCGTTGGGGTCTTTGGGATGTTTGTCGAGCACCAGGAATGCGAACAGGTCGGCGATTTCCTGCGGTTTGAGCTGCTTTTCGAGCTGTTCGGGCATCATGGAGACGTTGCTTTCCTTTGAGAACTCGATGTCGCCGCGGGGGATGGTTTCCTGTTTGCCCCCCTGGACTTTCAGGACGAGACGTTGCTTGGAATCCTCAACGAGCAGCCCGGTGATAACGCGGCCTTCCTTCGTGGCGACCGTGTAAGCCCGGTAGGAGGCACCGATGACCAGCGACGGGTCGAAGACGTTGGAGAGCAACTGGTCGTAGGAATTGCGGCCGTTGCGGGTGATGTCCGGGCCGACGTCGACTCCCTCGCCGTACATCTTGTGGCACTGGGCGCAGACCTTCTTGAACACCGCTTCGCCCTTGAACGGGTCGCCGGGGGTTTTGCGGAGGAACTCCTTCCACTTGGCAACGTACTGCGCCCGCTGCGGGTCGCGGCCGGTGCGGACGACTCCCCAGTGCTTGCGGACGAGGTCATGCAGCCCCTTGTCCTTGAACCCCATCAGCCGCCGGGCCTGGTTGAGGTTGATCGCATTCGCCGGCACCTGCTTCTTTCCGATCGCCGCCAGCAGCTTGCGGCTCCAGTTCGCCCGCTGCGTAAGCAGCTCGATCGCTTTGGGCTGCAGCTCCGGTTCGAGCTTCGCGTAATGCTTGAGGACGACGTCGGCGACTTTGTCGTCTTTGAGGCGGGCGAGCTCGGTGAGGAGCTTGCCGCGGAAGTCGGGAGAGTTGGATTTGGGGTTGGCGAGGAGGGTGTCGATGGTTTGAGGCAGCGATTCACGTCCAGTCGATACCAATATCGCGATCGCGGCGAGACGACGATCGGTTAATTGCTTCTCATCCCTTGCGATTTTGTCCACGAGCTTTAGTGCTTCACCATCTCTCAGTAGCGCCGCCAAACGCAGAGACGCGAACAGATATTCGTTGTGAGTGGACGTCGCATTGTGAAATTCCCTTTGTGTTGGAGACTCGTGCTTCTTTCGGAGTAGTTCCATATCCGAATTCCTCATCTCCCCATTCTGCACTCGCTGAATGATCAAGTCGATGACCTTTGTGGCGACGCGATATGAGTCTGGCTGCTTCCTTCCAAGAAGAGTCTTCAAGAGGTGCATGATACGGGTAGGAACGAGTTTCTCTTGATCGAGAGTCCAATCTGCCAGCACTGGAATCAATGCGGTTGCGGTCGGATGCGCCTTGAAATCAGCGTTCGCCAGAGCGCTTGCCAATTGCGATTCTAAACTGACACCAATTCTCTCGAGGAGAGGCAGCGAATTGTTCCAGACGATGTGGGGAAGAAGTCGGTCCTTCCCCAAGCCCTTGTGACATATTTTCACGAGTGCTTCTTCCGGTGTACCTTCCGTCCCAGATGGATTCATCTTTCGAATCGCGATGACGACTTGAAGTCGAACGATGGGTGACGGATCTTCGACGAGTTCCATTACCCGATTCCGTAATGGATAAAACGTGTTCGGCGATCTCCAAGCTGTGCTATCCCGATATCCCGCTGCGCGCACCCCCCACGCCCGAAACGTCGCATCCTTATGCTTCATCACCCGCAGGTGAAACTTCTCGTCAAGCGACCCCGTCCCGATCAACGCCCACAGCGCGTCCAACCGCGTCCGGCGCGGCGCGGAATCGTTCAGCACCAGCTTCCGCAGCTTCGGTTTCGTCGCCGCATTGTTCCGTTCGGTCAGAATCCTCCGCGCCAGGCGCCGCAGCAGGCCGTTGCCGCCGTGCAGGCGGGCGATGAGCTGGTCGTCGGTTTCCTTCGCCAGGTCGAACAGCTTCGCTCGCGGAGTGTTCTTGTAGCGAACGCGGTACAGCCGGCCGTGTAGGCGGTCGATGCCCTTCGGGTCGGCGTTGGCGTCCTGGTAGCAGTGGTAGCGGTCGTACCAATCTAAGATATACAGGCAGCCGTCGGGGCCGGTCTTCTGGGCGACCGGCATGAACCACACGTCATTCGCTGTAAGGAAGTCCGGCCGCGGTTTCGCGAAGTAAGTCGAACCGTCGCGCTGCAATGTATCGACGTTGATACAGCCGCCGTGGATGTTCCCCATGTATAAGTGGCCGCGGTATTCCTTGGGATAGGCGTCGCTGTCGTAGTAATGCAGGCCGCAGTAGGCCGCCTTCTGGTGTTTGTGCTTGACGATGGAGCCGATCTTCCACGTGTGCGGCGGGTACGGTCCCCCCTGGCGGTGGTAGTAGCCGGTCTCGGTGATGTGCCACAGGTGGTCGATCACGCAGGCGGAGATGAACGCTTCGCCGTCTTCGTTGAAGGCGATGCCCCACGGGTTGCTGGTTCCCTCGGCGAAGACTTCGAACTTGCGCGTCCGCGGGTGAATGCGGAACATGGCGCAGGTGAACTTCCAGCCGGGATGTTTCGGGTCGTAGTTGGGGTTCGACTTCGCGTACCGCACGTGGCTGTAGTTGAAGACGCCGTTGAGACCGTACAGCCAGCCGTCCGGTCCCCAGGTGAGGGAGTTGGGCAGTTCGTGCGTGTCGGTGCGTCCGAAGCCGGTGACGACGACCTGCGGTTCGCCGAGCGTGGGCGTTTCGCGGTCTTTGAACGGGTAGAAGAGAATGTCGGGCGAATTCGCGACCCACACGCCGGCGAATCCGACGTTGACGCCGGACGGAATGTTCAACCCGTCGATCACGACCGTCGTCTTGTCGACTTTGCCGTCGCCGTCGGTGTCTTCGAGGACCTTCACGCGGTCGCGGCCTTTTCCGGGGCGACGCCGCGGGTATTCGAGGCTCTCGGTGACCCAGATGCGGCCCTTTTCGTCGAAGCACATCGACACCGGGTTGACGAGTTGCGGCTCGCCGGCGACGAGTTCGACGGAGAAGCCCGGCGGGACCTGCATCTTCTTCATCGCCTGCGCGGGCGAAAGCGGCGGCCCCGGGGGTTTGTCCTGCCGGCGGGGGATGAACGGTCTTTTCTGGGCCGGGAGGGGAGCATTCAGGCACGCGAGGATCAGGATCAGTGCAATCGATCTATATGAGAATCTCATGAAACGTCCCCGTCGGATTCGGAAGGTGCGTTTTGTTCCGCGGCATCGTCATCCAGGATTTTGGACAGTTCGACCAATTCGCGATTCAGAACGACCAACTGGGATTCAATGATGCCCCAGACGATGTCGTGTTCGATAGCGTAGTATCCGTGAATCAGGATATGGCGAAAGTTGATGATCTGCCTCAAGTCGGTGATCCTGGAGGCGAGATCGGCGTCGAGTTTTTCGGCTTGGAACATCGCTTCGCCGATGATGCAGAACTGCCTCTCGACTGCGGAACGAAGCAGCGCGTCCGACTCGTAGTCGGAAAGGGACTTGCCTCGTGAAAACTCGGCAAGTGCCCGACACGCTTCGAGCGCGTCGTGGACGTACATTCGCAGATCACGCGGCATAAAGCTCCACCCGCTCGCGGTCCACGGCCTGCTGGAAGTACGGATTACGGATCGCGCGCGCCTCCACGAGGTCGATGTCCCGGCCGAAGAGGTCCTGCAACTCTGCCAGCAGCGAAAAGTAGGCCTTCGCATGCTCAGCGGGGGAAAGCGGCTCAAACTCGACGAGAAAATCGAGGTCGCTGGATCGTGGATTGAAATCGCCGCGGGCCCCGGAGCCGAATGCTTCGAGGCGGGCGACGTGGTAGCGACGGCACAGATCGCCGATTGAAGCCAGGTTGTGTTTGATGACAGGCGTCATGGCTGCACCGTTTCCTCATCAGAGGATACCACTTGCGGAATCGGCCGGCAAACGGCGCCCCGGGTTGACTGGTGCCGCGCTCCTCTCCGCAAAAAGTCGCGGCAAAACGGAGTAGTTATTTCTTCGGCGTCGCGTTATCCGCCACCTTCACGAACCGCACGAAGTAGTTCTCCTTCAGCAGGTCCTTGCGGTCTTCGACCACGCGGAAGCCGGCGCGTTTGACTTCGGTGACGAAGACATTCTTCCCGGCCCGCACGTGTCCGAGGATGAACTTCGAGCTTTTGCCTTCGATGCGGTGGAAGTCGATCAGCACGACGTGACCGCCGGGTTTGAGCGCGCGGTGGATGCTCCGCATCGATTTGTGCGGGAACTCGAAATGGTGGTACACGTCGCAGATGAACGCCACGTCGACCGAGTTCGGCGGCAGGTTCGTCGACTGCTGGTCGCAGAGGATCGTCGTGATGTTGGTCCGCTTCTCGACTTTCGCCGTCCGGTCGATGTGTTTGAGGAAGTTCTTCGCGACGTCGACGGCATAGACTTTCCCCTTCGGGCCGACGGCGTCGGAGAACAACCGCGTGAACAGGCCGGTGCCCGCGCCGACGTCGGCGACGGCCATGCCGGGCTTGAGCTTGCAGGCCTTGATGATCTCCCGGCGGCGATCGTAGGCTTCGCGGCCGTCCTTTTCGAAGCGGCCGATGAAGGTCTTGACGTTCGGATTCTTGAACGACTTGTTGATGCCGGGGCGAACGCTCTTCTTCTGGGCGGCAGACGGAGTCGTCAGCGCGAGCGTGGCGAGCAGAATCACAGACAGAGCGGGAAATCGTCGCGGCATGAACGTGGTCTCCATCATCGCGGGATTGCGGGCAGCATCCGACAGCATTGCCAATCGAGTGCCGGTCCGCAAGATTGCCGGACCGCGTGTCGGATGGCCGCGTGCGAGACGCACAATTCGCGCAATTCCTGAGCAAACTCGTGGGGAACGCTGATGACGCGGATTCGGCGGATTCGCGCGGATCAGTCCGCAGAACGGCGAGACGGCGATTCTGGATGCATTTTGGATCGCGTCCGCAGAGAGAGAATCTTTCGCCCCTCAATTGATAACCCGCCCTTGAAGAGGCGGGTTATAAATTGGGGAGTGAAAAAATGGTCTTCTTCTTAAGGTACAATTGCGGCTTCGCCGCGCTGGGAGAATCCGCTTGATCCGCTTGATCAGCGTTCCCCCTCTTGGGACGTCTCGCTGAAAATCACAAACGCCGTCGCGCCCCCGGGATTGCCGAGTTGTACGGTCCGTCATTGCGCGGGATAATTCCGTTTCACGTGGGCGCGCGATCCCGGACCGGAATTCGAAACCATGAGCCGAGTCGAGCCGATTCGTCGATTGCTGCGGGGTTGTCCGCCGCTGTTTCGATTCGCGCGGGCCGTTTATCGCTTCGTCAACCGCTGCTACCAGCCGCTGCGGAAACGACGCGAGCGGGCGTTGATCGACCGGTTTCACAAGCTGTATTACCACGGATCCTACGGCGAGCCGGGGCACTGGCAGGGATTCAAATGGTTCGGGGTGCCGATTCTCAAGTGCCCGATGGACGTCTGCGTGTACCAGGAGATTCTGTTCCGCACGCGGCCCGAGATCATCGTCGAGACGGGGGTGCAGCAGGGGGGGTCGACGCTGTTTCTGGCCCACCTGTGCGACCTGATGGAGCAGGGCAGGGTGCTGGCGTGCGACATCACGCTGGAAAACGTGTACGAACCGGTGCGGTCGCATCCCCGCGTGGAATTGTTCGAGGGCAGTTCCACCGCGCCCGCCATCGTCGAACAGATTTGCGAGCGCTGCCGGGGCAGGCGGACGATGGTCGTCCTCGATTCCGACCATCGCCGCGACCACGTGGCGGCCGAGTTGGAATGCTACGCGCCGCTGGTCTCGCCCGGCTGCTATCTGATCTGCGAAGACACGAACATTAACGGGCACCCCGTCTACCCGGATTTCGGTCCGGGGCCGCACGAGGCGGTCGCGAGCTTTCTGCGGGAAAACCCGCAGTTCGAGGTGGATGCCGACTGCGAACGGCTGCTGTTGACGTTCAATCCTTCGGGGTATCTCCGGCGCCGCGACGACGGCTCGGCCGCGGAGAGTAGGTCCGGACCGCCGGTCCGGACCTCGTGGGGCGGATGATTCGAATCACACCACAAGGCGAAACGAAGCGGACGGTGCGACCGAGGTCCGGACGGGCCGTCCGGACCGACTTTGATGAGGGTCCATGCCTGGCACGTCGCTCCCCCGCCTGTTGATCGCCTGCGAAGGGATGCAGAGCGCCGTCGCCCTGATGCGCGTGCTGCAGTTCCGCGAGCTGTTCGAGGCCCGGTACGCGACGGAGATCGTGTTTCGCGTGCCGCCGTGGCTGGTGCGCGGGCACGGACCGAAGTGGGCCTGGTTTCCGCGGCAGATCATCCGCGGACCGGTCTATCACAGGTTGATCGCCGCCCGCGAACGAGGGATCGTCCGCCGCGCGCGGCGCGCCGATCTCGTGTACGTCGTCGGCGTCCCATCCCTGACGATGTACCAGCGACTGCGGGAGACCACGACGGCGCCGATCGTGATGGACATGATCGACGGTTTGTGGCTCCCCTATCACCGACAGTTCGGCTGGGAGTCCCTGGAGGAAATGTACGGCTGCTGCGACGCGGTGATCTGCGAAAACCGGTACACGGCGGAGTTTGCCGGGCGACATCATCCGCACGTCTCGATCGTTCCCAACGCTCCGCAGCTCGAAGCGTTCGACCGGCAGCGCGACAAACCCCGCGCGAAGCGGCGGGAGACCGTCCTGGGCTGGGTCGGCAGCCACGACACGGCCGGTGCGCTGTATCGCATCTGGGAACCGCTGGAGCGTCTGTTCGCCGGGCATTCCGACCTGCATCTGCGGGTGCTGGGTGCGCTGCCCGAGCGGCTGCCGGCGTTCGAGAAGGTCCGCGCGTCGGTCGTGCCGCGGTACGATCAGCAAACGATGGTCCGCGAAATTCTGGAGATGGATATCGGCCTCTGCCCGCTGTTTCACGTCGAAGACGCGCTCACCCGCGGGTCGTCGAAGACCCGCATCTACATGTGCGGCGAAGCGGCGGCGGCGGTCGAGAGGGTCGGGGAAAACGAATCGCTCGTCACGCACGGCGTGAACGGCATGCTGGCGGAGACCGGCGAGGAATGGTTCGAGTCGCTGTCGCGGCTGGTGCAGGACCCGCCGTTCCGCAGACAACTGGCGGGCAACGCCCTGGAGCTGATGAGACGCGAGTACTCCGCCGAGCGGTGCTTCGCCCGGCTGTCCGCCGCGCTCGACGAATGCCAGCGCCGCCGGGCTGCGGGCGGGGACTTGCAGTCCGGATAAGGGATGAAGGAAGGATGAAAGATGAGGGATGAAGGATGAAGGATCGACGCGCTCTTTCATCCTTCATCCCTCATCCCTCATCCTTCATCCCTCATCCTTCATCCCTCATCCTTCATCTCTTATCCTTCCACGATCGTGAATTCGAAAACCGACGACGACACGAACGACCCACCGGCCGCGTCGGTCGCGCGGCAGCGATTGACGATCGTCGTCCACGCGCTGCATGGCGGCGGGGCCGAGCGGATGGCGGCGTTGATGGCCAACCTCTGGGCCCGCGACGGGAAACAGGTCACGCTGATCACGCTCGATGCCGTCACAACCGACGACTACGCGGTCGACGAGGCCGTGGCGCGGGTCGGGCTCGGCGTGATGGCCCGATCGCGGGGAGTGCTGAGCGCGATCTGGAAAAACTGGCGGCGTGTGCGATCTCTGCGGCGGGCGATACGCGAATCGCGACCGGACGCCGTCGTGGCCGTGGGAGACAAGACGAACGTCCTCACCGTGCTGGCCTGCCTCGGAATGAAGGTCGGCGTGTTTCTGAACGAGCAGATCGATTTCCGGCGGCACGACGTCGGCCGCGCCTGGTCGACGTTGCGGCGGTGGACGTACCGCCGCTGCACCGCTCTGGTCGTGCTTTCGAAGCAACTTCTTCAACCGGGTCGGGAGTTGACGCGCGGCCGGCCGGTGTTCGTGATCCCCAACGCGATCGATCCGAAAGCGGAAGGCGGAAGGCGGAAAGCGGAAGGTCGACCAACGAACGACTTTCCACTCACCACTCACCACTCACCACTCACCATTTATGGCATGGGCCGGCTGTCGGAGCAGAAGGGCATCGACCTGCTGATCGAGGCGTTTTCGCGAATCGCGGGTGAATTTCCTGAATGGACGGTCCAAATCCTCGGCGAGGGGCCGCTGCGGCCGCAATTGGAGCAGCTCATCGCGGACAAAGGACTGCGGGACCGGATGCAACTCGCCGGTTGGGTGACCGATCCGCAGCGGCGACTCGCTTCCGGAGACCTGTTCGTGCTGTCTTCACGGTTCGAAGGGTTTCCGCTGGCGCTGGTCGAGGCGATGGCCGTGGGACTCCCCGCGGTGAGCTTCGACTGCCCGACGGGGCCATCGGAAATCGTGCGGCACGAAATCGACGGCCTGCTCGTGCCGCCGGAAGACGCCGACGCGCTCGCCGCGGCGATGAAACGACTAATGCGGGACGAAAGCACACGTCGCGAGTTCGCACAACGCGCGCCGGAGGTGCTCGACCGCTTCGGGACGGCCCGGTTCCTGAAGGACTGGAACCTCGTGATCGGCGGCGTCTCGGAGGAGGACTTCGCGACTTCCCTCGCACAACCGAGTGGGAACGCGGATTCCGCGGGTCCAGCGGATTCTCGCGGGTCGGGATGAGACGAAGGGACCAATGTCGGACGATTTCCAATACGCACCCGCGAAGAGGGAACGCGGATTGGGCGGATCGAGCGGATTTCCGCGGGTCAGAAGAAGAAGAAGAAGAAGAAGAAGAAGAAGGGAAAGGCAGAATGATTTTGAAAGTTGTCACCCATCAGCTTGCAGCGATCAGGGCTCACGCCTGAATCCTGAATTCTGACGGCTGAGCGCTTCTGCGAATGATTCTGCCAGACTTTCTGCCGATCCGCGAAAATCCGCCGGATCGGCGTCATCCGCGTTCCCCTTCGGCCGGGTGAACAGGTCATCGCAAAGTCCGTCGTGCACCCTTGTGACACCGTTGTGACCGGCAAATCTTGCCGCAATTCGCGAAACGTCGTACACTTGGTGAGGCGCATTTCCATCGGGGAACGGGTTTTCCGCAAAGGGGGCCGTTTCCCGGTCGCGCCGGCCGTTGCAGGACGCACGGCGGCCGGCGATCCCTGACGTCCGCGGTCCTTTTCAGCGGGAGCATGCGAATGAGGCGGTCACTTCAAAGATTTGCGGCGGCGATCGTCTGCCTGTCGGTCCTGGTTAGCGGCGCGGAACTTCGGGCCGCCGAGAAATCCGGCTCCGCGAAGGCCAAGGCGGACTATTACCTTCTGATGAAGGAGTTCGTCACGATCTTCGAGCAGATCGAACGCAACTACGTCAAAGACGTCGACCGTCGCGAGCTGCTCGAAGCCGCCATCAAAGGCATGATGCAGAAGCTCGACCCGTATTCGTCCTACATCGGCCCCAAGGACCTCAACCGCTTCAACCAGAGCGTCGAGCAGAAGTTCGGGGGCATCGGCGTGCAGGTGCGGGTCGACCCCGACACGAAACGGCTGACGGTGATGACCCCGCTGCCCGGCACGCCCGCGTACAAGGCCGGCGTCCGCCCCGGCGACGTGATCGAAGAGATCGAAGGCAAATCGACCCGAGGCTTCACCATCGACGACGCGGTGAAGCTGCTCAAGGGGGACGCCGGCGAGGCGGTGACGATCGGTATCCGGCACGTCGGGTCGACGGAGATCAAACGGGTGCGGCTGGTGCGGGCCGTCATCGAAGTCGCGACCGTCATGGGGGACCACTACAACGCCGACGGCACGTGGGACTTCATGCTCGATAAGCAGAAGAAGGTCGGCTACATCCGGCTGTCGCACTTCAGCCGCCGCAGCGCCGACGAGATGCGCGAGGCCCTCGACACGCTGAAGAAGCAGGGAATGAAGAGCCTCGTGCTCGACCTGCGGTTCAACCCCGGCGGGCTGCTGTCGCAGGCGATCGCGATCGCCGACCTGTTCGTCGACGACGGCCGCATCGTCAGCACCAAGGGGAAGAACACCGAAGAGCGGGTGTGGAACGCGACGAAGGCCGGCACGTACACCGGGTTCCCGATGGCCGTGCTGGTCAACCGCTACAGCGCCTCGGCCAGCGAGATCCTCAGCGCCTGCCTGCAGGACCACAAGCGGGCCGTCGTGGTGGGCGAGCGAACGTGGGGCAAGGGGAGCGTGCAGAACGTGATCGACATTCCCGGCGCGTCGAGCGCGCTGAAGCTGACGACCGCCAGCTATCACCGCCCCAACGGGCACAACATCCACCGCTTCCCCAGCGCGAAGGAAACCGACGAGTGGGGCGTGATGCCCGACAAGAAGTACGCCCTGCGCTTCTCGCTCTCGGAAATGCAGGAATACCTCGACTACCGCCGCGACCGCGACGTGCTGAGCCGGACCGGCCCCCCCAGGAGCAAGTTCGTCGACAAGCAGCTCGCCAAGGCGATGGAATTCGTTGGCGGGAAACACGCCAAGGCGAACCCGAAGCAATCCGCCGTCAAGCCGACCCGGGCCGCCAAAGCCGTCCCCGCCGTCCGACCGGCCGCTCCCAAGGGAACGTCGCAAGTCCCGAAGTTCCCGCTGCTGGTCGTGCCGCGCTGGCAGGCGGCGTGAGGACTCGTGCGGCGGAGCTGAAAGCGGACTGACAGAAAGATTGATGACAGAAAAATCTCAGAGAATCGCAGTGAATTGACGTTTTTTTGTCATCAATCTTTCTATCATCAGAAGCCTGAGAATTCGAGCAAAGAGGATTTTTCACCCGCAAATTTATAACCCGCCCCTCACAAGTACTAAAGCGGGCGGGTTATAAATTGCGGGTAAAATATTGAATCTCACAAAGGTGGCATATCGTTGCGAAGCCGCTTCGCTGGGCTGTCGAGGACGCGGATGATGGTGACAATCGTTTTTCCAGATCGTGAAACCGAGAAGCGTGCGCTGGGTTTCCTTCTCGGCCGCTTTTCAGGCCGCGCTTTGAAGTCGGGGGAACACATCGTCCCGGAAGCGGCCCTGGCAGCCCTCGCCGACCAGAACATCCCGTTCACCGTCCAAGGCAAGACCAGCTATGAGCAGCACGTGGCGGCGCTTCGAGCTGCTGGCAACTCGCAATCGTCATGACGGACGTCCTCCTCGCGATCGAATCCACCTGCGACGAAACCGCCGCTGCCGTCATTGACCGCGAGCTGCACGTCCGCTCCAGCGTCGTCGCCTCGCAGGACGATCTGCACGCGCGGTTCGGCGGCGTCGTCCCGGAGATCGCGTCCCGCGCCCACGTGCGGCGGATCCTGCCGGTCATCGACGAGGCGCTGCGCCAAGCCGACGTACAACTCGCCGACCTCGCCGCCGTCGCCGTCGCCGTGCAGCCGGGGCTGGTCGGGTCGCTGCTGGTGGGGCTGACGGCGGCCAAGACGCTGGCGGCGGTGCTCGACGTCCCGCTGCTCGGCGTGGACCACATCGCCGCCCACATCTACGCCTGCCGCATGGCCGCCGGCCGCGACGTCTTTCCCGCGATCGGCTTCGTCGTCAGCGGCGGGCACACGAACCTGTACGACTGCGAAAACGCCGTCGAGCCGCGGCTGATCGGCTCGACGATCGACGACGCCGTCGGCGAAGCCTTCGACAAGGTCGCGCAGTTGCTGGGGCTGCCTTACCCGGGGGGGCCGTCGATCGAACGGCTCGCGCGGCGGGGCAATCCGCGGGCGTTTTCGTTCCCGCGGGCGTTCCTGCACGACGACCGGCTCGACTTCAGCTTCAGCGGGTTGAAGACCGCGGTGCTGTACGCCGTCCGCGGCACGCCGGGAGGCCGCGAGCCAGACTCCGGTCGCTTACGCTCCCGGCTCGCCTTGCCGGAAGAGCGGCTGCCGGACGTCGCCGCCTCGTTTCAGGAAGCCGCCTTCGACGTGCTGATCGCGAAGTGCGATCTGGCGATTCAACAATACCGCCGGCAAACGCTGTGCGTCGGCGGCGGCGTGGCGGCGAACGGCCGGCTGCGGGAACGGCTGCACGAACTGGCGGCCGACCGGGGTATCGAGCTGATCATCGCCCCCCCGTCGATGTGCACCGACAACGCCGCGATGGCGGGCATCGCCTGGGAACTGCTGGATCGCGGGCTGATTGCCGACCTGGAGATCGACGTCGTGCCGGGGCTGGTGCGCCGTTCGCCGTAGCGCCCGTAGCGCCCGTAGGACGGGTTTTCAACCCGTCCGGGACGGCTTTGGAAAGCCGTCCTACGTTTCGTCCGGACGGTTTGAAAAACCGTCCTACGGGATGACGCCGCCGCCGCCGCCGATTCCGCCGCCGCCGCCGATTCCGCCTCCGCCGCCCCCGCCGGTCGGGTTGCCGGTGTTCACGAAGCTGAACGTGAACACGTCGGTGATGCTGGTGAACGCGGGGACCACGCCGATCCGCACGTACCGCCGGTCGCCGGAGACGACCGCCATCGCCGTCATCGACACGCCTTCGCTGAGCGTCGTCACGACCGGCTGGAAGCCGACGCGATTGCCGGCGGCGAACGCCGCCCGCGTGGCGGCGAACTCCCGCGCGGCGCGGCGGCCGGCGGGGCTGGTCTCAAACACCCGACGCAGCCGCGGAATGCGCTTGACGCCGGCCAACTGCTCGTCTTTCGGCGGGACGATCGCCAGCGCCGTGCGGCGGCCGGCCGGCAGCGAGAGGCGGATGATGCGGTCGGTCTGGCTCAGCGGCACGGGGAACTTGCGGACCGATTCGTCGGGCGTCCCCAGGTTGCGCATGACGGTCAGCAGCGCCCGCTTGCCGACGATGTCGCCGTAGACGTGCCGCACGCGGACGCGGTACTTCCCCGGCCGCCCCATCGCGCAGACGTATTCTTCGTAGCAGTTGTCCTGCTTCGGGCCGAAGCCGTCGTGCAGCAGGACGCCGCCGTTGGCGGTCTGCGGCTGGGCCGACGAGCAGACGGTACCGGGCGGCTCTTCGACGATCAGGTCGAGGTCGCCGGGGCCGGCCCATTCCAGCTTCAGCACCAGGTCGCGCTTGCGGGCCGCGGCCATGGCGGCGGCCAGGTCGGCGGCCTCTTTGTTCCGGCCGGCTTTCTTCAATTCGCGCACGGCGTCGGCGGCGGCCGCTTCCGCCTGCTTGTGAAGTTCGACGTGGTTGCGGGTCCACGCGGTCACCAGAATGCCCGTCGCCGCCCATTGCACCGCCGCGTAGTCTTTCTTCTGGCGGGCGAGCTTCAAGCCCAGCACGTACGGCTCGGGTCGGGTGGGGTCGATCTGCGAGGCCTGCCGGTACAGCCGCAACGCGAGGTCGTGCCCCCCCAGGCTGACGAAGTACGCGGCGGTGTAGAGCATGCTGTGCACGTCGCCTGCGGTGATGTCAATTCGCGAGGCGAGCACGCGGTTGATCTCGGATTGCGGCCGCTTGACGATCTGCATCGAGCCGACCATCACGTCGTACATCCAGGGCTGCCCCTGGCCGGCGGCCAGGGCGGCTTCGATGAACCCGATGACCTGCTCGTGCTTCCTGGCCTTGTGCAGTTCCAGAATCATCCGGCTGACGACGCGGGGATCGGGGCGGCGCTTGCTGAAGTAGTCGTCCCAGACCTCGCGGGGCGACTTGCCTTTCGGGTCGATCAGCGGCAGCTTCGGTCCGGGAGCGGGCTGCGAGCGGCGGCCCGGGATGGATGCGCCGCCGCGCACGCCACCAGCACGGCGGCGCAAAGAGGACGCGGAACCGGTTTTCGTCGTCCGTTTCCGCGTCGTTGTCGGCCGGGTTGGGGTCGCGTCAGTTACGCGACCGCTTTTTTTTTAAGTCCGCCGGGGGCGTCCGTGGAAGGATGCGACGCCGCCGGACCATCCAGGGGGGCGTTGTCGAGAAAGGCCACCATCTGCGTCGGAAACGCCGACGGCTGATCGACGGCTCCCAGGATGTTGTCGAGCAGGTTCTGGGCTTCGGCGTCGCCGACAGGTTTCGGCTTGTTGATTCGCGGAACGTTTCGCGGGGCGCGGACGTTCGCGGGGGGCACGCTGAAGAGCCCGCCGCCGAAGCCGCCTCCGAGCCCGCCTCCGAGCCCGCCGCCGCCCAGCCCGCCGCCGAGTCCGCCGCCGCCCAGTCCGCCGCCGATGCCGCCCAGTCCGCCGCCGAGCACGCCGCCGCCCCCCAGACCGCCGGCACCGCCCAGCCCGCCGCTGGAAACATTGAGCAGCATGATCGACGGCGAAATCACCAGCTCGCCGACGGGATACACGCGCGTCTGGAGTTTTTCATTGGCGGCCTCGATCGTGGTGATCTTCATCACTTCGTCGTCGATCGTGTACGTCAGGCCGTGCTCTTCCAGAATGATCTTCAACACGCTCTTGAGCTTGATTCCCGACAGCGTGAACCGCGTCTGCAGTTCTTCGAGTTTGATCTGGGCGTCGTCGAGCGGCTTTCTGTCGGGAATGATCGTAATGCCGTGGTTTTCCGCAATGTCGGCCATCGCATCCCTGAGGCTGACCCCGATATCGAATTCGACTTTGGTGTTCTTCAGCAGCTCGCTGCGGATTTTTTCCTCGGCGGGGCTGTTCTTGTGCAGGTCGACCGAAGCCCATTTTTTCCGCCGTTCCGTCAAATCCTGCCAGACCTCGGCGGACGGCCAGCGGACCGGGGGCTCGTCGGGGAACGGCACGTGCGAGAGCTCCACCTGATACAGCGTCTCCAGCCAGCGGTCGGCCCGCAGCGACCGCAGCCGAAACGCCTTGCTCAATTGCCCCGCCGCCTCCGACACGAACAGCGCCGCGGCAGCCGTTCCCTCTCCGGGTTCTAAATCGACGGCGTTGTAGGCGACTTGTTTCGCTTCATCGTAGGCGACGTCGTCGCCGTGCACGCCGTCTTCGATCAACGCCCGCACCTGGTCGATCAGGGTTTCCAGTTGCTCCTGCTCCAGCCGCAGTTTGTCCAGCAGCCGCTTCTGGGCTTCGATTTGGGCCTGCCGTTCGAGCTGTCGAATGCGGCTGCCTTCGAGGACCTCCTTGCGGCTGTTGATGTCCTGAATCGTCGTTCGAATCTGCCGCAGCAGGTCCTGCCTGGGACCGATGTCGATCTGTTCGGTGGCGTTGACGGTCTCCAGCGTTTCCTTGAGCATCCCGATCGCACCGTCCGGGTTCGACGGGGCGACCTCGCGGGCCCGCTGGATGCGATTGCGGACTTCCCGCTGCATTTGCTGCAGCTTGACGGCCCGGATCGCCCGCTGCGCCGCGACCGAGTCGTCTTCCTTAGCCGTCTTCGCGGCCTTGCTCAGCGGGTCGGCCTTCTTCGCGCCGGCCGTCTTTTTGGGCTGGACAAGGGCGAGTTTGTTGCCCTGCAACGCCCCCACCGCTCCCAGCAGCGCCTTGGCCTGCGTGTTGTTCGGGTCGAGTTCGCGGATGAGCTTCGCGACCTTCGCCGCGTCGTTCAAACGACGCACGGCAATCGCCCGTTCGCCCGCCGCGACCAGTTGCGAGAGCCGGTCGTTGAAGTCGTCGTGGGCGGCGTTCAGCAGTCCCCGGCCGGCGAGCGCGACGCTCAGTCCGTTGCTCTGCTCGGCCCGGTTCCACAGCACGCGGAGGTACGAATGCCCCCCGTTCAGGGACTTGCGGGGCAGCACGTGCGAAGCGACGGCGACCCCGGACGGATGCGTCGCCGCCGCGCCATCCAGGACGGCTTCGTTGCCGGCCTTCACCGTCACCCGCAGTTCGCCGCTGCCGGTCACCTTGCCCAGCACGATCGTCTCGCGGTCCCACCGCAAGGGCAGCGGGTACGACGGCGACACGGAAAGGGCCTTGCTGGTGTCGATCGATTTGGGGTAGAGCACGCTCCCGGACAACGCCGTCGCCAGCCGGCCCGCCGTTGCCGTCGGGGCGTCTTGCACCGCGTCGCCGCGATCGACGGCAACGCAGCCGCCGGTCTGCTGGGCGAACATGCCGAGCGTCTGCAGGTCCTTCCGCGGTCCGACGGCGTAACTGTGAACTGGAATTCGCCGCCCCCGCAGATCACTGACGAGCTTCTGCACGTTTTCGGCTTGCAGCAGGTTCGCGGTGCTCAGACCGTCGCCGACGTACAGAATCGACCCGGCCCGCATCGTCCTCGTTCCCAAGCTGGAGCTTGGGAACGAGGACGATGCGGCCGACATGGCGGCGACCAGATCGGTCGCCCCGGCCGGGTATCGCCGGTTCAACGCGGCGAACGCTTTGTTTGCGTCATCTCCCTGAGGAGCGATGAATCCGCTCGTCAGCGCGTCGGTCTTCAGATCGACGGCGAACAGCCGCACGCGGTCACCCCGCGGAAGCGTCGCCAGCAGCGACTTCACGACCGCCAGCGCCTGCCGCCGGTGCGAGCCCGCCTGGCTGGCCGACGTGTCGACCAGAATCACATGGTCGCGCGAAACGGCCTGCCGCGGGGCGGTTCCCGCAGCCTTCAAGGGGATGGCGAAATACGTGCCGCCGTCGGGCGCGGTGTAACCGACCAGGCTCTTGCGTGCCCAGGCGTCTCCCGGCGTCGAGGGCGATGCGGCAAACACGGCGGACGCAAGGATGACGGCCCCCAGAGCGGCGACGGGGGACACAACTCGACTTCTGCGGGACATGTCACGACTCCGAAGTTGAGAACCGGCACAGACGGGATTTGCGAACGACAGGCCCGCCATCGCGGACGTCGCCACCCGTCCGTGATCTCACCCTGCCATTCTATATTCCCTCTCGACCACCTTTGAAGCGAATTCCGGAGTTTTTTGCCGATTTCGCGAGATTCCCAATCGCTTACGAATCCCGGCACTTACGGCCCGAACCCGCAGTTCCCGTCGCTCCGTTGCTGCCGGGTGCGGCGCGCGACGGCCCCCGGCAAATCGACGCCTCCCATGCGACCGGAGCGAACCGCGGGCGAAACGGTTCCCGACACCGCTATTCCTTTTGGAAGCTTACCGGAGCGAGTGATTGAATTGCGGGCGGGAATCGATCATTCTGTGTAGAACCGACGTGGGTGTCTTCCCTTATCTTCACGGTTCCACCTCCATGCCGCTCTCCGTCGATCAGTTCGTTCGCCGGCTCGTCGAGGCGGAACTGTTGACGCGCGACAAATTGAACGAGTTTCTCGCGGGGCTGGACCCGCGGCCGACGGACGGCGAGCAACTGGCGAACGCGCTGGTCCGGCAACGCGAGCTGACGAAGTATCAGGCCCAGGTTGCGTATGCCGGCAATGGGAAGTCGCTGGTGCTGGGCAACTACGTCATCCTCGACCGCATCGGCGCGGGGGGCATGGGCGAAGTGTTCCTGGCGCAGCACCGCCGGCTGGGTCGTAAGGCGGCGCTCAAGGTCCTTCCCGCGAAGGTCACCGACAAACCCGAGGCCGTGCATCGTTTCCATCGCGAAGTGCAGGCGATCGCGAAGCTGTCGCATCCAAATATCGTCGCGGCGTTCGACGCGGGGGAAGCGCGCGGCACGCACTATTTCGTGATGGAGCACGTCGACGGCCGCGATCTGGCCTCGATCGTGAAGCAGGACGGCCCGCTCGACGTCGACCGCGCCGTCGACTGCATCATGCAGGCCGCCGTGGGGCTGGAATACGCCCACCAGCAACACGTCATCCACCGCGACATCAAGCCCAGCAACCTGCTTGTCAGAGTTGAGAGTGGAGAGTGGAGAGTGGAGAGTTTGAAAGCACCCGGAACGCGGGGCGGCAGGGACTCTCCACTCTCCACTCTCCACTCTCAACTCACCGTGAAGGTCCTCGATCTGGGTCTGGCCCGGCTTCAGCAGGCAGAGCAGGATTCGGTCCATACGAAACTGACCAATACCGGGGCGGTGATGGGGACCGTGGACTACATGGCCCCCGAGCAGGCCCTCAACACGAAAAACGCCGACGCCCGATCCGACATCTATTCACTCGGCTGCACGCTGTTTTACCTGCTGACCGGTCGCACGATGTACCGCGGCGAAACGGTCATCGAAAAGGTCTTCGCCCATCGCGACGAACCGATTCCGTCGCTGGCGAATGCGGTCCAGACACCCGGTGTTTCCGAAACACCGGGTGTCTGGACGTCCCTCGACGCCGTCTTCCGCCGGATGGTCGCCAAGAAACCGGACGAGCGGTTCCAGTCGATGGCGGAGGTGATCGCCGCGCTGCAGCAGCTTCGCGCCGGGGGTCCCGCATCGAACCCCAGGGCCGACCGCGAACCCGAGACGGAACTGGAACTCCGCCGCTTTCTGGCGGGGATGGAGCAGACTGCCACGCAGTTCGAAAACGAACCGGCCGCCACTCGCGTCCTGCCGTCGCCGTCGGCGACCGTCGCAGAGGCTTCCCCGCAACCGGCGCCGGAAGAGACGGTTCCCAGCGCGCTGTTCGGCGAGACGTTTGCGTCACGGGGGCTGACGAAACGGCCGCGGAAGACGTGGCGGAATTACCTGTCCAACCGGAATGTGCGGATTCTCGGCGGCGGGACGCTGGTGTGCGTTGCGTTGGCAGTTTTGGCCGTCGCGTTTTTCGCAGGAAGAAGCGGCTCGGAGAAGACTGACCGGCAGCACGCGTCGAACGGCGACACGGACAAGACCGTTTCAGAAGGGGTCGCACGGCAGCCGTCCGATGAAGTCGATGCCGCGGAAGAGCGGCGACTCGCCGCCGAAGCCGCGAAGAAACGCCGCGCCGCCGAGGCGGAGCGGAATCGGCTGGCGAAGGAAGCCGCAGCCCGGAAGAAATGGCTTGCGGACGAATCGAAACTCCGCCGAAAGCGCGCCCGCGACGCCGAGGAACCGTTCAAACGACTGGAAGCGAAGTTCAAAACCCAAGGGGTGACGTTCGCATCGTTCGCGAAGGACGTGGCGTCGTTCCAAGGGGAGCACGGCGGGACGCCGGCGGCAAACAAGGCGGCCGAACTGCTGATGCGACTGCCGTCGCCGCTGGATGCGCTCGACCGGAAGAAGCTGCCTCAAGACTGCGTCGAACACTGGAAGGGAATGGGGCACGGACCGCCACAAGACCTGGTCGCCGTGCTGGGAGAGCACCGCGGGCGCGCCCAGGCCGGCCGGGGCCTGGCCTACACATCGGATGGGAAGCATCTGGTGAGCGGCAGCGCCAGCGGGGTGCTGATCTGGGACCTGCCGGAGCGCCGTTCGTTCGTCAGACTTCCGGGAGTCAACAAACCGGTTGGGGGCGGCGTTGCGGTCTCCCGGGACGGAAAGACCATCGCCGCCTGCGGGTCATGGAACAATCCCGTCGTCTATGTCTGGCGCCGCGTCGGTACGACATTTCGTCTGATTGTGGACAGTACAGAAGCGACCTCGACGATGCTGGGGCTCGCCGTGTCCGCGGATGGAAAAACCGTCGCCGCTGCCGGAATGGATGGGCAGGTTCGGCTGTGGTCGATTGCCGATGGACAATCGCCGGAAAAGCGAATTCTCAAGGTGCATCGGAGAGGGGTGATCAGCCTCGCATTCTCGCCGGACGGCCGGACGCTGGCGTGTGGTTGCGATGATGGGGCGGCCCGGCTCTGGAATCTGGACGGAGATCCGAAGCAGTCGCCTCCAGCGCTGCAGAGCACAGACGGTCATTGGGTCTGGGGCACGGCCTTTACACCGGACGGCAAGCAGTTTCTCGCGGGGGCTCGATTGTGGGACATGACTGCCAGGCCGCCGAAGACGATCCAGGTGTTTGAGGGCTACGGGAGACCCATTTACTCGCTGGCGTTGAGCGAGGACGGCAGGACGGTCGTCAGAGGATCATCGAGAAGAACGATGCGGATCTGGACCGTTGGACAACCGGAACCGCGACTCATCAAGCCCTCGGGGGGATTGTTCGGCGTCGGGGCCGTGGCGCTCGCACCCGATTCGAATCGGGCCGCGTCGGTCGACGACGGCGGCGCGATCCGTCTGTGGGACCTCAAGTCGGATCGGGAAATCGACCCGCTCACGGGGCACGTCGGTGCCATCAACGCAACGTTCAGCTTCGATGATTCGCAGATCTTCACCGGCGGCTCGGACCACACGCTGCGCGTCTGGGACGCGGCAACCCGGAAGGAAGCGCGGCAACTTGCGAACTTCCCCGCGGATGTCGGGCAAGTCATGCCCACGCAGGATAGCCGGTTTCTGGTCCTTACGGGAAACACAGCGAGCGTTCAGCTTCGCCACCTGAAGAACGGTCGAATCCAGGAATTCCCCACCGGCTTCCTCGGAGGCAGCATGGCCGCCGTCGCGCCCGACGGACGGTCTTTCGTGGCGGCAAACAATCAAAATTCGGAGTTCCGCCTCTGGAACGTTGAGACCGGAAAAGCAGTCCGGCAGTTCACCGGTCACACGAACAACCTCCGTTCGCTGGCCTGTTCACCCGACGGCCGGCACTTCCTCTCGGCCAGCAGCGACAACACCCTGCGGCTGTGGGACCGCGCGACCGGCAAGGAACTGCGCCGCTTCGCACACAACCACTTCCGGTCAAAGCAGTGCCCCAGCGTGGTCGCGTTCTCGCCCGACGGCATCCGCGTGCTGGTGCGCTGCACCGACGGCGCGTTGTTCCTCTGGGACCTGAGCAACCCGGACGCCCAGCCGCGTGAAATCGAACAGCATTGCAGTTGGCACGGTCCGATCGCCTTCGCTCCGGACGGAAAGACGTTCGCTTCCGCCGGCGATGACGGCGTGCTCCTCTGGAACGCGAATACCGGGGACAAGCTGCACGGTATTCCGTCCGCTGCGGGGCGCGTCTCATCCGTCGCGTATGCAAACGACGGCCGGCACGTCCTGACGGGCAATGCGAACGGGACGGCGTACGTCTTCCGCATCCCGAAAAGCGTATTTGCGGAGTTGAAGCGGCAGCGTAGGGTGCCACTGTGAGGCGGTGATCACGAGCTCCGAGTGGTCCGGTGCACTCGACAGTCTGCTCCCCCGGCCTCCCGGCGTCAACCGGCCGTTCGGCGTCGACCCCTCCGTTCGTGCACTGGCGGGCCAGCCGCCAGTGGTACCCGGTACCCGGCGCATGAAAAAACCCCCACCAGCCGGCGGTTGGGCGAAAACGTGTTTAGACCCGGATGAACCAGGTGGGTGCGCTCGTGTCCGGGTTGTGTGATCCGGTGCAATGCCGGCTATACACGCGGCCGAAGCGATCGAGGCTCCCGTTTTTGATGCTCGTAGGGTCAACACATTTGGGCCCGATGCCGACGTGGCAGAGGCTGAGCGTTATCGTACCGCCGCTGAAACGCCGCGGCAAGGTCCCGCCGCCGGCAAACGGCAATCCGCCGTCAAACCGAACCGACGGCCGCCGCCGGCGAAATCCACAGCAAGGTTTCACAGGCTTGTCCAGACGACGAATTCCGGTAGACTTGGAACCGACATCACGAGTCGCCAGGAAACCGCGATGGCCGTCGCCGGCGGTGTAGCTCAGTTGGTTAGAGCAGCGGAATCATAATCCGCGTGTCGGGGGTTCGAGTCCCTCCACCGCTACCTTTACAGGTCTCCAGGACTGACCCGGAATGCCAGCACAGGACATTTCCGGGGGTTTCTGTTGCTCCTGTCCTTCACTGTCACCATTGGCGTACGCTGTCTGTTGCGCATTTTGCGCGGCCTGAGCGAAATGCTCCGGTGTGACCTGCAGGTCGTGCTTCGCCGCGATCGCCCGTGAGTTCTCCATCCAGGCGGTCACGACGTGCAGCGGCCAGCGCTGGGCGAGTTCCCGGAATCGCCCCCCGGGACAGAATGACAATTCTGGTCGGCGGGCTGCAGACGATTCTCGAAGCGATGCCGGACGCGGAAACGGGGTACAACTGGCTCCGGCGGAACGTGACTGCCAAGACGCGACTTGCAACCTGCTAACGTCGATTCCCGCCGTCGTCGGTTTGAGAAGCAGGTTCCTCGGGGGCGGGGAGCGTGAAGAAGAACGTGCTGCCGTTTCCCGGTTCGGACTCGGCCCAGATGCGGCCTCCCCGGCGTTCGATGGCCTTTTTGCAGTTGGCCAGACCGATCCCCGTCCCTTCGACTTCCGGTTTCTGCAGTAAACGCTCCCAGATATGAAACACTTTTTGCGTGTCTTTCGGCTCCATGCCGATGCCGTTGTCCTGGACCCAGAACAGCCAGTTCCCCTGTTCGGGGCGGGCGCCCACGCGGATGTGCGGCGGCTGCTCGCCGCGATACTTGATGGCATTGCTGAGCAGGTTCTGGAAGACGACGATCAACTCCCATTCGTTGGCGATCACGGTGGGGAGCGGCTCGACGTCCAGCACGGCGTTTGAACCGTCGATATCCGGTCCGAGGATTTCCATCACACGTTGCAGCACACGGTTGCCATCGACCGGTTCCGCGGCCCGGCGGCCGAATTGCTCGTTGTCCCGCAAGTCGTCAATCAGCCGCTCCATGTCTTTGGTGCCCTGAATGGCCATTCGAATGTGTTCCCGGGCGACGTCGTCAAGCTGGTCTCGATATCGGCGTTCCAGCCGCTGGACGTGCCGCATCACCATGCCCAGCGGTTTCTTCAAGTCGTGGGAGACGGCGCCGGCGTATTCGGCCAGTTCCCGCTCCTGCCGTTTGCGCTCGGTGATGTCGCGGCACAGGCTGAGGATCCACAAGCCGTCGTCGGTTTGCAGCCGGGTGGCATTGACTTCGACGGGCGTAATCCGGCCGTTGGAATCCACGTAGTGGATCTCGTAGGTTCGCGTCTGGTCGCTTTCCAGGCTCTGGCGGATTTCTTCGGCGTTGCGGTCGCGATGATACTCGGCGGTCCACTCCAGCACGCTGCGGCCGCGAATGTCCCGCAGCGTCAGGTGGCCGCTCAGGCGGACGTATTCGGCATTGGCGTCGACGACTCGGCCCTGGGCGTCCTTGATGAGAAAGCCGGTATTCGTGGTTTCGACGAGCGTGCGGTATTTGCGTTCGCTGGCCTCCAGCGCGTCGCGGGACCGCTTGCTCTCGGTGATGTCGCGGATGAAGGCGCTGAATATCCAGGAATCGCCCGAGCGGATGGGAGTCACCGCCAGTTGCACGGGGAACCGCGTCCCGTCGCGGTGGACGGCGGTGATTTCGATCCGCGTGTTGAGAATCCCGCCGCGGCCGGTCGCGCGGGCGTGTTCCAGCCCTCGCAGATGGGCTTCGCGCAGGTCCGGCGGAACGATCAACTCGGCGACCGGCCGGCCCAGCGCTTCCGCCCGCGACCAGCCGAACGTCTTTTCCGCTTGGGGATTCCAGTCGATGACGTTTCCGGCGGCGTCCATCATCACGACGGCGTCGAGCGCGTTTTCGACGATGCGGCGAACGCGCTCCTCGCTTTCGGTGACCTGCCGTTCCTTGGCATGGATCGCCAGCGCCATTTCCACGCCGATTTCCAGCTCCCGGTCGACCCACGGTTTCAGGACGTAACCATAGGCGCCGGTCCCTTTGGCCCGTTCGCGCGTGGTCTTGTCCCACTGCGCGGTGAGAAAGACGATCGGCGTGTGGAACCGCTCGCGGATTCTCTCCGCCGCGGTGATGCCGTCCATGTCCCCTTTCAGCCGGATGTCCATCAAGATCAGATGGGGCCGCGTTTCCACGGCGAGCCGGATCGCCTCTTCACCCGACGCGGCGATCCCGACCACTTCGTACTCGAGCCCGTGCAGAAAGCGGCGGATGTCCTTCGCCACCAGGATTTCGTCTTCGACGATGAGGATGGTCGTGGGGGAGGTCATGCTGCCGACTCTTCAGGAAACGTGATCGTGAACGTCGTGCCGGGGCTGCGGACGAGGGCGATCGTGCCATCCAGCTTGTCGACCTGCGAGGTGACGATTTCCAGGCCGAGCGATTCGGTGTCGTGGATGTCCAGGTCTTCGGGGAAACCGCTGCCGTTGTCGCGAACCGTCAGCACGCAGTTCTCGCCGTCGCGGCGGACGGAAACGGAGATCTCGCCGGCTTGGCCCGGGAACGCGTACTTCAGGCAATTCGACAGCAGTTCGTTGACGATCAGGCCGCAGGGAATGGCCGTGTCGATATCGAAGAACACGTTCTGGACGTCGATCTTCAGCGAGACGTCGGGGCGGAACGAGCGGATGAGACTGGAACTCAAACTGCGGACGTACTGGCCGAAATCGATGTGCGCCAGGTCCTCCGCCTGGTAGAGATGCTCGTGAATGTCGGCAATCGACTTCAGCCGGTCCTGCATGGCGTTGAATGCCGGTGTGACGTTGGGGTCGGCGAGCGCCCGCGCCTGCGAGCGGTGCATCGTCGAGATCAGTTGCAGGTTGTTCTTGACGCGGTGGTGCACTTCCTTCAGCAGCACCTCCTTCTCCTTCAGCGACGCCGCCAGCGCCGCGGTGCGTTCGGCGACCTGCCGCTCCAGCTCGTCGTTGGCCTGGCGGAGCATTTCTTCGGCGTTTTTGCGGTCGGTAATGTCGAAGGCGACCCCCTGCAGGAACAGCGGCCGGCCGTGCGCGTCGCGGACCATCTGCGCCTCGCCGTGCACCCACACGACCGACCCGTCCCGCGCGAGGAACCGGTATTCCGAGAGGAAGTGCGCCCCGGTCGCACAGGTGCGGGCGAACTCACGGTGCCAGCGGTCCCGATCGTCGGGATGCAACTGCGCGTACCACAGGATCGGGTTTTCCAGCCATTCCTTTTGCGTGAACCCCAGAAGCTGCTCGATCTGCGGGCTGACGTACAGCTCCTGCACGCCGCCGTCGAGGGCCGCCATGAAGGTCACCGCCGGAATCTCCTCCACCAGCGTGCGGTACCGCGCCTCGGCGCTGTGCAATTGGGCTTCGGCCTGTTTCTTCTGGGTGATGTCGCGGATCGTGCTGGCGGCCAGCGTGCCGTGCTCGGTCTCGATCGGGCTGAGGCTGATCTCGACGGGGAACTCAGTGCCGTTTTTCCTCAGTCCGAAGAGTTGCACGCCGGCCCCCATCGGCCGCACACGCGGGTTGGCGAAATAGCTGTTGCGCTGCGTGACGTGCCTGACGCGAAACCGCGGCGGGACGAGCAGCTCGACAGGGCGGCCGGCCAGTTCCGCGCGGCGATAGCCGAACAGCTCTTCCGTCTGCTGGTTGACCAGCCGGATCAGCCCCGCCTGATCGACGACCACGATCGCATCCGGCAGCGATTCCAGCACGCTGCGGAAGGCCGATTTCGACCAGTCGCGGCCGGCGTCCGGGACGGGGACGGCCTCCAGCGGGACGTCGTCGCCGCGGTCGTCGCCCGCGTCGGCCGCCACGAGCCGCTCCTCGATCGCGGACGGGTGCGTCACGCCGGCGGCCAGCTCTTCCAGCACGGCCACGGCCCGATCGTAACTCAATGGAGACTCTTCAGATCGCATTTCGGAATGACCAGACGTCGCCGGTTGGGGTCGGGTGTCCAGAATTCAATTTTCCGATTGAAGCGTTCTGACAGCCGGAAGCTGCTCACGGAAAATTGAATTCTGGACACCCGACCCCTTCCCTTGGGTTTCTCACGGATGTCATGGCGATCAATTGCTGAATCGACTCCACCGCTTCGCCCACCGCCGCCCGCACCGGCGGTGAGAGGCCGTCGAACAACTCCTCGTCGTTGGGAATGTGCGCCGGTTCGCACCCCACAATGTACACGTCCGGCATCGCGCCGAGCGACCCGGACGCTGCCAGCGTCCGGGTCGCCGCCAGCACGCTCCACGGGTCGAAGTTGTGGCCCTGAATCGCAGCGAGGCCGTCGGGCGGCTGACGGAAGTCCGGTTGAATCACCGTCACCGATCCCGGCTTGCGACCCCGCTGGATCGCATCGACCAGAATCACGATTTCATACTCACTCATCGCAAACGCCAGGTCGACGCCGCGAATGCCGAAATCGGCGACCGCGACGTCGTCCGGCAAAGACACCCGCGACAACGCCCGTACGACTTCGACCCCGAAACCGTCGTCTCCCTTGAAGACATTCCCAACGCCGGCGATCAGGATGCGTTGCCGGTTCATGGCTGCGGCCTCGTTCCCAAGCTGGAGCTTGGGAACGAGTTCGACTTCGTCCGGGCGGAAGAAGAAGCGATGTCCCGGCATGCCGCGGGCGCCGAGGTCTCGGCCGGGGTCGTCGTCGATCGTGACCGCCAGATGCACGCAGTCTTCGAAGTCCCGCTCGACGGCGGCGATCACGGCGGTCTTGCCGTCCAGCAACAGGTCGAAAGCGTCGGCCCGGCGTTGCGGCCGCAGTCGCACGCGGTCGCCCGGCTGGAAATCGCGGACCGGGCGGGACGTTCCATGCAGCGACCGCAGCGATGCGGCGTCCAGCGCATCGGTACGGTGCAGCAAGGCGCGGGTGCGTTCGTCGGCCGCGGCGGCCTCGCGTTTTTCCGCGTCGGTCAGCGTCTGGATTCGCAACGACAGCAGTTCGTCGATCTCAGTCCCGTCGAACAGGTCGCCGGGGCTTTCGGGGGCGATCCGGGGGAAGTCCGGCAGGATGATCGGCGCGGCAAGCATCGTCGGATGGCACTGGCAGCCAGTCTGCCAGTGGCACCCCGCATCCCCCGCCAGCACGGGCCACAGGCCGACGTTTTCGCATGCGTCCGCCGCATCGCGAAACTGTTCGGGGGGATCGATCAGCGAAACGAATTCCCCGTCGACGGCCCGCAGGATGACGTGCGTCGAGACCAGCGACTGCAGCAATGCGTCGTCGCGGGACACCGATTCGATTTCGGGAAGCTCGGTGACGTTTTCGATTCGCACCGTGAGCCGGACCAGATGCGGAGAATCGGCGCATTGTTCGCATTCGACAAGGGCGCGCGCCGAGAAAGAGATGCGTTCGCGAGCGGCTAAGCCGCAAGCGGCGGGGAGCGCGTCGCTGGTCCGCGACGCCGACGAACTGATCGGCAGCCGTCCCTGCCGCTGCAGCAATTCCGCGATGCCAAACTCGCCGGTGATGCGACGATCGGCCGCGTCCTGATGCTGCCCGACAGCGCGCCGGACCGGTTGCAGAAACCGCACCTGCACTTCAACCCGCGACGACGCCCCGGCAAGCAGCAGGCACTGCGTTTGAATCGCCCAGCGTTCGCCGTCCTGATGCACGTCGCACCACGCCTGCGGCAACACGCAACCGAACAGCCAGCGGTGGCGGTTCTTCAAGGCCGACGGACGGTACGGGTAGAGGTTGTACCCCTCGTACAACACGGCGTCGGCAAGTTGTTCGACTCGGGTGCAGTTCATTTGGTAAGTGGTGAGTGGTGAACGAGTTGAGAGTCGAGGGTCGAGAGCCAGCGGTGTCGGTCAGCGTAGTGAGTGACCCGGACGCTCGGAGCGTCCGGGTCACTTGTCCGCATTCCGCCTTCCGCTTTCCGCTTTCCGCTTCCCGCCTTCCGCCTTCCACCTACTGGGCCTGCACGCCGAACATCGGTGCGTGCCTGAGCGTGATCTCTTTGCCGTTTCCCAGATACATGTGCACGCCGCAGGGCAGACAGGGGTCGAAACTGCGGACGGTCCGCATGATGTCGATGCCCTTGAACGTCTCGCGGCCGTTCTCTTCGAACAGCGGCGTGTTCTGGACGGCGTCTTCATACGGCCCCGGCGTGCCGAACGAATCGCGGGGGCTGGCGTTCCAGCAGGTCGGGGGATAGGGGTGATAATTCGCGATTTTGCCGTCGCGAATGACGACGTGATGCGACAGCACGCCGCGGACCGCCTCGTGGAACCCGCAGGAAATGGCGTCGTCGGGGACTTTGAACTCGGTGAAGGTCTTCGTGCGGCCGGCGTGCACTTCGTCCAGCGCCCGCTCGACGAAGTACAACGCGACCGCCGCCGCATACGCCTGGAAGTAGGTCCGCGCCCGGTCCCGTTCGATCGTGTTGCTCCACTGGGGGATTTTCCATTCCAGTTCGACTTCCGGCAGCCGGGCCGTCTTCGGCAGCCGGATGAGCACGCTGTGCCCGGTCGCCTTCACGTGGCCGACGTCGACCAGCCCGGCCAGCGCGGTCACCCAGAACCGCGCCAGCGGCCCGCCGCCGGTATCCAGCGAAAGAAAATCCGAGACACCCGGTGTCTCCAAAACACCGGGTGTCTGGCCGTTCGGCCGGTGAGACCAGCGCGGCGACATGACCCAGGTGTATTTCCCCTCGAAATCGCGCTTCTGCGGTTTGGGGGCGGTCGTCTGATTCCAGGGGTGCCGCTGATCGATGGAATTGCCCAGCGGGTCTTCCTTGACGAACGTTTCCGACTGCTGCCAGTCGTCGTAGAAGGAGCTGCCGAGCAGAATCCGCAGGCCGAGGTTGATCTCCACCAGATCGGTCGTGATGAGCTGCCCGTCGATGACGATTCCCGGCGTGACGAACATCGCCCGGCCCCAGTCCGTCATGTTTTCATAGGTGTAGTCGCAACGGTCGGGGTCGTTGAACGAACCCCAGCAGCCCAGCAGAATCCGCCGCTGGCCGACCTCCTCGTACCCCGGCAGCGCCTCGTAGAAGAAGTCGAACAGGTCGTCGTGCAGCGGGACGGTCTTCTTCATGAACTCGACGTACTTCAGCAGCCGCACGAGGTAGTCGTTGAAGAGCTGCACCGAGGGGACGGTCCCCACGCCGCCGGGGTAGAGCAGCGACGGGTGCACGTGCCGGCCTTCCATCAGGCAGAACATCTCCCGCGTCAGCCGGCTCATCTGCAGGGCTTCGAGGTAGAACTCCCCTTCGAAGGGATTCAGCGCCCGCATGATGTCGGCGATCGTGCGAAACCCGTGCAGACCGGCGTGCGGCGCGGGGGTTTTCTCGGCGAGGTCGAATACGCCGGGGTTCGTCTCGCGGACCATCTTCTCGCAGAAGTCCACGCCGACGAGATTGTCCTGAAACAGGTTGTGGTCGAACATGTACTCGGCGGCTTCGCCGAGGTTGATGATCCACTCCGCGATCGGCGGCGGGCGGATGCCGAACGCCATGTTCTGCGCGTAGCAGGCGCAGGTGGCGTGGTTGTCGCCGCAGATGCCGCAGATGCGGCTGGTGATCGCGTGCGCGTCGCGGGGGTCCTTTCCCTTCATGAACATGCTGTAGCCGCGGAAGATCGACGACGTGCTGTGGCACTCGACGACGCGGCGGCTGCCGAAGTCGATCTTCGTGTAGACCCCGAGACTCCCCACGATCCGCGTGATGGGATCCCAGGACATTTCGACGATCTGGTTGCCGTTGGAGGGGTCGGGCATGCGGTGGTGGCGAGTGGTGGAGTTGTGATTGCTGTAATGGGGTCGTGGATTGACGGAGTGGTGGAGTGGTGGAGTGGTGGAGTGATGGAGTGACGGAGTGGTGGAGTGATGGAGTGATGGAGTGATATGGTGATGAATCCCGACCGGACTCGGCGGTTCGCGCGACCGCGCCATTCCACTACTCCACTACTCCATTACTCCATCACTCCACCACTCCGATCATCCGGTCCAGTCTTCAAGCTGATGCAGCCCCCGCCATTCCGGTTCCTTGTTGTGCGACGCTTTCGTGAACTGCCGCAGGGCGTGCACTGTTTTTCCGTAGATCGAAATCGCCGCCGTGGAGAGCTTCGCCCCCGGGGGTTCGTCCATGAAGGGCATGAACTTGTCGGGGAAGCCGGGCATCGTGCAGCCGATGCAGACGCCGCCCACGTTGGCGCAGCCGCCGACGCCGTCCATCCAGCCCCGCTTGCCGACGTTGCACTCGACGACCGGTCCCCAGCAGCCGAGTTTGACGATGCACTGCGGCTCGCCGTACTCGCGGGCGAACTCGGCCTGCTCGTAGAAGCCGGCCCGGTCGCAGCCTTCGTGCACCGTCCGCTCGAACAGCCACTTCGGGCGAAGCTGCTCGTCGAGGGGAATCATCGGCGCCGTCCCCGCCGCCTGCCGCAGCAGGTACAGCAGCGTTTCCATGAAGTTGTCCGGCTGCACGGGACAGCCCGGCACGCAGACGATGGGAAGCCCGGCGTGCGACTTCCAGTCCCAGCCGAGGTAGTCCGGCAACCCCATGCAGCCGGTGGGGTTGCCTTCCATCGCGTGGATGCCGCCGTAGGCCGCGCAGGTTCCCGCCCCGACGACGGCCCACGCTTTCGGCGCGAGGCGGTCGATCCAGTCGCAGGTGGGGATCGGCTGGCCGGTGTCTTTGTCGGTCCCCATCGCGGCCCAGTAGCCGGCGTCTTTGTTTTTCTCGTTGGGGATGGAGCCTTCGACGACGAGCACGAACGGTCCGAGCTTCCCCGCGTCGGCGTCGTGAAAAAACTGGAGATATTCGTCGCCGTTCTGGTAGGCCAGCACCGGGTTGTGCAGATGGACCTTCGGGATGCCGGGAATGATCCCCAGCACGATGTCTTCGATGCTGGGCTGCGTGGCCGCGGTGATGGAGACGGTATCGCCGTCGCAACTCAGCCCGGCGGTGAGCCACAGGACGTGAATTTCCTGCTCGCCTTGCGACATTGATCACACCTTTCCGGAATATCGAATATTGAACACGGAATGTTGAATGATGAAGGGAAGGCAACGCGGGTTGGCCGTCAACTCATACTTCGAACTTCATCATTCCGTGTTCAGTATTCGTTATTTCCTTCTCCGCAGCTCGCTGATCGATGTGATGCACCCCGGCGCGATTATTGCGCCGCGTGCCGTTGCGTTGCGGCGCCATCTTGACCTTGAGCATCGCGAGGTGCAACCCCGTTCGTCTCACTTCTGCGGGCGGGGCGGCTTCGTCGCCGGCTTGTTCAGCTTTTCGATGAACTCCAACACCTGCTGGCTGTCCTTCGCCGGGACGACGCGCGTGTTCTTGTAGAGAATCTTCCCGTCCTTCCCGACGATGAACGTCCAGCGGGCGAACGTCGCTTCGCGCTCCAGCACCAGCGGCTTGCCGGCGCCGTCGGTCAGCGGTTTGCGGTCGGGGCCGCGGGGGCGGACTTTCCCGCCGCGACGAATCGGCACGCCGAACTTTTTCGCGATGAGTCCTTCCGGGTCGGCGAGCAGCGTGAAGTTGAGTTTCCACGCGGTCTTGAACAGCGCGTGGTTCTGCACGGAATCTCCGCTGACGCCGACGACTTCGACCCCCTTGGCGGTGACGGCGTTCATGTTGTCCCGCCAGACTTCCGCCTGCCTGGTGCAGCCGGTCGTGAAGTCGGCCGGGTAGAAATAGACCACCAGAAACTTCTTGCCGACGATTTCGCCGGATTTCCACTTCTTCCCCGCGTCGTCGCGGCCTGCGAAGACCGGCGCTTTGTCGCCGACGTTGACGGTTGCGGGTTTCTCATCGGTCTTCGCTTCGTCCGCCGCGGCGAATTCTTCAGCGAACAGCACGCTCAGGCCGGCCGTTCCCAGGATCACGAATCTGCGGAATGGTGACACGTTCGTTGCTCCTTCAGGGTTACTGGGGTACTGGGGAATGCGGTGATGGAGAATCCAGTGCGATCCGCTGCTTACGCTGCCGGCAGCTTCACGAATGAAATCCAGAAATCTTCGATCTTGCGGACCGCCGCGATGAACTCGTCGAGGTCGAGCGGCTTGGTGACGTAACAGTTGGCGTGCAGGTTGTACGAGGCGAGCACGTCTTTCTCGGCGCTCGAGCTGGACATGATCACGATTGGAATCCGCTTCAGCCCCGGGTCCTGCTTGACTTCGGCCAGCACCTCCTGGCCGTTCTTGCGCGGCAGGTTCAAGTCGAGCAGGATCAGGTCGGGCCGCGGCGCGTTGGCGAACGGGCCTTCCCGCCGCAGAAACACCAGTGCCTCGACCCCGTCGCGGACGAGGCTCACGTGGTTGCGAACCCGGCCTTCGGACAGCGTTTCCATCGTCAACGAGGCTTCGTCGTCGTTGTCCTCGACGAGCAGAATCTCGATCGGCTTGCCGTAGTAGACGGGATGCGACGATGGGTCGGTCACGGTCATGGGCGAACTGCTCCTGGGAAGAATGTCGGAAAAAGTTCTGCGGCCTGCGGCGGACTGTTCCCGCAGGCCGACGGGTAAGAGGGCGGATGGATCGTGCATTTGCGACGAGCCTTTCGTTGAAGATGATCGAATTCCCGCGGCCGCGATGATGGAGCCGCGGAAACGTTGCACCGCGAGTGCAGTCGAGGCGACCGTTGCGGCAGTGGTTGGCTCCCATCGGAGATCATGCTATACTTTGGGAGTAGCGTTTGGTTTTTGAACGGACCAATGACGTGTCTCTCACAGCCGACTACAAGTACCTGGAAGACCGTCCGCGCTCGAACTATCGCCAGCTCTGGGTGAAGGGCCGGCACATGCGGGCCGAAGTTCTCTACCGTCACACGGTCGGCCCCGAGCGCAGAAGCCCGGAAGAAGTCGCCGAGGATTATCAGCTCCCGCTGGAAGCCGTGCTCGAGGCGGTGGAATACTGCCTTCGCCACAAAGCACTCTTGGATTCCGAGCGAAGTCGCGAGGAGACGCGACTTCGTGAATCCGGTGTGGAACAACCCGCGCCGACCCCGACCCCGTCCGGCTGATGAACGTGTACCTCGACGACGACATTGCCGAGCGGCGGCTGGTCGCGCTTCTTGAGAAAGCCGGACACTCGGCCACGATTCCGGCGCAAGCCGCATTGTCGGGGGCCGCGGATGCGAGGCACCTCGTCTATGCCTGCCGCAACCAACTTGTGTTGCTGAGCCGCAATCATGATGATTTCCTTGACTTGCACCAGGTCGTGGAGGCGACTGGCGGCGCTCATTCTGGAATCCTGGTTGTCCGCTTCGACAACGATCCGAGGCGAGACATGACGTCCCGGGGAATCGTCACCGCCATCGGCCGCCTGGAAAGCTCCGGCGTGCCAATCAGCGGCCAGTTCCTGATTCTCAACCACTGGCGATGATTGGGTCGCGAAGCGTTCAGAGACCGATCTCGGTGCTGTTCGTCACCGGAATTCCCGGCGAATGGACCGGCCCGTCGGTACTTCAGCACGCGTGCGGCATCCGGCAGCCCTGCAGGAAACGGTGCCAGGCTTCTTTCAAGACGACGGTCAGGCTTTTGATGATGGGATGCATGTCTGTTCTCCGTTTGAGTTCTGCGGAACGGGGCGAATGAGGCCGACATACGACGTTTGGTGCTTTGCGGCCGGCCTCGTTGTCAACAGCGTTGCTGCAAAAGCACGCCGCGTGCCAATGCAATAGTTCCCGCAACGAATTGAACCCGGGCAGATCGCAATCTGCTGCGACACGGGAACTTGCGGAAGGCCCCGGCTTGGCGACGAGAGTACGCGAGTCCGAAGCATCGACGCGATGGCGAAGAAGACGCGATCACCGCGTGAGCGCGCGGCGAGCGCGGCTTGAGCGCGCGGCTATTCCGGGTGCATCCGCTCAATGGTGGGGCACGTCAGTCCCAGCCGAATCGTCCCGGCCGGATTCTTGGGAGCCCCCAATGAGCGGATACACCCGGCGGCTATTCCAGTCCGGCCTTTTGCACGAGCTTGCGCACGGTGTTGCGGCTCAGCCCCAGCCGCTCGGCGACCAGCGTCTGGTTTCCGCCCGCCTGTTCCATCGCGAACCGGATCAGTTCGCGATCGAGCGAATCGTGCAGCGATTCGTGCAGCGTGGGTTGTCCCGATCGCCACGCCCGCTCCACCGGGGACCGAAAATCCACGGTCGCATCGCACGCTTCGTTTCGCTCGGCGGGCAGATCGAGGTCCTCGGGCATGATCTCCATCCCGCGGCAACGCAGCACGGCCCGTTCCAGCACACCCTTCAGCTCGCGGACGTTCCCCGGCCAGGAATAGCCGCGGACGGCCTCGATCGACCGCGGGTACATCGTGGGAATCGGCCGGTTGGCCTTCATCGCGGCCAGCGCAATGAAGTGCCGGCCCAGCACGCGCAGGTCACCGCCCCGTTCGCGCAGCGGCGGCAGGTGGATGGGAAATGGATTCAGACGGAACTTAAGGTCTTCGCGAAACGTACCCGCCTCGACGGCGGCATCCAGATCGCGGTTCGTGGCGAAGACCAGCCGCACGTCGACTTTGATCGGCGTGTCGCTGCCGATCCGCCGCACGACCTGCGAGTCGAGCACACGCAGCAGCGTCGCCTGCAATTCGAGCGGCATCTCGCCGATCTCATCGAGAAACAGCGTGCCGCCGTCGGCATGTTCGAAGTAGCCTTTGCGGATGCGGTCGGCCCCGGTGTACGCCCCTTTTTCGTGCCCGAACAGTTCGCTCTCCAGCAGGGTCTCGGTCAGCGCCGCGACGTTGATCGCCACGAACGGCCGCTCCGCCCGCCGGCTGTAGTCGTGAATCGCGCGGGACACCAGTTCCTTGCCGGTCCCCGTTTCGCCGTGAATCAGGACCGGCAGGTCGCTGGGAGCGGCCTGGGCGATCTGGCGATACACCTTCCGCATCGGTTCGCTGTTGCCGAGCAGTTGAGGCACGTCGACGTCGGCACCCTGCCCGCGGCCGGGACTGGGCGCCGTCCGCCGCGTGCGTCCCTGAAACTGCTGTGCCTGCCGAATCCGGGGTTCCAGCTCATCGACCAGCACGTCGACGTCGAGCCCCTTGAGGACGTAATCGAACGCCCCTTCCCGCCACGCGCGAATCTCGGTGTCCGGCGTCCCCTGGCTGGTCATCATGATCACGGGGATGCCGATCTCCCGCTTGCGGAGCTCCGCCAACGCTTCCAGCCCCGACATGCCCGGCAGCCGGTTGTCCAGCAGGACCACGTCGAGACCCGGTTCCGCCAGCCGCTCCAACCCCGCGGCCACGTCGCCGACGCATTCCACCTGATGGCCGTGCAAGTCCAAGGCATCCCGCACGAACCGGCGAAAGTCTTCATCGTCGTCGACGACCAGAATTCGGCTCATTCTCGCCTCGCGATTCGGCCGGGCGAATTCCGTCGCGGCGGTGGTTGCGGGAATTCGATCGTCTCCACCGTCCAAGGCTTCCAATCTATCCGTCAGGAGTTCGGCGGGTCAACACGAATCTCCCGTGCTGCAGCGTGTGGGTGCGGCAAATTCCGCTGGCAATGGGGTCGGGTGTGGAAAATTCAAAATTGCGACGGAACTCGACCCCAATGGGAAAACACACTC
>Ga0268386_10000052_pt1 | contig 61010 bp, 51 predicted proteins | sample RVTome_15_FD_200260 | JGI IMG/M metagenome (GOLD analysis project Ga0268386, IMG submission 200260) | Soil microbial communities from uranium-contaminated site in the Upper Colorado River Basin, Wyoming, United States - RVT150D86... ... | reverse complement strand
CCCGAACCCCGTGTGAGGGCGTCGGTTGACAGCCCTCGCGCACCCGTGTCAAGGTTGGCGGCTAGATTGACAGAGACACCCCGGTCCCCTCGTAGATGAAAATCCTCGTCGTCGGCAATGGCGGGCGCGAGCACGCCCTCGTATGGAAGATCCGCCAGAGCCCCCTGGTCGAGGAGGTCTACTGCGCCCCGGGCAACGCCGGGATCGCCGAGCTGGGCGACTGCGTGCCCATCGACACCTCGAACATCGTCGAGGTCGCGGACTTCGCCCAGACCATCAAGGCCGACCTGACGGTGGTCGGTCCCGAGCTGCCCATGGTCCTCGGGATCGGCGACGAGTTCGTGCGTCGGGGACTGTCTATCTTCTGCCCCGCCCGGGCGGCCGCGGAGATCGAGGGCTCCAAGGCCTTCGCCCGCGAGTTCATGACCCGCCACAAGATCCCGTCGCCCCGCTACGAGGTCTGCCAGACCCACGAGGACGCCCTCGCGTTCGTGAAGCGAGCGCCTTTCGGCTTCCCGTTCGTCGTCAAGGCGGACGGCCTCGCCTCCGGCAAGGGGAGCGTGGTCGTGCACGACGCGGCCGAGGCCCGGGCGGTGGCCGGCGAGATGATGTCGGACAAGAAGTTCGGGAGCGCGGGGGCCAAGACGGTCATGGAGGAGTTCCTGGTCGGGGAGGAGGTGTCGTTCCTCGTCTTCTCCGACGGCGCCCGGGTGGTCCCCATGGTGTCGGTGCAGGACCACAAGCGGGCCCAGGACGGCGACGAGGGGCCCAACACCGGCGGGATGGGGACGGTCTCCCCCGCGACCAACCTGTCCCTCGACGTCCACAAGCAGATCATGCAGGAGATCATCCTGCCCACGATCGCGGGGCTCGCCGCGGAGAGCCGCCGCTACCAGGGGGTGCTGTTCGCCGGCCTGATGATCACCGAGTCCGGACCGAAGGTCCTCGAGTTCAACGCCCGCTTCGGCGACCCCGAGACCCAGGTCATCATGGCCCGGATGCGCTCGGACATCGTCCCCATCCTCCAGCAGGTCGCGGCGGGACAGCTCAAGGAGACCAAGATCGACTGGGCCAAGGAGGCCGCGGTCTGCGTGGTCCTCGCGAGCCGGGGGTATCCCGACAGCCCCGTGACCGGCAAGGTCGTGAACGGCCTCGAGGAGCTGCACGAGGACACCGACGTGATGGTCTACCACGCCGCCACCGCGAAGAAGGACGGCCGGGTGGTCACGGTGGGAGGCCGCGTCCTCGGGGTCACCGCCCTCGGGGCCAACCTCGACGTGGCGGTGACCCGGGCCTACGAGGTGGTCGGGAAGCTCTCGTTCGAGGGGATGTACTACCGCAAGGACATCGGCCAGCGGGCCCTCGCCCGCCTCCACGCCCGCCGCTGACCCGGCCGGCGCGGGCCCCTCCGGCCCGTGACCTCGGTCAGAACGCGACCTGGTAGCGCAGGACGTCGGCGGCCCGGCCCACCTGCTTCCCCTGGCGCGTCTCGAGGGGCAGCCCGTCCAGGTCGACGATCCCGGGGAGCAGGATCAGCTCGAGGACCCGGCCGGTCCGCAGGACGTCCCCCGGGTCCACCATGAGGGCCCGGCGCCCGCCGTCGTAGGAGATGCGGGCGGCGTCGAACGCGCGGTCCCCCGGCTGGGGCCGGCCGGCGTAGCGCAGGAGGACCCGCCCCTCGAAGCTCGTCTCGTTCATGTCCTTGCTGAACTGGATGGCGAAGCGCTCGGTCGAGGTGACCTCGCGGTCGCCGTCGAGGGGCAGGGAGAAGACCACCATCGGGGGCACCTTCGGCCTCTCGGGCGGCGGGGGCGGGGGGGCCACGTCGGCCAGCTTCTTGTCCTCGGGCGGGGTGGCGAGGGAGAGCTGGATGGCCTGGATGTAGGTGACCCCCCCGATCGTGGTGGGACGGCCGACCACGTCCAGCCACTTGCCGGTGTCGCGCTTCATCTTGGGGTCGAGGGCCCAGCCGTCGCCCTTGGCCCGCCGGTCGGTGACCCACACCGCGTAGACGTCGTCCTTGATGACCCAGTCGGACGACTTGCGCTGGCTGCGGGACGGGAGGTCGCCGTAGAGGTTGTGGCCGCGGAACTTCCCGATGACGTGGACCACCTTGCCGTCGAGCTTGCCCGGCCGGCTGACCAGGTCCTCCAGGGTGACGAGCTGCGACTTCAGGTCCTTGGGCGGCTCCTTGTCGGGAGGCCCCAGGTAGGCCCAGAGCACGATGCGGTAGTAGACCCGGCCGCTCGAGGATTCCGAGGTCTCCTGGAAGGCCCCCGTCACCTCGACCTCCCGGCCGAACCAGCGCTTCGACTCCTGCTCCCACTCGAACTGGACGTCGGGCACCGCGTAGAGCAGCACGTAGTTCCCGAACGTTCCCCGGAACGACGGGCGCATCTCGCTGCCCCCCGCGAACATCTCGAGGTTCCCCCGGGTCCGGATGGCCCGGTTCGAATAGGCGGTCGGGGTGTTGATCAGGTCGTCGATGCTCACGTCCACCGGGTCGCCGTACTGGGCCTCGTAGCGGTTGTACTGGGCGAGGGCGTCGGCGGCGGCGAGGCACGCGACGGCGAGGAGGGCGACTGCACGGAAGCGGCCCTTCATGCCTTGAGTATAGGACCGGGGACGGGGCGGGGGTCAAGCTCCCTCCGCACGCCCCCCTCCCGGCCCAACCCCCCCCGGGAGGCCGCCCGGATTGACCGGGTCCCGGGGCGCCGGTACCATCCCCGCCGCGAAGCCGGTCCGGACCGAAGGAGCCGCCCCACCCCACCGGAGGCAACGATGGCCCAAGAGAAGGCTTCCCCCGCGGCCGCCGAGACGTTCCGACCCTACGTCCCCGACGCGACCATCATCCCCGAGTTCACCCTCCGGGCGGTCCTCCTCGGCATGGCCTTCGGGATCGTCTTCGGGGCGGTGACCGTCTACGTGGGCCTCCGGGCCGGCCTCACCGTCTCCGCCTCGATCCCGATCGCGGTGCTCTCCATCAGCCTCCTGCGCGCCCTCGGCCGGGCCACCATCCTCGAGAACAACATCGTCCAGACCACCGGCTCGGCCGGGGAGTCGGTGGCGGCGGGGGTGATCTTCACCCTGCCCGCCCTCGTCTTCCTGGGCTTCCCGCTCGAGTACTCGCGGATCTTCCTCCTCGCCCTCATCGGGGGCTGGCTGGGGGTGCTGTTCATGATCCCCCTGCGGCGCCAGCTCATCGTGAAGGAGCACGGCAACCTGCTCTACCCCGAGGGGACGGCCTGCGCGGACGTGCTCATCGCCGGGGAGAAGGGAGGCTCCTTCGCGGGCCGGGTCTTCTGGGGCCTCGGCCTCGGCGGCGTCTACACCCTCTTCCAGAACAGCAACGCCTTCGCCGCGATCAAGGAGCAGCCGACCTACGACCCCTCCTGGCTCCCCGGGGCCTCGCTCCGGGCCGCGATCACCTCGGAGTACCTGGGGGTCGGCTACATCATCGGCCCCCGGGTGGCGGGGACGATCTTCGCGGGCGGGGTGTTCTCCTGGCTCGTCATGATGCCCGCCATCAAGTTCTTCGGCAGCCTCGTCCCCGAGGCGATCTACCCGAGCCCCATCCCGATCGCCCAGATGACGTCGGACCAGCTCTGGAACTACTACATCCGCTACATCGGGGCGGGATCGGTGGCGGCGGCGGGGCTGATCACCCTGGTCAAGACCCTCCCCACGATCGTGGCCGCCCTCAAGGCGGGGGCCAGCGAGATCGGGAAGCGCGACGACGGCGCGGGTCCCGTGGCGGAGGGGCGCACCGGCCGAGACCTGAAGCTCACCCTCGTCCTCGGCGGCTCGGCGGCGATCGTGCTCCTCCTGTGGGGCATCCTGATCGTCCACCCCGTCCCCGGGGCCCGGCTCGGCCCCCTCGACAACGCCCTCGCCGCCCTGCTCGTCGTGGTGTTCGGCTTCCTCTTCGTCACGGTCTCGTCGCGCATCTGCGGCCTCATCGGCACCTCGGCCAACCCCGTCTCCGGGATGACGATCGCCACGTTGATGGCGACGTGCGCGCTCTTCCTCGCCGCCGGCTGGACCGCCCCCGCCTACGCCGCCCTCGCCCTCACCGTCGGGGGCGTCGTCTGCATCGCCGCCGCCAACGCCGGCGCCACCTCCCAGGACCTCAAGACCGGCTACCTGGTGGGAGCCACCCCGTCCTACCAGCAGATCGGCCTCTTCGCCGGGGTGAGCGCCTCCGCGATCATCATCGGGCTCACCCTGATCGGGATGAACAAGGGGCTGGAGAAGTTCGAGGCGGTGAGCCTGGCCCTGGACATCTCGGCCCTTCCCGAGGGGGTGGTGGTGGAAGGGACGAAGGAGCGCGAGGGGAGGAGCTACACCCTCCTCAACTCCATCGGCTCCCGCACGATCCCCGAGGGCAAGTACCTGGCCGACCCCGCGACCGGGCGGGTGGAGCTGCAGTGGATCCAGGGGATCGGAAGCCAGGACGCCCCCGCCCCCCAGGCCCGCCTCATGTCGGTGGTCATCAACGGCATCCTGACCCAGAAGCTCCCCTGGGGGCTCGTCCTCCTGGGCGTCTTCCTGGTGGTGGCGGTGGAGCTGCTCGGGATCCGCTCCCTGAGCTTCGCGGTGGGCTCGTACCTCTCGATCGGCACCACCGCCGCGATCTTCTGCGGCGGGCTCGTCAAGTCACTGGCCGAGCGGGGGATGAAGGAGAGCGGGGAGGGGGAAGCGAGCCCGGGGGCGCTCTACGCCAGCGGCCTCATCGCGGCCGGGGGGATCGTGGGGCTGCTCGCGATCGCGGTCAAGCTGGCCGAGACCCAGGGACTGCTGCCGGCGGACGCCATCAAGTTCGGCCCGGCCCTCGGCTTCCACGAGAACGACGTCCTCGGGGTGATCGTCTTCGCGGCGCTCGGCTACTCGCTCTACCATTTCGCGCGCAAGCCGCTGCGTTAGAGAAGCGCTCCTCCCTGGGTGCCCGTGGTGCCGCACCCCATGGGCGTGTCGCCTTGGGCGGTGGGCGGGTCCCTGGCGAGCTGCTCCCCCCTCGCCGCCGGTTTGCCGCACCCTCGGGTGAGCCGTGCCCCGGCTGCCTCGATCTTCCCAGGCTCCTCGGAGCCGGGACTCTCTCCCGGCCGCCCTCCATGCCTGGCGTCGCCTTGGGGCCCTGGCCGGCAGAAAAAACCCCGGAGGGTTGCCCGCCCTCCGGGGCCGGTAAGCTGTTGGGATTCGCCAGGTTCTCCGCCCAGCGGCCTCCTTGGGACCCTTGCGGAACGCGGTCGAGGGGAGGCATCCAGTTCGACTCCTCCAGGTGACCTCGCGGGACTATGAACTAGGCGTCAGCCACCTCGCGGGGCTTGTGGCAACTGTTCACTGGACCACCTCCTTTCTCGCGTGAGCGGAGTTTACGAACCGCTGAAGTCGGCTGTCAAGGGAAAAGGCACAAGGGATCGCGCTGGCGGGGGAAAACGGCCCTAGTCCTTGTGGGAAGAGCCTCGCGGTGATGCCCGCCACTTGACTTGGCGAGAGAGCGCATGGTAGCGTGGCCGGCTACGGTCCGCTCGATCCAACCGCCGGATTATGAGACACTTCCGGTTACGGCGGGTCCGATAGGCGCCCGTCGTCACAAGGAACGTGTAGCGCGGGTTCGACGACAACAGCATGAAACTGAGGGTTCTGGGCTGCTACGGCGGCAACATCCCCGGCCGGGGGATGACGTCGTTCCTCGTCAACGACGCCCTCGCCCTCGACGCCGGGTGGGTCTCGGGAGCCCTCTCCCTCCGCGAGCAGGTCAAGGTCAAGGACGTGCTCATCTCGCACTCCCACCTCGACCACACCTGCTCCCTGCCCTTCCTCATCGACAACAACTTCAGCGCTCCCGGCTTCGCCCTCAGGATCTACGCGATCCCCGAGGTGATCGCGGCGATGAAGAACCACCTCTTCAACAACCACACCTGGCCGGACTTCACCTGCCTCCCGAACGACCTCACTCCGGTGCTCAAGCTGGTGGAGGTCCACCCCGAGCAGCCTTTCCAGGTGAACGGCCTCAGGATCCGGGCGGTCCACGTGTCGCACATCGTCCCCACCACCGGGTTCGTGCTCGAGGACCGCAAGGGCGCGATCGCCTTCTCGAGCGACACCGGACCGACTCGCCGCTTCTGGGAGGTCGTCAACTCCGTCGAGCGCCTGCGGGCGGTCATCACCGAGACCTCGTTCCCCAACGAGCTGCAGGACCTCGCGAACGTCTCCGGCCACCTCACCCCGAACACCCTGGAGGCGGAGCTGCGCAAGCTCGACGGGGACGTGCCGGTCTTCATCTACGGCGGGAAGCCGAGGCACCTGGCCACGATCAAGCGCCAGCTCAAGGCCCTCAACCGCCGCAACCTCCGGCTGCTCGTCCAGGGCAGGACCTATCGTTTCTGAACGGTCGGTCGGGCCGCGCCCCCGGGGGTGCCGGGGGCGCTTCGTTCGAGCCGGCGGTCGTGCCTCGCCGGCCGTGGTGGGAGGCGATGGGAAGGCGCGAGCTGAGCCGCCGGGAGTTCGTGGTCGCGACGGGGGCCGGCCTGGCCGCGCTCGAGGTCTTCCCCCGGCGGGCCGTCCGCGCCGCCGAGGCTTCCCCCGCCCTCCAGTTCCGGCAGGTCCACCTCGACTTCCACACGAGCGCCCAGGTGGAGGACGTGGCCGCGGGATTCGACCCGGAGGAGTTCGCGGCCACCCTCGCCCGGGCCCGGGTGGACTCGGTCACCTGCTTCGCCCGCTGCCACCACGGGCTCGTCTACTACGACACCCGGCGCTTCCCGGAGCGCCGCCACCCCCACCTGAAGCACCGGCTCCTCGAGGAGCAGATCGCGGCCTGCCACGCCCGGGGCATCCGGGTGCCCATCTACGTGACCGTCCAATGGGACCAGTTCACGGCCGACGAGCACCCCGAGTGGCGACAGGTCACCGCCGAGGGCGCGCTCCAGGGGACGCCCCCCTACGAGGCCGGCTTCTACCGGCTCCTGTGCCTGAACTCGCCCTACGTCGCCTTCCTCGAGGAGCACCTGCGGGACCTGTTCGAGGCGGTGCCGGTGGACGGGCTCTTCCTCGACATCGTGAAGCCCCAGGACTGCTCCTGCCCGCGCTGCCGGCGGGCGATGGTCGAGAAGGGCCTCGACCCCGCCCAGCCGGCGGCCCGGCTCGCCTTCGGCCGCGAGGTGATGGGGGGCTTCGTCCGGGACCTCACCGCGTTCATCCGCACGCTCTCCGCGGACTGCACGGTCTTCTACAACGGGGGCCACGTCGACCCCGGCCTGCGGGCGATCCTCCCCGCCTACACCCACCTGGAGCTGGAGTCCCTGCCGAGCGGGGGGTGGGGCTACCTGCACTTCCCGCTGACCGTGCGCTACGCCCGCACCCTCGGGGTGGACTGCCTGGGGATGACCGGCAAGTTCCACACCTCGTGGGGCGACTTCCACTCCTACAAGAACCGGGCGGCCCTCGAGTTCGAGTGCTTCCAGATGCTGGCCCAGGGGGCCCGGTGCTCGGTGGGCGACCAGCTCCACCCTTCGGGCCGCCTCGACCCCGCCACCTACGAGCTGATCGGGGGGGTCTACGCCCGGGTGGAGGAGAAGGAGCCCTGGTGCCGGTCCGCCCGGCCCATGACCGAGATCGGCGTCTTCTCTCCCGAGGAGTTCACGGTCGGGAGGCACAACCCGGCCGCCCTCGGGGTGACCCGGCTCCTCCAGGAGGGCCGCCACCAGTTCGACGTCATCGACACCGCGGGCGACTTCTCGCGGTACCGCGTCCTCGTCCTCCCCGACTCGATCCCGGTGGGACCCGCCCTCGCCCGGCGCCTCGAGGAGTACGTGGCGGGCGGGGGGGCGCTCCTCGCCTCGCATCGATCGGGGCTCGACGAGGAGCAGGGCGCCTTCGCCCTGCCGTCCCTCGGGATCCGGCTCGTCGGCGAGGCCCCGGCGAGCCCCGACTTCCTCCAGCCCCGCGAGGGCTTCGGCCGGGGCCTCCCGCGCACCGAGCACGTCATGTACCTGCGCGGCCTCGAGGTCGCCGCCCAGGAGGGGACCGAGGTGCTGGCCGACGTGCTCGTCCCCTACTTCAACCGGGCCTGGGACCACTTCGTCTCGCACCGGCACACGCCGTCCTCGGGGCGGGTCGGCTACCCGGGGATCGTCCAGCGGGGCCGGGTCGTCTACTTCGCCCACCCCGTCTTCACCCAGTACAGCCGGAACGCCCCCCGCTGGTGCAAGACGTTCGTGCTCGACGCCCTCGACCGGCTGCTCCCCGACCCCCTCGTCCGGGTGGACGGGCCCTCGACCCTGGTCGCCACCGTCACCGCCCAGCCGGCCGAGCGCCGCTGGATCGTCCACCTGCTCCACTACGTGCCGGAGCGGCGCGGCCAGGACTTCGACGTGCTCGAGGACGTGATCCCGCTGTTCGACCTGAAGGTGTCGCTGAAGACGGGCTGGGAGGTCGAGGAGGCGCTCCTCGTCCCCCAGGGGAAGCGGCTGCGCTTCGTCGATCGGGGGGGCCGGGTGGAGCTGGTGGTCCCCCGGCTCGACGGGCACCAGATGGTCGCCCTCCGCTTCTGGTAGAGGCTCCTCTCTAGACCCGCACCCGGCGCAGGCTCACGAGGCTCCCCACGACTCCCACCGCCATCCCCCCGAGCACGAGGAGGGTGGGAAGCCCGGGAGGCAGGGCGAAGGGCGCCCGTCCGAGGAGGTCGGAGGACGCGGCGAGGTCGCGGGCGAGCCAGCGCACGGCCAGCCAGAGGAGGCCCACCGAGACGAGCCCCCCGAGCCCCCCCGGGATCATCCCCTCCACCACGAAGGGCCCCTTCACGTACGCCTGGGTGGCCCCCACCAGCCTCATGATGTCGAGCTCGTCGCCCCGGGCATAGACGGTCAGGCGGATCACGTTGGAGATCGTGAACACCCCGGCGAGGACGAGCACCCCTCCCAGGAACGCTCCCACCACCCGGACGAGGCGCGCCCCGGTGGCGAGCCGCTCGATCCACAGGAGGTCGTACTGGACCTCCTGCACCCCGGGGGCCTGCTCGAAGGCCCGCACGAGCCGCTCCACCTCGGCGGGCGACTGGCGCCCCGGACGGAGCCCCACCTCGAGGGAGGCGGGGAACGGGTTCTCGCCCAGGTCCTCGGGCAGGGAGCGCAGGTCGTGGAAGAGGCCGCGGAAGCGCTCCAGGGCCTGCTCGCGGCTCACCCGGGCGACCGACTCCACCGCCGGGTCCTCGGAGAGGCGGTTCTCCAGGCTGACCCGCACCCGGTCCTCGATCCCGTCCTCCAGGTAGAAGACGACCTGCACCTTCTCGGTCCAGCGCTGGACGACCTCGTTGAGGCTGCTCGCCACCGCGAGGAAGGCCCCGAGCACGAACAGGCTCACCGCGATCGTCCCCACCGAGAGCGCGTTCATGAGACGGCTCCGCCAGAGGCTGGTGGTGGCTTCCTCGAAGAAGTAGGCGAAGGCCCGGAGGACCGGCATGTCGGGGCGGATTATAATCCCCCGCGATGTCGGTCCTCGTCGGGATCGCCGGGGGCACCGGCTCGGGAAAGACCTCGCTCGCCCACAAGATCCAGGAGCGGGTGGGCACCGACCTCTGCCTCGCCCTCAACCAGGACTCCTACTACCGGGACGGAAGCGGGCTCGATCACGCCGCCCAGGCCGCGATCAACTACGACCATCCCGACGCCTTCGACACGTCGCTGCTCGTGCAGGACCTCCGGGACCTCAAGGCGGGCCGGCCGGTCCCCTGCCTGACCTACGACCACGCCAGCTACTCGCGGAGGGTCCTCCCCGATCCCCTCACCCCCCGGCCGGTGATCATCCTCGAGGGGATCCTCGTGCTCGTCGAGGAGCCGCTCCGCCGGCTGATGGACATCAAGCTCTTCATCGACACCGACTCCGACGTCCGGATCCTCCGCCGCCTCCACCGGGACCTGAACGAGCGCGGCCGCTCGTTCGAATCGGTGACCCGGCAGTACCTCGCCTCGGTGCGCCCGATGCACCTGGAGTTCGTCGAGCCCTCCAAGCGGTACGCCGACCTGATCATCCCCGAAGGGGCCGAGAACGCCGTGGCCGTCGAGGCGGTCGTCGCCCGCATCCGGGCCATGCTCCGCCCCTGAGCCCCGCCGCCCCGCGCGGCACTGGGAGTCGGCTCGGGGAGCGGCGGACACCGGCGGCAAGCGGGCGGTCGAAGTGGCCCGGGAGCGAGAGGTCGAGCTGCCGATGCGCTCGTCCGAGCTGGCAGCCGCCGGCCCGGAATCGGACCTGAGACTCGCGGCCGCGGGTCCGCAGCCGGTACGGCCGCCGCGCCGGTCGGGCACCGGTGCGGGCGCCCGCCGAGCTACTGCCGCCGCTCCATGGACTTATGGCGTCGCCTCGGGAAGCGGCCGCTGGCACCTGCGTTGCTCCGAAGCGACGGGACATGTCTCCCGCCCCGGATCATCGCCGCGTCGGAGCGCTACCCTGACCGCGACGGGCGCCGGCCCCCGCGAGCGGGTGCTTCTCGGAAGCCACGACGGTCGTGTCTTCCTGGGGTCCAACGACGTGGCCCTCGTCGCGGATGCCTTCCGCCTGGTCGCACTGCCCGGGCTGGTCCTCGACCTCACCGGTCGCGCCTCGGCGTGGGGCCGCCTGCTGACCCTTCAGGCCACTGCTCAGACCCTGCTGCTGCCCGTCGGCGGGGCGTTGTCCGACCGGGTGGCCTGCCATCGAGTGATCGGCGCCGCCCGCGCGTTGCAGGGGCTCCTCACCGCCGGTCTGGTCGCCGGCGTGGCCTCGGGCCGCGCCACGAGCTCCCACCTCGATCTCTACGCGGTGGCGGCGGGGGCCGGCTACGGATTGCTCCTGCCCGCGCTGTTCTCGATGACTCCGGAGCTGGTTGCGGCCGGCCAGGTGCGCGCGGCGAACTCCCTCGTGCACCTGGCGAGCAGCCTCGCGCGCCTGGCGGGGCCGGTGCTGGCCGGCGTCGCCGCCGAGAGCCTCGGCGGGGGCCCGACGCTGGCGGTGGCGGTCGCGTTCTTCATCGCCTCCGCCGCCTCGGTCGCGACGATCCGGCCGCATCCTCGCGAGCGCGCGGCAAAGGCGCCCCTCGTCGAGCAGCTCCGGGAGGGGCTGCGCGTGGCCCGGCGCGACCGCCTGGTGGCGACCCTGCTCGGGATCACGCCCCTGCTATTCCTCGGCTACGCGGGCCCGGTGTTCGTCGGGTTCCCCGCGCTCGCCCGGGAGGCCCTGGCGGCCGGTCCGCGCGGCCTGGGCCTGCTCTACAGCGCGGTGGGTGTGGGCTCGGTGGCGGGCGCCTTGCTCGCCTCGCGCGGCAGCGGCCCCCGGCCGCCGGTCGTCCGGGCCGCCCTCGGGGTGATCGGAAGCGGCCTCGGTCTCGCGGGGGCCGGCGCGGCCGACCGCCTTTGGACGACCGCCGCCGTCCTCACGGTATCGGCCTCCCTCGCCAGCGCGGCGGTCCTGACGTTCCTGACCCTGGTCCAGCTTCGCGCCGGCGAGGCGGCCCGCGCGCGTATCCTCTCCCTGGTGATCCTCGGGGCGTCGGTCGCGTGCCCGGTCTCGTACGCCGCCGCCGCGGCGCTGGTGAGCGCGAGCGGCGCGCCCGCCGTCCTGGGCCTCGGGGGGTCGCTGATCGTGGTCTCGGGGCTCGCTGTCTGGCTCGCGCACATCCCGCGGACCGTGCCGTGAGGGGGGACACGCTGCTTCGCGCGGCCGCCGAGGACGCCCGGCGGCTGTCCGAGGGCATGACCAGCGTGCGCTGCATCGACGGGTTCGACCGCAGCCCCATTGCGACACTCCCTCCCCGTGCGGTCTCGGCTGCCCCCCCGCCAAGGCAAGAGTCAGGTGCGGGGGGACCGCCGCCCGCCCGGCACCCGGGTGCTCATGCCGTCACTCTTCGGGGGAGAGCTCCCCTCCGGCCGTGCGGTCCGGGCGGGTGATCCCGAGCCCGACCGCGAAGCGATGGAAGGTCGTCTTCGGCAGTCCCAGGCTCTCGCGGGCCGCGCGCACGTTCCAGTTGTGACGCTCCAGGCGGGAGAGGATCAGCTCGCGCTCGAAGTCGCGCACGGCCGTCCGCATGGGAACGTCCCGCCAGAGCACGGGCCCCGCCTTCGGGTTCGGATCCTGGCGGAGGAGCTCCGGGTAGCAGCGCGCCAGCAGATCCTGGTCGATGCGCATGCCCGGTCGGGCATGGGTGATGAGGAGGGAGCACACGCGCGCCAGCTCGCGGACGTTCCCCGGCCAGGGATACGAGACCATGGCCCGGAGAGCCTCCTGGGTGAGGCCCAGGGTCCTCTTCCGCGTGCGCCGCTCGTGGTGGGCGAGGTAGTGCTGGACGAGGGACGGGATGTCCCACGACCTCTCCCGCAGGGGCTCCAGGCGGATCGTCTGGGTCCGGAAGCGGTCGTAGAGGTCGGCCTTGAGCAGGCCGTCCGCCACCGCCTTCGTGGGGTCGCGGTTGGTCGCCAGCAGCACCTGGACGTCGACCCGGGTCTCCCGGGTCTCGCCCACGGGGACGATCGTGCGATTCTCGAGCACCCGCAGGAGCGTGCCCTGGGCTCTCGGGCTCAGCTCGGCGATCTCGTCGAGGAACAGGAAGCCCCGGTGGGCGGCGCGGAAGAAACCCGGCTCGTCGGCCGCGGCGCCGGTGAACGCGCCCTTCCGGTGGCCGAAGAACCGCGCCGCGGCGAGCTCGTCCGTGATGTCGGCGCAGTTGACGACGATGAAGGGATGGTCCCGCCGCGCGCTGTAGGCGTGCAGGTACCGCGCCACGAGGTCCTTTCCGGTCCCCTTCTCTCCCAGGATGAGCACCGGATCCGGGTCCTCGGCTTCGGCGGCGGGGATGTAGACGTCGTGCAGGTCTCGCCGCAGGGCCTGCAGGTGCGCCGACTCGCCGATCATCTCGGGTGCGTCGTCCGGTCGTCGAGCCCCCCGCAGGAGCGCCTTCAGCTTGTCCTCGTTCTGCTGCTTCTGGAAATAGAAGGCGAAGGCCTGACCGAGAACGGAAGCGTAGCCTTCGAGCCACACCGCGTCGGTCCGCGTGTAGGCGGAGCGATAGTCCGCGCCGGTGTTCTGGAAGTACATGACGGCGAGCACCCTGTCGCGGGCGGGGTCGAGCACGGGTGAGCAGAGCACGGAGTGGTTCTGCCCGGCCAGCGCCGGAGTCATGTCCTCGTCCGTCTGGAAGAGCGGGTTCTCGATGAGCCGGGGCTGGCGGCCGTCGATCACGCTGCGGATCACCGAGGAGCTCACGCCCTTGATGGACTCGCCCCGCTCGCACGCATCCACCTCCGCGTCGGTCAGGCCGCGGACACAGAGGTTGCGCAGCCGATACGGTCGCGCCCCTTCGACGAGCAGGAACAGCGCCTTTTCGGCGCCGAAGCCCCGGGCGGCGTGCTCGAACGAGCGGCGAAGCGCCTCCTCCTCATCACCCCCCGCCGCAAGGACCCTGAGCACCTCGTTCATCGCCGCGAACAGGCGCGGGTAATCCCGTGCAGGCTGAACGGGTTGGGTGGACACGCCGGCTACGCTACACGACCGCGCGAGTCCCGTGCAACTTCTGGAATCGGGTGGCCCGAAAATGGGCCGATCAGGAGGGTGCCGCCGCGCTCCGCAGCGCCGCGGCCTTCGCGGCCACGAGGCCGAACCCCTGCGCCTTGGCCTCCCCTTCCAACGCCTGGAGGCGGGCCCGGCCGGCCTCCGCGCGGCCCGACCGCAGCTCGATCTCGCCGAGCGCCAGGGCGGCCTCGAGCTCGAGGCCCCTCAGGCCGCTCTTCCTGGCCTCGGCCTGCGCCGCCTGGAGGGCCCGCATGGCCGTGGCCGGCGCCCCCGCACCGGCCCGAACCGGCGCCGTCGCGATCTCAACCGAGAGGCGCACACGCGGGGACTGGCTCCGGCTGGACAGCGCGGCGGCGCGCCCGGCCGCCTGCTGCGCGTCGGACAGCTTCCCCTGCGCCAGCAGCGAGCGGGCGAGCACGCTCTCCGCCATGGCCTCCTGGTCGGCCGCCTTCCTCTTTCCGAAGTCTCGGGCGGCCTCCCGCGCGGCCGCCTCGGCCTCGGCCGGCTTTCCCTCGGCGAACGCGATGCGGGCGAGGGCGAGCCGGTGCTCCGGCACGAACATCGCCTCCCCGAGCTGACCCAGGATGGCGAGCGCGTCCTCGTGGCGCTCCCTCGCCCGGGAGAGGTCCCCTTCGTCCGTGAGCACCTCGGCGATGTTGTACAGGGTCCCGGCGACGCTGCTCCTCTGACCGGTCTCCTCGTTGATCGTCAGGGCCTCCGCGTACATCTCCCTCGCCCGATCGAGGTCACCCCGCTGCCAGGCGATGTTGCCGAGGTTGTTGAGGGCGGTCGCCACGGCTCTCTTCTCGCCGAGCTCGCGCTGCACCGCGAGCGCCTCCTCGTACATGCCGGCGGCACCGGCGAGGTCGCCCTGGCTCTGGACGGCGACCGCCATGTTGTTGAGCAGGCGGGCCACGCTTCCCCGGTCGCCGGTTTCGCGGTAGGCGGCCAGAGACATCTCCCACGTCTTCCTGGCCTCGGCCAGCTTGCCCTGCCGCCATCGGGAGATCCCGATGTTGTTCAGCGTCGCGGCCACGCCCTTCTGATGGCCGATCCGCCGGAAGACGGCCAGCGCGCCGTCGTACATCTCCTCGGCTTCGACGGGATCGCCGAGCGCCCAGCGGACGACCCCCAGATGGGTGAGCGTCCAGGCCATGCCCGCGGCGTCCGGAGCCGCCGCGTAGAGGCGCCGGGCCTCCTCGAGAGCGGCGGCCGCCTTCCGGTTCTCGCCCAGGCTCTGGAGCGCTCGCCCTTCGCGGGCGCGGGCCCGGGCCACGAGCAGCCGCGCCCCCTGCCGCTCTCCCTTCTCCGCCGCCCGGGCCGCCGCCGCCTGCGCCCGCCGGTAGTCCGAGAGGGCGGCCCTCGCGTCCGCCTCGAAGAGCTCGATTCGCGCATCGTCAGCGGAAGGAGGCGGAAGCTCGCGGAGCGCCTCGATCGTGACCAGCGCGTCCCGCGCCTTGCCGGCGGAGGTCTGGGCCGCCGCCAGTTGCAGGCCGTAGTCGAGGTCGTCGGGGAAGCGGCGCGTGAGGGAGCGGTACGCCTCGACCGCGCGGTCCCATTCCTTCGCCGTCTCGCGGTAGCGCGCCTCCACCCAGAGGGCCTCCTCGCGAGAGAGGGCGGCGGAGAGGCCGAAAGCCTCGCGCGCCTCCTTGGCGGCCCTGCCGTCGTAGCCGAGAGCGGTCCAGGCCTGGGCGAGGGCCGCGTGGGCGGGGGCGTACGAGGGATCGGCGCCGACGGCCTTCTCGAGGAAGTCGCGGGCTTCGAGGGCGTCGAGCAGCCGGAGGCGGGCCAGACCCTCGGCGTAGAGGCGCAGGGCTTCCGCGCTCGCCGGGCGCGAGGCGGCGACGCCCTCGGCCTCCGCCGCGGAGAGCCCCACCCCCAGCTTCTCGCGCAGGCGCGCGCCCGTGCGCGAGACGAGCTCGAACAGCTCCGCCTGGGTGCCCACCTCGGCCACCGACGCGATCGTCTCGCCGGCCGCCGTGTCCTGGATCCTGAGGTCGACGCGGATGCGCCCTCCCGACTCCTTGCCGAGGTCCAGGTACGAGCCGAGGACCACGAGGTCCGTCCCCAGGTTCCGGCCGACGAGGTTCAGGGTGTCCCGGGCCAGGCTGTCCGTGTCCACCAGGGCCAGCTCCATCTTCATGCGCGCCACGTTCTCGCCCGGGATGGTCCGGAGCTTCTCGCCGGCAGCGAGCTCGGTGGCGAGCATCTCCACGAGCGCCGTCGAGAGCCAGGCGGCCTCGGCCCGCCCCGAGAGGTTCTTGAAGCCGATGAGGGCGACTGAGCGGCGCGGCCCGATGGCGCCCGGGGCGGAGACCCCGGGCGGGGACGCTTCGGTCCGGCGGCTCGCCGTGACCTGATAGCCGACCCAGGACGCGGCGAGCGCCACCACGGCCGCGGCGAGGGACGCACCGCGACGACCGCGGATCGACTGGCGGATCGAGCCGATGCCCACCACCGGCCGGCCCCGGAGGGCGTTCTCCACGTCCTCCACCCTGGCGAAGCGCTCGGCCGGGTGCCGGCGCAGGCACCGCAGGATGGCGGCATCCCAGGCCGGATCGAGGTCGGGGACGTGCACGCAGGGAGACGGGGAGGGCTCCTTGAGCTTCTTGAGGGCGGTGGTGAGGGGTGACCCGCCGTTGAACGGCTTGGTACCCGTGACCATCTCGTACATCACCACCCCGAGCGCGTAGACGTCGGCGGCGGGCGTCACCTCCGCACCCTCCACCTGCTCCGGAGCCATGTAGGAGGAGGTCCCGACGAGGCCGCCGGAGCTGGTGAGCGACGAGGCGGAGCTCTCCACGGCGTCCAGGGCCCGCGCCAGGCCGAAGTCGGTGACGACCGCACGGACGGATCCCCCTTCCGCGGGGACCAGCACCACGTTGCCGCTCTTGAAGTCGCGGTGAACGACGCCCGCCCGGTGCGCGGCCGCGAGGGCGGCGGCCATCTGCGCGACGATGGGCAGCGCCTCCGCGGTGCTCATCCGCCCCTGCCGCCGCAGCCTCGCCGCCAGCGTCTCGCCGCGGAGAAGCTCCATGGCCAGCAGGAGGTTCGAAGCCGGTCCGTCACCGGCCCCCCGGGTCCGATGGTGGAAGACGTCGAACATCCGGCAGACGTTGGGGTGCGTCACCTGGCGGGCGAGGAGGATCTCGCGCCGGAAGCGCTCGATCACCTGCTTGTCGGCGGCGATCTCCGGCCGGACGGTCTTGAGCGCGACGGGGACCCGCAGCTCCAGGTCCTGCGCTTCGTAGACCTCCCCCATCCCACCGTGGGCGAGGAAGCGGACGACGCGGAACCGCTCCGCGAGAACCTCCCCGGTGGCGAAGGCCGGCTGACGGCCGGGGGCGGCGTCGGCCGCCGGCTCCGCTTCCCCGGGGCGGGCCGCGTCGGGGGAGAGACTCGGCGTGCGTCGCTCGGCCATGATCAGCCTCCCTCGGGAGCGGTCGTCACGGAAGCGACCAGGCCGTCCGTGAACCAGCCGTGCAGCGCGGCGTACGCCTCGTCGGCGGCGGCTTCCCGGCCCGCGAACGCGTCGCAGACCTCGGACAGCGCCGCGCCGGCGACCGCTCGCTCCAGGGCGCCGGCTTCCGGTTGCTCCAGGACGGAGTGGAACACCCCGAGACCCTTGCGCCAGACGAGGAGCGTGATCGGCGTCGCCCGCGGAGGAGGCAGGTCGGCCTTCCGGTCCAGGCATTCCCAGACCGCGGCCACGTCGAAGCCGACCCGGACGAGCCGGAGCGCGGGGACGAACCGCAGGGTCGCGGTCGCCCATCCGCCCTCGTCCAGCGCGGCGAGGGTCTCGGGGCCGGCCGTCTCGGCGCCCGCTTCTGCGGAGAGCCGATGCCGCACCAGTTCCAGCAGGGCCAGATCGCCGAGGTCGGGGCGACCCCAGCGCACGGGGTCCTTGGCCAGGAAGTCCGGCAGGCCTTGGACCAGGTCGAGGATCCTCCGCGTGGCCCTCGGGCAGCTCGCCCTGTGCTCCACGACCAGATCCTCGAACCGCGCCTTGCCGAGCAGGGCCGCGACCTTCGGGAACGGGACGCCCAGGGCGTGGACGGCCTTGAGGCGGATCGTGTCGGCGTAGACCTCCAAACGGCGCCGGAGAGGAACCCCGTCCGGGCCGCCGATGAAATCGGGCGGCTCGGATGGCGGCTCCCGCTCACCCGACGTGAGGGCGAACAGGGCCGCCTGGAGCTGGGCGAGGTTCACGAAGGAAGTCCTTCTCGATCGCGGCCGCGCGGCGGCTCTCGCCGACCATGACTTCGAGCTCGGGCACGGCGGTGTCCCATTCGACGATGGTCGATACCGGCCCGAACCGGCGAAGCGCCTCCTCGTAGATCTGCCAGACGCAGCTCGGGATCGGCCCTTCGTGGGTATCGAGCAGGAGGTCGCCCACGTCTCGATAACCGGCCAGATGGATCTCGCAGACGCGATCCGCCGGCAGGGCGTCCAGGTAGGCGGCAGGCTCGAAGCCCAGGTTGGACCCGCTGACGTAGACGTTGTTGACGTCGAGCAGGATCCCACAACCCGAGCGGTCGGCGACCGCGGCCAGGAAGTCCCATTCGGGCATGGTGGCGTCGCGGAAGACGAGGTAGCTCGAGGGATTCTCGAGCAGGATGCGCCGCTGGAGGAACTCCTGGACGAAGAGGACCCGCTCGACGACGTGTCGCAAGGACTCTTCCGTGTAGGGCAGCGGCATCAGGTCGAGGTCTGCTCCGCCAAACGACGACCAGGCCAGGTGATCCGACACCCAGGCCGGCTGGACCCTGTCCGCGAGCGCCTTCAGCTCGCGCAGATACGTCATGTCGAGAGGGTCGACCGAGCCGATCGAGAGGGTGGTCCCGTGAAGCGCGACCGGCATCTCGAGGCGCAGCTTCTCGAGAACCTCGAAATGGGCGCCGCCTCTGGCCCGAAGGAATCGCTCGCTCAGCAGCTCCACCCAATCGACGTCGGCCAGCCCCTGGAGCATGCCAGCGTAGTGCTCGTTCCTCAGGGCGATCCCGTGGCCGTGACTCCCCTGTCGATGCACGGTGGCCGATCGCCTACGGAGGTCGGGAGCCAAGCGTTGTGGTCGGGCGCCGAGACCAGGCTTTATGATTGGTCCGGCCTGTCCAAGGGAGGCCGCGAACAGGGAAGCACGGGACACCAGGCCTCACCCTGCAACGCCTCGTCCGCGAACATGGGGGCGCGGGGAGTGGCGTTCACTCGCGGCTCCCTCTGCGGCACCGCATTCGCCGCGAATCTCTCTGCCACCCCTCGGAACACCCGGGGATTGCTCTCCATGTGGCCCTCCGTCGCATCCAGGAGCGATGGGCTCCACGGTTTATCCTTCCGCCCTGCGCTTGTCAAGCGAATTTTCATGCCGCACGCACGGCCGAGCCTGGACTGGCCGATTTACGACTGGTGTGTGCACCTGACGGAACCTATATGAATACACAAGTACCGCCCTCGGTGACGAGACCCTTGCCGGACGGATCAGGATCCGTCTTCGTCCCACCACCCGGTGGCCAGCCGCCAGCCCCGGGCGCGGACGGCGACCGCACCCACGAATCCCGGCCCCGGGTCCAGCTCCGCCAGTGACCACCGCGAGGGCTCGGCCGCGTCGCCCGCGACCCGGCTCAGGCGGGCGGGCTCGCCGGGCAGGAGCGTGACGTCGAAGTCGTCGAGCGGTCGGGCCAGGCCGTCACCGAGAGCCTTCAGGTAGGCCTCCTTCCGCGTCCAGCAGTTGAAGAGGGCTTCGAGCCGCTCCGGCGCCGACGGGAGCCGCCGGATCGCCGCCGCCTCGGCCGCCGAGAAGAAGCGGGCCGCGATGCCGTCGGCATCGTCCAGATCGCGCACTGCCTCCACGTCCACGCCGATCTCCTCCTCCCGGCACAGCGCGCAGGCGGCCCGCTCGCCGGAATGCGAGAGGTTGAAGCGGAGGCTGGCGGACGGGTCGGCCAGCCGCGGCTTCCCGTGGGGACCGTAGGCGAAGCTCACTTCGCCGGGCCGGTTCCCCAGGCAGCGCCCGAGCACGGCGCGGAGGAACCCCCGGGCCGCCACGAAGCGTCGCCGGTCGCGATCGAAACGGAAGGCGGCCGCCCGGGCGCGCTCGTCGCACGAGAGCCCCCGCTCGAGGGAGGCGAGGACCCGAGCCGGCAGGTCGAGCCGGGCGAACCAGACCCGGACCTCGCCCGGCTCCGGCATCCCCGCCGCCTCAGGGATCGTCGGCGGCCCCGAGGAAAGCCCCGGTGGGCATGTTTCGATCCGACCTCCGCCTTCTGTCCGGGGGCGTGACGACGGCGCCTGCGTCGGCAACGGTCGGAGGGCATCCGGGCCAGCCACGACCCCGCCCTCAAGCATACAACCGCCGGGGATCAGCGGCGGGAACTCGCGCAAACCCACGCTCGGGCCATGCCGGAGACGCGAACCCGCCGGTCCGAGCGCTCGTAGTGTCTGAAGGCGCGGGTGGCGGAGATCGCCGGCCGGTCCTAGCCCGCCACCACCCGGCCGCGGTCGAGGGCGATCACCCGCTTCCCCATCCGCTGGATCATCTCCCGGTCGTGGGTGGCCACGAGCACGGTGGTCCCCCGGGCGTTGACCTCCTGGAAGAGGCTCATGATCTCCTGGGCCATGTCGGGGTCGAGGTTCCCGGTGGGCTCGTCCGCGAGGAGCAGCATGGGCTCGTTGATGAGGGCGCGGGCGATGGCCACCCGCTGCTGCTCGCCCCCCGAGAGCTGGAGGGGGTACACGTGCATCTTGTGGTGCAGCCCCACCGCCTTGAGGGCGGCGAAGGCCCGCCGCTTCTGCTCGCGAGAGGGGACGGCCAGGATCCGGAGGACGAAGGCCACGTTCTCCAGGATGGTCTTCCGCTTGAGGAGCTTGAAGTCCTGGAAGACGACCCCGATCGCCCGGCGCAGCTCGGGGATCTGGCGCTCGGGGATCGCCGTGATGTTCCGGCCTCCCACGAGGATCTGTCCCTGGGAGGGCAGCTCCTCCCGGAACACCAGCTTGAGGAACGTGGTCTTCCCCGCCCCCGAGGGGCCGGTGAGGAAGCAGAACTCCCCCCGCTTGATGTGGAGGGTGATGTCCGAGAGGGCCGTGTTCTCCCGGTCGTACTGCTTGTAGACGTGGAAGGCCTGTATCATCCCTGGGGGACCGCGCACCGGCGGCGCGCGGCATTATATGCGTGCGGGGCGGGCGCCGCGGACGGCCCCGGGCCCGGGCACGCTCGGGAGGGACCGCCCCTTGGCCGACGCCGGCCCGAACGGCTTCTTTCACCCGCACCCCTGGCTGGCCGGCGGCCATCGCCAGACGCTCCTCGGCTTCTGGTGCCGCCGCTCGCTCCGGTGGACCCCCGCCGCCTCCGACCTGGTGGTGGAGGCCGAGGAGGGCGTGCAGCTCCTGCTGCGGGCGACCTGGCAGGACGGGCCGCGGGAGGCGCGGCCGGCGCTCGTCATCGTCCACGGGCTCGGGGGATCCGACGCCTCGCCCTACGTCGTCTCCACCGGGCTCCTGGCCTTCGCCCGGGGCTGGCACGTGGTGCGGATGAACATGCGGGGTGCGGGAGACGGGGAGGCGGCCTGCCCGCGCCTCTACAACGCCGGCCTCGACTCGGACCTGCTGGCCGCGGTGGAGGCGGTGGCCCGCGCCTGCCCGCGGGTGGCGGTGGCCGCCTTCTCCCTCGGGGCGAGCCAGGCGCTCCTGATGCTGGGGCGGCGCCGGGAGCGGCTGCCCGAGGCCCTGTGCGGCGTGGTCGCGGTCTGCCCGCCCCTCGACCTCGCGGCCTGCGCGGACCGGCTCGCCCACCCGGCCAACCGGCTCTACCAGCGCTACTTCATGAAGGCGCTCCGCGAGGCCTACGCCCGGCGGGCCCGGGCGCACCCCGAGCTGTTCGAGGCGGGCCGCGAGCGCGGGACGCGCACGGTGCGCGACTACGACGAGGTGATCACGGCTCCCCACGGCGGCTACGCGGGGGCCGACGACTACTACGCGCGCTCGTCGGCGGGGCCGTGGCTCGCGAGCGTCGACCGCCCGGCCCTCGTCCTCTCCGCGGCCGACGACCCGATGATCCCGATCGGCTCGGTCGCCGGCTGGGCCCTGCCCGAAGGAGGCATGGTGCGCCGGGAGATCACGGGCACGGGCGGCCACGTGGGATTCGTGGGCCGGTCTTCGGCCCCGGGCTTCTTCTGCGCGGCCCCCCGCGCGCTGGACTTCCTGGAGGAGACGGTCGCGGGCGACTAGCTGGCCGCCCGCCGGCGGCCTTCCTCGACGAACATGCCGAGGCGCTCCTTGACGTCGGCCGCCAGGTCGAGGAAGCGGATGGCCACGCCCGGCGGGTAGGCGTCGGGTCCCGTCTCGCGGCGCGTGATGACCCGGACGGCTTCACAGGGCAGACGCAGCTCCGTCCCCCCCACCGGCATGAGGCGCAGCTGCATCGACTGGCCGGGCGCGATGGGCGCGCGCGTGGACAGGTAGGCGCCGCCGATGCTCAGGTCCACCACCGCCACCACGTGGCTGCTGCCGGTGAACTCCAGGACCGCCCCCCGGCCGAACGGCAAGCGCCGGCGGCGCGTGCGGCGTCGGTCGGCCGGCGACCCGCTGTCCTGGCTCGGTCCCGAGGTTCCCGCTGACCCGTCGTCTCTGAGCATTCAGTACCTTCCTGGCCGCTCGTGAGGCAAGATCCGGTCCAGCCGCGAAGCTCAGTCGTTTCAAGGGCGTCGGTCCGTGGCCCCGCGCGAGTTGGCCGAGTTTCGGACAGGCGGGGATCCACCTCAGGACAAGAGCGGACGGAGCGCCTTCCACACGTTGTCGGCGACCTTCTCCTGGCCTTCGGCCGTGGGGTGGATCCCGTCGGACTGGTTGAGCGCCGGCACGCCGGCCACGCCTTCGAGCAGGAACGGGACGAGGATCGCGTCGTTCGCCCGGGCCAGCTCGGGAAAGAGCGCGCGGAAGCGACGGCGATAGTCGTCGCCGTAGTTGGGCAGCGCCTCCATGGCCACGAGCACCAGCCGGGGCGGAGTCGCCTGCTTCCGGGCCCGGTCGAAGATCGCCTGGACGTTGGCGCGGGTGGCCTCGGGCTCCTGGCCCCGGAGGGCGTCGTTGGCCCCCGTCTCCAGCACGAGGACGGCCACCGGCTGGCGGAGCACCCAGTCCAGGCGCCGGAGGGCGCCCGCCGAGGTCTCGCCGCTCACCCCCGCGTTGACGGCGCGGTAGCGCAGCCCCGCGGCGTCGATCTTCCGCTGGATCGCCGCGGGGTAGGCCTCGGAGGGATCGAGGCCGTAGCCGGCGGTGAGGCTCGTGCCGAGGAAGAGGACCACCGGCCGATCGTCGGCGACGGTGGAGGCCGGCGGGGACGTCGGCGAAGGCGAGGCGGGAGCGCCCGCGGGCGGTCCGCCCCCCGGCCCGCAGGCCGCGCACCCCGCGAGGACGAGGAGCGGCGCGTTTCTCGTTATGATGCTTCCGAGGGGCACGCGGGAGACCAGGGACCTCCGAAATGCCGATCCTGAGCTGTGAGGCGCTCACCCGGAACTACGTGTCGGGCGGGCGCGAGATCGCCGTCCTGAAAAGTATCACGTTCGCCCTGGAGCCCGGCGCCTTCCTCGCCATCGTGGGACCGTCGGGCAGCGGCAAGAGCACCCTCCTCGGCCTGCTGGCGGGGCTCGACCGGCCCAGCTCGGGGCGCGTCTTCCTCGACGGGAGCGACCTCTCGGGCCTGACCGAGGACCAGCGGGCGACCCTCCGGGCGGAGCGGGTGGGCTTCGTCTTCCAGTCGTTCCATCTCATCCCCACCCTCACCGCCCGGGAGAACATCCAGGTCCCCCTCGAGCTGCGGGGGGAGGACGCGCGGGAGCGGGCGGAGGAGCTGCTGGCCCGGGTGGGCCTCGAGGACCGGGGCCACCACTACCCGGCCCAGCTCTCGGGGGGCGAGCAGCAGCGGGTGGCCCTCGCCCGGGCGTTCTGCCACCGGCCGCGGATCCTCTTCGCCGACGAGCCCACCGGGAACCTCGACGCCGCGAACGGGCGCCGGGTCGTCGACCTCATGGGCGAGCTGAACCGGGAGCTGGGCACCACCCTCGTCCTCGTGACCCACGACCCCGAGCTGGCCTCCCGGGCCCACCGCGTGATCCGGCTGCGCGACGGGGCGGTCGCCTCGGACACCGTCGTGGCCGGCGCCGTGCCGGCCGAGAGCCCGGCCCCCGTCGCGTGAGCGGCCTCCGCTTCGTCCTCGCCATGGCCTGGCGGGAGGGCCGGGCCGCCCGCCGCCGCACGCTTTTCCTGACCGTGGCGATCGCGGTGGGGGTGGGCGCCCTCGTCGCGATCAACTCCTTCACCGACAACCTGCGCGACTCGGTGCGGCGGCAGGCCCAGGCCCTCCTGGGAGCCGACCTCGCGCTCTCCAGCGGCCGCCCGCTCTCCGCGAGGGCGGAGGCGGTGCTCGCCGAGATCGGGAAGGCGGCCACCGTGGGCGGCCGCTCCCCCGCGGTCGCCCGGGTGACGAGCTTCGGGGCCATGGCCTGGGCTCCCGCGTCCTCGGGGACCCGCCTCGTGCAGGTGGCCGCGGTCGAGCCCGGCTACCCGTTCTACGGGACGATCGAGACCTCCCCCCCCGGCCAGTGGGGGCGGCTCGACGAGAGCGGGGGCGTGCTCGTCGATCCCTCGCTCCTCGTCACCCTCGACGCGTCGGTGGGCGACACCCTCGCCCTGGGCGAAGGGCGCTTCGTGGTCCGGGGTACCGTGACCAACCTGCCGGGCGACGTGGGGGTGCGCGCCGCCTTTGGACCGCGGGTCTTCATCCCGGCCCGGAGCCTCCCCGCGACGGGGCTCATCACCTTCGGCTCCCGGGCCCGCCACGAGGTCTTCCTGCGCCTCCCCGCGGGGGCCGACGCCCAGCGCCTGGCCGACCGCTTCCGCCCCGCCCTCGGGGGGGAGCGGGTGAACCTCCGCACCGTCTCCGAGGACCAGCGGCGGCTCAACGACACCCTGTCCCGTCTCGGCAACTACCTCGGCCTCGTCGCCCTCATCGCCCTCCTCCTCGGCGGCCTCGGGGTGGCGAGCGCCGTCCACGTCTTCATCAAGCGCAAGATGGAGACGGTGGCGGTGCTGCGCTGCCTGGGGGCCCGGGCCTCCACCGTGCTCGCGGTCTACCTCGTCCAGTCGGCCGCGATCGGAGTGCTGGGGAGCGTGGCGGGAGCCGCCCTGGGGGCGGTCGTCCAGCTCGCCCTCCCCCGCGTCCTCGGCGACTTCCTCCCGGTGGACGTGACCTACCACGTCTCGTGGCCCGCCCTCCTCGCGGGCGTGGCCCTCGGGCTCTGGGTCGCCCTCGCGTTCTCCCTCCTCCCCCTGCTCGCAGTGCGCCGGGTGTCGCCCCTCGCCGTCCTCCGCCGCCCCTACGAGGAGGACACCGGCGACAGGCCCGGGCGCGATCCCGCGCGGATCGCCGCCGCCCTCGCCCTGGTGGCGACCGTGGTGGGACTGGCCGTGCTCCAGGCGGGACGCGTCGGGCCGGGGCTCGCCTTCGCGGCCGGGATCGGGACGGCGCTCCTCCTGCTGTGGCTGGCCGCCTTCGCCCTCACCCGGGTCCTGCGCCGCTTCTTCCCCTCTCGCCTCCCCTATCTTTGGCGGCAGGGGCTCGCGAACCTCTACCGCCCGGCCAACCAGACCCGGACGGTGGTCCTCGCCCTCGGCTTCGGCGCCTTCCTGCTGAGCACGCTGCTCCTCGTGCAGCACAACCTGCTCCGCGACCTCCGGGTGGAGGGGGGAGCCGAGCGGCCGAACGTGGTCTTCTTCGACGTCCAGCCCGACCAGCGCGAGGACGTGCTCGACCGGCTGCGGAGGGAAGGCCTGCCCGCCCGCTCGGTGGTGCCGGTCGTGCCGATGCGCATCCAGTCGGTGAAGGGGCAGCCGGTCTCGCGGTTCCTCGAGGAGGCGGGGACGGCCGAGGCCTCCCGCGAGCGCTGGGCCTTCCGCCGGGAGTACCGCAGCAGCCACCGCGACGTCCCCGCCCCCTCGGAGCGGATCGTGGCCGGGAGCTTCTGGCGGCCCGGCGAGGGGAAGGGACACGCTGGCGGCCCCGTCCCGATCTCCCTCGAGGAGGGAGTGGCCCGGGAGCTGGGGGTCTCCGTGGGGGACGAGATCGTCTGGGACGTGCAGGGGGTGGCCGTCCCCTCCCGGGTCCAGAGCCTTCGCGAGGTGGACTGGGCGCGCTTCGAGCCCAACTTCTTCGTGGTCTTCCCCGAGGGTCCGCTGGACGAAGCGCCCCAGACCTGGGTGGCCCTCACCCGGATCGAGGACCCCGCCCGGCGCGCCCGCTTCCAGCGGGCGGTGGTGGAGGCGCACCCCAACGTCTCCACCCTCGACATCGCCCAGGTGCAACAGGCGGTGGAGGGGATCCTCGACAAGGTGGCCCTCGCCATCCGCTTCATGGCCCTCTTCAGCCTGGCCGCGGGGACGGTGGTGCTCGTGGGGGCGGTGGCGGCCAGCCGCTACCAGCGCATGCGGGAAGCGGTCCTCCTCCGCACCCTCGGGGCCACCCGGCCCCAGCTCCTGCGGATCCTCCTCGCGGAGTACGCCAGCCTGGGGGTGCTCGCGGCGGCGGCGGCGATGCTCCTCTCGTCCGCGGCGGCGTGGGGCCTCGTGCGCTTCGCCTTCGAGGGACAGCACTTCGCCCTCCCCGTGCCGTCGCTCCTCGCCCTGGCCGGGGGCGTCGTGGCCCTGACGGTGACGGTGGGCCTGCTCGGCAGCACCGAGGCCTTGCGCCGCCCGCCCCTCGAGGTGCTGCGGGCGGAGTGACGCGGCGAGGGCCCCCGCGGGGACGCCTCGCCGCGTCGCGTGTCGGGGGAGCGGCTACCGGCTCGCGAGGTGGAGGCGCAGGGCGTCGAGCGCCGCCTTCCACGCCTCGCGCCGCGGCTCCACGAGGTCGGCCGCGGGGAGGCCCTCGTTGGAGGCCACGACCGAGGCCTTGCCCTCGCCGCGGGGCTGGACGTACAGCTCCACCGTCGAGCGGCCCCACTTGTAGCGCAGCCGCGCGTCCCCCCGGCCCCGCACGGCGAACGCCCGGCCCTTCGGCCCCTGGAGGCCGGCCCGCAGGGCGGAGACCAGCTCGGGGTCCGCGTCGCGCAGCCAGGTCTCGCGCCGCTCCTTCACGCGCAACGCCTCCAGCACCCCGGCCACCGGGACGGGCACCACCCGCGACACCGAGACCTGGAAGCCGCCCGCGCCGGACTGGTTCACGGCCCGCAGCCCGCGGGCGCGTTCGTAGGCCACGGTGATGCCCTGGCAGTACCAGCCGGGCAACCCGTGCGCCTCGAACAGGTGGCGGGCCGACGCGGTGTGCCCCTTCTCGGCGGCGCCGAAGGCGTCGAGCACCCCGAACCAGTGGTCGAGGCCGTGGCCCGTCTTCTCCCGGGCGGCCGCGTCGCCCAGTCCGCCGGGGGGGCTGGAGCGGCGGGCGGGGGCCGTGGGCGGCGCGGGGGGTTCGGCGGGGCGGCGGCGCGTGCGCGCCTGGAGCACCTGGCGGCGGGCCGAGGCGTAACTCTCCCCGGTCTTGCGGGCGCGGGCCCGGATCGTCTTCTTGAGCTTTCGGGCGTGGGTCATGGCTTCGTTCCTCCGGTCACACGACTCCGGAGCCCCGCCTCCCGAGTCGGTGACTGAAGAAACGAACCGTCGGCTCGAGGCCTGGTGACCCCTTTGCCCCGGCCGAGGGCCTTGCGGGGGAAGGCCAGGCGGGGTTGGGCGATGAGCCGTCGCCGGGCCCAAGATGCGCCAGCCGCCGGGCGCCTGTCAAGGGCGATCGGACACGCTCGCGCCGAGCGTGTAGACCGTGGTCGCGGGGTTGTAGGCCTTCCAGTCGAACCAGTACTCCTTGAGGGCCTTCACCTTCGTGAGCTGCCGCCCCGCGAGGGGGCCGCTCACCGCGCGGCCGGAGAAGTCCCATTCGCTGCCGGTCTCGGCGTCGACGAGGAGGCCCGTCCCCGGCTTCGCGAACAGCTCGAGCCGGCGGCCGTCGAGCCGGCGGTCGAACACCCGGATGGACCGGCGGTCCTCCCCCACGACGAGAGCGAGGGGCGCTCCGCCGAGCGTGTCGAGCACCGGGCTCTGGGCCCGCAGCCGGGGGAAGGGGTAGGCCTTGGCGCGGCCGTTCACCGCCACCCCCACCACCATCGTGCGCGGCTTCAGGGGATCGCCCGGCTCCGGGGCGGCGACCGTGGGCACCTTCTTCATCCGCCGCTCCCAGTCGGCGGGCGCGTAGCGCCCCTCGTAGCCGCGGGCCGGCTTGAGGACGCGCCCCCCCGGCCGCTCGGCCCTCCAGATCCCGAAGGAGACCTCGTCGTGGACGACCGCGGTCAGGCGCCGTCCTTTCAGCGGGCCGTGGATCGCCTCCCCGCTCACCTGCTGCCACCAGGAGCCCGTCTGCTCGTCCCGCATGATGAAGTTCTGGTTGTTGATCCCCCACAGCCGGAACTCCAGCGCCTTGCCGTCGATCGTCCGCTCCCAGACCAGGGCGGTGTGGCAGAGCGTTCAATAGGTCGTGACGACCGCCACCCCTCCCACGGTGTCGTTCAGCAGGTGGTGGTAGGCCATCTGGAGCACCGGCCAGGCCACCGCGTCCCCGGCGATCTCCACCGTCACCACCATGTCCCGCCCGTCCACGAAGTCCACGAGCGCCGCCGGGGCGTAGGCCGGGCGGGAGAGGGGGTTGAACATCCACTCGAAGTGGTTCTGGCGGGCGAACCAGGCGGACGCGCCGGCCACGACCACGAGGAGGGCGGCGGCCAGCCGCGGCCAGGCCCGGGAGCGCCGGGCGAGGGGCAGGAGGAGCGCCAGGAGGAGGACGATCGCGAGGGCGGTGACGAGCGGCGCCTGGCGGCGCATCTCGTAGGAGAGGGCCACCCCGAAGGGGGTCTGGGGGACGAACGGGCGGATGAGGACCGCCGGGATCGCCACCCAGGCGAAGGAGCCCGCGGCCAGGGCGAAGGCGAGCGCCCACCGGGCGAGGCGGCCCCGCGCGCTCACGGGAAGCGGCCGAGCGGTCACGGCGCCGCCGCGGGCGCGCGGACGGTGACCTTCATCTCGACCCGCTCGGTCGCCTTGTCGCCGTCCGCGGGGACGATGCTGATCTGGTCGACCACTTCCATCCCCGAGACGACCTCCCCGAAGATCGTGAACTGCCCCTGGAGGGAGGCCTGGTCGCGCAGGCAGACGAAGAACTGCGTCCCCCCGCTGTCCTTGCTCGAGGGCCGCCGGGCCGCCGCCACCGTCCCCCGCACGAAGGGGAGGTCGGAGAACTCGGCCTTGAGCAGGCCGAGCCCGCCCGTGCCGTACTGGGCGGCCTTGGCGGGGTCCCGGGTGAGCGGGTCGCCTCCCTGGATGATCCCGCCCCCGATGACGCGATGGAAGGTGGTGCCGTCGTAGCCGCCCCCCTTCGCCGTCTTCACGAAGTGCTTCGCGTGTTCGGGCGCGACCTCGGGCAGCAGGCGGATCGTGAACGAGCCCTTCGCCGTCTCCACCACCGCCTCCGTCCCCAGGGCGACCGCCGGCTCCGCGCTCCGGGCGGCCGACGGGGCCTTCGCCGGACGCTTGGCGGCTGGTGTCTGCGCGCGGGCCGCGGCCGACGGGGCGGTCACCGCTCCGAGGGCCAGGAACCCCGCGAGGAGCCGTGTCCTACTCATCCCAGTCTCCTTCTTCCAGGTAGGCCTCGCGCCGGGCGAGGCGCCGCTTCACCTCGGCCCGGTCGCCGAGGGTGGAGGTCCCCACCCCCTCGACGACGCACGACGCCGCGCAGGCGGCGAAGGCGGCGGCTTCCAGGGGATCCTGGGTCTCATGGTAGCGCACGAGGAAAGCCCCCGCGAACACGTCTCCTGCCCCGGTGGGATCGACCTCGGGGCACGGGTGCGCGGGGACCTCGACCGGCCCCGCGCGCTGGTGGAGGACGAGCCCGCGCCAGCCCCGGGTGAGGGCCACCATGGGCACGAAGGAGAGGAACTCGGGGGCGCGCTCGGCGCCCCCCGGCAGGTCGTGCTGGGAGAGGAAGAGCACGTGGACCCCCGCGAGGTCCCGGGAGGGGGCGGGCCACTCGCGGGGGGTGACCCGACCCTCGGGGTCGATGTCGCGGAGCCAGCCCTGGGCGATCGCCCCCACGCAGCCGGCCTCGAACGCGGCGGCGGGGAAGCCGGAGAGCTCGCCGGCCACCGGGCCGAGGAGGAGCGCGTCGGGCCGGCGCCACTCGTCGGGCAGCTCCATGAGCTCCACGTCGTCGGCCCGGGCGGTCACGACCTGCCGGCGGGTGCCGTCGGCCTCGTAGAGGTTCCGGAACCGGGTGGTGGCGGCGGCGGGACGGGAGAACACCCGGACCCCGGCGAGGTCGCGGGCGGGCTCGAAGTCGGGGCCGGCCGACGTCAGGATCGCGGTGTCCCAGCCCAGCCGGCGCGCGGTCAGGGAGACGTAGGAGACCGAGCCGCCAAGCACGTCGCCGCCGTCCCGGCGGTCCCAGGTCACGTGCCCGACCGCGAGCAGCCGCGGCATCCGGGTCGACGCCTAGGCCCGGACCTTCTCGAAGAGCCGGAGCTGCGACTCGTCGGGCTCCGAGACCGCCACCGGGTAGCGCCCCGAGAAGCAGGCGGTGCAGTGGCGCTTCCCCGGCTCGTCCCCCACCGCGGTGAGGAGACCCTGGTGGGAGAGATAGGCGAGGCTGTCCGCGGCGATGTACTCCCGGATCTCCTCGATGGACTGGCGGGAGGCGATCAGCTCGCTGCGGAGCGGGGTGTCGATGCCGTAGTAGCACGGCCCGGTGGTGGGGGGGCTGCTGATCCGGACGTGGACCTCCCGGGCGCCCGCCGCCCGCACCATCCCCACGATCTTGCGGGAGGTGGTCCCCCGCACGATCGAGTCGTCGATCAGCACCACCCGCTTCCCCTCGAGGACGCTCCGCACCGGGTTGAGCTTGATCTTCACCCCGAAGGAGCGGATGGACTGCTTGGGCTCGATGAACGTGCGTCCCACGTAGTGGTTCCGGATGAGGCCCCACTGGAAGGGCAGCCCGCTCTCCTGGGCGTAGCCGAGGGCCGCCCCCATCCCGCTGTCCGGCACCGGCACCACCACGTCGGCCGCGGCGGGGGCCTCCCGGGCGAGCTGCCGCCCGAGGAGGAGCCGCGACTCGAGGACGTTGCGCCCGAAGACCTGGCTGTCCGGCCGGGCGAAGTAGACGTGCTCGAAGACGCACTGGCTGGGCGGCTCGGGGGGGAAGGGGTGGAACGAGCGGATCCCCGTCCGGTCGATCACGAGCAGCTCCCCCGGCTCGACGTCCCGCACGTACTCCGCGTCGATCAGGTCGAGGGCGCAGGTCTCCGAGCAGACGATGGGCACCCCCCGGAGCTGGCCGAGGACGAGGGGGCGAAAACCCCAGGGGTCCCGGGCGGCCACCAGCGCGTCGGGGGTGAGGAAGAGGAGGGAGAACGCCCCCATCACCTTCGAGAGGCTGGCCGCGATCGCGTCCTCCAGCCGCTCGCGGTGGCTGCGGGCGTAGAGGTGGAGGATGACCTCGGTGTCCGAGGTGGACTGGAAGATGGAGCCCGCCGCCTCCAGCTCGTGCCGGAGGATGGCCGCGTTCACGAGGTTGCCGTTGTGGCCGAGGGCGATCGGGCCGCGGTGGCACTCGATCACGATGGGCTGGGCGTTGGCGGAGACGGTGTCCCCCGCGGTCGAGTAGCGGACGTGGCCGATCGCCCGGTCCCCCGGGAGGCCCGCGATCCTCGCGTCGGTGAAGACGTCGTTGACGAGGCCCATCCCCTTCTCGACCCGGAGCTGCCCCCCCTGGGCGGCCACGATCCCCGCCGACTCCTGCCCCCGGTGCTGGAGGGCGTACAGGCCGAGGTAGGCGAGGTGGGCGGCCTCGGGGTGCCCGAAGATGCCGAAGAGCCCGCAGCGGTCGTGGAAGCGGTCGTCGTCCACGGCGACGGTCTGGCCCATGGGGTGCCTGCATGTTAGCCGAAACCGGGCGGGCGTTTCACGACGGCGGGTCCTCGCCGGGGATCGGCCGCGACGGCGCCTACGATCCGCGGGGGCTGGCGAGCTTCAGCCCCGGAAGTGCTCCCGAACACCTTGTCGAACGGGTGCTCCCCGAGGCCCGCCCTTGCGCAGGAGAACCACGGCGGCCGGCAAGGAGGACCGATCGGAGGACCGGAGCCGCAGCCTCGAGGAGCTGGTCGTACCGACGCCCGAACCGCGCGAAAGCGACAACCAGACCGCACCGTATCGCAGCGGCTTCCGGAGGGAGTGTAAACGTGCGATAGTGGGATCGCAGGCAAGATGAAGCCCCTTCTCCTCAGGCTCCGACCATCCAACCCCTGCGTGCGGAAGCTGGATCGCCTTCCTTGGAGCGCCGGATTCGCCTTCCGGGTCTACGGCCGTTGCTACGGTGTCCGCACGACCACGCCCGCCCTGTTGGCCGAGATCAGGAAGCGGCTCCCTCCGGGCTCGAAGGCCTGCCCGCGCCGATTGGTGGATCGTCTCTACTCCGTGGTCGGCGGGGATGGGCCCGCGCCGGCGTCGTCCCGCGGCCTTCGGCGTTTCCATCTTCTCTACGCCGACGCCCGGCGGTTCGCCCGCACCATGGACATCGACAAGGTGCTCGACGCCTTCGAGTCGGCGGTCGAGGTGGACCTGGCCGAGCGCGCTCAGCGACACGTCTTCGTGCACGCCGGTGTCGTGGGTTGGCACGGCCGCGCGATCGTCATTCCCGGCCGGACGGGGTCGGGCAAGACGAGCCTGGTGGAGAGCCTCGTTCGCGCAGGGGCGACGTACTATTCCGACGAGTTCGCCGTTCTCGATGCGCGCGGACGCGTCCACCCCTTCGCCCGCCCACTCAGGATGCGGCGCGACGGCGGCCGCCTGGAACGGCTCCCGCCGGACCGGATCGGAGGCCGCACGGGGAGGACGCCGCTCCCGGTCGGGCTCATCGTGTCGACGCGCTACAAGGCCGGCGCGCGCTGGCGCCCGCGAAGGCTGACCTACGGCGAAGCGATGATGGAGCTCGTGGCGAACACCGTCCCCGCGCGCCTGCGTCCCCGGCAAGCCCTCACCGTGATCGCACATGCCGCGCGCTCGGCCGACGCGTTCAAGGGCGTGCGTGGCGAGGGCGCGACCCTGGCCAGCCGTCTGTTGAGGCTGCGCCCCTCATCGGCGTCCTGAAGGATGCGGCCCTTTCGGGAGAGGAGCGGCGTGCGGCTCGGCCGCCGTCTGGCGGACGTGCTCTCCCTTTCGTGGCGGAAAGCACCACCACCCCTGGCGGTCACCGGCGATGAGCTGGCCGATCTGGAGCCGCGGCTCATCGCCTCGGGCGCCTGGGGTCTCGTGGCCTGGCGTGTCCGCGGCTCGGCTCTCGAGAAGACGCCGGCCGGCCAACGCCTCCTGAACCTGTATCGCCATCAGGTCATGGCCAACGCCCTGCGGGAAACGAAGATCGCCGAAGTGTTTCGGACGCTTCACGCCGCCGGGGTCGAGCCGCTCCTGGGAAAGGGTTGGGCGATCGCCCGCTCGTATCCCGAGACGGGCCTCCGTCCCTCGGGCGACATCGACCTCTATGTCCGCCGCGCGGAGCACCCACGCGCGCGTGCGGTGCTCTCGGGGGAGGCCCGCCACGTCGTCGACCTCCATGAGGGGATCGCGGAGCTGGACGATCGGGACGAGGCGGGTGTCTTCGAGCGCGCGCGGCTCGTCACGGTGGCGGCGACTCCGGTCAGGATCCTCTCACCCGAGGATCACCTGCGCCTCGTGACGCTGCACGCGCTCCGCCATGGGCTCATCCGCCCCCTCTGGCTCTGCGACGTCGCCGTGCTCCTGGAGACGCTTCCCGGGAACTTCGGCTGGGCCGACTTCCTCGCCGGATCACCCGCGCGCACGGGCTGGGCGGTAGCGGCGCTCCATCTCGCGGGCACGCTTCTGGGCGCCTCGCAAGCGGCGGTTCCCGGAGAGTGGCGGGTTCGGGAGCAGCCGGCGTGGCTCGCGCCCGCGGTGCTCGCAGAGTGGGGCGCCGGCCGCATTCCTCAAGGCATGCGCGCGCCGATGCTCCGCGCGCTCGGCCGGCCGCGTGCCTTCGTGCACGGACTGTTCCTGCGTTGGCCGAATCCCGTGGAGGCCACCGTGGGTCTCGGTCTCTCCCTCGGCACCTGGCCACCCGTCCCCGCGCAGCTCGCGGAATGCGCACGGCGCGCCGGTCTCTTCGGCGCGCGGCTGGCGCACCACCTGGTCTTGGCGAAGAAACGGTAGCGCGCTAGCATGAGCGCAGCCGGGAGAAATCCCTGACGATGTCCCGTAATGGCGGACTCAAGCCCCGAAGGCGAGACAAGGACGTGCTCGTTCGCGAGCTCCCCGAGGAGATCCTCATCTACGATCTCACGCGGCACAAGATGTTCTGTCTGGGCAAGAACGCCTCCTGGGTCTGGCGGCGCTGCAACGGTCGGCGCACGGCAAGGGAGCTGGCGGCGTCGCTCGAGAAGGAGCTGCGGCGACCCGTACCCGAGGACGTCCTGGCGCTGGTCCTGCGGCGCCTGAGCCGCGCGCGCCTGCTCGAGAACCCCGTCGAGAGGCCGCCGGGCGAGGTTTCGCGACGCGAACTGCTGCGAACGGCGGCGGCCATCGGCGGCGTGTCGATCCTCGCGCTAGCGGTGCCCACTCCCATGGCCGCCGCGACCTGTACCCGGGGCGTCATCACTCCGTCCGAGTGCGATCCCGGCGATGCCACGTCATGGGGATGTTGTTGCACCAACGGCCAGCTCTGTGATCCCAGCGGAATGTGTGTGGGAGCTTCCTGTTGAGGGCATCGCTCGGGTTGTCCGGCGTCCAGGCAAGCGCCCGGCGCCCTAGGCTTAGGCTAAGCTAGGCCGATGGCTTCGACCGTCAAGCGGGCCGCCACCTACGACGATCTGTTGCAGGTGCCCGCCCACCGCGTCGCCGAGATCGTGGGCGGGGACCTGCACGTGTCACCGCGGCCGGCCTCGCGGCACGCTCTCGCGGCTTCGTTGCTCGGTTCCGACCTGATCGGCCCGTTCCACCGAGGCCGGGGCGGCCCGGGCGGTTGGTGGATCCTCTTCGAGCCCGAGCTGCACCTCGGCGGCGACGTGCTCGTGCCGGACCTCGCCGGGTGGCGGCGGGGGCGGATGCCGGAGTTTCCCGACGCCGCGGCGTTCACGCTCGTCCCCGACTGGGTCTGCGAGGTCGTGTCGCCGAGCACCGAACGCCTGGATCGCGCCGGAAAGATGCCGGCCTACGCGCGGGATGCGATCCCCCATCTCTGGCTCCTGAACCCGCTGACCCGGACCCTGGAGGTGTACCGCCTGGCGGAGGGCCGCTGGCTGCTGCTCGCCACCCACGAGGGAGCGGCCCGGGTCCGCGCGGAGCCTTTCGACGCCGTGGAGCTGGACCTCGCGCCGCTGTGGGGTGAAGGCGCCTGAGGCCGTCGGCGCCTCGCCGGCGCCGTCCCGCGAGGGCGCCTACGAGGGACGGACGGCCGTCCTCACCGTCTCCCGCCTCGGGGACCGCCCGGCCGGGCTCCCCGCGGCTGCCCTTGCGCAGGAGCACGCCCTCCGGGCGCACCTCGAAGGGCACGGTAGTCCCCGGGGCGAGGCCCAGCCGCTCCCGCACCTCGACCGGCACTGTCACCTGCCCCTTGCATCCGCTGTCAGGGTCGCTCGTCGTGGGTGCGTCCCGAGGCGGCCGACCCACCGCGGAGAGGGCGGCGGGTCCGCCCCGGGGGTAGAATGCCGTGGAAGGTGCCGCACTTGAGCTATTTCCGCGAATCGAATCCCGCGGGGGGACCCTCCCTGGACAGGGCGTTTGCCGCCGTACCCGACAGCATACGAACGGCGGCCGAGGAGGCGGCTCGCCGCCTGAAGGCGCTCGGGATCCGCCACGCCCTGGTGGGAGGCCTGGCGGTCGGCGCGCACGGCGCGCCGCGCAACACCACCGACGTGGACTTCCTCGTCGGGCTGGAGGCGTTCGAGGGCTCCGGCGCCGTGCTGGTGCACCGGGCCGGCGTGCCGGTGAAGGTCGGCGAGGTCGCCATCGACCTCCTTCCGGCCGAGGAGCCGCTGCTCGAGCGTGCGTTGGACCGCGCGCAGGAGAGCGGAGAGCCGGTCCCGTTCGTCGACCTGCCCGTGCTCGTGCAGCTCAAGCTCCGCGCGCTGCGTCCCCACGATCAAGACGACGTGCGCCGTCTGATCCGCGCCGGCGCCGACCTCGGCGCCATCCGGAGCCACCTGGCCAGCGCCGAGCCGGCCCTCCTCTCACGCCTCGACTACGTGCTCGCCCGCGAGTGAGGCGGACGGCCCGAGGCCCTTGCCCTCCCTGCGACTCGCGAGAAGGGCGCGGCCGGCCGTCCTTCAGCGCCGGAACGGATTCAGCAGCGCCACCCCCGTGCGCGCGACGTCGGGGACGTTGCGGGTGACGAACGTCAGGCCGTGTACCTTGGCCGTGGCCGCCATCAGGCCGTCGACCGCGGGAAGGGGGTCGCCCGCGTTCATCCGTCCCCACTCGAGAGCGACCTCCTCGGTCACCGGGAGGATGCGGTCGCCGAACCGCCGCCGCAGCGTCACGAGCCAAGCGTCGTAGACCGCCGCCTGGCGCGCGTCGCGACCCCGAAGCCGGACGATGCCCTGGTGGATCTCCCCCACCACGAGCACGCTCAGGTAGAGATCCGAGCCGGGCGTCGCGTCGAACCAGGCGGCGACGCCGGGGTCCGGCCGCTTCTTGCGGACCTCGGCCAGGACGTTCGTGTCGACGAGGAAGCTCAGAGGGCGACTCTCCGGGCCGCGCGGCGATCGCGGGAGATCTTGAGGCGGCCGAGGTCGGGGCCCGCCCGCAGGAGCTCCTTGAAGCCGCGTCCCTCGCCGCCGAGCCTCTCGAACTGCTCGGCGGCGACCACGACGACGGTGGCCTTCCCGTGGCGGGTCACCACCTGGGGCCCGTTCTCGAGGGCACGCCGCACGACCTCGCTGAATCGCTGCTTCGCTTCCTGGAGCTGCCAGGCCATGGCCAGCCTCCTGTCTAGTCTGTCTAGATTATAGGGCGCCCACCACCCGTCGTCGAGCTCGCGGCTCCCGCCCCCCGGGGCGACAGGCTCCGCCCGCCCCTCGGTGAAGCAATCCACACATCCGTCGTCGGCCGCGAAGACGGCTGAGCGTGAAGGGGGGGACCGGCGCCGGTGCCCTGTGAGAGAATCCCGCCCGTCCGGAGATGCTGCTCCTGCACGCCAGCCTGGAAGGAGAGGCCCTGCTCGTGTGGGCCGAGACCTCGACTCCGCCGCGGCCTCCCCCCCGGCGGCCGGGGCGAAGGCCGAGGGTCCCGAAGCCCGACCGCCATCCGTTCGCCGCGGAGGCGGAGGAACTCGGGCGGGCGCTGGCGAGCGCCGGCGTGCCGGGCGGCCGAGGCGAGTCCGGGGAGTGGATCGCCTGGCTGCCCGGCGCGGGCGGGGCGCCGGCGGCGTCGAGCCGGCTGATCGCGGAGCCGCCCGAGCCGGGCGCCGCCCTGGCCCTCGCCCCATGGACCGTGCCGGCATGCCGGCTCTCGGTCGCCGAGGCGGCCGCCCTGCTCCTCCGCTGCGTGGGGCAGGAGACGCTGGGGCCCGGCCTGGCCGTGGGGAAGGACCTCGCCCTCGCCACCCTGGCCTTCCGCGCGGCGGGCAGCCTGGTCGCGCGCCAGCGGTTCCTTCCGGGACTCCGCGAAGAGGACGGCGGCTTCCGCGCCGTGTGGGAGCCCGTGATCGACGGGGCGGACGCGGAGAGCCTGGCTGCCCTCGCCGAGGCCATGCCCGACGCGGGCCGCGCGCTCCACCGCAAGGGCGACGCCCCTCCCGCCGTCCCCGCGCGGCCCCTGATCGACCGCTTCGTCGCCGCCGTGGTGGACCACCTGGTCCGCGAGGCCGCGGGACGGGAGGACGGGCCGGGCGGGCCGGCAGCCGGCCCGGCCCGGCCCCGCGCCCCGCGGCCGGAGCGAAGAGCCCGAGCCGCGGCCGCTCCGTCCTTCGACAGCCCCCACGACGCCTGGGTCCACGGCCTCCGGTCCCCGGACGGCCGGGTGGACGGCCCGTCCGTGGAGCTGGCCCGCCTCACGGCCACGGTGAACGATTGGCGGCGGCGCGTCGCGGCGCGGGTCGCCGCGCCGTTCCGGTTGAGCTTCCGCCTCGAGGAGCCCGCCGGGGAAGCGGCCGGCAACGGCGACCCCCGCAGGACGGCCGAGCCGGACGGCGACGACTGGCGGGTGCGCTACCTGCTCCAGGGCACGCGCGACCCCAGCCTGCTCGTCCCCGCCGAGCAGGTCTGGAAGGGGGACCGGGCGGCCGCGTCGCTCCTCGCCCGGGCGGGCCTCGACGCGCGGGAGCACCTGCTCGCCTCCCTCGGCCAGGCCGCCGGCGTCGATCCCGCGGTGGAGGCGAGCCTTCGCGGGAGGGCGCCCTCCGGCCACCGCCTGGACGCCTCGGGAGCGTACGCCTTCCTCGGCGAGCGCTCGATCGCCCTCGAGCAGGCGGGCTTCGGGGTCCTCCTCCCCGCGTGGTGGACGCGCAAGGGGACGAAGGGGCGGATCACGGCGAAGGCGGTCGTCCGCAGCCCGAAGCTGAAGGGCGGGGGCGGGCTCGGCCTCGACGACCTCGTCCGCTTCGAGTGGCAAGTCGCGCTCGGAGACGAGCCGCTCTCCCTCGCCGAGCTGCGCGCGCTCGCCCGGCTGAAGGCCCCCCTCGTGCGCGTCCGCGGCCAGTGGGTCCAGATGAGCGCGGCGGAGATCGAGGCCGCCCTGGCGTTCTGGAAGAAGAAGGGAGGAGAGACGGCGCGGGTGCGCGACGTCGTCCGGATGGCCCTCGGGGCCGGGACCACGCCGGGAGGCCTCGCCTTCGCGGGGGTCGAGGCCGACGGGTGGGTGGGCGACCTCCTGTCGCGCCTGGAGACCCACGCGGGCTTCGAGGAGCTGGATCCCCCTGCCCGCTTCCGGGGGACGCTCCGGCCCTACCAGGCCCGCGGCTATTCGTGGCTGGCCTTCCTGGGCCGATGCGGCTTCGGGGCCTGCCTCGCCGACGACATGGGCCTCGGCAAGACCGTACAGGCCCTCGCCCTCGTGGCGCGGCACCGCGCGGCCGGCGAGAAGCGCCCGGTGCTCCTCGTCTGCCCCACCTCGGTCGTGGGCAACTGGGAGAAAGAGGCGGCCCGCTTCACCCCCGGGCTGCCCGTGATGGTCCACCACGGCGTGGGCCGGACCCGGGGATCCGGCTTCCGCCGCGAGGCGGAGACGCACGCGGTCGTCCTCTCGAGTTACGCGCTCCTCCACCGCGACCAGGAGACGCTCAAGGAGGTCCCCTGGGCGGGCGTCGTCCTCGACGAGGCCCAGAACGTGAAGAACCCCGAGACCAAGCAGGCGCGGGCGGCGCGCTCCCTCCCCGCCGGCTACCGCGTCGCCCTCACCGGGACGCCGGTCGAGAACAACGTGGGCGACCTGTGGTCGCTCATGGAGTTCCTGAACCCCGGCCTCCTGGGGACCCAGGCCGAGTTCCGCCGCCGCTTCTTCGTCCCGATCCAGGCCGGCCGCGACCCGGACGCGATGGACCGCCTGCGGCGGCTCACCGGCCCCTTCATCCTCCGGCGGCTCAAGACCGACAAGACGGTCATCGCCGACCTCCCGGAGAAGATGGAGATGAAGGTCTTCTGCACCCTGACCAGGGAGCAAGCCTCGCTCTACGCGGCGGTGGTCGCCGAGGCGGAGGAGGAGCTGGTGAAGGCCGAGGGGATCCGGAGGAAAGGCCTCGTCCTCGCCACCCTCTCGAAGCTCAAGCAGGTGTGCAACCACCCCGCGCAGTTCCTGGGGGACAACTCGGAGATCGGGGGACGCTCGGGCAAGCTCGCCCGGCTCACGGAGATGCTGGAGGAGGCGCTGGCCGAGGGCGACCGAGCCCTCGTCTTCTCCCAGTTCTCGGAGATGGGCGAGATCCTGCGGCGGCACCTCCAGGAGACCTTCGGCCGGGAGGCGCTCTTCCTCCACGGGGGCGTCCCCCGGGGGGCCCGGGACCGGATGGTGGAGCGCTTCCAGGCCGAGGAGGACGGTCCGCGCCTCTTCGTCCTCTCCCTCAAGGCGGGAGGCACAGGACTGAACCTGACCCGGGCCAGCCACGTGTTCCACTTCGACCGCTGGTGGAACCCGGCGGTGGAGAGCCAGGCCACCGACCGCGCCTTCCGCATCGGGCAGACCCGGCGGGTCCAGGTCCACAAGCTCGTCTGCGCGGGGACGCTGGAGGAGAAGATCGACGAGATGATCGAGCGCAAGAGGGAGGTGGCGGAGCGGATCGTGGGGACGGGGGAGGGCTGGCTCACCGAGCTGAGCACCGCCGAGCTGCGCGAGGTGTTCGCGCTGCGGGCGGACGCGGTGGAATCGTAGCCGGCGCCGCGGGGAGACCCGGCGGCAGCGGAAGGGGAGGACGAGAAGATGCCACGGGAGCGGAGGGGCTGAGATGGCCTACTGGTCGCGGTACCCGCGCTTCGCGCCCTCGCGGCCCCGGGAGGCGCGGGGCGGGATCAAGGCCCGCTCGCAGCGGGGGACCTTCGGAGGGAGCTGGTGGGCCGGCCGCTGGAACGCGGTCCTCGAGGGCTTCCAGCTCGGGGGCCGGCTGGCCCGGGGCCGCTCCTACGCGCGGCGCGGCCAGGTGCTCGACGTCGCCGTCGAGGCGGGCCGGGTCCGGGCCCGCGTCCAGGGCTCGCGCCCCCGGCCCTACGAGGTCGACATCTCGGTGAAGACGCTTTCCCGGGCGGAATGGGACAGGGTCGGCCGCGCGCTCGCCCGCGAGGCGCGGTTCGCCGCGAAGCTCCTGGCCTCCGAGATGCCCGAGGACGTCGAGTCCGCGTTCCGGGCGGCCAAGGTGTCGCTCTTCCCGGAGCGGAGCCGGGACCTGCGGACCGAGTGCTCCTGCCCCGACTGGTCGAATCCCTGCAAGCACATCGCCGCCGTGTACTACCTGCTCGGCGAGGAGTTCGACCGCGACCCGTTCCTGATCTTCAAGCTCCGGGGGGCGAGCCGGGAGGACCTCGTGCGGTCGCTCGGCCAGCCGGTGCCGGCAGGACGGAGGGGCCCGCTCCCGGGCGAGCGGGTGCCCGCCGACGTGACGACTGCCTCGCAGCCGCTCCGTCCCGACCCCGCCGCTTTCTGGACCGGCGGGTTGCCGCCGGAGGGTCCGCTCGCGGAGGCCCCCGCGGCCGGCGCTCCGGCCGCGCTCCTCAGGCGCCTCGGGGACCTCCCCTTCTGGCGGGGGGCGGCCCCGCTCCTGGAGTGCCTGGAGCCGGCCTACGCGAGGGCCGCCGCGCGAGGCCTGGCCGTCTCCGCCGGGATGCGCGACGACGACGCGTGAGCGGCGCCGCGCCAACGGAAGGCCGACCCGCCGCCGATCACCGGCGGAGGCTCCCTGCCCGCCGCCGTCCGGAGGCCTTCGTCCGCTTCGGCGCGCGCTTCCGGGCGCGGGTCTCGCCCCACACCCCGAGGAGGTCCAGCTCGACCGCCTCGAAGGGCTCGGCCCGGACGAGCGCGCCGTCGGCGTGGGTCGCCACGATCGTCCAGCGTCCCGACGCCAGCCGGAGCACCTCGAGCGTCCTTTCCCCCGGGTGCACGAGCCATGCGAACGCGACTCCCGCGCGGGCGTAGGCCCCCAGCTTCTTCAGCCGGTCGAGCCGATATGTGCTCGGGGACAGCACTTCGCAGATCCAATCGGGGGCAACCGTGAAGTAGGGAGGCGTATCGGAGATCTTGGGCAGGCGCTCGCGCCGCCAGCCGGCGAGGTCGGGCACGAGCACGTCGGGGCCGAGGTGCAGCTCCGGCTCGTCGAGGATCCACCAGCCCCCCGGCCCCCCCCGGCCGCGCTGGAACGCCGCGTTGAGGTCGGCCCCGAGGACGCTCGAGGACACCGCGTGACGGGGGGCGGGCCGGGGAGTCGCGTGCAGCTCGCCGTCCACGATCTCCGCCACGAGATGGTCAGGGACCTTCAGCAGGTCCTCGTAGGTTGCCGGGCGTCGCGCGTGAGTGGACACGACGAGAGGAGCGTAGCACGCCGTCACTCCGACCGGAGCGCCTGCGTGGGGTCCACCCGCGCGGCCCGCCGGGCAGGCACGACGCAGGCGAGGAGCGCGGCCCCCGTGAGCAGCGCCGCCACCGCGAGGAAGGTCGGCGGGTCGGTGGCGGGTACGCCGAAGAGGAGGCCGGAGATGCGGGTGAGGGCGAGGGCTCCCAGGAGCCCCACGCCCAGCCCGGCCGCAACGAGGGCCATCCCCTGGCTCACCACCAGCGCGAAGACCGCCGACGGGGAGGCGCCCAGGGCGAGCCGGATCCCCATCTCGCGGCGGCGGCGGCTCACGGAGAACGCCATGACGGCGTAGACGCCGGCCGCGGCGAGGAGGGCCGCCACCATCGCGAGGGCCCCCATGGCCGACAGTGCGAAGCGGGTCACCGCGGTGGCCCGGGCGACGTGCTCGAGGGCCCGGCGTACGTCGAAGAGCAGGAGGTCCTTCTCGAGCGCGGCCACCTGGGCCTGCACGGCCGGGACGAGCGCTCCGCGGTCGACGGCGGTCCGCACCGTGAGGTACATCGTCCGCTGGGGCGACTGCGCGTGGGCGAGGTACACCTGCTCGCGATCGGCCTCCTCCAACCGGCTCAGGTGCAGGGTTTCGACCACCCCCACCACCTCGCCCCACGCCGGCCGGAGCTCGCCGTCGCGGAAGGCCTCCACCCGGATCTCCCGGCCGATCGCGCTTCGCCCCGGCCAGGCGCGGCGGGCGAGGGCGGCGTCGACCACCGCCGCCAGCGGACGGTCCCGATCGTCGCGCGCGTCGAGGAAGCGGCCGGCGAGCAGGCGGACGCGGGCGGCCCGGAACCACCCCCGGGGTGACGGTGCAGTACCGGGCCGCCCCGTCCCCGCCTTCGCTTTCGCGTCCGCGCCAGGCATAGGGTCGCGTCCCGGACGGGCAAGCCCGAGAGCGGCGGGACGATCGTGGCTCCGACCTCCTCGACCCCCGGCAGCGAGGCCACCCCCTCGTCGAGGCGGCGGTAGGAGTCCGCGATCTTCGGCCCCTGGTCCCGGTAGCGGTAGTGCACGCCGGGGAGGGACAGCCGCAGGGTGACCACGCCGAGCGGGTCGAAGCCGGGGTCGACCGCGCCGAGGCGCGCGAAGCTCCGCAGGAGCAGGCCGGCCCCCGCGAGGAGCACGAGCGACAGCGCGAGCTGGCCCACCACGCGCAGCCGGCGCAGCCGCGTCGGCGGGTCGGACGCGCCCCGGCCGCCCCGATGGAGCGTCGCCGCCGCCGCCCGGAGCGACCAGGCGGCGGCCATCCCCCCGCAGAGGAGCACCGCGAGGAACGCGGCCGCGCCGGCGGCGGCGAGGGCGCGTCCGTCGAGGGACACCTCCCCGACGCGGGGCAGGCGGCCGGGCTCCAGCGCCCGCAGCAGGTCCAGGCCCCAACCGCGAGGAGCAGCCCCACCCCCGCCCCAGGGCCCCGAGGAGCGCGCTTTCGGTGGAGGACCTGGGCGAGCAGGCGCGGCCGGCCCGCTCCGAGGGCGGCCCGCACCGCGAGGTCGCGCGCTCCTTCGATCCCGCGGGCGAGGGCCACGTTGCCGACGTTGGGGAAGCCGCGCGGCATCACCCCGATCACCGTCCAGCGCTCGTCGTCGAAGTCGATCGCGCGGCGCCGGAGCGTCCCGGATCGGGACTCCGTCGTCCCGGGGCCGGACAGCCCTCGCCCGGGGCGGGTAGCCCTATCCTCCCCCGATGCCCGGCTTCCCCCGTCCCTGCTCGTCCAGGTAGTCGCGCCAGGAGCGCCGGGGGGAGTAGCCGAGCATCCGCGCCGCCTTCGCGCAGGAGATGCCCGAGGCGTCCTCCCGGGCGAGGGGCCGCACCTCGATCTTGCCGCCGTAGTACCGGCGCACCAGCTCCGCGAAGGGGCGCCCCCCGACGTTGTCGGGGGACGCGATGTAGAAGACCTCGTGGCCGGGCAGGTCGGAGGTGACGGCGAGGACGAGGGCGTCCGCGAGGTCGTACACGTCGACGTAGCTCCACAGGTTCGGGCTCAGGACGGACGGGTCGCGGACCTGGGGCCCGAGGTTCCGCTCGTAGTTGCCCTCGTGCTGCACCCAGCAGGGCCGGATCGAGATGCCGCGGATGTCCGACCGCCGCACCGCCGCGTCCATCAGGAGCTCCCCGAAGTACTTCGAGAGGGCGTAGGGGTCCTGGGGGCGGATCGGGTGCTCCTCGTCCACGGGCACGTAGTCGGGGAGGAAGGGACGCTCGGGGAAGAAGAAACCCGGCACCGTCTCGCTGGAGACGTTCACGAAGCGCGAGACGGAGAAGCGGACCGCCGCCTCGAGGACGTTGAACGTGGCCATGAGGTTGTTGCGGAAGACGGTCGCCGGGGGGTCGTGGGTCGGGTCGGGGATCGCGGCGGCGTGGACGACCGCGTCCATGCCCCGCACCACCGCGAACGCGTCCCCGGGATCGGTCAGGTCCGCCTGCACGTAGGCGGGCTCCCCGGGGGCCGGCCGCTCGAAGACCCCCCGGTGGAGGTCGGTGCACGTCACCTCGTGCCCGGCGCCGAGGAGGGCGGCCGCGGTCGCGGTCCCGACCTTCCCCCGAGAGCCCGTGAGGAGGACTCGCATCTTCGCTTTCTCCTGTGCCGGCCCGGGGGAAACGGCCCCGGGCGCTACCCTTCCAGCGTCTCCTCGAAGCTCATCCACGCCCGGTGGAGCCGCTCCACGGGCAGGCTCGCGAGCACCCGGCTCCCCGAGAGGAGGGTGAGGGTCTCTCCCTCCACCGTCCCGAGGCGGTGGCAGGGGACGCCGTGGCGATGGGCGGCCGCGCGCAGGTGGGCCTCCTCGCGCGTGGTCACGACCATCCGCGAGGGGGACTCCGAGAAGAGCAGCACGTCCGGCCGCAGGCTGCCCGGGAGGTCGAAGCGGCCGCCCAGGCCGGGCACCTCGCCCCGGAAGGCGCACTCCGCGAGGGCCGTCCCGAGGCCGCCGTCGGAGCAGTCGTGGGCCGACGCCAGCCAGCCCGCCCCGGCCGCCTCGAGCACCAGCGCGTGCAGGCGCTTCTCCACCTCGAGGTCGAGCCGGGGGGGGCGGCCGGCGACCCGCCCGTGGACGACCTTCAGCATCTCACTCCCCCCCAGGTCCTCGCCGGTGTCGCCGAGGAGGAACACCCCGTCGCCCTCCGCCTGGAACCAGGCGACGAGGGCCCGGGTCGCGTCCTCGAGCAGTCCCACCACCCCGACGACCGGCGTGGGGTAGATGGCCCGGCCGTCGGTCTCGTTGTAGAGGGAGACGTTGCCCCCGGTGATGGGCACCCCGAGGACGCGACAGGCCTCGCCCAGGCCGGCGATCGCCCGGACGAGCTGGCCCATCACCTCGGGCTTCTCGGGGTTGCCGAAGTTGAGGCAGTTGGTGGCCCCGATCGGGGCGGCCCCCGCCGCGACCACGTTCCGGCAGGACTCAGCCACCGCGAGGCGCGCCCCCTCGAAAGGATCGAGCCAGCCGTAGCGGCCGTTGCCGTCGGTCTTCATCGCCAGGCCCTTCGCCGTCCCCTTGACCCGCACCACCGCCGCGTCCGAGCCCGGGCCGACCACCGTGTTCGTGCGGACCGTCGAGTCGTACTGGCGGTAGACCCAGCGCTTGCAGGCGACCGCGGGGGAGGCGAGCACCCGGAGGAGCGCGCCCTCGAGGTCGGAGGGGGGAGGCAGGGCGAGCACGTCCTCGGCGGCCGCGGGGTTCACCGGCTCGACCCACGGCCGGTCGTAGACCGGCGCGTCGTCGGTGAGGGCCTCGTTGGGCACGTCGGCCGCGAGGACGCCCCCGTCGAAGACCTTGAGCCGCCGGTCCGCGGTGACGGTGCCGATCGCCTCCGCGTGGAGGTCCCACTTCTCGAAGACCCGGACGATCTCCCCCTCGCGGCCCTTCTCGGCCACGAGGAGCATGCGCTCCTGCGACTCCGAGAGCATGACCTCGTAGGGGCTCATGCCGGTCTCGCGCTTGGGGACCCTGGCGACGTCGATCTCGACCCCCGTCCCCGCCCGGGCCCCCATCTCCGCGGTCGAGCAGGTGAGGCCGGCCGCTCCCATGTCCTGGATCCCCACCACCGCCCCCGTGCGGAGCGCCTCCAGGCAGGCCTCGAGGAGCACCTTCTCCATGAAGGGGTCCCCCACCTGGACGGTGGGCCGGCGCTCCTCGCTGCCCTCCCCGAGCTCGGCCGAGGCCATGGTCGCGCCGTGGATGCCGTCGCGACCGGTCTTGGCCCCCACGTAGAAGACGGTGTTGCCCACCCCCTCGGCCCGCCCGAGGAAGATGTCCTTCGTCTTCACCAGGCCGAGGCAGAAGGCGTTCACGAGGGGGTTGCCGGAGTAGCACTCCTCGAACGCGACCTCCCCGCCCACCGTCGGGCAGCCGAAGGCGTTGCCGTAGCCCCCGATCCCGGAGACGACCCCCGCGAGCAGCCGGCGGTTCCTCGGGTCCGTCGGGGGGCCGAAGCGGAGCGAGTCCAGGACCGCGACGGGACGGGCCCCCATCGTGAAGATGTCCCGGAGGATCCCTCCCACCCCGGTGGCCGCCCCCTGGTAGGGCTCGATGAACGACGGGTGGTTGTGGGACTCGATCTTGAAGACGGCGGCGAGCCCGTCCCCGATGTCCACCGCCCCCGCGTTCTCCCCCGGCCCCTGCACGACCCGCGGCCCCTCGGTGGGGAGCGTGCGCAGGTGCTTCTTGCTGCTCTTGTAGGAGCAGTGCTCCGACCACATGACCGAGAAGAGCCCCAGCTCGGTGAGGTTCGGCTCGCGGCCGAGGGCCCGCAGGATCCTCTCGTACTCCTCGGGGGTCAGGTTATGCCGGGCCAGGACGTCCTGGGAGATCTCCATCGCCGGGCATTCTATCGTGGGGCGGAGCGGGACCGCCCCGGACCGCCGGCTCCCTACCTGATGTAGCTCGCGTAGGCCGCCGCGGTGACGGTGTACCTGCCGTCAATCATCGCCTCGTTGGCCATCCTGCCCGCCAGTTCCGTCATCTGTTCGTAGGTCAGGTCCCTGGTCTCCAGCGTATACGGCACGTAAGAGAAGAAGAACCCCGAGAAATAGGGGGAAAGGAAGAGATAGTCGTCATGATGCGCCAGCTTGACGAGGGTCCGCAGGAAGCGCGCGTCGAGCGGACCCCAGAACGAGAAGGGGTTCCGTCGGAAGAACGCGAAGGGGGAGATCCCGAGCCCGGTCTCGCGGTCCGCTGACTTGTGAAGCCACGCTTCGCCGATCGCCACCCGCTTCCCGTAGGACCGCGCGATCTCCGCGATCTCGAGCGACCGTCGAAACAGGTCGCGAACCACCGGGTAGACGTGGAGGTTGAAGAAGTCGACCGAGGGATCGCTCAAGTAGCCATGGGTCAGCTCGCGGTAGTTGTTCGACCACGAGCCCGCGCCCGCTCCCACCATCATCCCGGGGACGCCGGCCTGCTTCGCTCGCTCCGCGACCGTCCTGACGAGCCGTGTCGCACCCTCCACCGTCTCCAGCGACGGGTGCCCGGTCACGTAGGCCTCGTTGCGCTCCTCGCACATGACGACGAGGAAGTCGGGTCTCAATTGCTCCGCGATCGTCCGCGCGGTCTGTGCCCTGGCCTCGACGTGCTCCTCGAGGCTCATGCCCCGGTAGTACTGCTGGATCTGATGGCCGAGGAAGTCGGCCTTCGGGACGACGATCTGGGTCTCGACGATGACCTGCAATCCGAGCGCCCTGATCCCGTTGACCACGCGGCGATAGAGATCCAGGCTCTCCTCGTAGGTGCCCGGGTCGTCATAGAAGGGAGCGTACAGCAGGGGGAAGTGCACCGACAGGGTGACGGCCTTCACGCCGAGCGCCTTCATGCGTACCAGCTCGACGGGGATCTTGGCCTGGTTGCCGGGGGTGAACAGCTCCGCGTATCGATCGCTGCTGGCGGTGGTGAGCTCGGCGGCGAACGCAACCGGGCGTTTCACCCCGTCCCAGTTGTCGTCGACGTGGGTTTCCAGCGCGGCAATCTGCCCGTCGAGCTCCGTGTAGAGCGACCAGTACTCCAGGGGCACCTGCGGGGTCTGGGCCAGCGCGCGTGAGCTCAGCACGCCGCAGAGGATGATGGCGAGCCGGACGGGCAGGGACATGGCGGCACCTCGAAGACAAGGGCGAGGGAACCCGGGCGCGTACCTTCCGAGAGCATACCGCGCAACCGGGGGGGACGGGGCGGGGATCCGGCCCCCCGCCCGGGCGTCCCCCGCCCCCCCGGGCTACAATCGAAGGGTCCCGGACATGAACTACATCCACCTCGCCATCCCCGTCTTCTTCCTGCTCATCGCGGTCGAGCTCCTGGCCGCCCGCTGGCTCGAGCGGGACGTCTACCGCCTGAACGACTCGGTCAACGACCTCTCGGCGGGGATCCTCGACCAGGTCCTGGACGTCTTCCTCAAGACCGTCCTCTTCGCGGGCTACCTCTACCTGTTCGAGCACCACCGTCTCTTCACCGTCCCCGGGGACGCTCCCTGGGCGTGGGTCCTGTGCTTCTTCGGGGTGGACTTCCTCTACTACTGGTTCCACCGCTGGAGCCACGAGGTGAACGCGGGCTGGGCCGCCCACGTCGTCCACCACCAGAGCGAGGAGTACAACCTCACGGTGGCCCTGCGCCAGGGAGCGCTCCAGGGGGCCTTCTCCTGGGTCTTCTACCTCCCTCTCGCGCTCCTCGGCTTCCCGCCCCTGATGTTCCTGACGCTGTCCTCGATCAACACCCTCTACCAGTTCTGGATCCACACCCGGCTCGTGGGACGGCTCGGGCCCCTCGAGTGGGTGCTCAACACCCCCTCCCACCACCGGGTCCACCACGGGCGCAACCCGAAGTACATCGACCGCAACCACGCGGGCACCCTCATCGTGTGGGACCGGATGTTCGGGACCTTCGCCCCCGAGGAGGACGAGCCGGTCTACGGCATCACCACCCCCCTCGAAACCTGGAACCCGGTCTGGGCCCAGGTGCACTACTGGGTCGAGCTGTTCGGCAAGGCCCGGCGGGCCGACCGGTGGCTCGATCGCCTCCGGCTCCTCTGGAAGCCGCCCGGCTGGAACCCCGAGGACCTCGGCGGCTTCGCCCCCGCCCCCGAGGTCGACCGGGCGAGCTACCGCAAGTACGACCCGCCCGCTCCCCGCGCGGTGAAGCTCTACGTGCTCGCGCAGTTCGTCGGGGTCAACGCGGTCGCGACCGCGTTCCTCTTCGGCAGCGGGCGGATGACCGGCCTCGGCCGGGCGGCGGCCGCGGTGGCGATCGCGGCGAGCCTCGCCGCCCTGGGCGGCCTGCTCGACCGCCGCGCCTGGGCGTATCGCCTCGAGGTCGTGCGGGTGGTGGGAGCGGCGGGAGCGGCGCCCCTCCTCGCTCCGCCGGTGCTCGTGCTCCCCGTCGCCGCCCTCGGCCTGGGCTCCCTGGCCTGGCTCGTCCGCCACCGCGACCACTGCGCCGCCCCCGGTCTCGCGCGCGCGGCCTGAGACGTTCGCGGCGCGACTGTTCCCGCACGATCCGCAAATCGATCCCCGGCCGGGCGAGTCCCGCCCTCCACGGGGAAAAGCGGCTTGTCCACGGCGGAGAGCGGGCTGAAGACGCGTCCGATCGTGCTAGCATCCGCGCCGAACGCTCGACAGTCGAGGGGTCTCCGGATGGTCACGGTCTGCGCGTGGTGTCAGAGGTTCATGGGCATGAAGGAGCCCCTGCACGAGACCGTGGTCACCCACGGGATCTGCACCACCTGCGCCATGCGCCAGCAGATCGGCGAGATGCCGACGCTGGTCATCGCCCGCGAGCGAGCCCACACCCTGCCGGTGTTCCAGGGCCTGCTCACGGGCACTCCGGAGATCCGGGTGGTGGTGGATCGCCGCCGGGGGGAGCGCCGCCGCCCCTCGCCGATCGCCGACCCCGACGGCGAGCGCCGCGGCCGGGCCGACCGCCGCCAGGACCGCACCTGCTACCTGGTCTGAGGCCCTTCCCGCCGGACGCGGCCGGGGCGGCTACGCCGAGACGAGCGAGCGCAGGAGCGCCTCGAAGAGGCGCTTCCCGTCGGCCGAGCCCAGCTCCCGCTCGGCCGCGCGCTCCGGGTGGGGCATGAGGCCCACCACGTTGCGCGCCCGGTTGCAGACCCCGGCCACCGCCCGGGCGCTCCCGTTGGGGTTGGAAGTCTCCTCGAGCCTCCCGTCCCGGGTCGTGTAGCGGAAGACGACCTGACCCTCGCCGAACAGGCGGTCCAGCTCGTCCTCGGGCAGGTGGAAGTTCCCCTCCCCGTGGGCGATCGGCATGGTGAGCACGGTGCCCACCGCCAGCCCGGCGGTGGCCACGGTGTCGTCGCGCTCCACCCGGACGTGGACGGGCCGGGAGAGGAACTTCACGCTCCGGTTGCGGAGCATCGCCCCGGGGAGGAGCCCCGCCTCCTGGAGGATCTGGAAGCCGTTGCAGATGCCGAGGACGGGCCCGCCCTTCCCCGCGAACGCCGCCACCGCCCCCATCACCGGGCTGAAGCGGGCGATCGCCCCCGTGCGCAGGTAGTCGCCGTAGGAGAAGCCGCCCGGCAGCACCACCGCGTCCAGCCCGGACAGGTCGGAGTCCTTGTGCCAGACGAAGCGGGCCTCCTGGCCGCAGACGTGCTTCAGGACGTGGTACGTGTCGTGGTCGCAGTTCGAGCCGGGGAAGACGACGACGCCGACCCTCATCCCTCCACCTCACCCGGTAGCTCTCGATCACCGGGTTCGCGAGGACCCGGCGGGCGATCTCCTCCACCGTCGCCCGGGCGGCGTCCGCGCTCGGGGCGTCGAGGGTGACCTCGAAGTACTTCCCCTGGCGGACGTCCACCACCCCCGAGTAGCCCATCGTCCCCAGCGCGTCGTGGACGGTCCGGCCCTGGGGGTCGAAGACCGACTTCTTGAGGGTCACGTAGACGCGGGCCTTCACCATGCTGCTCTCACCTCACGCCCGGGCCGGGGGCGGCCCCGAGGGCTCCTGGCTCGTGACGATCCGCCGCACCGGGAACGGGATCTCGATCCCCGCCTCGGCGAGCCGCCGGTAGACCTCCTCGTGGACCTCGGAGAGGGCTCGCCCCTGGTTCACGTAGTCCCGGGCCCAGAAGACGAGGAGGAAGTTCACCGCGAAGTCGGCGAAGCGGGTGACGAGGACGACCGGCGCCCGCTCCCCCTCGACGTAGCCCGAGGCGAGGGCGGCCTCGGCGAGGACCTGCTTCGCCCGGGCGAGGTCGCTCCCGTAGGCGACCCCCACCTCGAGCCGGCAGGTGATGCTGCGGCTCGGGCGGGACAGGTTCACCACCCGGTCCTTCACGAGCACGCTGTTCGGGATCACGAGGATCGTGTCGTCGAGGGTCTTGAGGCGGGTCGCCCGGATCCCGATCGCCTCCACGTCCCCCAGCTCGCCGGTGGAGACGCGGATCCGGTCGCCGATCTTGAAGGGCCGGTCGAGCATCAGGGTGAAGCCGCCGAACATGTTGGCCAGGGTGTCCTGGGCGGCCAGCCCCACCGCGAGCGAGCCCACCCCGAGCGAGACCACGAGCGACTGCACGTTGACGTCGAGGCGCTGGAGGACGGCGATCGCGGCCACCGTCACGATGAAGACCTTCCCGAGCTTGGACAGGAGGGGCCCGAACTCCCGGGCGATCCCGGTCTCCGCGGAGAGCGGGGACTCCGCGGCGTACCAGGCGAGGAGGATCCCGCAGGCCCGGATCGCGGCCAGGCACGCCAGGACCACCGCGACGGTGAAGACGAGCGCGTCGAGGCGCCGGGACCATCCGTCCGGCATGGGCAGCCGGTGGACGGCGACCGAGGCCCCGATCAGGAAGAGCCCGTAGGTGACCGGGCGCTTCAGGTCCTGGACGAGCCCGTCGTCGAGGGTGGTCGCGCTGCGCGCGGCCGCCCGGGCGAGGGAGCGCCCGAGGGCGTAGGAGACGAAGCGGGCGGCGAGGTAGGAGCCCACGAGGATCGCGAGGCTCGTGAGGAGCTCGACGGTGGCCGGGCTCGCGAGGAGCGCCCTCATCCCGCCCGGCCCCCCGCCGCCTCCCGTCCCTCCTTCCCGAAGACCCGGGCGAACACCGCGTCCACGTGGGCGAGGGTGCGCTCCAGGCGGAAGACCTCGGCGATCTCCTGGTCGGAGAGGACCGCCCGGACCTCGGGGTCCTCGGAGACCCGCTTCCGGAAGTCCCCCTCGGTCTTCCAGGCCTCCATCGCGTGGGCCTGCACGACCCGGTACGCGTCCTCCCGGCGCATCCCCCGGGCGGTCAGCTCGAGGAGGAGCCGGCCCGAGAAGACGAGGCCCCGCCCCGAGTCGAGGTTCCTCCGCATGCGGGCCTCGTCCACCGTCATCCCCCGCACGATCTCGGTGAAGCGCCGGAGCATGTGGTCGAGGGCGAGGAAGCCGTCGGGGACGACCACCCGCTCGACCGAGGAGTGGCTGATGTCCCGCTCGTGCCAGAGGGTCACGTTCTCGAGGGCGGCCAGCGAGTTCCCCCGGAGCAGCCGGGCGAGCCCCACCACCTGCTCGCAGCCCACCGGGTTGCGCTTGTGGGGCATCGCCGAGGAGCCCTTCTGCCTGTCCCCGAACGGCTCCTCGACCTCGCGCACCTCGGTCCTCTGGAGGGCCCGGACCTCGGTGGCGAACTTCTCGAGGCTCGCCCCGAGGAGGGCGAGGCAGGTCATCACCTCGGCGTGGCGGTCGCGCTGGAGGACCTGGGACGCCACCGGGGCGGGGGCGAGGGAGAGGCGGGCGCACACCGCCTCCTCGACCTCGGGGGGGAGATGGGAGAACGTCCCCACCGCCCCCGAGAGCTTGCCGACCGCGATCACCGCCCGGGCCCGGGCGAGCCGCTCCCGCTGCCGGGCCAGCTCCGCGTGCCACAGCGCCATCTTCAGCCCGAAGGTCATCGGCTCGGCGTGGACCCCGTGGGTGCGGCCGATCATCGGGACCCGCCGGTGCCGGAAGGCCCGCTCCTTCACCGCGGCCATGAGCCGGGCGAGGTCCTCGGCGATGAGGTCGCAGGCGTCCCGCATGAGCATCGCGAGGGCGGTGTCCACCACGTCGGAGGAGGTGAGGCCGTAGTGGAGCCAGCGTCCCTCCGCCCCCACGTTCTCCGCCACGTTGGAGACGAACGCGATCACGTCGTGCTGGACCTCCCGCTCGATCTCCTCGATCCGGGCGACGTCGAAGCGGGCCCGCTCCCGGATCGCCGCGAGGGCCTCCGGGGGGACCACCCCCCGCTCGGCCAGGACCTCGGTCGCGGCCAGCTCCACCTTCAGCCAGGCGCCGAAACGGTTCTCGTCGGACCAGATCCGCGCCATCTCGGGGCGCGAGTAACGGGGGATCATCGGGCGGGAAGCACCTCGGGGAGGGCCACGGCGGGAGGTTAGCATGAAGCCCGGACGCCCGGGTTCCCCAGGCGACGACCCGCGCTAGAATCGGCGCCTCTCCGCAACCAGAGACGAGGCCGACCTTGCCCGACGACGGCGCCGCGATCGAGATCGAAGGCCTGCGCAAGTCCTACGGCTCCGTGGAGGCGCTCCAGGGAGTCACCCTCCGCGTGGAGCGCGGGGAGGTGTTCGGCTACGTGGGCCCGAACGGCGCGGGGAAGACCACCACCCTCAAGATCCTGAGCGGGCTGATCCAGCCGACCGAGGGCCGGGTGCGGGTGGCCGGGGTCGAGGTCACCGAGGCTCCCCTCGCGGCCAAGGCCAGGGTGGGCTACGTGCCCGAGTCGGGGGCGCTCTTCGAGAAGCTCTCCGCCGCGGAGTACCTCACCCTCACCGGGCGGCTCTACGGCCTCGCGGAGGACCGCATCCGCTCGCGGGCCGACCACTGGCTGCGCTACTTCGACCTCGCCTCCCGGGCGGGGGCGCCCCTCGCCACCCTCTCGAAGGGCCTCAAGCAGCGCGTCTGCTGGATGGCCGCCCTCCTCCACGACCCCGAGGTGCTCGTCCTCGACGAGCCCCTGAACGGCCTGGACGTGGAGACGGTGGCCCGGGCCAAGGACCTCATGGCCGCCCTCGCCCGGGACGGGCGGACGGTCTTCTACTCGTCCCACCTGATCGACATCGTCGAGGTCGTGTGCACGCGGGTGGCGGTGCTCCACGCGGGAAGGGTGCTCGCCCAGGGGACGACCGGCGAGGTGGCGTCCGCCCTCGGCGCGCCGTCCCTCGAGCAGGCGCTCCTCGGCCTCGGCCGTGAATGACCCCCCGATCCTCCCCGCGGAGTCCCGCGGGACCCCGGTCTTCGTCCCCCGCGAGGGACGGATCGACCGGCGCCAGCTCGACGCCCTCCTCCGGCTCCTCACCGCCCAGATGCTCCGCCGGGGCACCGACGCCTCGAGCGGGGTGAAGGGCCATCCCCTCGTCCAGGTGGTCGTCTCCATGGGCCTCCTCGGCCTGCTCAACGCGGGGAGCGCCCTCCGGGCCCCCGACCTGGACGGCTTCCTCGCCCGGCTCTTCCTGGCCGCCCTCGTCCTCGCGACCCTCGCGATCACCGCGGAGACCGACGAGGTGCGGCAGCGCAACGCCGAGGTCCTGCTCTCGAAGCCGGTGGCCGCCGCCACCCACCTCGCCTCGCGGGCGGCCGTCCTCCTCGTGATCGCCGCGCTCGTCTCCGCATCGTTCGCCCTGCCCTCGCTCCTCGCCGCCTCCTGGCGCCTCGGCCTCTCGCCCTGGCTGGTCCCCCTCGAGCTGGCCACCCTCGTGGCCGGAGCGTTCGCGCTCGCCCTCCTCTGGGTGATCGCGCTTCGGGAGGGCGTCCTGCGCCTGGGGGCCGACCGGATGCGGATGGGGACCCAGCTCCTCCTCGTCGTGGTCATCGGCGCCATCGCCTGGTCCGCGGTGGCGGGAACCGGCGAGGCGACGGGCGGCGCCCCGTCCCCGGCCTCGGTCGTCCTCGAGGCCCTGCCCTCCACCTGGCTCGCCCGGTTCTGGACGGACGGCTGGGCGCCCGCCGACCTCGGCCGGCGCGGGGCGCTGGTGCTCCTCGGGACCGGCTGCGCCCTCGCGTTCTGGCGCCTCGGGCTGTCGTCGCCGGACGTGGTCTTCGAGACCACCTCGCGCCCCGCCCGGAGCCGCTTGCCCCTCCCCGCCCGGCTCGTGCTCGCGGTGGGCCGCCTGCCCGTCCTCGGCCGGCTCCTCGTTCCCGGGCCGGTGGGCGCGGTGGCCGCCGTCGTCCTCACCCTCGCGGGACGCGAGGAGGCCTCCCGCCTCCGGGGCTTCACCACCCTCCTCCTCGCGGTGGGCTTCGCCTTCTGGGGCTTCCGCAGCGAGACCCCGCTCATCCCCCTCGCGGGGCTCGCGTCGATCGTCTTCACGAGCGCCCTCGAAGGACTGGCCGCGGCGCGCCAGAGCTCGAGCGCGGGCGCCGCCTGGATGCTCGTCAAGGCCCCGGTCACTCCCCGGCACCTGCTGCGCGGCGTGCAGTGGGCGGTCGGCGTCCGCTTCGTCCTGCCCCCCCTCCTGCTCGCGGGGGCCCTCCTCGTCCGCCAGCACGGCTGGCCGCTCGCGGCCCTCCTCGTCCTCGGCGAGCTGCTCGGGGCCCGCCTGCTCGTGGCCTCGGCGCTCCTCGTCCGGCCCGCCGTCCCCCTCGGCGAGGCGCCCCGCCTCGGCGGGGTCCTCGGCCAGGTGGCGGCCTGGGGCTTCGGGGTCGCGGGGGCGATCGGCTACGTGATCGCCGCCACCCTCGCCGAGCTCCTGGGACCCCTCGGGCTGGTGGTGGCGGCGGTGGGTGTCGCCGGTGTCGCCGGCGCCTCCCTCCTCGTCCAGCTCCTCGCGGCCACCCGACTCCAGGGCCTGGAGGCCGGCGAGTAGCCGATCGAACCGCTCGAACCGGCCACCGTCGTCCCTGGCGCTCCGATTGCACTTCCCCCGGCGAGGGCGGTCTGCTCGCGCAGGAACTGCGTCGCGCGGGCCAACCACACGCGAAACGGCAGGAGGGGGTCATGGAACCCTACCGTCTGAAGCACGACCGAGATGGGAAGCCCAGGGTCGAGGTGCCCTACCGCGGCCAGCGGCTCCTCCGCCAACCCATGTTCAGCAAGGGCACCGCGTTTACCCGCGACGAGCGGGCCGCCCTCGGCCTCGAGGGCCTCCTCCCCGACGCGATCAGCACGATCGAGCAGCAGGAGCACCGCGTCTACCGCAACATCATGAAGAAGGAGGACGCTCTCGAGCGCTACATCGGCCTCGCCGCCCTCCAGGACCGCAACGAGACGCTCTTCTACCGTCTCCTCACCCGCCACGTCGAGGAGCTGATGCCGATCGTCTACACTCCGACCGTCGGCCGGGCCTGCCAGGACTACAGCCACATCTTCCGCCGCGCCCGGGGGCTCTGGATCACCCCCGGCCACCGGGGCCGCATCGAGGAGGTCCTGGTCAACGCCCCCTTCGAGGACGTGCGCCTCATCGTGGTCACCGACAACGAGCGCATCCTGGGCCTGGGCGACCAGGGGGCGGGGGGGATGGGGATCCCGATCGGCAAGCTCGCCCTCTACACCGCCGCCGCGGGGATCCACCCCACTCAGTGTCTGCCCATCAGCCTCGACGTGGGGACGGACAACAAGGCCCTCCTCGAGGACGAGCTGTACCTCGGCTGGCGCCAGCCGCGCCTGCGGGGACCGGAGTACGACGCCCTCGTCGACGAGTTCGTCCGCGCGGTGAAGTACCGCTTCCCGAAGGCGCTCCTCCAGTGGGAAGACTTCAAGAAGAACAACGCATTCCGCCTCCTCGACCGGTACCGCAAGGCCCTCACCTGCTTCAACGACGACATCCAGGGGACGGCGGCGGTGGCGGTGGCGGGGATCATGGCGGGGGTCCGGGCCACCGGCATCCCCCTGACCGAGCAGCGGGTGGTGATCCTCGGAGCGGGCGCGGCCGGGGTCGGCATCGCCCGTCTCCTGCGCGCCACCCTGAAGCGGGCCGGGCTCGCCGGCGAGGCCCTCGCCCGGGCCATCGCGAGCCTGGACAGCCACGGCCTGCTCGTGGACGACCAGGAGATCCCCGACGTCCACAAGCGCGAGTTCGCCTGGCCGGCCGCCCTCGCGGACCGGGCCGGCCTCGGCCGGGGCCGCCCCCGGGACCTCGAGGCGGTGGTCCGCGCGGTGAAGCCCACCGTCCTGATCGGCACGTCGGGCGAGCCGGGGACGTTCAGCGAGGTCATCGTCCGGGCCATGGCCTCCGAGGTGGCGCGGCCGGTGATCTTCCCCATGTCGAACCCGACGAGCAAGTCGGAGGCGAAGCCGGTGGACCTCGTCAACTGGACGGGCGGCCGGGTCCTCGTGGCCACCGGCAGCCCCTTCGACCCGGTCTCCTACGGGGGGCGGCAGATCCGGATCGGCCAGGGCAACAACGCCTTCGTCTTCCCGGGGATGGGGCTGGGCGTCCTCGTCTCGGAGGCCCGCGAGGTGACCGACGCGATGTTCGCGGCGGCGGCCGACCGCCTCGCCGCCGAGGTGCACGAGAGCGACCTCGCGGAGGGGAACCTCTTCCCGCCGGTCTCCGACATCCGGCGGGTGACCCGGGCGATCGCGGAGACGGTGGTGCGCCAGGCCCGGGAGGACGGCGTGGGCAAGGACATCCCCGACGCGAAGATCGCCTCCGTGGTGGCCGCGGCCATGTGGGAGCCGGACTACCTGCCCACGGCGCCGGTCTAGCGCTGTCTCGATTGACACAGATCCTGTGCGCACATAACCTGTGTCCATGAATCTCACTCTGTCCGTTGATGAAAGAGTCGTCCGCAGGGCCCGTAAGGTCGCCGAGAGCATGGGTCTCAGCCTGAACCAGGCAGTGCGCCAGTTCCTCGAGGAACTGGCGGGAAGCGACACGGCGGAGCGCGATATCCAGGAACTGAAGCAGCTCTCGGACCGCTCCGAAGGGCGTTCCGGAGGCCGGCGCTTCGACCGCGACGAGATCCATGAGCGGCGGCCGTAGCTTCCTGGACACGAACGTACTCGTCTACACCGACGACCTCGACTCACCCGAGAAACGGCGGCGCGCCCTGGACCTGTACGCCGAGTGCCGGCGGAATCGTGCGGGGGTTCTGTCGACGCAGGTCCTGCAGGAGTACTTCGTCACCGCCACCCGCGAGCTCAAGGTCGCCGCCGAGGTGGCCCGACGCAAGACCGAGATCTTCAGCCGCCTCGACGTGGTGAGGCCGGACGTGGACGACATCCTGGGCGCCATCGACCTGCACCGGCTTCATCGCCTGTCCTTCTGGGACGCGCTGGTCGTGCGCGCGGCCCTCGCGTCCGGGTGTGCACGCCTCTACTCGGAAGACCTCCAGGCCGGCCAGCGGTTCGAGGGCCTCGAGATCGTGAACCCGTTCGCCTGAATTCGTCGCGGCGTTCGTACCGGGCCAGGCCCATGAGCTTCTGGACCAGTTGCCCCGCCGCTCCGATTCGAGGGCGGGGTCCGCCCGAGGGCGGGAACCGGGTTAAGCTCCTCCGTCCCCTTTCCCGGAGGATCTCATGAGCAGCGCGGTCCGTCTCGCGGTGGCGTGTCTCCTCGCCGCCTCCACCCTCCACGCCCAGACCCCGTACTCGGGCCACGGCGCGGGAAGCATCCCCCCCGAGGTCGTGAAGAAGTACGCCCCGCCCCCCCTCGACCCCGAGGTCGCCGGGCGGATCCAGGCGATGATCGACGTGCGCTCGCCCGGCCTCGGTCTCGTGAGCCCGGACGGCAAGCGGCTCTTCTTCGGCTGGAACATCGCGGGGGCGCCGGCGGTCTGGCGGCTGGACGGGCCGAGGGCCTTCCCCGTGCAGATGACGGGGGGCGAGGACCGGACATCGGTCGCCGGCATCACCCCCGACGGGCGCCACCTGGTGCTCTCCCGCGACCGTGGCGGCCAGGAGGACCCCGGGCTCTACCTGCAGTCCGTGGAGGGCGGAGCGCTCCGGGTCGTCCAGCACGTCCCGACGGTCCAGACCTTGCCGGCCTTCACGAGCGGAGCGGCCGTCACCAGCGGGGACTCGAGATGGGTCTACTTCGTGGCGAACGACCTGAAGCCGGGTAGCTATGCGGTCTACCGCTACGACGTGGCCGCCGGAAAGAAGGAGCTGCTTCTCTCGCAGGACGGCATCTGGCGGATCGCGGACTACCGCGAAGAGCCGTCCGACACGAGGCTGCTCCTGCGGAAGGCGACCGGCGCGCTCTCCTCCGAGTACTACGAGTGGGACATCACGGGCCGGACGCTCAAGCCGCTCCTCGGCCAGGGCGAGGCGACCGAGTACACCGCGGCCTGGGCGGCCGATCCGACGGAGCTGCTCGTCCTCACCAACAAGCTGGGGGACTTCCGCCGCCTCTATCGCTGGAGGGCCGACCGGGGCCTCACCGCCGTGACCCCGGAGATGAAGATGGACGTGTCGGACTTCACGATCGACCCGGCGCGCCGCCACGTCTACTACACGGTCAACGACGGCGGCTACACGCGCCTCCGCGTGCTCGACGCGCGGACGCTCGCGCCCGTCCCCTTCCCCGAGTTCGAGGACGCGGACCACGTCTACACCGGCGCGCCGAGCCGCGACGGGCGCTACGTGACCCTCGGGGTCGAGACCAGCCGGGCCCCGCGCGCGAACTACGTCTACGACTGGGAGACGAAGAGCCTCACCCAGTGGGTCCTGCCGAGCGCCCCCGAGGTTGACCTCGCGGAGTTCGCGGTGGCGCGGCTCGAGAGCTATCCCGCCCGCGACGGGACGAAGGTCCCGGCGCTCGTGCGCTACCCCGCCCCCTGCGCGCCCGAGGCCCCCCTCGGAGGCGACCCCTGCCCGGTGGTCGTCGATTTCCACGGCGGGCCGGAGGGCCAGGCCCAGCCTGGCTTCAGCCCCTATGCCCAGCTCTTCGTGGACGCGGGCTTCGTGTTCGTGGAGCCCAACGTGCGGGGCAGCGACGGCTACGGCAAGGCCTGGCTGGAGGCCGACAACGGCCCCCGGCGCCTGGAGGTGATCACCGACATCGACGACGCCGGCCGGTGGGCGCGGGAGCGCTTCGCCCGCGGGGGCAAGGCGCCCAGGGTCGCGATCACCGGGGGCAGCTACGGCGGCTACTCGGCCCTCGTGGGCATGACGATGTTCGCGGGGACGTACGACGCGGGGGTCTCGATCGTGGGGATCTCGAGCCTCGTGACCTTCCTCCAGAACACCGCTCCCTACCGCCGCCTCCTGCGGATCACCGAGTACGGCGATCCCGAGAAGGACCGGGAGGCGCTCGAGAAGCTCTCGCCCGTGACCTACCTCGACCGCGTGAAGGCGCCGCTCCTTCTCATCCAGGGAGTCGACGACCCGCGGGTGCCCGCGGGGGAGGCGGTCCAGATCCAGGAACGGCTCGCCGCCCGCGGAGTCTCTTCGAGCCTGATCCTGGTCGAGGGCGAAGGGCACGGGGCGGCCCGGCGGGCGGGGCGGGTGCTCATGACGGGCCACACCCTGCGCTTCCTCGAAGAGCACCTCCTGGGCGGGAAGCCGGCGGGAGGGAACTGACGGCGGTGGAGTCCTACCGCCGCAAGCGCGCCTCGGACGGAGGGGAGCGGGTGGAGGTGCGCCTCCGGGGGCCCCAGCTCCTCAACAGCCCGATGTACAACCGCTCGACCGCCTTCACCCGCGAGGAGCGGCGCGAGCTGGGCCTCGCCGGCCTCCTCCCCGACGTGGTGAGCACGATGGAGCAGCAGGCCCGGCGGGCGTACGGGAACATCGTGCGCAAGACGGATCCCGTCGAGCAGTACATCGGCCTCGCCGCCCTCCAGGACCGCAACGAGCACCTCTTCTACCGCGTGCTCGCCGACCACCTCGATGAGTTCCTCCCCATCGTCTACACCCCCACGGTGGGCGCGGCCTGCCAGCAGTACAGCCGGATCTTCCGGCGCCCGCGCGGGCTCTGGATCACCCCCGAGCACCGGGGCCGGATGGCCGAGGTGCTCGCCAACGCCCCTTTCGACGACGTGCGGCTCATCGTGGCCACCGACAACGAGCGCATCCTCGGCCTCGGCGACCAGGGGGCGGGGGGGATGGGCATCCCGGTGGGCAAGGTCGCGATCTACGTGGCCGCGGCGGGGATCCACCCCGCCCAGACCCTCCCGATCAGCCTCGACGTCGGTACGGACAACCCCGAGCTGCTCGGGGACGACCTCTACATCGGCTGGCGCCAACCGCGCCTCCGCGGCGAGGCCTACGACCAGCTCCTCGAGGAGTTCGTGCGAGCGATCAAGCTCCGCTTTCCGAAGGGCCTCCTCCAGTGGGAGGACTTCAAGCAGTGGAACGCGTTCAAGCTCCTCGACCGCTACCGCACCGACCTCCCCTCGTTCAACGACGACATCCTGGGAACGGCCGCGACCGCCCTCGCCGGCCTCCTGTCCGGGGGGCGGGCCTCGGGGACGTCCCTCGTGGCCCAGCGGGTGGTCCTCGTGGGCGCGGGGGCGGCCGGGGTGGGGATCGCCCGCCTCGT
>Ga0268386_10000051_pt1 | contig 61125 bp, 53 predicted proteins | sample RVTome_15_FD_200260 | JGI IMG/M metagenome (GOLD analysis project Ga0268386, IMG submission 200260) | Soil microbial communities from uranium-contaminated site in the Upper Colorado River Basin, Wyoming, United States - RVT150D86... ... | reverse complement strand
TCCCGCTGGTGCTGCCGGCGGTGATCCTCGGGATCGGCGCGCTGGGCGTCGCCTCGTACCTGCGATCACCGGACCAGAGCGCGGGCGCGACCACCGAGGCCACCGCGATCGCCGCCCCGCTGGCTGGGGCGCTCGTCCTCTGGGCGGGTCCGCTGCCGGCCGCGTCCGTCGGGGTGCTGCTCACCCTGCTCCTCACGCTCAAGGCCCCCCTGCACCGCTTCGCCGGCAGCATCAGCGAGGGGGAGATCCTCTCGATCCTGAAGTTCGGCGTGGTGGCGGTCATCCTGGTGCCGCTCCTTCCCGCCGAGCCCGTCGGCCCCTTCGGCGCCCTGGTCCCGAGGCACCTCGGGATCGTGGTGCTGATCCTGTCCGGCGTCAGCCTCGCCGGCTACCTGCTGGTGAAGCTGTTCGGCGGCCGCGCCGGGTGGACTCTGGCCGGCGTCCTGGGAGGGCTCGTCAGCTCGACCGCGGTGACCCTGTCCTTCGCGGGCAGGGCGCGCAGCGCCGAGGGCATGTCCCGCGTCCTCGGCCTCGGCATCGTCGCCGCGTCGACGGTGCTGTACCTCCGGGCCCTGGTGGTGATCGGCCTCCTCGACCGGCCCCTCGCGGCCCACCTGGCTCCCCGTTTGCTCGGGCTGTTCGCTCTGGGCGCGGCCTTCGTCCTATGGCGGTGGAGGGAGAAGGGGGGACGCGAGCCCGAGGCGATGGAGCTGGGGAACCCGGTCGAGCTGTCCCATGCCTTCGGCCTGGTCGTGCTCTTTGCCGTGATCCTCGTAGGCTCCCGGGCCGCCCAGGAGACGCTCGGGACCGGCGGGCTCTGGGCGGTCGGTGCCGTCGCCGGGCTCATGGACGTGGACTCGGTCGCGGTGGCCGCTTCGCGGCTCCGGCAGCAGGGGCACGTCCCCAGCGCCGTCGCCGGGGGGGCGTTCCTCATCGCGACGGTCTCGAACCTGCTGGTCAAGGGAACGGCGGTGGCGCTCGTGGGCGGCCGGGAGCTGGCGCGCGCCGTCCTGCCAGCCTTCGGCGTCCTCGCCGCCGCCACGGGCGCGCTGTTGCTGCTGTCCTTCTGAAGGCTTGCGGCAGGCCGGCCGTATAATCCGGCGCCCAGGGAGGGCCTCGATGGAACTCGGCAGCATCGTCGCCGGCCTCGTCGCCTTCGCCGTCTCCGTGCTGGCCAGCGTTCTGCTGGTGTTCGTCACCTACCGCGTGAACACGCTCCTCACCAGCAAGCTCGACGAGGAGAAGCTGCTGCTCTCCGGCAACCGGTCGGTGGCCGTGGCCCTGGGGGCCGTGGTCCTGAGCCAGGCGATCCTCCTGCGACATGCCGTCTTTCCGACCATGGCCGTGGTGCGGGACCTGTTCGTCCGGCCGGTCACCCCCGGCGCGGCGCTGTGGGTCCTCGCCCACTGCGCGCTCTTCTTCGTCGTGATCAGCGTCCTCTCGTTCGGGTCGGTGGCCGCGGCCGGATGGCTGTTCTCCCGCATGACCCGGGCCCTGCCGGAGCGCGAGGAGATCCTGAAGGACAACGTGGCGGTCGCCGTCTTCTTCGCCTTCGTCGCCCTGGGGATCGCGCTCATCGTCAACGAGGGGCTCGAGGACCTGGCCCGGTCGCTCATCCCGTACCCGGACAGCGGCATCATCCGGATCCGATGAGGGCGGGCTGCGCCGCCGTCGTCTTCTTCGCCTTCGTGCTGGCGGCCGGGATCGGCTTCCTTGCGTTCCTGAGGGGCTTCAGGCCGGACGAGGACGACTGGACGCGGCCGCCGCGGCCGCCGGTCGTCGCACCCAGCCCTGGGCGCCCGCCGGTGACGGCGCCGACGCCCGTGCCGGACCATTACCTGCCGCGGGTGGGCTCGCTGAACCGGTTCCAGCGCACCGAGGCCGCAGGCCGCTACCGGCTCAGCTTCGGGTTCATCGACCACCACGGCCGCCCCCACGAGGTGACCTGCGCGGTCGACGCCGCGGACCATCGGTCGCTCGTGGCCGGGTTCGGCTTCGACGACGTGGCGCTGGACCGAGAGGTCGGCCGCCGCCTGGAGACATGGCTCTCGCGGGAGCTGGCCTCACGCGGCCTGGCCGGCTACGTCGCGCTGAAGGTGGAGGGCTCCCGGATCTCGGCGGAGCCGACCCTCCCGGAGAGCCTGGACGTGGAGGAGCACAACCGCCTGGTCGAGGCGATCCGGATGTTCTACCGGCTCTGGGACGGCCCGCTCCTGCGCCGCCGTCAGGACCTGGAGGCGGAGGCGTATCGCGAGCGCGGCTTCCTCCTGGAGGGCGACAAGGTGCGGATCGACTACGCCGGCGTGGCCAGGCGTGGCCGGCGCCCGCTGGGCGACTGCTTCCAGGCCCTCGAGCGGGCGTCGCCGGACTACAACCAGCGGCAGTTCCTGGGCCTCGTCCTGGCCTTCTTCCAGGAGATCCACTACGAGGTCCCGCCCGGGCTGGTGAACGGGCTGAAGAGCCTCGGGCTGTGGGTCCCCAGCGAGGTGCTGGTCAACAACCACGGGGACTGCGACTCCAAGGCGGTGGCGTTCGCCGCGATGTGGCGGAGTCTCGACGCCCCCGTTGTCTTCATCTCGGTGCCCCGCCACATGCTCATCGGGGTGGAGATGAAGCCCGGCCCCGGGGAGAAGTACGTGCTGATCCGGAACCGCTACTTCGTCCTCTGCGAGGTCGCCGGTCCGGCGAAGCTGCACCCCGGGAAGCGTGAGCTCTCGGGCCACTTCCAGTACGTCCTGATGGAGCCCGACCCGGCTGCTCAGCGGAGCGCGGCGGCCCCGGGCTCGTGAGCCGATCCGCCCTCGCCGCCCTCGCGCACCGACTCGTAGACGGCGACCAGGCGTCGCATCAGGTCCTCCGGCTCGAAGCCAGGCGGCGGAGCGCCCCGGCGGCCTACGGCGTCGCGGAGGGCCTGTGCCAGGCCCTCGACGTCGCCCCAGGCCACGAGGCCCTCCCCGGAGTGCCACTCGCGGATCCCGCCGCTGTCGAACGCGACCACCGGCACGCCGAAGCTCGAGGCCTCCAGGCCCGCGATGCCGAAGGGCTCCTGCCAGCGCGAGGGCATCAACAGCGCCCGGGCTCGCCGATAGGCGGCGGAGAGCCGCGGGCGCGACAGCCATCCCAGGACCTGGAAGCCCTCCGACTCCACCTCGGCACGCAGCGGACCCGTGCCCGCGAACACGAGCGGCAGGTCGAGACCCGCTTTACGCCAGGCCTCCATCGCTTCGCGGACTCCCTTCGCTTCCGCGAGCCGGCCCACGAACAGGACGCACGGAGGGCCGTCGGGGTCCGCCCCCGGGTCGAGCCCGGAGACGAACGGCGGGACCACCGTGACTCGGGCCGGGGACAGGCCGGCCAGGGCCAGCTCGTCCTTCATGTAGTGCGAGAGGACGACCACCGCGGGGAGTCGCCGGAGAGCGTGGAGGCGCTGCTCGGTGAGCGCGTAGACCTCGCGGAAATACGCCTCGTCCCGGAAGCAGCCCGCGCACAGCTCCACCCGCATCCGATCCCGGCAGGGCAGGCCTTCCGCCGTCCACTTGCCGCGGGTGGGGCAGAAGTACCGGTGGTCCTGGACGGTCATCACGGAAGGCCGCCCCGCCGCCCACTCGATCACGGCGGGATTGACCACGGTGTTGAGGTGGACGACGTCCGGCCGAAAGCGCTCGAGGAGCGGCTCGATGTCGACCGCCCGGCGGACGCGGGCGTCGAGGCCGGGGACCAGCTCCATCGGGCACGGTGCCGACGCGGAGTCGTCAGCTCCGGCCGCGAGCCGGACGACGTGGCCGCGGGCCAACTGCTCCAGGATGGCGAGGAGGTGGACGTGGGCGCCGCCCCGGTCGCTCACACGGTCGGTCAGGTGCAGGACCCGCACCAGCAGATTATCCCGCCGCGACTCCCGTGCCATCGTCGGCGCCCGGCCGCATAATGTGGCCCGGTCCTGAAACCCGAACGGAGCAAGCCATGAAGCTGCCCTGCGCGTCCCTCGCCGGCCTGATCCTGACGGCGGCCGCCCTCGGCGCCGCTCCCGCCTCTCCACAGGACGCCCCGCCCGACCCCGCGGCCCTGAAGAAGAGCTGTGACAAAGGCGCCGCCGCGGACTGCCATGTCCTGGGCACCGCCCACTACCGCGGCGAGGGCGTCGCGCGCGACCTGTCCAAGGCCGCCGGCTTCCTCAAGAAGGCGTGCGGGGGCGGGCACGCGGCCGGCTGTCTCGCCCTGGCCGAGATGCAGCTCGTGGGCGAGGGCGTCGGCAGGGACGCCAACCGTGCGGTCGCGCTCTTCCAGCAGGCCTGCGACCTCGGCGCCGCGGAGGGCTGTCACCGCGTCGGCGCCCTGTACTCAGCCGGCGGGCAGGTCCCGGTGGACCTCGGCCGCGCGGCGGCCGCGTTCGAGAAGGCGTGCGACGCCGGGAGCGTCGCCGGGTGCAGTGGGCTCGCCCGGATGTACGAGGAGGGTACGCCGTTCCCCAAGGACATGGCCCGGGCGGCGGAGCTGTTCGACAGGGCGTGCGAGGGAGGCGACGGAGAGGCGTGTGGCCGCCTGGGGGGCTTCCATCGGGGGGGGACGGGGGCCTCGAAGGATCCGGCGAAGGCCGCCGCGCTGTTCGCCCAGGGCTGCGCCTCGGGCTCGGCAGCGGCGTGCTACGAGCTCGCCCTGAGCCACCAGACCGGCCGGGGCACGGCAAAGGACCTGTCGCTGGCCGCCACGCTGTTCACGCAGGCCTGCGAGGGTGGCGAGCCTCGGGCTTGCCATGGCCTGGCCCTCTTCCACCGGGACGGCGTCGCCGTCGCCAAGGACACGCGGCGCGCGGTCGAACTGCTGAAGAAAGCCTGTGAGGGCAAGGCGGCCGGCGGCTGCTACGAGCTGGCGGTGCTGACCGAGGCCGGTCGCGGCCTGCGCCGGGACGTCGCCCAGGCCGCCCACCTCTATCGGGAGTCGTGCTCGGGCGGCGACGCCCGGGGCTGCGTCAGCCTTGGCGCCCTCTACGAGGACGCGACGCGAGGGGTCGCCGCGGACCCGATCCGCGCGGTGGCGCTCTACGAGGAGGCCTGCGCGGCGGGGAACGTCCTGGGCTGCAGCCGGCTCGCGCCCATGTACGAGCGTGGCAGCCCCATGGTCACCGACCTGGTCAAGGCCCGGGCGTACTACAAGATGGGCTGCGACGCCGGGATCGCCGCGGACTGCTACAGCCTCGGCCGGTACTACCACCGTGGAATGAGCATCCCGAGGGACATGCCCCTCACCGTGCAGCTCTACCAGCGCGCCTGCGCGGGGGGGGTGGGGCCGGCCTGCCACGAGCTCGCCCTGTTCCACGAGGTCGGCGAGGGCGGCCTCCGACGGGACCGGGCCCGCATGAACGAGCTGTTCAAGCAGGCCTGCGCCGCCGGCGACACGCGCGCCTGCGGGCGGGTCAAGCGAGGGCCGTAGGGCCTCGGGGCGAGGCGTGCGGGCGCGGCGGCGGTTCGCGGCGGGCGTCCTGGCCGAGATCCGCGAAGGCAAGATCGTGGGCATCCGCGCGGGTACCGAGCCCCACCGTTTCATCGGCATCTGGGCGGTGGTCGTGGAGGGCCGCGTCTTCGTGCGGTCGTGGAGCCTGAGACCGCGGAGCTGGTACCGTACGTTCCTCGAGGAGCCCCGCGGGACGATCAACGTCGGCGGCCGGGAGGTCCCGGTCCGCGCCGTCCGCACGCGGAGCGAGCGGCTGAACGACGCGATCGACCGGGCGTACCTGGAGAAGTACCACACGCCGGGGTCGGTCCGATACGCCCAGGACCTCGGCCGGGCGAGATCGAGGGCCACGACGACCGAGCTGGTGCCGCAGTAGCTGATCGGCTGACCCAAGGCCCGCACCAATGCGGGCGATCGCCTCAGGTAGTGCCGATCAAGCGCCGGAGCCGCCGAACCGCCGCTGGCATCTCCGCAACACTGGTGCCGCCGTAACCGAGCACGAGACCGTGGTGCAGCGGCGCGCCCAGATAGCAGGCGGAGAGCGGCATTGCCCAAAGGCCTTCCCGGGCTGCCCGTTGCGAGATCGATCGATCCCCGGTCCGATCGCAGAGGGCCACCAGGTGGATGCCTGCTTCCGCTCCGACGACCTGCAACAGGGGACCGAGCTCGTGGCGCAGCTCTTCGACCAGGGCGCTCCGGCGCTCGCGATAGAGAAGGCTGGTCCGCCGCAGGTGACGTGCGAAGTGCCCTTCCGAGATGAAGTCCGTGAGTACGGCCGAGCCCAAGGCGGGCGGACAGATGTCCATGGCCTCCCGCACCGCACGGAATCGGTCGACGAGGTCGGTGGGAACGACCAGATAGCCGACCCGCAGCGCCGGGAACAGTACCTTGCTGAAGGTGCCGGTGTATACGACACGCGCGTCGCGATCGAGACCCTGCAACGCCGCGATCGGCTGGCTCTCGTATCGATACTCGCTGTCGTAATCGTCCTCGATGATCCACGATCCGCTCGCCTGCGCCCAGTCGAGCAGTTGCAGCCGCCGCGACGCGCTCATGGTGGCGCCGAGCGGGTACTGATGTGAAGGAGTGACGTACGCGGCCCGCGCTCGCCGGCACTTCTTGATGCCGGCTGCCACGTCCAGCCCTTCGTGGTCCACCGGAACCGGGACCAGCCGCGCACCGGCCATGGCCAGGGCGTGACGCGCGCCCCGGTAACCCGGTTCCTCGACCCATACCGGCTGGCGCGGGTCCAAGAGGACGCGCGCGGCGATCTCGAGAGCCTGCTGAGAGCCGCTCACCACCATGATCTGCTCGGCCTCGCATCGGACGGCTCGAGCCGTGCGCAGGTAGGCGGCGAGCGCCTGCCGGAACGGCATGTCACCCATCGCAGATCCGTAGCTCAGCGCACCGCGCCCGGTGCCTCGTGAATGGCGCGCGACCAGGCGCGCCCAGATCGGGAATGGGAAGTGGTCGACCGCCGTCTCGCTCATTCGAAAGGCGCCGGAGCCCCCGAGCCAGGGCTCCGGCGCCGAGGGGAGCAAGGCGGCCGGGCGCCGGGCAGTCGATCGGGTTCCCCGCCGCCGGGGGCTTTGGCGTGCTGCGGGTCGCTCGAGGAAACCGGCATCGTCGGGGAGGCTGCTCGACACGAACGTGCCGGATCCCACCCGGCTCTCGAAGTAGCCCTCCGCCAGCAGTTGATCGTAGGCAGTCAGGACCGGGATGCGCGAGATCTTCAGCTCGGCCGCGAGCAGGCGGGTTGACGGCAGGCGCTGGCCTCCACGCAGCCGGCGCTCCACGATCGCCTCGCGGTACCCGTCGCAGATCTGCTGGTACAAGGGCTTGGGGACGGAGCGGTCGAGGGCGATGGCGGGCAGGATGCCAGGGGCGACGCTCCTCACGGACCAGCAGCATAGTGGTCATGTCGATCCGCCACAAGTGGCTATTGCTGGAGACCACTACCCTTACCAGAATCGGCATGGATCGTATGGCTGGAGGTTCCCCTGGTGAACTCACCGACACGGTGCCGACCGCATCTCCTGTTGTGCACACTGGTTGCCGCCTGCCAGCCCCTCCAGGGGCTGGCGCGGCAGGATTCGGACGCATCGCGGACGAGCACTCGACCCGGGCCCGTGAAACGGGATGGGCAACACGATTTCGATTTCGCGTTCGGCACCTGGAGGACGCGTCTGGCGCGGCTCCAGCAGGCCTTGGCGGGCTCCAGTACGTGGGTCGAATACGAGGGCACCTCCGTAGTCCGAAAGGTCTGGAATGGCCGCGCCAACCTGGTGGAGCTCGACGTCGTCGGCCCTGCGGGCAGGATCGAGGGTCTTTCCCTGCGCCTCTACGATCCCGAATCCCGCCAGTGGAGCCTCAATTTCTCCAACAGCAAGGCCGGTACCATGACCCCGCCCACGATCGGCGGGTTCAAGGACGGCCGCGGCGAGTTCTTCGCCCGGGAGACACTCGCTGGCCGAGCCATCCTCGTCCGGTTCGTCGTATCGGTGCTCACCCCGGATTCGTGCCGCTACGAACAGGCGTTCTCGGACGACGAGGGCGAGACGTGGGAAGTGAACTGGATCGCGACAGACACGCGCGTGGAGGAGAACGGGGAGGGCCCATGATCATCGAGATGCGGACATACAAGACCAAGCCTGGTATGCGAGCGGAATTCCTCGAGATCTTCAGGGACCGGAGCCTGCCGGCACATCAGCGGATCGGGATGAAGATACTCGGCCCGTTTCCTTCGGTCGAAGATCCTGACGTCTTCTTCTTCATGAGGGGCTTCCCCGACCTCGAGAGCCGGGGACCGATGAAAGACCAGTTCTACGAGGGCGAACTGTGGAAGCGGGAGCTCGAGCACAAGCTCCTCCCGATGCTGGAGAAGTACGACGTGGTGCTCGTCGAAGCGGAGGACGGCCTCGGTTCCTGGCAGTAGTCGGAACGCCGTGCGCGCATGTCGCCGGCGCCGTCCGGGCGAGGAGCAGGCTTGAGGGGCGGGCCTCTACGACGGGCCGGCCCCGGGCGACGTCCCGTGGCCGTTCCGGGGAAGCTTGCCCCGCGTGCGGACGACGTGGTCGGCGGCGTGCGACGCCGCCCAACTCTCCGGCTTGATCAGCGCCTTGAAGCCCTGACCCACGACCAGCCCGACGAGCTCCTGGACGTAGGCGCTGCTCTTGTGGGTGACCACGGGGTTGGCGTCGATGTGGACGCTCAGCTTCCCCTTCACGATGGGGGAGAACTGAAGGCCGAGGTCGACCGACCGCCAGACCTCCTTGAGCAGCCTCTCGCGGAGCGAGGAGATCCGCGGCACGACCGTCCGGCGGTAGGCCACGCGTCCGCCCTTCCGCGGCGTGAGGATCACGACGACGGTCACGAACTGCGTGACGCGGCCAGTCTGGAGCGAATCGGTGCCGATGTGGACCGACTGGCCGTCCCGGCTGGCCTCCCGGACGAACTCGAGGATGTCAGGGATCTTGACCTCGTTCAAGGTCTTCCACATGGTCACCACAGGGTACCTGAAACCGGCCGATCTTGCCGCCCCGCGCCGCCCCGAAGCCGGGCCCCGATTCCGGCGACGGCGTCCACGGGTGGCCCGGGCAGGCATGGCGCGGAGGAGTGGGCGGACCGCCGATCCTGGCGTATGTTGGCCAGATCAGGGCCGCCACGGCCCCGCCAAGCGCGAGGTGAAGCCATGATCCAGGTCCGGTCAGCCGCAGAGCGCGGGCGCACCGACTGGGGCTGGCTCGACAGCCGGCACACCTTCTCGTTCGGCGAGTACCACGATCCCGCGCACATGGGCTTCAGGGCCCTGCGGGTGCTGAACGACGACCGGGTCACGCCCGGAGCCGGGTTCGGCAGCCACAGCCACAGGGACATGGAGATCCTGTCCTTCGTCCTCGACGGCGCCCTCGAGCACAAGGACAGCGCCGGCGGCGGAGGAGTGATCCGGCCCGGGGAGATCCAGTTCATGCGGGCGGGCACCGGCGTCACCCACAGCGAGTACAACCACTCCAGCGTCGCCCCCGTGCACTTCCTGCAGATCTGGCTGCTGCCGGACCGGCAGGGGCTGAGGCCCGCCTACGGGCAGAAGGCCTTCGACCGGGAGGCGGCAGCGCGCTCGTTCGCGCTCCTCGCCTCGAGCGACGGGCGCGAGGGGAGTGTGCAGGTCCGGCAGGACGCGGACCTGTGGGTGGGCCTGATCGGGCCCGGGGACAGCCGCGAGCTGCGCCCGCGGCCGGGGCGCCACGCCTGGGTCCACGTCGCCCGCGGATCGGTCTCGCTGAACGGAACCCGGTTGGACGAGGGCGACGGCGCTTCCGTCATCGGGGAGGAGAGCCTGAAGCTCGAGGGCCGGGAGCCGGCCGAGGTCCTCGTGTTCGACATGGCGTGAACCGACGGTCCCGGGCGACATCGTGCCCGCGTTCCTGGCCTGCGGGTCGTGCCGTCGCATGCGTTGGCGAACAGCGGCGTCCCACGGGCGGACACATCCTGAGGCGGCCCGGTCGTGACGCCAGCATTTCCCAGCGCGTTACGGCCGGCACCCCAACTGCCACCAATGGGCCCATGCTCGGCCTGCCCACCTGCCCAGCTGCCCACCGACCTCCGCGCCGCCCGGGTGGCGCCCATGGCGGCGCTGCGGCGGGAGTGACGAAGGTTCCCTTCAGCGCCGCGACGGATCGTCTACGGTGGGCATGATCGTATAAGCTGCCCGCAGGATGCGTACGCCCGGGAAGACGACGCTGTCCCCCGCCGACGAGCGGCGCTTCTGGGAGGGTGTCGAGCAGGCCAAGAGCTTCTTCATGGGACAAGCGGACGTGCAGAAGGCGCTCGAGAAGCTGGCTGGGCTCCTCGAAGCCGGCGGGATCCCCTACGCCATCATCGGCGCGATGGCGTTGAACGAGTTCGGATACCGCCGTGCGACCGTCGACGTCGACGTGCTCCTGACCGCGGACGGGCTGGCGGCCTTCAAGTCGGCACACCTGGGGCGGGGCTACCTGGAGCGATTCCCGGGCAGCCGGTCGCTCCGGGACGCCGAGAACCGCGTGGATATCGACGTCGTCCTGAGCGGGGACTATCCCGGCGACGGCCAGCCCAAGCCGGTTGCCTTTCCCGACCCCGCCACGGCCGCCGAACGCGGTGCACGCATCGCGCTGCTGCCGCTGCCGAAGCTCGTCGAGCTGAAGCTCGCCTCCGGCATGACCGCCCCCCATCGCCTCAAAGACCTCGCCGACGTCCAGGAGCTGATCCGCGTCCTGAAGCTGAGCGATGCGCTGGCGGACCGGCTCGACCCCTATGTCCGGGCCCGGTACCTGGAGCTGTGGCGGGCGGTCGAAGGGGCCGGCGCGGAGTGAGGGCGGAGCATTCCTGTCCTCGAAGCAGCGCCTGCATGATCGAAGCCATCTGGTCCCACTCGGCCCTCTCCGTGGCCAACTGCCGCCGCCCGGCGGCCGTGGTAGTCTCTTGTCGGTAACCGATAGGAGTAAGCCATGCGGTGGCCCCGGATGGTCCGGCTGCGGATCCGGTCGCTGCTGCGCGGCCGCCGGATGGACGAGGAGCTGGACGAGGAGCTGCGCTTCCATCTCGAGCGGCTGACCGAGCGCCACCTCGACGCCGGGATGGAGCCGGGCGACGCGCGCTACGCGGCCCTGCGGCAGATGGGCGGTCTGGAGCGGCGCAAGGAGGAGTGCCGCGACGCACGCGGGCTGGTCCTTCTCGACGAGGCCGGCCGGGACCTGCGCTGCGCCCTCCGCCAGCTTCGCAGGGACCCGGTCTTCGCCTGCACGGGTGCGCTCCTCCTCGCCCTGGGTGTCGCCGCCACCACCTCGGTGTTCTCGATCGCCTACGGCGTCCTGCTGCGGGACCTGCCCTACGACCAGCCCGACCGTCTGGTGACGCTCTCGTCGTCGGGCGTCCTGCGCGGCCTCCAGAGGGCGCGCGCCGGGGCCGCCGTCTACTTCGACTGGCGCCGGCGGCAGGGGGTGTTCGAGGACATGGCGCTGACGCGGCCGGTCGCCAACTTCAACCTGACCGGCGCCGGCGAGCCCGAGCGGCTCCAGGGCGCCCGCGTCACCGCCAGCCTGTTCTCGACGCTGCGGTCGAGGCCGGTGATCGGGAGGGCGTTCACCGAGGAGGAGCAGCTCGACCCGGGCCGGGCCTCGGCGGTCACGGTGCTGGGCCACGGGCTCTGGCAACGGCGGTTCGGCGGCGATCCCGCGGTCGTCGGGCGCAAGCTCCTCCTGAACGGGCGCCCGCACGAGGTGCTGGGGGTGATGGGCGCCGGGTTCGGGTATCCGGATCTCGGCTTCGAGCTGTGGACGCCGCTGTACATCCCTCCCGCGGTCCTCGAGCAGCGTGGTGACTACAGCTACCTGTGCGTGGCACGCCTGAAGCCCGGGGTGACCCTCGATCAGGCCCGCGCGCACATGGCCGCCGTCGCCGTCGCTCTCGCGCGGGAGTTCCCGCGAACCGACGGCGAGGACGGAGTCCACGTCGCGCCGATGCTCGCCGATCTGACCGGCTCGGTCCGCCGGCCCGTGTGGGTCCTGCTGGCGGCGTCCGGGGTCCTGTTCCTGATCGGCTGCCTGAACCTGGCGATCCTGCTCGTGGCCCGGACCGCGAACCGCGGCCGGGAGCTGGCGATCCGGGCCTCCCTGGGCGCCACGCGGGCGCGGCTTGCGCGTCAGTTCCTCGCCGAGGCGCTCCCTCTGGCGGTCGCGGGCGCCGCGCTCGGCGTCCTGGGGGCCCGCTGGCTGCTCGGGCTCCTGCTACCGCTGCTGCCGGCCGGCATGCCTCGCGTCGACGAGATCGGCCTGCATGGCCCCGTACTCGCCGTAGCCGTGGTGGCCTCGGCTGCCGCGGCGTTCTCCGTCGCGCTGGCCCCGGCGGTGCAGGTGCGGGCCGGGATCGAGCGTGGTCCGTCGTCTCGAGGCCGCCGGCGCGACGCGCTCCTCTTGGGTGAAGTCGCCGGCACGGTCGTCCTCCTGGTCACCGCCGGTCTTCTGGTGAGGAGCCTCGCCGCGCTGCGTGCCACGGATCCCGGCCTGCGGCCGGCCGGCGTCCTCACCCTGCACCTCGCGGTCAACCGGACGAAGCACGGTGACGACCCGGGGGTCGCGCGCTACCTGGGAAGGCTCGTCGAGCGCGTCCGCGCGGTGCCCGGCGTGGTCTCGGCGGGGATCGTCAACCGGCTGCCGCTCGGCGGGCAGGTGGAGATCGGGACGATCCGCGTCGAAGGCTTCGACGCCGCGGTCAGCACGGATTGGCGCTCGGCCAGCTCCGACTACTTCGCTGCCCTGGGCATTCCGCTGCTCGCCGGCCGCACGTTCACCGATGACGATTCCCCCGCCCGGCCCCCGGTCGGGATCGTCGACGATCGGGTCGCCCGCCGGGTGTTCGGCCGAGCGAGCCCGCTCGGACGCCGGTTCCGGATCGACGTTCGCGGGGCGCCGTGGGTGGAAGTCGTCGGCGTGGTGGGCCATCTCCGGGACGAGGGCCTCGACAGGGACTCGCGGCCGCAGGTCTACTGGCCGTACCAGCAGCGCACCCTGGACAGGATGGCCATGGTGGTGCGGACGGCCGCCGATCCCTCCTCGCTCGCCGCCGCGGTGCGGGCGGCGATCCGCGAGATCGACCCGGAACAGCCCCTCTACGACGTCCGGCCGATGACCGAAGTCCTGGAACGGTCGCTGCAAGGCCACCGGTTCAACGCCTTCCTTGTCGGCGTTTTCGCGCTGACGGCGCTCGTGCTGGCGAGCGTGGGGCTGTACGGGGTGGTCGCGTACCTGACGGCCCGCAGGCGCCGTGAGTTCGGTGTCCGGGTGGCCGTCGGGGCGACCGGCGCCGACGTCGCGGCGCTGGTGCTGGAGCAGGGATTCCGCCGCGCGGTGGCCGGGCTCGTCGTCGGGCTCGTGCTGTCGGCCGGCACGAGCCGCGCGCTGGCCTCGATGCTCCACGGGGTCGGCCCGCTGGACGTCAGGACCTACCTGTCCGTGGCGGTGCTGCTTGGAGCGGTCGTGTCCGTGGCCAGCTTCGTTCCGGCGTGGCGCGCGTCGCGGGTCGATCCGATGCTGGCGCTGAGGCAGGACTGAGCCCGGCGCGCGCCGCCAACGGCGCGGAAGGAGGGAGGCCATGACCCGGCCGAACGACCTCGTCCAGGGCACGCTGGACCTCCTGATCCTGAGGGTGGTCGCGCTGGAGCCGATGCATGGCTGGGCGATCGCCCAGCGCATCCGGCAGATGTCCAACGACGAGCTGCGGGTCGGACAGGGCTCGCTGTACCCGGCGCTGCACAAGCTCGAGCAGAACGGCTGGATCGAGGCGCGCTGGGGCGAGAGCGAGAACAACCGGCGCGCGAAGTTCTACTCGCTCACGCGGGCCGGACGGAGGGCGCTCGAGAGGGAGGCGGCCGAGTGGGAACGGCTGTCCGCGGCGATCGCGATGGTGGTGAAGCCTACCTGAGCCGGGAAGGCCCGGCAGTCGCCGGGCCCGCCGCGGGCCGGGCGGGCCTCGCTCCACGCCTCCGGCGCGACGTCTGCGATCGACGGCGCACGAGCTGTCCTGGGTGGTCCTCGGCGACGATCTCCTGGGCGGCAGCTCGACCCTGGTCTGGTGACCGTGGAGGGCGGAGCGAACGGCTCGAGCCGCGCGATCCGCCGAACGGGCCCGCCAGGGGATCGAACGGCCGCGGCCGTCTCCGACCGGCCCGGCCCGGGATCGCGGGCTGGCAAAGACGTCGTGCGGGTGTTAGCGTCCTCGCGGGTGCACACGCCGCAGCTCACGGAGGGGCCGCACGGGGTCAGGCTCACCGGGCGACGGACGGCCCGCGCCGTCGCGACGTCGCTCGCGCTGGCTGCGGGCGCTCTCGCCGGGCTGGGCTCGGGGCCTTCGCGGCCACCCGTCCCCGCGAGCCCGACCACGCGGGAGATGGCCGCCTTGCTCGAGGACCTCGCCGCGCGCGTCGATCCCATGGCCGTGCCGTTCGTGGTCAACGACCGCCGCGCCGACCTGATCGGCCGGCAGCTCGCGCGTCCGCTGCCCGTCTCCGAGCGTCTGCCGCTGCGCGTCATGGCGGCGGTCGAGCTGGTGAACGGCGGCCGGATCGAGGACGGACTTCGGGCCCTCGACGCCCTCGAGCAGGACGCCGGCGCCAACGATCCGGGCTGGTGGCGGCAGAACGAGTCGAGCGCGCGCATGCTCCGGGTGACGGCCTACATGCGCCTGGCCGAGGACCGGAACTGCCACAGGGCCAGCCGGGACGCCTGCCTCCTCCCCATCCAGGGCGGCGGCGTCCACGCCGACCGCGAGGGCTCGACGCGGGCGATCGGGGAGCTGGAGACGCTCCTCCGGGAGCAGCCCGACGACCTCGTCGCCCGCTGGCTCCTGAACGTCGCCCACATGACGCTCGGCAGCTACCCCTCGGGCGTCCCGGAGCGTTTCCGGATCCCGCCCTCTGCCTTCGCCTCCGACCACCCTTTGCCGCCGTTCGACAACGTGGCGCGCGAGGTCGGGCTGGACGCCTTCGGGCTCGCGGGCGGCGCGATCCTCGAGGACTTCGACAACGACGGGCGCCTCGACGTCATGACGAGCTCGCAGGGCCTCGGGGACCAGATGCACTTCTACTGGAACGACGGCTCGGGCTCGTTCGTGGACCGCACCGAGGCCTCCGGCCTGCTCGGCGAGGTGGGCGGGCTGAACCTGGTCCACGCCGACTACGACAACGACGGCTTCGCCGACGTCCTGGTCCTGCGGGGAGGGTGGCTGGGGACGCAGGGACGCTTCCCGATGTCCCTGATCCGGAACCGCGGCGGCGGCACCTTCACGGACGTCACCCGCGCGGCGGGGCTGCTGCGTTTCGCTCCCACCCAGACCGCGGCCTGGCTCGACTACGACGGGGACGGACGGCTCGACCTGTTCGTTGGCAACGAGTCCCAGCCGGGGGACGAGCACCCGTGCCAGCTCTTCCACAACGAGGGCGACGGGACCTTCACCGAGCGCGCGCGGGAGGCGGGCCTCGCGGTGGTCGGGTTCGTGAAGGGCGTCGTGGCCGGCGACTACGACAACGACGGCCGGCCCGACCTGTACGTCTCGGTGATGGGAGAGGCGAACCGGCTGTACCGGAACGACGGTCCCGACCCTGCTTCGGCGCGGGGCTGGCGCTTCACGGAGGTGGCGGCCGAGGCCGGGGTCACGGAGCCGCGCGCCAGCTTCCCGGCCTTCTTCTTCGACTACGACAACGACGGCTGGCTCGACCTGTTCGTCGGAGGCTACGGACGGCCCGGTGGCGGCCTGCCGCTGGCCCACGCCGTCGCCGACACGCTCGGCCTGCCGACCGACGCGGAGCGCGGGCGGCTCTACCGGAACCGGGGTGAGGGCACCTTCGAGGACGTCACGCGGGCCGCGGGCCTGTACCGGGTCGTGCTCGCGATGGGCCTGAACTTCGGTGACCTGGACAACGACGGCTGGCTCGACTTCTACGCCGCCACGGGGACGCCCGAGCTGAACGTGCTCGTGCCCAACCGGATGTTCCGCAACGACCGGGGGCGGCGCTTCCAGGACGTCACCAGCGCCGGCAACTTCGGCCACCTGCAGAAGGGGCACGGGGTCGCGTTCGCAGACGTGGACAACGACGGGGACCAGGACGTGTTCACGACGATGGGCGGTGCGATGCCGGCCGACCGCGCCTACAGCACGCTGTACGAGAACCCCGGGAACGACAACCGGTCGGTCGTCGTGGAGCTGGAAGGCGTCCGCTCCAACCGGCGCGGGATGGGCGCGCGCCTCCGGCTGGCCGTCGCCACCGCCGACGGGCCCCGGGTCCTGCACCGCACCGTCGGCACCGGAGGCAGCTTCGGCGGGTCGCCGCTCCGCCAGGAGATCGGGCTCGGCCGCGCCGACCGGGTGGAGTGGCTGGAGGTCACCTGGCCGGCCACCGGCGAGGTCCAGAGGATCGCGGGACTCAAGGCCGGGCGTGGCTACCGGATCCGCGAGGGCTCGAGCACCGCCACCGACCTGAAGCTCGAGCGCTTCGCGCTGAGGCGCGCGGGGGGCCGCCGCTAGCCGGGATCGCTGCCACACCAGCACCATCGTCGTCGCCCAGCTCGCCTACTGGGTCCGCAGGAAGGAGGGGAGGACCCGGGAGGCGATGCAGAGGTGGCTACGGCGGCTCCTGGACGCGATGGAGGGCCGGATTCTCGGGTTCAGCGTCGCCGTCGCCCAGGTGTGGGCGGACCACTCTCCGGCGGGTCGGACGCGCGCCCTTCGCTCTCCTATTGACATTCGATACGAGTCCGCCTATCTTCCTACAGACGTTCGATAGGAGGACCGGATGCCGACGCCTGCCGCCTCGCTCCTGCAGGGGACGCTGGACCTGCTGATCCTGAAGGCGCTCTCGCTCGGCGAGATGCACGGGCTCGGGATCTCGCGGCGGATCGAGCAGATCAGCCAGGGTACGTTCCGCGTGAAGCCGGGGTCGCTGTTCCCGGCCCTGCACCGCCTCGAGGAGGCGGGCTGGCTCGAGTCCTCCTGGGGCGAGTCCGAGAATCGGAGGCGGGCGAAGTACTACCTGCTGAGCCGCGTGGGCCGGCGACAGCTCAAGTCCGAAGCCGCGGAGTGGGGGCGGATCTCCACGGCGATCGCGTTCGCGCTGCGGGCCTGACGCGACGCCGTGGGGGGGGCGGACGAAGATGATGGGCTGGACGCAGGTGCGGAGCCTCCTGAGGCGGATGGTCGCGCGGGACCGGCTGGAGCGCGACCTCGACGACGAGGTGCGGGCGTACCAGGACCTCCTGGCCGACGAGAAGGCGGCGCAGGGAATGGACCCGGAACGGGCGAGACGGGCGGCGGCCGTCGAGGCCGGGGGCGTCGAGCAGGTCAAGGAGGCCGTGCGGAGCGCGCGTGCCGGCGCCTGGCTGGAGGACGCGGTCCGGGACGTGCGGCACGGCGCACGCCTGCTGCGCCGCACGGCGGGCTCCACCGCGGCGGCCGTGGCCGCCCTGGCCCTGGGGATCGGCGCCGCCACCGTCATCTTCGGCGCCGTGGACGCCGTGCTGCTCCGCCCGCTCCCGTACCAGGATCCCGATCGGCTGGTGGTCGTCCTGCACTACGACACGGGTCCCGTCGCGCCCGCGAGCTACGACCGGATCCGGCGGGAGGCGACCGCCTTCGACGGCGTCGGGGCGGCGGAGTACTGGCAGCCGAACCTGGCCGGCGACGGGCCGGCCGAGCGCGTCCTCGGGCTTCGCCTCACGGCAGCGGCCATGGCGTTGACCGGCGCGCGCCCGCTGCTCGGCCGGGTGTTCACGGCCGGCGAGGAGGAGCCCGGCCGCGAGCACGTCCTGGTGCTCGGCCACGGCCTGTGGCAGCGGCGCTTCGGCGGCGACCCGGCGATCCTCGGCCGCTCGATCCGGCTCGACGGCACGGCGTACACGGTCACGGGCGTGATGCCGCCCGGCTTCGACTTCCCGCCGTTCTGGGCGCGCGGCGCCGAGATGTGGGCGCCGCTCGCGCTCAGGGACAGGCTCGGGAGCCGCGGCGGCCGCAGCCTCCGGCTGTTCGCGCGACTCCGCCCGGGGACGAGCCTCGACGGTGCCCGCGAGGAGCTGGCGGCGATCGTCGCGCGCGGGGAGGCGGAGCACCCGGGCTCGATGAGGGGCCTGGTCGTCCGTCCGCTGATGGACGTCGTGGTGCGGAACGTCCGCCCGGCGCTGCTGGTGCTGCTCGGCGCCGTCGGGCTGCTCCTGCTCATCGCGTGCGCCAACGTCGCGCACCTGCTGCTGGCCCGTGCGGCGGGCCGCGCCCGGGAGATCGCCGTGCGTCACGCCCTCGGGGCCGACCGCGGCCGCGTCGTGCGCCAGCTCCTCGCCGAGAGCGTGCTGCTGGCGTCCGTGGGCGCCGGGAGCGGGGTCGCGCTCGCGTTCGCCGGGACCCGGGCGCTCGTCGCCTGGCGGCCGCCCTACCTCCCCCGGATCGAGACGATGGCGCTGGACCTGCGGCTTCTGGCCGGCGCCGTGGCGGCCGCCGTGGCGTGCGGCCTCGCCTTCGGCCTGGCGCCGGCGCTGTACGCGTCGCGCCGCGACGTGCAGGGCGCCCTGCGCGAGGGCGAGCGCGGGTCCACCGAGGGATCCGGCCGCCGCCGGCTCCGGAACTCCCTGGTCGCCTCGGAGGTGGCGCTGGCCCTCGTGCTCCTGATCGGCGCCGGCCTCCTGGTCCGCACTTTCGTGGCGCTCCAAGCCGTCGATCCCGGGTTCGATCCGAAGGGCATCCTGGCGATGGAGGTCTCAGTGGCCGGGTCCGCGGAGAGCGCTCCCGGCCGCCGGGCGGCGTTCTTCCAGGAGGCGGTGCGGCGCCTGCGTGAGGTACCGGGCGTGGCGGCGGCGGGCGCGATCAACCACCTGCCGCTGGCGGGCGACATCTGGGGCCGCTCGTACCACGTCGAGGGCCGCCCGATCCCCGCTCCCGGAGCGGCGTCTCACGCGGCGTACCGTGTCGTGCTCCCGGGGTACTTCGAGGCGATGCGCCTCGCGCTCGTGCGGGGGCGCGAGTTCGACGACGGCGACGCCCGAGGGCGGCCGGGCGTGGTCATCGTGAACGAGACGCTGGCGGAGGAGCACTGGCCCGGCCGGGACCCGATCGGCCGCTCGATGACGCTGGACGACCCCGGCGCTCCCGAAGCGGAATGGTTGACGGTCGTGGGCGTCGCGAGGGACGCGGTCCGGCGCGAGTGGTCGGCGGCGCCCTCGGCCGAGGTCTACCTGCCGTTCCTCCAGGCGGCGCCCTACCTCGAGGAGGCGCGCGGGCCGTTCCTGTACCTGACCCTCGTGGTGCGGACGACCGGGGCCCCGGAGGCGCTCGCTCCCGAGGCGCGCGGGGTCGTCCGGTCGCTCGCGCCCGACGCGGCCATCTCGGACGTCCAGACCATGGAGGCGGTCGTGTCCGAGGCCATGTCGGAGCCCCGGCTGTACGTCGTGCTGCTCGCGAGCTTCGCCGCCGTGGCGCTGTTCCTGGCCGCGCTCGGCATCTACGGTGTCGCGAGCTACACCGTGGCCCGGCGGCGGCGCGAGATCGCGATCCGCATGGCCCTGGGGGCGCGGGCCGCCGACGTCCTGCGGCTCGTCCTCGGGCAGGGGATGCGCACGGTCGCGATCGGCGCCGCCGCGGGCCTGGCCGGCGCCCTGGCCCTGGGACCGGCGCTGTCGAGCCTCCTGTACGGCGTCGAGCCCGCGGACCCGCTCACGCTCGCGTGCGTCGTGCTGGCCCTGTCGCTCGTCGCCGTGGCGGCCCTGTTCCTGCCGGCGCGCCGCGCGGTGGCGGTCCGGGGGCTGGAGGCGCTGGGCTCGGAGTAGGCGGCCCGGGGTATCCTCACGTGCCATGAGCACGCTACGGATCGCGCTGGCGAATCTCGCGTTCCCGGCGACGCCGCAGGAGGCGGTCGCGGCGGCCGAGAGGGCCGTGGCCGAGGCGTCCCGGGAGGGCGCCTACATCGTCTGCTTCCCGGAGTGCTTCGTCCCCGGATACCGGGCGGCGGGGAAGCGCCTGCCCCCGCCGGACGCCGCGTTCCTGGAGCGCGCCTGGTCGGCCGTGGCTGCGGCCGCCGCCAGGGCCGGGGTGGCCGTCGTCCTCGGGACCGAGCGCGTGGTCGGCGGCGCGCTCCTGGCATCGGCGCTCGTCGTCGACCGCGACGGCACGGTCGCGGGCTTCCAGGACAAGGTCCAGATCGACCCGTCCGAGGAGGCGACCTACGCGGCCGGCTCCGGGCGCGGCGTCTTCCGCTCCGGGCCGGCGACGTTCGGGGTGGTCATCTGCCACGAGGGGTGGCGGTACCCGGAGACCGTCCGCTGGGCCGCCCGTCAGGGCGCCGAGGTCGTCTTCCACCCGCAGTTCCACGAGGCCGAGCCGGGCGGCTACCGGCCCTCGAGCTACGCCGATCCGGCCAACACGTTCCACGAGAAGGCGGCCCTGTGCCGGGCCGCCGAGAACACGTGCTTCTTCGCGACCGTCAACTACGCGGGCGCCGGCTCGCCCACGACCTCGGCGGTGGTGCGGCCCGACGGCACGCTGCTCGCGTGGCAGCCGTACGGCCAGGCGGGGCTTCTCGTCGCGGACCTCGACCTGGCGGAAGCCACGCGCCTGCTCGCGAGGCGCTGCAAGCCGTGCTGAACGCTCGGCTGGCTCGCGCGACGACCGGCCGGCTCGCGGCCTCGCGGAGATGCGCCCCGCGTTCCCGGTGCGCGCGAACCAGGACCTCCAGGTCCTTCGTGGCGCGCGGATGACCGTGGTAGGCGACCGCATGTCCGCCCAGGACCACGAAGTCGGCGCCCGCGTCGTGCAACTCGATCAAGAGGTTCCGGAGGTCATCCGGCAGATCGATCACGTCAGACGGCCGTGGACGAACCGGACCGGCCCGCGGGGTCGCCGCCGCCGCCGGGCTTCGTGTTGGGCGCGGCTGGCCGCGTCTCGCCGAAGCCGACCGCCGTCACGCGGGGTGAGGGAATGCCGGGCCTGTCTGACCAGCCACCGCTTCACCACGACGGCCAGGACCTTGGCCCGGGCCAGCGCCTCACGCGCGGCGTCGCGGGCGGCCGGTGAATCGGGGTCCCCGCGCCCCTCCTGGGCGTGGAGCCACCCCGTAGCGCCGAGCACGGCCACGGCAGCCGCGATCACCGTCCAGCCCCGCATCGCGATCAGCGGTCGCTGACCGGCACGTCGTCGAAGGGCGCGCCGAGCGGGGTGACGCAGTTCACCTTCTTGACCTCGGACGGAGGCGCCGGGTACTTCGCCCACCATGTGAAGCTGCCTCCCTTGTCGAGGCTGGCGTAGCCTCCGGTGAACGGGTCCCCGGTCGTCCGCCGCGCGGGTTGACGGCCGGCGCGGTGAATGGCCAGAATCGCCACAGTCCCGTCTACGTCCAGCAGCCGACGCGCAGCGACGGTAGGCGCGAGAGGTTTCCATCACCAATGCTGCACCGCCTCCGCGACCGGCAGGAATGGAAGTTCTTCGCCGTCCTGCCCCGCGCGGACCGCGGCCTCGCGGTCACGTGGTGGGTGGTCCTGCTGCTGCGCGGCGTGCTGCCGGCCGTGTTCGCCATCGCCATGGGAGCGCTCGTCTCGGCGGTGCAGCGCGGGGGCGGCCTTGCCCTGCCCCTGGTCGTCGCCGGGACCGTGTTCGTGCTGCTGCAGGTGCTCGCGCCGGTGCATCAGGCGATCGGCGCGAACCTCGGGAGCCGGGTAGCGGCGTGGCTCTACGACCGGCTGACCGAGGCCTGCGTGCGGCCGCCGGGGATGGGCCACCTCGAGGATCCCAAGCTCACCGGCGACCTCACCGTGGCGCGCGAGTTCGACGCCGGGATGACGGGGCCGCCGATGCACATCAACATGGACTTCATCGCCGGCGGGCTGGTCCAGACGGTCGCGGGGCTCGCCTCCGCGGTCGTCCTCTTCGGCTACACGTGGTGGGCCCCCCTCCTGCTCGCGGGGGCCTGGCTCGCCACCCACTGGTTCCTCCGCGAGAGCGCGGTCTGGCGCGACCGGAACACCGAGGAAGTGCGGGAGGCGCAGCGGCACGCCGAGTACGCCTACCGGCTCGCCGTGGACCCGCCCGCAGCCAAGGAGCTGCGCCTTTTCGGCCTCACCGACTGGGTGATGGAGCGCTTCGCCTCGCGCCGCACCAGGCTGCACGAGCTGCAGTACCGCGCGACGCGCCTGCGCGAGAAGCCCGTCTTGTGGAGCCTGGGGCTCGTCCTGCTCGCCAACGTGGCGGTCTTCTGGTCGCTCGCCTCGGCGGCCGCCGACGGCCGGCTGGACCTCGGGCGCCTGGTCGTGTTCGCCCAGGTCGCGGTGGGCACGAGCGCGATCGCGTTCGGCGGCCTGAGCTGGGCGCTCGACGGCGCGGCGGCGCCGGTAGCGGCCGTGCTGCGCCTCGAGCCCGCCATGGGCGCGCGAGGGACGCTGTCGACGCCCCCGGCGCCCCGCCCTGCCGGCGGCCTGCCCGCGCGAGAGATCCGCTTCCGCGACCTCGCCTTCGCCTATCCCGGGAGCGACCGCAAGGTGCTCGCCGGCTTCGACCTGACCCTCCCGGCCGGCTCGTCGCTGGCCATCGTCGGGCAGAACGGGGCCGGCAAGACGACGCTCGCCAAGCTGCTGTGCCGGCTCTACGATCCGCAGGGCGGCGCGATCGAGGTCGACGGCGTCGACATACGCGAGCTGGACGTCGACTCCTGGCGCTCGCGCATCAGCGCCGTGTTCCAGGACTTCATCCGCTTCGATCTGCCGCTCCGCGACAACGTGGCGCCGGGCGGTGCTGCCGACGACGTGGTGGCCGCGGCCCTGGCCGAGGCGGGCGCGAGCACGCTCGCCGGGCTCGACACACCTCTTGCCCGTGGCTACCAGGGCGGCACCGAGCTGTCCGGGGGCCAGTGGCAGCGCGTCGCGCTGGCCCGGGCGCTGTGCGCGGTCCGGCTCGGCGCAGGGCTCGTGCTGCTCGATGAGCCGACCGCCCAGCTCGACGTCCGCGGCGAGGCGGAGATCTTCGACCGCATCCTGGCGGCCACCCGCCAGCTGACGACCGTCCTTATCTCTCACCGGTTCTCGACCGTGCGCCACGCCGACCGGATCTGCGTGCTCGAGCACGGGCACGTGGTCGAGCTGGGCACCCACGACGAGCTGATGGCCCGTGGCGGCCGCTACCGCACGATGTTCGACCTGCAGGCCAGGCGTTTCGGGGCCGCCGAGGACGAGGAGGGGACGGCGTATGACCTCCTCGCCTGACCGCCTCCCGCCGGCCCTGCCGTCCATGTGGCGGGTGCTGAAGCTCGGCTACAGCCACGAGCCGGGGATGCTCCTGGCGTCGTTCGCGCTGTCGCAGTTGGCGGCGCTGCCGGACGCGCTGCTGGCGCTGTGGCTGAAGCTCCTCGGAGAGGGCGTGCTGGATGGCGACCGCCGCCTGCTGGTCGGAGCCGCGCTCGGCCTCGGCCTCTCGGCGACGGCCACGTGGTTCCTGGGGACGGTCAGCACGCGCGTACAGCGCCGCTTCCGCGACAAGGTCACGATCGCGCTCGAATCGCACGTCGCCCGGCTCCAGGCGTCGATCGCGACGGTGGCGCACCAGGAGAGTCCCGAGTACCTCGACCGGCTCTCGGTCCTGCGCGACCAGGTGTTCGTCCTCGACCACATGTACATGTCGCTGTTCTCCACCTGCGGCTGGATCCTGAGGCTCGGCGTGACGATCGGGTTCCTGGTCTCGATCCATCCCGCGCTGGCCGTGCTCGCGGCCTTCGCCCTGCCGACCGTCTTCACCTCGAGCTGGCGCCCGGGGGTCGAGCGCACCGCCGAGGAGCGCGGGGCGCCCGCGTCCCGGCTGGCCCGGCACCTGTTCCTGACCGCGACGACGGCGCCGCCGGGGAAGGAGGTGCGCGTCACCCGGATCGGCCCGAGGCTGGTCCGGGAGCGGCGCGAGTCCTGGGAGCGCTGGTACGGACCCGTCGCGGCGGCGCGCTGGGGGAGCGCCGTCTGGCACGCGCTGGCCTGGGCGGTCTTCGGCGCCGGCTACGTGGGCGCGATCGTGTTCGTGTCGTCCGGGCTGCAGGCACCGCCGGGGGACGTCCTGCTCGTGCTGGCCGCGGGCTCGCGGCTGTCGGCCTACCTCGGGGCGACCGTTGGTGAGATCGGCTTCCTGCGCGGGATCTGGCTCGACGGCTCGCGCCGCTTGGCCTGGCTGGAGGACTACGCTGCCTCGCTCACGGCCTCCGCCGACCTGCCCGCGCCCTCGCGGCTGCGGGAGGGGATCCGCCTGGAAGGCGTGTCGTTCGCGTATCCCGGCACCGACCGCCTGGTGCTGGAGTCGATCGACCTGGAGCTGCCCGCGGGTGCGGTGGTGGCGCTGGTGGGGGAGAACGGCGCGGGCAAGACCACGCTGGTCAAGCTGCTGTGCCAGCTCTACGAGCCGACGGCGGGGCGGATCCTGGTGGACGGGGTCCCCCTCGTCCACATTCGGCCGGACGAATGGCGCTCGCGGCTGGCGGGCGCCTTCCAGGACTTCTTCCGCTTCGAGCTGCTCGCCCGCCACTCGGTCGGCGTCGGCGACGTGTTGCGCCTGGACGAGGAGGGGGCGGTCGCGCGCGGCGTGGAGCGCGCGGGCGCCGGAGACGTGGTGGCTGGCCTGCCCGCCGGGCTCCAGACGCAGCTCGGGCCGACCTGGCCCGGTGGCGTGGAGGTGTCCTTCGGCCAGTGGCAGAAGCTCGCGCTCGCCCGCGGCTTCATGCGGGACGAGCCGCTGCTGCTGGTGCTCGACGAGCCCACCGCGGCCCTCGACGCCGAGACCGAACACGCCCTCTTCGAGCGTTACGCCGCCGCGGCGCGCACCGCCGGGGCCTCCGGCGACGGCGGGGGAGCGGGAGGCATCACGATCCTCGTGTCCCACCGCTTCAGCACCGTGCGCATGGCCGACCTCATCGTGGTGCTCGACGGCTCCCGGGTGGCCCAGGTCGGCACCCACGATGAGCTGATGGGGAAGGCCGGCCCGTACGCGGAGCTGTACGGGATCCAGGCCGCGGCGTACCGCTGACCTGTCCAGCCCGCCCCGAACCCCTTGCGCATCCCGCGGCCCTCCTGCATACTCCCATAAGGCGCTTATGGGACGGCGGCGATGATCGCGAGGTCGAGAAGGGACGAGCGTGGCGAGCTCCTGCAGGGGACCCTCGACATGCTGATCCTGAAGACGCTCTGCCGCGGCCCGCTGCACGGCTACGGGATCGCCGAGTTCATCCAGCGGACCTCCGAGGACGTCCTGCGGGTGGAGGAGGGGGCCCTCTACCCGGCCCTGCACCGGCTCGAGCTGCGCGGCCTGCTGGCCTCGGGGTGGGCCTCTTCGGAGAACAACCGGAGGGCCAAGTTCTACCGGCTCACGGCCGCGGGGCGCAGGCAGCTCTCCCAGGAGGCCGGCTACTGGAGCCGCGTCACGGCCGGGATCGCCCGGATCATGGAGACGGCGTGAGGCCATGAGCGCGATCGAACGGGTCCGATCGGCGTGGCTGCGCGCCAAGACGCAGCTCCGGCGCGGGCGACTCGAACGGGACCTGGAGGACGAGCTGCGTTTCCACGTCTCCATGCGCGAGCAGCAGTGCCGCGCCGCCGGCCTGGGGCCCGAGGCGGCCCGCCAGGCGGCGCGGCGCCGGTTCGGCAACACCCTCGCGCTGAGAGAGGCGTGCCGCGACGTGTGGACCTTCCCCCGCCTGGAGACGGTGTGGCAGGACCTTCGCCTCGCGGGTCGCGTGCTCTGGAGGAGCCCTGGCTTCACGGCCGCGGCGGTTGTGTCGCTGGCGCTCGGCATCGGCGGCAACGCGGCGACGTTCAGCCTCGTCAGCGCCATCCTCCTCCGGCCCTTGCCGTATCCCGCGGCCGAGCGACTGGTCAGGCTGACGGGCTCCCGACGAGCGAGAACCCGCGGGCGTCGGCGGGGCTCTGAGCCCGAGGGAGCTCACGACGTGAGGCCTCGCCTCACGCCAACTTGGGTGTATGGCGCATTTCAAGGAGGTCAGGCATGACAAGCACGGATGCGATCGCCCCCGCCCGGCCGGGCGGCGGCCGACGGCAGGGGCCCATGGCCCGGGACGCCCGGGGCGTGCCGGTCTCGTGCTCCGAGGGCTCCGTGCTGGAGCTGTACGAGAGGGCGCTCGCCCAGTACCAGGGCTACGTGGGCGATCCGATCGCCACCATCGAGGAGGCCCTGGCGCGATCGCCGGACTTCGTCCTGGGCCACGCCTTCAAGGCGACCGTATTGATGACGTTCACCGAGCGGCGCTTCGCGGAGAAGGCCCGGGTCAGCGTCGCGACGGCGGAGGCGCTCCTGCCGGGGGCCAACCCCCGCGAGCGCGGCCTGGTCGAGGCGGCCCGGCGGCTCGTGGACGGCGAGTGGGACGCCGCCTGTGCGGCGTTCGACCGCGTGCTCGTCGAGCACCCGCGTGACGCCTTCGCGATCCAGTCCGCGCACCTGATCGACTTCTACCGCGGCGACGCCCTCAACCTGCGCAACCGCGTCTCGCGGGTGCTGCCTCAGTGGAGCCCGGCCGTGCCCGGCTACTCCTACGTCCTGGGGATGCACGCCTTCGGCCTCGAGGAGTGCAACCAGTACCCGCAGGCGGAGGAGGCCGGCCGCCGCGCGCTGGAGCTCCAGCCGAAGGACGGCTGGGCCGTCCACGCCGTGGCGCACGTGATGGAGATGCAGGGCCGGATCGACGAGGGCATCGCGTGGCTGGAGTCGCGGGAGGCCGACTGGGCGCCCGACAACGGCTTCGCCTTCCACAACTACTGGCACCTGGCCCTCTACTACCTGGACCGCCAGCGGTACGCCGAGGTCTTTTCGGTCTACGACACCCGCGTTCACCCCGCGGCGCCGGACTTCGCCCTGCAGCTCCTCGACGCCTCGGCCCTGCTCTGGCGCCTCCACCTGGAGGGCGTGGACGTCGCCGAGCGGGCGCGCGCCGTGGCGGACAACTGGGCGGGGCGGCTGGACACCGAGCGGGGCTTCTACGCGTTCAACGACCTCCACGCGATGATGGCGTTCGCCATGGCGGGGCGGGAGGCCGAAGCGGAGCGGCTGCTCGAGGACCTCGAGTGGACGGCGGCCCACGGCACCGGGCTCAACGTGATGATGGCGCGTGAGGTCGGCCTTCCCCTGTGCCGGGGCGTGCGGGCGTTCGGGGAGGGCCGGTACGCGGAGGCGGCCGCCCGGATCGAGCCCGCGCGCGACGCAGCCCACCGCTTCGGTGGCAGCCATGCCCAGCGCGACGTCGTGACTCTCACGCTGGTCGAGGCCGCGATCCGGGCCGGCCTGTCCTCGCTGGCCCGCCACTACATCGCGGAGCGGACCGTGCACAAGCCCGCGAGCGGCTGGGGCTGGCGGCTGCTGGCCCGGGCGTCCTCGCCTGCCGAATCGTGCGGGTGAGGGCCCGGGGTCCTAGGGGGTGGCGAAAAATACTAGCACGAGCGCAGTGGCTAGCCGCGCCCCTCGCGCTCGCCGTCCCGCGACTGTGCGCGTCATTTTCCGCACCCCCTTAGCGGCGGTCGGCGGCCTCGCGATAGAGGCGCGCGAGCTCCCGGCCCATCGCGCGCGCGTGCCGGAACAGAGTCGCTCGGAGCGCGTCCGGCTCGATAGGTCCGTCGAGCCGCGTCGGCCACACCTCGTCGTACATCGCGCCCTTCGAGCCGCTCGGCACGATCTCGGGCGACAGCCTCATGAAGCAGGAGTAGCCGTCATCGTCGAGCCAAACGCGCGCCTCCAGGATCAGGGGACGGCTTTTGGCGCCCGGAACCTCGCCTCGATGGAGGGGCACACCTTCACGCTCCAGGAGGTTCGTCAGCTCGAGCTCGAGCTGACGCGCAGGGAACGGCAACGGCGCCGGCGGCGGCTCTTCGGGATGACGTGTGGTGTCGACCTCGAGCCGGAAGACTCCCGGGCTCCTCAGGAGCAGCCGGTTCTCCTCCGAGAGCGCGCACTCCGGGCCGCACGGGGCCGCGACCATCGGTCCGGCGAGGATCAACCCGACGACCGAAGCCGGCAAGCCGTGTCGCATGTTCGTCTGGCCTCCTCGTCGAGGGTCAGCTCGCTCCGGCCACGCGGCGACTTCGGCGGACGAGCTCCGCGGGGTGGACTGCGAGGACCACAGCCTTCACGGAGCCTATGTTACACGGCGGTCCGGCCGGGTCCGGACCCGTCGCCGGCGCCGGACCACCCTCGTCCCCTCGGAGTGCTAATGTGGCCTCCCAAGCTCCGAACGGGAGGCTTCGATGCTCGCACTCCGGATGCGCCAGAAGGACGCGGAGTTCTACTTCGTCAGTTACCCGGCGGAGGACCTGCTCCGGAAGGTACGGTTCGTCAGCCGCTTCTACGGGGAGCGAGGCGAGGTGGTGGGTGGGGAGGAGAAGGCGCCCGCCGAGCCGGACGAGGTCGAGCGGTTCGTGCGGGCCATCGAGCGCAGCTCGGGCGCGTTCCAGCGCGAGCTGAACCGGCGCAAGCTGCGCCAGATCCGCGACTTCTTCCGCAACGAGACCGAGCAGCCGCTGGTCCCGGGCGCCGTGCTGCTGTTCTCGTCCGAGGAGCTGCGGTTCCGGCCGATGGGGGAGTACGAGCGTCTGGGCGACCTGGGCGAGCCGCGCGAGCCGTTCCTGATCATCGACGGGCAGCACCGCCTGGCCGCGCTCCACTTCTACCTCGCCGAGCCCGACGCCGACCGGCGCGTCGAGGTCCCGTGCGTGGTCTTCGACGGGAAGGCGGCCGAGTTCGCGACCGAGATGTTCGTCGTGATCAACTCGACCCACACGCGCATCAACAAGAGCCACCTGATCGACCTCTACGAGAAGATCGAATGGGGGACCGACCCGCACAAGAAGTACTCCGCCCGCCTGACACGGATGCTCTACGAGGAGAGCGACTCGCCGCTCCGCTACCGCATCAACATGCTGGGAGGCCGTTCCCGGCAGGACCTCTGGATCAACCAGGCCCAGCTCTTCGGGGAGGTCCACCGCTTCGTGACGCGCAAGGGCGCCGAGCGCTGGACCACGGACGGCCGCGGGCTGAGCCACGGCCGCGGCTACGGGTTCGTGCGCGACGTGCTGCGGGCCGCGCGGGCGGCGTTCGGCGACGCCTGGGGCGACAACCGGCGGTACATGGTCACGCGCGACGTGACCCTCAAGGCGCTCGTGCGGGTCGCCGCCGACGTGGCCGCTGCCGCCCGGCAACTGGGGATCGAGCCGGGCGCCGAGGTGGAGGCGCCGCTGACCCGCGCCTTCGCCCCCTGGTCGGCGCTGGCGCGGGAGTTCCGGCGCGACGGGTTCTACGAGCGGTTCGCCGCAAGGGGACAGGTGGAGCGCGTCGAGAAGATCCGCGCGCGCCTGGCTCGCGAGGCCGGGCTCGCGTAGGCGCGGCGCCGCAGCTCGCCCCTCTCTCGGCCCTGGCCCCGCTTGCACTGATGGCGTCGACAGACGACACTCGCTGGTCATGACGGCGCGCGACGCTCGTACGCCTGGCGACACCCTCGCCGTCCTGGACGGCGCCGGCTTCCGCGTCCGCACCGGCGCGGAGCTGGCCCGTATCGAGCGATCCGGCGGGTTCGTGTCGGTGGCGATCCTGCGGGCGCCGCCCGGCGCGCCGTCCGGCACCGCGGAGGTCGCCGCCGAGATCGGCCGCTACCTCCGGCGCTCGGTCCGCACCCAGGACGTCGTGGGCCTCGACGGCCGGGGGGTGGCGCTGATGCTGCCCGACACGGATTCGGCCCAGGCGGGGATGGCCGCCACGCGGCTGCTGGCGGTGGCACGCGTCGCCGCGGGCGCGTCCGGGGCCGCCTGGGGATGCGGCACCGCCACCGTGTACGGCCAGGTGGAGGGCGGCTCCGAGGCCCTGATCGCCGCGGCGGACGAGGCGATCCGGGACGCGCGTTCGGGCGAGGTCCGCGCCAGCGGAGCGCTGCGCGGCCGTCCCCGCGTCCTCGTCATCGACGACGACCGTACCTTCTGCCAGGTCCTGGCGGACACGGTATCCGAGCTGGGCTGGGACGGCTTCCCCTGCAGCGACGTCGCCGACGCGCTCACCCGGGTCAAGCACGAGGACTTCAGCGGGCTCATCGTCGATCTCTGCATCCCCGGATCGAGCGGGTTGACGCTGCTCCGCGAGGCCCTCTCGCGGCGGCCGCGCCTTCCCGCCGTGCTCGTCAGCGGCCAGGACGCGCCCGCGGACCTGGTGATGGAAGCGCTCAGCCTCGGGCCCGTCACCTTCATGCGGAAACCGTTCCCGCGCACCGAGGTCGAGGTCGCGCTGCGAATGTTCCGTGCGCTCCTTCCGGGAGCCGCCCCGCGGCGAGGGTCGGCCTAGCCGGGCATCGCCACCTTCGAGGTCGCGGCGCTCGCCCCTCGTAGCGCTTGCAGTGCTTCTCCCGGGTACGCTAGCGTTGACGGTGACGACCTGGAGCGTCGAGCTTCCCAGGCGGGGCGCCACGAGACGGTCCGGTCAGGGAGTTGGAGGAAGAAGGAACCGATGTCCTCTCCGATGCGATGGGGGATGCCGCCCAGAGGGGGCGGCGGCGGGAGCTACCACGTACTTGGCCTGTTCATCCCGAAGCCCATCGCCTGGCTGATGGCGATCATCGTCTTCATGTCGGCCTTCGGCTCGCTGCTCGAGCGCTCGGGGATCCCCATCCTCCGCTCCAGCCTCCTTATCGTCGGCGAGGTGCTCAGGGGCGAGATCTGGCGCCTCCTCACCTGGGCGCCGATCGAGCTGAGCCCGCTGGGCCTCCTCTTCGGCTGCCTGCTCCTCTACTTCCTCGGCCCCGACCTGCTGCGGCGCTGGGGAACGCGGCGGTTCTTCGTCAACTTCTTCGGCGGCGCCGGCCTCGTTGGCGCGCTCACGTGTTTCGTCGGGGGTTTCCTCTGGACCGAGGTCGCGCTGGTCCCTCACATGGGGCTCTGGCCCATGGAGGAGGCGATGATCATCGCCTGGGCGTCGCTCTTCCGGGACCGTCAGATCCTGCTGTTCTTCGCGCTCCCCGTCGCGGGCCGCAACCTGATCGCGCTGACGATCGGGATCACGGTGGTCATGGCCGCGCTGGGCGGCTTCCACGCGTTCGTCCCGCACTTCCTGGCCGAGCTCATGGCGCTGGCCTACATGGACGTGGTCCCCGCCCGCTCGTGGCTCCAGCAGGCGCGCCTCGCGCGCTACCAGCGCGCCTACCGGCGCCGCACCGCCAAGCTGACCCGGATCGACCGCGACGAGCCGCCGCGCTGGACGCATTGACGGCCGGGACGCTCTCGCCGAGGTGATGCGGGCCGCCGCCGCCGGCCGGAGTCAGGGGAAGTCGAAGCCCAGCGCCTGAGCCAGCCCACGGCACTGGATTCCTATCTGCCCGCCGCCCCGGCCGGCGGCGGCGCCGACCCAGACGACGCTCCCCTTGAACTCGAGTCCGGCGGGCGTCGTCACGAACACCCGCGCTCCCCGCTCGAGCGGGTGGTCCGTGAGCACGCACGCGCCGTGTTTGCTCAGCGTGATGAGGCTGGTGCGCTCCTCGAACACCGCCTCCTCCGCGCCCGCCTTGAGGGTCACGAGGATGTTGATCGAGACGCGTGCGCTCTTGCGCGCGTCCAGCTCGCCCGGCGGCAGCTTGCGGGCGAGGACGTCGTCGACGTAGCGGCCGATGCGGAGCTGGTCCTCAGGCTCGAGGTCCAGGAAGCGCAGCCCCATGCCGAGCCTCTCCTGGACGTAGGCGACCTCGGCCTTCGCGGTCAGGGGCGGCTCGGCCGGGCTCAGCAGGAGCGTCACGTCGACCGTCGCGCCCGGGGGGAAGGGCTGGCGTGGGGTGTCGACGAACATCCCGCCCAGGCTGACGTCGCCGAACTGGCTCTGCACCCTCCGGCCGTCCCACTCGCAGGAGACGTCCCGGCGCAGGGTCACCCGCGGATGGCGCCGCAGCTCCTCGCCCGACTCTTCCCCTGGGTCGGTCATGCGATTCCTCTATCTTAGCAACCCGCTCCCGGTCCACCGGTCGCGCGAGGGTTGGTAGGCGGAGCGGTAGATGGCCTCGGCGTCGTCGAGGCTCAGCTCCCTTGGGTTGTTCTTCAGCAGCCGCGTCACGTCCATGGCGGCCCGGGCCATCGCCGGGATGGCCGCCTCGGGGACCTCGAGGGCGGCCAGTCCCCGGGTGACGCCGCACGAGCGGGAGAGCCGGCGAATCGCCTCCAGGCCGCGCTGGGCCGTCTCCAGGGCGCTTCCCGCCGGGCTCACGCCCAGGGCCAGCGCGACGTCGGCGTAGCGCTCGGGAGCGGCCGGGAGGTTGAACTCCAGGACGTGGGGGAGGAGCAGCGCGTTGGCGAGGCCGTGGGGGATCCGGAAGCGCCCTCCCAGGGGATAGGCGAGTGCGTGGACTGCGGCGGTGTTCACGGGGCCGAGGCACAGCCCGCCGTAGAGAGCGCCGAGTGCCATCTTCTCGCGGGCGGCGACGTCCCCCCCGTCGGCGACCGCTCGAGCCAGATGAGCCCCGATCAGGCGAATGCCCTCGAGGGCGAAGACGTCCACCGCGGGGTGGGCGGCGCGGTTGGCGTAGGCCTCGATGCAGTGGGTGAGGGCGTCCATCCCGGCGGCCGCGGTCACGGTAGTGGACGCGGTGAGGGTGAGCAGCGGGTCCACGTAGGCGGCGTCGGGGACCAGATGGGGGCTCACCAGGCCCTTCTTCATGAGGTCGCGCTCGTCGAGGAGGACGGCGTTGGGCGAGACCTCGGAACCGGTGCCCGCGGTCGTGGGCAAGCAGGACAGGTGGACCGTCCGCGGGGGCAGTCGGTCGGCGCCGAAGCTCTCCCTGACGTCCAGGGTGGCGTCCAGCAGTGCCGCGACCAGCTTGGCCACGTCGAGGGCGCTTCCTCCTCCCAGCCCCACGACCGCATCCGGGCGGCAGGACCGGGCGCAGGCCAGGGCGTCCTCGAACGCCTCCACGGTCGGCTCGCGGACGGCCCCGGAAAAGACGCGCACCGCGACGCCCGCCCCTTCCAGGGCGGTGACGACCGGCCCGGCCAGGGGGAGGGTCTGGGGCGAAGTGACCACGAACGCCTGGCGGAAGCCGCCGGCTGCGATCTCCCGCGCGCAGCTCGCGGCACAACCGCTCCCCACCGCCAGGCGCCGCGGCTGAAGGAGCACGACCGGCCGCAGGCTCCCCGACTCGTGCATCAAAGGGTCCATCGCTCGAGAACCCGCCTGCGCCCCGGCGCCCCCCCACTACCGGCCCCCCAGGGTGGTGCCCGGGATCCCCCCGGGGACGGCCAAACGGGGCTGCCTACTCTAGCGCGTCGGACCGGGGAAGGAGAAGGTCCCGTGATCGCGCGCCTCGAGCCGCCGCAGGAAGGAACGGGCCGCGCGCGGCGGCGATAGCCGGCGGCCACGGGGGTTCGGCGGGCGGAGGTGGCGGCCGATCCGTTCCACCAAGCCCGAACCGATCATTTGTTCTACCTGCGGATGAACTGCTTGCATCTTGCCTGGGCGGCGCCCGCACCGCATCCTCGCCGCAGTAAGCGCTTACAGGTGTGTCTGAGGCGCTGAATCGAGGGGGAATGCATATGCGCGTCAAGTACATAGGGCTGGCGCTGGCGTGTGCGCTGATCTTCCCGATCGGCGCCGACCAGGCCCGCGCCCAGACCTCGATGGGGTCCGTCAACGGCACGGTCACGGACTCGACCGGGGCCGAGGTTCCGGGTGCGGCCGTCACGCTGATCAGCGAGGCGACCAACGTCCAGAACACCCGCATCACCACCGCCGGCGGCTACTTCACGTTCGTGAACGTACGGCCGGGCACGTACCGGCTCACGGTCGAGCTGGACGGTTTCAACAAGGCCGAGGTCGGCGCGTTCACGGTGGGCGTCAACGAGGCGGTAGCCCAGAACGTCGCTCTTGCGGTGGGGTCGGTGACCGAGACCGTGCAGGTGACGGCCCGGTCCGAGCTGCTCCAGAGCTCCACGTCCGAGCTGGGCCACGTGATCGAGGAGAAGGTCATCAGCCAGGTGCCGCTGCAAGGGCGGAACTTCACCCAGCTACTGCTGCTCTCGCCGGGAGTGAACCCGGTCTCCACCGCCCAGGGGGCGAAGGAGGAGACCGCGGTCAACAGCATCGAGGGGAACTCCGGGATCCCCGGGGGGTTCATCGCCAACGCCTCGGTCCAGGGCCAGCAGAACCGCTCGAAGGTCTTCTACGTGGACGGGATCATCAACACCAGCGTGCGCGCGGGCTCGTACGTCGCGCTGCCGGACATCGACTCGCTGCAGGAGTTCAAGGTGCAGTCGCAGAGCGACAAGGCGGAGTTCGGGGGCGTCACCGGCGGCGTCGTCAACATGGCCTCGAAGACGGGGACCAACCAGTACCGCGGCTCGGCGTTCGGCTTCCTCCGCAACGACAGCCTGGCCGCCCGGAACTCGTTCCGTGACGTCCAGGGCGGCGTGGCGGTGGATCACCCCGAGTACACCCAGAGCCAGTTCGGCGTGACCTTCGGCGGGCCGATCCTCAGGGACCGGACGTTCTTTTTCGCCTCCTTCGACGGCTGGCGCTACAGCGACGACACGCGGGTCCGGCACATCCTGCCGGCGAACGACGCCTGGCTGAACGGGGACTTCTCGCAGAACTTCGGCAGGACCATCTACAACCCCTACACCGGGCAGCCGTTCCCCGGGAACGTCATCCCGGCGAACCTGATCTCGCCGACGATGCAGCAGTTCCTGCGCACCTACATGCTGCGGCCGAACCTGTCGGGCGGCCAGGTCGTCAACAACTTCAACTTCGACATGCTGCGCGAGCAGGAGAACGACTCCAACGCCTTCCAGGTCAGGGTCGACCACCACTTCTCCGCCAGGGACAACGTGTTCTTCCGCTGGACGGAGCGGCGCATCAACGCATTGCTGCCGCGCGGCGACGTGGGGTACCTGGAGCCCGACTCCATCAACCGCAACTTCGGCGGAGGATGGTTCCACACGTTCTCGCCCAACATGATCCTCGAGGTCCGCGGCGGCGTCGCGACCCAGCCGACCGAGGACGCTCCGCAGCAACACCCGGCCGGGCTCGATCCGCAGCGGAGCCTGAACCTGCCCGAGCTGGAACGGTTCCAGGGCTACATCGCCAGCGGCTGGGGCAGCCCCTGGAACATCCCGACCCTGGGTGTGCAGGGCCCCCGGGAACGGGAAAACCCGAACTGGAACGTCGCGGCCGACCTGACCTGGCTGCGCGGCAACCACAACCTCAAGGCCGGGTTCCAGATGCTGCGCATCTCGCGGCTGCAGACCAACCAGTTCGGCGAGCTGCGCTTCGACGGCAGCGTGACGCGCAGCCCGCAGGGCACGGCCAACACCGGGGACCCGCTGGCGGACGCGCTGCTCGGCCTCCCCTGGAACATCCGGGGCTACGTGCCGGACCAGGGCTACATCGACTTCCACACCTCGACCCTCTCGGGCTACGTACAGGACCAGTGGGCGGTGAAGCCGAACCTCACCCTGACCTACGGGCTGCGCTACGACTACGTCACGCGGGTGATCGGCGACTACGGGTTCCAGAGCGGTCCCGACATGCGGACGGGCGAGTGGCTTCTCGCTCTCGAGCAGACGCCGGGCGCCTGCACGCCGGGTCAGCCGCCGCCGTGCCTGCCGACGCCTCTCCCGCAGATCCCGTTCAACCAGTTCATCCGCGTGACCGGAGAAGAGAACTCGGTCATCGCCCCGATCAAGGACAACATCGGGCCGCGCCTGGGGCTGGCCTGGCAGGTCAACGACAAGACCGTCCTGCGCACGGGCTACTCGCTGATGTGGGACTCCATGGTCTCGAGGAGCCAGTACGGGCAGCACCAGTTCGAGACCTGGGGCTGGCCGCAGTTCTCCGGGATCGACACCGGCACCATCAACCGCAGCGCTCCTTACCAGACGGTCGACGACGTCGGGTCGCTGCCGTTCGCGGAGCCCCGGCCGCACCCCTGGAACAGCGACGGCTACTTCAACGCCCCCGACCGCAAGAACGCCTACTCGCACCAGTGGCACGTCGAGCTGCAGCGGCAGTTCACGCGCAACCTGATGGTGGCGGTCGCCTACGTGGGCAGCTACAACGGCCGCATGGAGTACTCGGGCCGCGCCGCCGCGCCGCGGACGGCTGCCATCGACCCCGCCACCGGCCGCCGGCTCACCGCCGCCGAGAGGGACCAGCTCCGTCCGTGGCCCCACATCACCGGCACCTTCAGGTACTCGGACGACATCGGGATGTCGAAGTACAACGCGTTCCAGTTCAAGGCGCAGCAGCGCTTCTCGGAGAACCTCTCGAGCATCCTGTCGTACACCTGGTCGAGAACGATCGACACGAGCAGCGGCTGGTTCGACGCCGAGAACGGCATCGGCGGGCGCCCGGTACAGAACTACTGGGACATCGACGACGCTCGGGGCACGTCGAGCTACGACATCCCCCACATCGTGACGTGGGCGACGATCTGGGAGCTCCCGTTCGGACGGGGCAAGCGCTGGCTCAACGAGGGCAGCGCTTCCTGGATTCTCGGCAATTGGCAGCTCAACTGGATGCTCCTGGCCCGCTCGGGCCAGCCCGTGACCGTGGTTGCGGGCGGAGACCCGGCCAACCTCGGGTTCACCAACTACTCCAGGGCCGACCTGGTGGGCGATCCGAACATGGACAACCCCACGGCGGACCGGTGGTTCAACGTGGATGCCTTCCGGGCACCGGTGAACGCGTTCGGCAACTCCGAGCGCAACCTGCTGCGCGCGCCTGCGTTCTGGAACGTCGATCTCGGCGTGCAGAAGAACATCCCGATCGGGAACGATCGCGAGCTCCAGCTTCGAGTCGAGGCGTTCAACGTGTTCAACCACATCAACATGGGGAACCCCGACAGCAACCTGGCGAGCGTCAACGTCGGCCGGATCACCGGCATGTCGGGTCGCCCCCGGCAGATCCAGTTCGGGATGAGGGTGGTCTTCTAGGCGACGAACAGGTCGGACCAGCCGTCGGGCGCAGCTCCGGAGATCGGGGCTGCGCCCCTTTCGTTCCGTCGACGGTTTCCCGTGGCGACGCTGACCGGGCACGCCGGTCGCGCGGTCGGCCAGTACGGCCTGACCATCGAGAACGGGCCGGCGCGCCGAGCCGGCGTCGCGCGGGACCTGGCCGAGCGGGGCGAGGCGTGGGGCGACCCGTTCGAGATCACGCGCTCGCGCCGCGAAGACTTCGAGTTCATCCGCCCGCGCTCGCTCGCCGACGACGTCCTCTCCTGCAACAACGACGCGTCGGTCAACACGCCCCGCGGCCACCAGTTCCCGATGGCGTTCCTGACCATCGCCTCGGGCCTGGACCGACACGGGACGAAGTCGGCCCACCCGCTGCCCTACGTGCACCTCGACATCGGCGGCGACACCGGGCGGATTCGCTTTGACCTCGGTCGGCTGGGGTTGCTAGTGTCAGCGGATGAGCCTGCGCCGGCTGGGTTGGTGCGCCCTCACCTTGGTGACGGGAACCCTCGTCGCGGCCCGCGTCGCCGCCGAATGGCCGCAGTGGGGCGGCCCGACGCGCGACTTCCAGGTCGCCGCCGAGGTCTCCCCGGAATGGCCGGCCGCCGGGCCGCGCGTGCTGTGGCGGCAGCCCGTGGGCGAGGGATACTCGGCGGTGGCGGTCACCGGAAACGCGGCCTATACGATGGACCGCCAAGGCGAGCGGGAGCGCGTCCTGGCGTTCTCGACCGCGGACGGGAAGACGCTGTGGAGGCACGAGTACCCCTCGCCGCTGCCGGCCTGGCTGCGCAGGAACCACGGCGTCGGGCCCCGCAGCACGCCGCTGGTGAGCGGGCCGCGCGTCTTCACGGTCGGCGTCTCCGGGACCCTCCTGTGCCTCGACAGCGCGAGCGGTGCGGTGCGGTGGCGGCGCGAGCTCGTCACGGACATGGGCGGCACGCGCAACACCCGCGGCTACGCCTCCAGCCCGCTGGCCCTGGGCGATCTCGTGGTCGTGCCGGTCGGCGGCGAGGGGCGGGCGCTCGTCGCCTTCCGTCAGCAGGACGGCCAGGTCGCCTGGCGGGCCGGAGACTTCGAGAACGCGCTCTCCTCGCCGTTCCTGATCGACCTCGGCGGGCGCCGCCAGCTCGTAGCGCTCCTGGACGGCGTGGTGGCGGGCTTCGACCCGTCGACGGGCCGGGTGCTCTGGCAGCACCCCCACGGCGGGCAGGGCGAACGCAACGTCGCCGCGCCGCTCTGGGGCGAGGACGGCCTGCTCTTCGTCAGCTCCGCGTACGGCGGTGGAAGCCGGGTCCTCCAGCTCGCGTCTGACGGCGCGGCGACCCGCGTGCGCGAGCTGTGGGCGTCCGAGCGGGTCCGGGTCATGTTCACGAGCGGCCTCCGCATCGGCGGACACGTCTACGTCTCGAGCGGCGACTTCGGTCCGGTGCCGCTCACGGCGGTCGACGTCCGGACCGGCGAGGTCGCCTGGCGCGACCGGCAGTTCGCGCGCTCGAACCTGGTCAGGGTCGGCGAGAAGGCGCTGGTGCTCGACGAGGAGGGTGCGCTCGGCCTGGTGACGCTGTCACCAGGCGGCCTCACCGTCCACTCGCGGCACCGGCTGGTGGAGGAGCTCGCCTGGACGCCCCCTTCGGTCGTCGCGGATCGCCTCTACGTCCGCACGCCGCGACAGGTGCTCGCGGTCGCGCTGCCCTGAGCGGCCTTGCCCGGGCGCAGGCGGGAATCGGAGACGGCACTGGATACGAGAGGAGGGGACATGTCCCGGCATCGTGCGATCCCGAGCGCGTGGTGCGCCCTGCTGCTGGCCGCGGGCGGAGGCGGGCCGGGCGCGGAGGCGCAGCCCACCCCGCGCGCGGAGTGGGGAGCGCCCGCCGTCGCCGTGTCGGAGACCGGCGGCGTCTGGACCATCGCCGGCCGCAAGCACGCCGTGACGCTCAGGGCGGCGGACCTCGCGCTCGAGGTGAAGGCGGGGCCCGCCGTCTGGCGGATGCCCCCGTCGGGGGCGGAGGACCTGGTCCTGAAGGCCGGAGGCGAGGAGTTCCAGGTCCGGCTCGCCGACGCCGGCCGTCGCGCGATCACTCCGTACGACACCGGGTTCAAGACCGGCGTGAAGCTCGCGCTCGACCATTGGACGCGCCCCGGTGGCGGCCCCCCGGTGGCTCTGCCGCTGTACCTGACGGTCGCGCTCGAGGGGAGCGACGAGGAGCTGGCCTTCACGGTGGCCGCGGACGAGGGCCGTGGGGCGGTGGTGCGCCGGCTGGACTGGCCGGCGGCGCTGGACGCGGGCGAGGTCGACCACACGGTCCTCAACCACTATCGCGGGATCCTGCTCCCGCGCGGCTGGCCGCGGGCCTATCACCCTATCCGGGGCGACGCGAGCTACCCGAACGACACCAGCGAGATCCAGAGCGACGTCGTGGAGTGCTGGTCGCAGTCGTTCTGGGGCTTCCAGAAGGGCGCATCCGCGGCGATGGTCATCGTCGAGACGTCCGACGACGCGGCGTACCGGTGGAGCCACCCGGCCGGCGGCCCCACCGTCATCGGCCCACGCTGGCGGGCCCAGCTCGGGCGACTCGGCTACCCCCGCAGCGCGCGCATGGTCTTCTTCGAGGACGGCGACTACGTCGACATGGCCAAGCGCTACCGCGGGTACGCCAAGGAGACCGGGTTGTGGGTCCCCTTGGCCGCCAAGCTCGCGCGCACGCCGGAGGTGGCGTCGCTCGTGGGCAGCGTCGAGTCGCGCGTCGGCATCCTCCGCAACATCGTCCCGGAGAGCCGGCTCTACGACAAGGAGCGCCCGGAGGCGAACTACCGCCTGACCACCTTCGACGAGCGCGCCGCGCACCTGCGCGAGCTGAAGGCGAAGGGGATCGAGAAGTTCCAGGTCGTGCTGACCGGCTGGCCCCGCCTCGGCTACGACCGCGAGCATCCGGACGGGCTGCCGCCCGCCCCCGCGGCGGGCGGCTGGGAAGCGATGAAGCGCCTGGCCGACACGTGCAGGGAGCTGGGGTACCTGTTCACGCTACACGACCAGTACCGCGACTATTACGTCGAGGCGCCCTCGTACGATCCGCAGCTCGCGGTGCACGAAGAAGACGCAGCCTCGCCGCCCAGCATCTTCCCCGGCACCCGCTTCGGCTCCTGGAAGGAAGGACGGCTCTCCTTCCTGGCCGCCTGGGACGGCGGGAAGCAGACTTATCTAAGCCCGCGGTTCATGCTCGGGCACCTGAAGAAGAACTACTCGGGCCTGCTCGCGCGCGGCATCCGGCCGGCCGGCAGCTACCTCGACGTCTTCGGATACGTCCCGCCCGACCAGGACTTCAACCCGCAGCACCCGGTGACCCGGACAGAGGCGAAGCGTGAGATCGCCCAGCTCTACCTGTGGGCGCGCGAGAACCTGGGCATCGTGGGAACCGAGGCCGGGGTCGACTGGACGGTGCCCTACACCGACTACTCGTCGCCGCTCGGGCCGGGAAAGGCGGGCATCCCCGTGCCGTTGTTCGGCCTCGTCTACCACGACGCCGTGATGACGCCGTACTCGCCGGGCGGTGGCGAGCCGCGCATGAACCGCGAAGACCGTCCCAACTGGCTCTACGGCGTGCTCAACGGAGGGCCGCCGCGCGTCAACCTGCAGTCGATCGGCGACGTCCGGGAAGTCCTCGACACGATGACGAAGCTGCACGAGCGCGTCGCCATGCTGGAGATGACGGACCACGACTTCCTGGCCGCCGACCACAGCCGGGAGCGGACGACCTTCGCGGACGGCACCACGGTGACCGTGGACTGGAACACGAAGACGGTGCAGGTCTCGCCGGAGCTGCGGTAGAGAGCGACCGTCCGACCGTGACACGCCAGTGCGTGAGCGACGGTTCAGCTCGAGCCGCCGGGCAGCGCGGTCGGACCGAGGCGCTACGAACGGTCGCGCTCCCGGGTCGCTCCGCGCACGAGCTCCAGCCCCTGCGGCAGCAGGCTCGCCGCGTCCGCGTCCAGGAGAAAGGCGACCCGTCTGGCGCGGCGGGCGAGCAGGGCCACCGGCAGCTCGGACTCCGGCTCGGCGAGGGCGGCGCGCAGGACCCGGGCCTTCGCCCGGCCGAGGGCCACGATGGCCACGCGCTCGGCTGCCGCGAGCGCCGGCAGCGTGAGGGTCAGCCGGCGTGCCGGCGGCTTGGGCGCGTCGGGGACGGAGGCCGTCCAGCGCGTCCGCTCGTGCAGCGCCGGGTGTCCCGGGAACAGCGAGCACACGTGGCCGTCCGGCCCGACGCCCAGGAGCGCCAGGTCCAGGCACGGCGGGACCCCGAGGACGCGGAGCAGGGTCTCCGAGTACGCCCGCGCCGCCCGCTCCAGGTCGGGGGCGTCGGCCTCCATCCGGTGGACGCGCTCCGCCGGCACGCCGGCCGGATCGAGCCATAGCGATCGGGCAAGCCCGTAGTTGGAGGCGGGATCGGAGACGGGGACGGCGCGTTCGTCCCCCCAGAAGAACTCGCAGCGTGACCAGTCGATCGCGGCGGCGGCCAGCCGAGGGAAGAAGGCGCTGGCGACCGATCCGCCGGGGAGAGCCACGGCGAGGAATCCGCGCGCCGCCACGGCCCGGCGCCACTCGGCCTCGAAGAGCGCCACCAGCGCCTCGGCCAGCCCGCAAGGGTTGTCCACCACGAGCATTCGGTGCCACAGTAGCACCTCCGCCTCGAGCGACGCGTGCCAGGAGACCCGATGAACGAAGGACGGCCCTCATCCGACGCCCTGGTCATCTTCGGCGCGTCCGGGGACCTTGCCTACAAGAAGATCTTTCCAGCACTGCAGGCGCTGGTGCGCCGGGGACGATTGGACGTCCCGGTCGTGGGAGCCGCGCGGTCCGGCTGGAGCAGCGAGCGGTTCGTCGAGCGCGTCAGGGCCAGCGTCAGCGAGAACGGGGGCCTCGACCCGGAGGCGTTTCCACGGCTGGCGGCGCTCCTTCGCTACGTGGACTGCGACTATTCCGACCCGGCCAGCTTCGGCCGGCTCCGGGAAGGGCTGGGGACCGCGGGTCGCCCGCTGTACTACCTTGCGCTGCCGCCGAGCATGTTCCCGGTGGTGGTGGAGAACCTGGCTCGGTCGGGCTGTATCGGAGACGCCCGGGTCGTGGTGGAGAAGCCGTTCGGCCGCGACCTGGCGTCGGCCCGGGCCCTGAACGCGACCCTTCACCGCCACCTTCCCGAGGAGTCGATCTTCCGGATCGACCACTACCTGGGCAAGGAAGCGGTGCAGAACATCCTCTACTTCCGCTTCGCCAACGCCTTCCTGGACCCGATCTGGAACCGGCGCTACGTGGAGAACGTCCAGGTCACGATGGCCGAGAGCATCGGCGTCACGGGTCGGGGGAAGTTCTACGAAGAGACCGGAGTGGTGCGGGACGTGATCCAGAACCACCTCCTGCAGATCGTGAGCTACCTCGCGATGGAGGCGCCGTCTGCCATCCATGGAGAGGCCATCCGGGACGAGCAGGCGAAGGTGTTGCGCACGGTCCGTCCGCTGAGCGTCGAGAGCCTGGTGCGCGGCCAGTTCCACGGCTACCGGGAAGAGCCGGGCGTGGCGGGCGACTCCCACATGGCCACCTACGCCGCGCTGCGCCTCGACGTCGACTCTTGGCGCTGGGCGGGCGTCCCCTTCTACGCGCGCGCGGGCAAGTGCCTGGCCGGCACCCGGACCGAGGTAGTGGTGGAGCTGAAGAACCCGCCGCAGGTTGTGTTCGGCGAAACCCCGCCCTCGAGGGGCAACTACGTCCGCTTCCGGCTGAGCCCCGACGTCGCGATCGCGATCGGGGCGCGCGCCAAGGTCCCGGGCGAGCGCATGGCCGGCGCGCCGGTGGAGCTGTCGGTCGTCGAGCAGCCCGTCCAGGGGAAGGACGGCCGGATGGAGGCCTATGAGCGCCTGCTGGGTGACGCGATGCTCGGGGACGCCACGCTGTTCGCTCGCCAGGACCTGGTCGAGGCCGCGTGGGGGATCGTCGACCCGATCCTGCACGGCCCCAGCCCGATGTACGAGTACGAGCCAGGCACCTGGGGTCCCCCCGAGGCGGACCGGCTCGTGGCCGCGGCCGGCGGGTGGAACACGCCGGGATGAAGGCGGTCACTAAGACTCCCCGGTGCCGGCGCCGATCCCGCGGAAGCGCTCTGGTGGTACTTCGCCGTGGCGGCGATGAGCTTCTCTTCCGGCATCACGCCGGCTTCCGAGCCTGGCGCGGCCTCGACGACTCATGAATCACGTCTTCAATCGACTCCCCGGTTTTCCCGCCGTGCGTCCAGGCTCCACGGACCGGCGCCGGCCGCCGAGAAGTAGAGCCAGACGAAGCAGTAGAGCAGGGCGGGGATGCCGCCGTTCATGGTGGGCCAGAAGCCCTGGGGGAAGTGGAACTGGAAGTAGGCGACCGCCATCTCGCCTGACAGGACGAACGCGACCGGGCGGGTGAAGAGGCCGAGCAGCAGCAGCGTCCCACCGAACACTTCCAGGGCGGCGCCGAACCCGAGCTGGGAGGCCCAGGGGACGGTGCCGCCGTCCGGGGGGATCCCCGCCGGGAAGGCGAACAGCTTCATCGTGCCGGAGAGGATGAAGGGAAGCGCGGCCATGATGCGCAGGAGGCTTCGGAGCTGGGGCCCCCAGCCCGTCCACCTGGCGATGAGGGCCGCGTCGCTCATACGGCTACACCCCTCCGGGACAGGAGGGCCCAGCCTCCGAGTCCTTGTGCGTCTTGACCAGGATCATGAATCGCATTTCGTTGCTCCTGCCTCCACTCTAGCGGCGAACGAGCCCCTCCGGATCGACAAGCGGGCCCTCCCCATCGGAGCTCCTTCCACAGATCCCAGGATGCTCGGTCCGGGCTCGGATGGGGAAGCCAACTCCCCTGGTTGGAGAGCGTCAAGATCGTCGGCGAGACAGTGATCCGTCGGTCATTGCGGGGTGCTGCCGGGGGAGGGGGCGTTGACCTCGAGACCGAGCAGCTCGGCTTCGAAGTAGGCGAACTCGCCCTCGGGCGGGTGCCAGCGACCTTCACCACGGGTCGCCACGCGCCGCGGCCCGAAATCCCGGTACTCCCGAACCGGTGTGGTCCAGCGCTGGCGGGTGAAGTGGGTGCCGTCGGGCGATGCCGCCAGCCGGTCGTCCGAGAGGAAGTCTGCTAGCTCGCCGGCCTCGTTGAAGGACAGCAAGGCACCGATCGTGTTGGAGCCGACGGCGTAGTGGGCCCGCACAGCGCGTGCGTCGATCGGCTCCCAGCGGATGTTCGGATCGACGAGCGCCGCGGGGGCGAGGACGCAGAGGTCGTTGAACAGCGTCACGGTCTCCGCGCGAGCGAGCTCGGGTCCGCTCGCGTCCACGATGGAGAGCAGCGACAGCAGCCGTACCCTCATCCTGGCGGACTCCCCGACGAACGCGTGGTACACGTCCACCGGCAGGCCGCTCCTCGTCGCCTCCATGAAGAAGAACCGGGAGGGCTCGCCCACGAAGTTGTACTGCTCGGCCGTGAACTCCATCCACGGATCGTCCGGCTTCCCGCGGATCCGCCCCCGCCACGTCGCCTTGAAGTGATGCACGCGGGGCTGTCCGAGCGAACCAGCGAGGCGGAGGTAGCGTTGCACCGGCGCCGGCAGCGGCGCGAGGTCCGCCTCGGTCGGTGGGGGCGGTGCCGAAGGCTGGGCCAGACGCCGACCCACCTCGCGCCGGTACTCGGCGCGAAGGCTGAGGGGGCCCTGTGATGCGAATCCATAGATCACCCCGGCCAGCACCAGGGCATTGGCCACGGTACCGAACTTCGCGTCGCGCCAGGACAGGGAGATGACGAGCTGCGAGAGCAGGACCGCAGGGAGGCCGACCGTCCACCACAGACGAGGGGCCAGGATGAAGAGCGTCGCCGTCCCCAGCAGGGCCAGCCCGGCGGCGAGCCACCCGATGCCCGCGGCCCTCGTGACCGGTGTGGTGAGCTGAGGAAGATCGGCGACGCGGAAGGCCTTCGCGACGCCCATGAAGTGAATCAGCCCGTGCACCGCGAGGAGCCCGAAGAACAGCCACCGCATCGAAGGCCCCCTCCCGCCGGTTGGACCTGCCGTCAGGCGATGCCGCCCGCGAGGCCACTGAGCCCCTGGAACACGAGCAGGCTGCTCGGCCGTGAACGGCATGGCTCTCCGAGTGACGAAACCCGCCGCCGAGGGAAACGGACTGCCGTTGTCACCGCAGCCGTTTCTGTCCGGGGAAGCCGGAGCGGCAACATCGGTGCCAGCGCATCGCGCGAGGCTGCGAGGCGGTGGTGGCGAGGGAGGCGCCCGCAGGGACTGACCGCGTGTGGCCGATCGCGAAAGCGTTGCGGTTGGAGCGGGCGAGGGGCGCAGTGCATGCGCTTGCGCCAGCGCGGATACGAGGTCTCTGCGGTCAACCCCAACGCGGACGAGGTCGAGGGGGACCGGTGCTTCCACGGCCTGAAGTCGATCCCGGGCGGCGTCGGCGCCGTGGTGATCGGGACGCGGCCAGAGCTCGCGGACGCCACCATGCGCGAGTGTGCCGACCTCGGCATCAAGCACGTCTGGATGCATCGCTCCTTCGGGAGCGGCAGCGTGTCCGAGGCGGCAGCCGCCTGGGGCCGGGAGCGCGGCATCCGCGTCATCGACGGGGGCTGCCCGCTGATGTTCGAGCCCACGGCCGATCCCGGTCACAAGGTGATGCGCTGGCTGTTCACTCTGGCGGGCAAGGTCCCGAGGCGGGTCCGATAGACGCTCGAGCCTCCGAGCCCGGCGCCGCCGACGAAGCGCCCGAGACGGTGGAGACGAAGGCGATGGCTCGACCGGCTCGAGCGGCCCGGCACGACCTCGACCGGATCAGCCCTGCGCCAGCTTCTCCAGCGCGGCGCGGTCCGTCACGACGAAGCCGTCCTTCTCGGTCTCGACGATCCGCTCTTTCCCCCAGCGGCTCATCAGGCGGATGCAGCTCTCGATCGTCGTCCCGGTGAGGTCGGCGAGCTCCTGGCGGCTCAGGACCATCGGCACGAAGACCGAGCCGCCGCGAGGGCGCCCGACGCGGTCCGCCAGCTTGAGGAACAGGTGGGCGAAGCGGGTCTCGACGCGTGCGCCCGCCACCTCCCCGATGCGCTGGGCGAGCTCGACGATGCGACGCGTGTAGGCCGACAGCAGCCCCCTGACCAACGAGGGGTGCCTCTCGAGGAGGCCGAAGAACGGCTCGCGCCGGACCAGCAGGCACGACGTGCGCTCCAGGGCGATGGCGCTGGCGGGATAGGGCCTGCCCTCGTAAGCGACCACGGCGCCTACCGGATCCCCCGGCCCGAAGATCTCGAGGATCACCTCGCGGCCCGAACGCTGGAGCTTGACGACCTTCACCCGGCCGGCGAGGACCGTGAGCAGGAAGTCCGAAGGGTCGCCCTCGCTGAAGATGGTCTCGCCCTTGTCCCAGGACTTGAGGAGCGCCACCTCCGCCAGGCGCTGCCGGTCCTCGTCGGATAGGCCCCGATAGAGGGCTGCCGACCGAAGCGCCTCGGCGACCGGCTTCACGCGCCGATCTTATATGCGGCCGGCCGGCCCGTCTGCTCGACGAGCTCGAGAGCGCTCGCCGGGATCTCCCATGACGGGCGTGATGCGAGTCGCCATGGAGCGTTCGGTCGCCTCGTTCGGAGCAGCCGGGCTTCGCAGCTACGGATCGGGCGAAGCCGGGTCAGAGGTCCGCCCTGCGCAGGCGCCACACGGCGAGGGCCGGGGGGACGACGAGCCACGACAGGAGGGAGGCCCCCAGCACCAGACCCGTTCCCACCGCCCCCCCGGTGAAGCGCAGCAGCGCGAGAGAGGCCGCCCCGAACGCGCCGGTGCCCTCGATTGCCAGCAGTGTCCCGGTGCGAACCGCGCCCAGCGGGTTGACGATGGCCGAGACCATCACCACGCGCGAGGCCGGGCCCGAGGGCATGAGCGAGGCGAGGCCGAGTGCCACGAGGTCGAAGAACACGACCGCCACGAACCAGACCACCAGGGCGAGGGCCAGGGCGCGTGTCCGTTTTCGGCCCACCGCGCCGGCCGACAGCAAGGCCGCCAGGCCCAGGAAGACCGCGGTGGCCACGAGGGAGGCGAGGACCAGCAGCAGGAAGCCGCCCACGCCTTCCGAGCCCGACTGTGCATACACGACGGCGCCGGCCACCCCGAAGCCCACGGCCTGCGCGGCGCCCAGGGCCTGGAACAGGCCGAGCAGCTTGCCGAGCAGGATGGTCCCCCGCGCGACGGGCTGGGAGAACATCAGCTCAGCCGCGCCGCGCTCGGGGGCCAGGGAGAGGACGCCGATCACGAGGGCGGTGAGGGGCACGAGCAGCAGCACGAGCTGTACCAGGGAGGCTGCCGTGCGCGCGAAGTCCTGTACACCGTGTCCGCCCGAGAGGACGTAGCCTGCCCCCGCCACCACGAACGCGAGCACACCGAACACGACCGCGAAGATCTGCGTCCAGCGGGAGCGCAGGGCGAGGATCAGCTCCTCCCGGGCGAACAGACAGAGGTGCCTCATCGGGCGCTCCCGACCGGCGGCCCGTCCGGACCGAAGAGCTCCCGGACGGCCACGCTCGTCGCTCCCCGGGCGTCCGGATCCTGGCCGCGCGAACCGTCGTCCGCGTGGGCGATGAGCCGTGATCCCATGGGGGTCGACAGGCCGGGAACGCGCGCGTAGACGGCTCGGTCGGCGCGGATCCAGGCCCTCGTGCGATGGTCCGCCACGAAGGACACGGCGCCGTCACGGGCCCTACCCGCGTTCAGGAACGCGGCGAGGCACCCGAGGTCGTCGAAGAAGAGCGGCAGCTCGCCGGGTGCCACCAGTTGTGCGGCGAAACGTGGGTCGGAGACGGCCATGCGGCAAGAGGCGCATTGCTCGTTCCGCGTGTCTAGCTGCGCGGGCTCGGGCGGCCGCGAGGCGCAGGCCAGGCCTGCCAGGACCGCCAGAAGCGCGGCCGGACGCGAGTGGCCCTTCACCGCGCGGCCTCCTTGGGCGGCGCTTCCGCCACGAGCTCCCGGTAGAGCGTGTCGAGACGGCCCTCCTCGGCGGTCAGGCCACGCAGCTCGGCCCCCAGGCTGCGGACGACGTCGAGCACGCGGGGGCGCAGCGCCGCGGGTCCGGGCACGACCAGCTCCTCGCCCGCCCAGGTTGCCGCCCTGGCGACCTCGCGAACGGCCTCGAGCAGTCCAGAGGGTCGGGAGGCGAGGCGCAGCCGCATCACGCCGCGCTCGGCCAGGCGGTCCTTGAGCTCGGTCGCGGTCAGGCTCGCCACCAGCCTCCCTTCCACCACGATCGCGAAGCGGTCGGCGAGACGCTCCACGTCGCCGAGCTGGTGCGACGTGAAGAGCACGGCGCGGCCGTCGCCGCGCGCGCTCTCGACGAGCCCGTAGAATGCGCACAGGCCGTCGGGATCGAGCGCTGCGGTGGGCTCGTCGAGCAGGAACAGCGGGGCCTCGGGCAGCATCGCGACCGCGAGGCCCAATCGTTGGAGCATGCCGCCCGAGTACGTCGCGACCGCGCGATCGCCCGCGCCGTTCAGCGATGCGAAGCGGAGGACCTGCACGGTGCGCTCGGCGGGGACGCTGCGCAGCTGGCGATAGAACTCCACGACCTCCCGGCCCGTGAGCGCGTCGGGGAACGAGGCCTTCTGGGGCAGGTAGGACAGCGCCCCGCGCGCCGCAGGCAGGGCCGCGGGCAGGGGAGGCTCGCCCAGCCAGACCTGGCCCGACGTGGGCCGGATCAGTCCGGCCGCCGCCTTCAGGGTGGTGGTCTTCCCGGAGCCGTTCGGTCCAAGAAGCGCCACCACCTCGCCGCGGGCGACGTCGAGGGACAGCGACGTGACCGCCGCATGGGCCCCGAATCGCTTCGTGAACGCGCGGTAGGAGATCACGGATCGGTCCGGGAACGTCGGCCCCGAGACAGGACCGCGCCGCCGGCGAAGGCGAGGGTCAGGGACGCGGCGATCCCCAGCGGGCTCGTGCGGCCCGGGCCCGACGGGGCCGGGGGTACGCCCGAAAGGACGGGCGGCCGGGCGAGCGGGGAGGCGTCCTCGACGGGGACCGGGCGCAGCACCGGAAACGCCCGCTCGGCCGCACCGATCGCGGCGGCGGCGAAGCTGTCGGCGAGGAGGTCCGCCGCGGTCAGGTTGCCGCGGAAGTGGTCGAACACGCTGCCCAGGCGGTACGGCCGGTCACAGCGCCCGTCGCCGTCCAGGTCCGGCTCGTGGTTCTCCGACCAGTAGTTGCCCAGGAACACGGTATCGGTCCGGCGAGCCACCAGCTCGAGCGGCGAGCGGTTGCCGACGAAGGAGTTGCCCTCGAAGCGGTGCCCACCTGTCGGGTCGTAGAGGACGACCGCCACGTCCGATCCCGCGATCACGTTGCGGCGCAGCGTGAGCCGGTGGGAGCCCTCTATGAAGACGCCGCGCGCGTTGTCGGCGACCAGGTTCTCCTCTGCCAGCACGTCGTCGCAGCCCTGGAAGAGCAGGCCGACCGAGGCGAAGCCGCGGTTGCGCAGGAAGCGGTTGCGGCGGAACACGATGCGCTCCGAGTACATGATCGCGGTGCCGGCCGCGCCGTTCTCGAACGTGTTGTCCTCGAACACGTTGTCGTCCGAGAACATGTAGTGGAGCCCGTAGCGGACGTCGCGGGCCACGTTGCCGCGCAGGATCCCCTTGGACGCGTTCTGCAGGTACAGCCCGTCCCGGACGTCCACCGCCACGTTGTCCTCGAAGAGAAACCCCTCCATGTTGTAAGCGTGGATCCCGGAGCCCTTCTCGCCGGGATCCCGGCCCGGGATTCCGCGGATACGGCAGCGCACGACGGAGGCGCCGTCGGCCTCGCGCAGGTAGACGCCGAACAGCGCGTCCCGGATCTCGATGTCGCGCAGCGTCGTGTCGCGGGCGGAGCTGTGGACGCCCGAGGAGTCGTGGCCCAGGTCGCCGCCGCGGCGGCCGTCGATCCACAGGCCTTCGAGCGTCACGCGGTCGGCGCGAATTCGGACCACGCTCCCCCGACCTGTGCCGACGATCAGCGGGCGGCCGCGGCCGACGATCGTGAGCGGCTTGTCGACGATGAGGTCGCCCGCGTACTCGCCGGGCCCCACCACGATGGTGGCGCCGGGATCGGAGGCGTCGACCAGCGCCTGGAGCGGCGACGCCTCCGAGGGCGGGGGGCGTCCTTCGAGGGCGCCGGGCGGGGCGGGCGCCATCTCCGCCGCCGCTGCGGGTGAGGCGAGGGCCAGGCAGTAGATGATCACGCGAAGCCGCACGGGTTCCCCTCAGGTCGTCGCCGGCGCGCGGCGCCACTGCCGCCAGGCGAAAAACAGAGCCGCCGCGAGCATGAGCGCCGCGAGCGCGAGGCCGTAGGAGCCGAGCTGCGGATACGAGTAGACCTCGAAGTTCGCGAGCTTCTTGTACCCGAACATCGGGGGCATGAAGGGATCCACGCGCACCGCCGCCGTCGAGTCGAGGTTGTGGCCGTACTGGTACATCTTGTAGCCGAAGGACCAGAGTGCGAAAAGGCCGAAATACAGGTAGAGCACGGTGACGTCCACGAGGTGGGAAGCCTTGCCGAGCACGGCGGCGCGCAGGAACAGCAGCCCGAGGATCCCGATCACGAAGGGGAGCCACTTGAACTCGTCGAAGTCCTCGGTCACGAGGTCCTTCATGCCGATGTAATGGTTGAGGACGTTGATCTCCTTGACGTCCTGGTTGTCGTGCCCACCCACCAGCTTGTAGCTGTAGATGTCCAGACGCAGGCCGTCCTGGTACTGCGCGGCGAACATGGTCATGTTGTAGAGCGGGGTCAGGTAGGTCGGCACCAGGCACAGCAGGGCCGCGACGAGCAGCAGCCTCGGGGCGACCTCGAGGGGGGCGTCGAGGAACCGGTTGACGCTTGCCAGGGTCTCGCGCACGTTGGTCTGGCCTCAGTGGCGGCTCGCAATATGAGGCCGGGAGGCGCGCCGCCGCCACCTCCCGCCTCGGCCCTGGGAACGACAGCCGGTACGGGCTCAACGGACGATCAAGTACCCCTGCATCTCCTGGTGAAGCGCCGAGCAGAAGTTGGTGCAGTAATACGGGTAGACGCCCCTCTTCTTCGCCTTGAAGGTGACGGTCTTGGTCTCTCCGGGATCCACCACGATGTTGATGTCGTGGTCCAGCACGCCCAGGCCGTGGAGCTCGTCGGTCGTCTGCTCGATGTTGGTGAGGGCGATCGTGACCTCGTCGCCCTCCCGGACCTCGAAGTCGGTCGGTGTCAGCGTCGAGCGCACCGCCACCATCTTCACCAGCACCTTGGTTCCGCTCCGGGTGACGCCGGCGTCCTTGACGTCCCAGACGGCGTGGGGGTGCTTGTTCTCCTCCTTGGGGTAGACCTCGATCGGCTTGAGGAGGTCCGCCTTGATGATCTGAGCGTAGTGGGGCTCGGGCTCGGTGAAGAAGTCGAGGAGCAGCTTCATCTTCTCCTCGCTGACGTCCACCAGCTGCGAGGACTCGGGCTGCGACGGCCCGACACTGAGGTGGCGTCCGTGGGAGAGCTTGTTGAGGCCCACCAGCCACCTGCCGTGGGGCTTTACGGTGTCGCCGTGGGCGGCGGCCAGGTGGCCGATCGAGTACGACATCGGCACCTTGTCCACGACCTCCCAGGTCCCCAGCTTCCACTTGGCGATCGCGCTGTCCACGAAGAGCGATGTGTAGGCGTGGCCGTCGGGACCGAACTGGGTGTGCAGCGGCCCGAGGCCCACCGGCACCTCGGCGTCCTTGATCGACTCGTACTTCAGGACCGGGATGCCGTCCTCGTCGCCGGCGAAGTCCTTGTTGCGCATCGCGGTCTGTACTTTCTCCCAGTTGAACGCGGTGGTGACGCCCTGGAGCTTGCCGGAGCCGATGATGTACTTGCCGTCCGGCGAGACGTCGACGCCGTGGGGCGACTTGCCGCAGGGCATGAAGTACACGAGCCCCGGGTTCTTGGCGGGGTCGATGACCTTGACGCCCCCGATCGTCTGCCCTTCGCCCTTGGCGGCGAGCTGCTCCGCCATCCGCCAGTCGACGGCGGCGATGTAGTCGCGGTCCCTCTGGGACGCGGTCACCTCGAGCTTCCCGGTGGCCCGCTCGGTGTTGTAGGAGGAGAAGAACACCCAACCGTCGGAGGCGGCTTTCCCGGCGTCGCCCAGGTCGTAGTCGAAGGGCGGCATCACGATCTGCCAGCCCAGGGCCATCTCGCCCGACTTCGGGTCGATCCTCACGCCGGTCACGACGCCCTTGTACTCGGTCGCGTACTTGTCGACGCCGGCCGGGGTGCCCTTGGGGATCGGGATCGAGAACCGCGAGCCCATCACCGCGTACTCGGTGTTGGGGGTCACGAACGACGAGGCGTGGTTACCCGATACATTGGGGATCGGGCCCAGGATCTGCTTGGTCTTGAAGTCGCGCAGGTCGATGCGCGCCACCCGCGCGTTCATGTCGTTGATGAACAGCCAGCGCCCGTCGTAGTCCCCGCTCGTCTCGGAGAGGGCGGGGTGGTGCGCGTCGCCCCAGCTCAGGCCGCCCAGCATCGCCTTCGACTCGTCGTCGAAGCCGTAGCCGGTGGCGGGATAGGGCGTGAACACCGGGATGGTGGAGATGTGGCGCCCCGAGGGCAGCCCGTAGACGTACATCTGTCCTGAGTGGCCCCCCGAGGCGAACATGTAGTACTCGTCCAGGTCGCCCGGGGCGACGTAGACCTTCATCGCCGCGGCCGCCAGGTCGGAGACGGCGGCGCCTCTCCGGGCCCCCCTGGGCCCGCTGGGGGCGCAGCGGCTCGCGAGGACCCCCAGGGCCAGGATCCCGGCGATGGCCGCCAGGAGCGTGCCTCTCGTCTTCATGATCGCCTCCTCGTGCATTAGTGCCGTTGCCGGCTCTCCATGACCTGGCCGGGATTCTTCGTCGGCTCGCCGGCTTTCTGCCTCTCGTGCTCCGCGAACGCCTCGCGCAGCTTCGCGACCGCGACGGCCTTCTCCTCCGGGGTGAGGACGATCTGCCGCGACAGCACCACCTGCATGGTCCCGGTCGGCTCGCGCAGGAAGTCGTCCAGGGTGCGGCCGAAGCGGGTCTGCACGTCCTCGACGGCCGTGGACAGGTCGGGGCCGATCTGGGCGGGGCTGTCGACCCCGTAGACCGACACCGAATGACAGACGAAGCAGCCGGTCTTGACGAACCACGCCCCCGGCCCCTCGCGCATCCGCCGGTCCTGCTCCTTCTCCTCCTCGGTCTGGGGGTCGGTCCTCGGGACGCCGGGCACCAGGGCCGCGGGCACGGGCGCCGTGCGCCAGGACTGGACCAGGATCGCCAGGGCCTGGGCGTCCTTGGTGTTGAAGTGGAAGTTCGGCATCACGGTGTCCTGGACCAGCGCCCGCGGGTCCTTGAAGTGCGCCACGTGCCAGGCGAAGCTGGTCTTCTGCCCGGAGAGCCGGCCGTACTCGTACTGCTCGGCGGGCTTGTCGCCGACGAAGGTGAGGTCGGGACCGATGGTGCCGCCGCGGCTGTTGATCACGTGGCAGGCGCGGCAGCCCTTCTCCTGCACCAGCCTCTTGGCGTGGTTCACGAACGAGGCGCCCTCCGTCTCGCGGTCGTAGCGGTGGCAGACGTTGCAGCTGGCCTGCATCAGCGCCGCCTTGTCCTCGACGACGGAATAGGCCTCGCCCAGGCCCTCGCCCAGGAGCGGCTCCTCCCAGTGCGCGACGGGGCCGTGGGCCGGCTCGATGTCCACGGCGTAGCCCTGGCCGCCGTGGCACGAGGTGCAGCCGTAGACCTCGGGCGGGTGGCTGCGCAGGATCTCGGGCGGATGGGTCTTCCACGGGTGCTCCGCGCCCTCGAAGCCCTTCCAGTGCGTGGCCTGGTGGCAGGTCACGCAACGGTCGGCCCTGCCCAGCGACGGGACCCAGATCTGCTGCATCCCCGAGGGGACGGTCTTCGCCATCTCGACCCCGTACGTCTCGGTGACGAGCTTCTTGAACTCGACCTGGTACCAGCGCCACTCGTGCTCGCGGTCGTTCCTGAGGAACAGGACCGTCGCCAGCGCGAGCACCACGCCGATCGCGGCCAGCACGGGCCGGTCGAGCCGCGGGTACGGCGAATCGGTGCGCTTCTCCATCTAGTCCTCGCGTCCTCGGCTGCGCGTCGAGCTTCCGCCTCGGGGGAGTGAATCCCCTTTCGGCGGAGCGGAGACGCTGCCTGCGGGTCTCATGGCCCTAGATCCTCGCGGGGATGTCCGGCCACGCCTGCCAGGGCCAGAAGAGCTGCCACGACGGCCCGCGCAGGAACGTGCCGACGATCGTGAGCACGACGACGGCCAGGACCGCCGCCAGGAACACGGCGTTCTGTCTGCGGCGGCTGCCGTGGAACCAGACGCCCGCGGCGCCCGCGGGGGAGCGGTCGAGCCACGGCCACGCGACCAGGGCCGCGACCAGCAGCCCCGGCAGGATCACGCCCCCGAGGAAGGCCCCGTTGACCGTGAAGCCACCGACCGTGAAGGTGGTGTCGGTCACGATCTCCTGCAGCCACAGGAAGTACCAGGGCGCCTTCGCCGGGTTGGGCGTGACCAGCGGGTTCGCGGGCTCCTCGAGGGGCGACCGGATGAGCGAGGCCAGCACGCTGATCACCGCGAAGGTGCCCAGGACGGCGACCGCCGCGCGCCGGACCAGGTCCGGCACCGCGTTCACCGTCAGGTCCCGCGCCTCCAGGCTGGCCGTGCGGATGGTGGGGGCCACGCCGCTCGCGACGCCGAGCAGGGTGTACGTCTTGGTGCGGACCGGCTCGTCGGCGGCCTTCTCGCGCAGCGTGGCCACGCGGTCGACCCGGGCGAGGCCGCCGTCCCTGCGCACGCGCCACATGTGGTAGGCGAACAGCGCGCCGAGCAGCCCCGGCAGGACGATGACGTGGAGGGCGTAGAAGCGGATCAGCGTCGGCTGGTCGATGTTGCGCCCGCCGATCAGCAACTCGCGCACCTGCGCGCCGATCCAGGGGATCGAGGCGGCGATGTTGGTGCCGACCGTCACCGCCCAGAACGCTAGCTGGTCCCAGGGCAACAGGTACCCGGTGAACGAGAGGAACAGGGTCAGCAGCAGCAGCGCCACCCCGATCACCCAGTTCCACTCGCGGCGCTGGCCGCGGCCGGAGCCGTTCTTGTACGCCCCGGTCAGGAACACGCGCACCAGGTGCACGAACACCGCGGCCACCATCAGGTGCGCGGACAGCCGGTGGACCGAGCGGATCCAGGAGCCGAACGTCACCACCCACTCGATGTCCTTCACCGAGGCGTAGGCCCGCTCCACCGACGGCACGTAGAGGAACAGCAGGGGCAGCCCGGACAGGACCAGCAGCAGGAACAGCGCGGCGCTGATCGTGCCCAGCCAGTACGAGTAGGTCCAGTCGAGCGACGGCTTCGAGACCTTGGCCGGGAACCAGTGCAGCGCGAAGTTCGAGACGACCGCGTCCCCGGCCTCGCGGTCGGATCGCGGCTTGAAGCTCCAGAGCCGGTTCGGCCGGACGCCGGGAGCGCTCGCCGTCTCCGGGGACTCGTTCTTCGCGGGGGTTGCCATGGTCGTTCCTTCAGGCCGTGGTCAGGCGGAAGTCGCGGCCCACTTCCTGCGCGAGGTCCACCACGAGCTGGCCGTCGTCCGGGGAGACGCTGAGGTGGTACCAGGCCAGCGGGCGCGGAGCGGGTCCGGAGACGACCTTCCCGTCTCCCGCGTACCTGGAGCCGTGACAGGGGCAGGCGAAGCCGTGGGTCAGCCGCAGGGCCCCGCCGGCCACCTCGACGGTCTCGGGCCGGGGCAGCGCCTCGGCGCGGACGGTGCAGCCCAGGTGCGTGCAGACGGCCGACACCGCGTGGAACACCTTGCCCTCGCGGAACACGAACAGCCGCTGCTCCGGCAGGAACTTCATGCCGTCCGGGAAGTCCGCAGGCAGCCCCAGCTTCACCGTGGTCGGGGCGTCGTACGAGACGTTGGGCAGCAGCGAGCGGAGCGAGGCGGCGGCCTGCGTGCCGATGCCCACGACGCCCGCGCCGATGCCCAGCTTCACCAGGAACTCGCGGCGATCGCCCTTGTCTTCGCTCATGGGTTCTCCCGGCGGGGCGCGCCGGCGGCCGCCGGCGGCGCGAAGCGCTCTCGGATCTGGAAGCGTTCCATGGTCATGGCGTCGGTCGGACAGCGGACGGCGCAGAGGCCGCAGCGGATGCAGCGGTCGTCGTCCTTGATCATCGCGGAGAGCGGCAGCCCGTTGGCCCCGGCACGCGCGACCAGCTCCGCCCGCTCGCGCTCGGTCAGGTCCAGGGACTCGAAGGGCACGATCGCCAGGCAGTACTCGGGGCACACGTCCACGCAGCGGCTGCACAGCACGCATTTCTCCGGGTCGTAGATGGTCTGGACGTGGCAGACCAGGCAGCGGGCGGCCTGGCGGGCCGCCGCGGCCGGGTCGTAGCCCGTCTCCACCTCGGCGATTCCGGTGCGGCGGCCCAGGTCGACGGTCGGAGGCGTCTCGCGGTCGAGGATCTCGAAGCCGGCCAGCATCCGGTAGTCGCGCGTCGGGAGCTTCTCGACCTCGAGAGACACCTCTGCCCGCGCCCGGTCCGCGGCCAGGTGCTCGTGGATCGACCGCGCGGCCCGCTTGCCGTTCGCTACGGCCTCGATCAGGTTCCGCGGGCCGAACGCGGCGTCCCCGCCTGCGAACACCCCGGGCGCGGACGTGGCGAGCGTCGCCGGGTCCACGCGGATCGTGCCGGCGGGCGTGGTCTCGACGCCGTCGCCGGGGCGTAGGAACGACAGGTCGGCCGTCTGGCCGATCGCGAGCACGCAGGCGTCCGCGTCCAGGACCAGCAGGTCCTCGTCGTCGTACCGGGGGCTGAAGCGCCCGGCTTCGTCGAACACCGACCGCACGCCGCGCAGCTCGACCTGCCGCAGCCGGCCGTCGCCCAGGAACCGCCGCGGGCCGCGCCGGGGCAGGAACGAGACGCCCTCCCGCCTGGCCTCCTCGAACTCCTCGTTTCCCTGGGCGGTCTGCAGCACCGGCATCTCGGCGAAGCTCTCGAGCGAGACGATCGTCACCTCGGTGGCGCCGCCGCGGAGGGCCGCGCGCGCGGAGTCGAACGCCTCCTTCATGCGGGCGTCGGTCTCGCCCGCCAGCTCCTGGGCCTCGTCCTCGCGGCCGAGCCGCAGCGCGGTGCGCGCGGCGTCGAAGGCCACGAAGCCGCCGCCGACGACGACCACCCGGCGGCCCAGGTTCGTGCGGTAGCCGCGATTGACGTTCAGGAGGTAGTCCACCGCCTTGACGACGCCGTCCAGCTCCACGCCCGGGACCTGGATGTCGCGTCCCTTGGAGACGCCGACCGAGAGGAAGACCGAGCGGAACCCCTGGGTGCGCAGCTCGGCCAGGCCGAACTCCGGCGTGAGCGCGACCCCGGGGCGCAGCGTCACGCCCAGGGAGAGGATCTTCCCGATCTCCGCGTGGATCAGCGTGCGGGGCAGCCGGTACTCAGGGATGCCGAAGCGCATCATCCCGCCCGGCTCCGGGGCGGCTTCGAAGACCGTCACGTCGTAGCCGAGCAGCGCCAGGTCGTGGGCGGCCGACATGCCGGCGGGGCCGGCGCCGACGACGGCCACCTTCGGCGGCCCGGCGTTGCCGCCGTCCTGGAAGGGAACGACGGGCAGGTGGCCCTGGTAGACGTTGCCTTCGAGGATCGGCGCCTCGCGCAGGCGGTCCTGCGTGTCCGGCCGCCGCGACTCGACGCCGTACTGCTCGGTGACGTACCGCTTGAGGGCTCGGATCGATATCGGCGCGTCGACGTTGCCACGCCGGCAGGCGTCTTCGCAGGGAGCGGCGCAGACGCGGCCGCAGACCGAGGCGAACGGGTTGGGCGCTCGGGCGACGAGGTAGGCCTCTTCGTCCCGTCCCTCGGCTATGAGCTGGACGTAGCGGCCGGCGTCGGTCTGGACGGGGCATCCCGACTGGCACTTCACCTGCGCCTTCCAGTGCTCGAGGTCGGGGAGCTGTACGCGGACCGCCATGTGGGGACCTCCGCCAGGAGGAGTGTCGGCGGGGCGCGAAGGGGCCGGTATGACGGTCGTCATGAGGACGTGGCTTTCTCCAGCGTTTCGCCGGTCCCTGACGGGCGTCATACCGTCAGGAAGGGTCTCGGCCGATAACGGAACCGCAGGAGGGAACATGCAGAAAGCGATCGAGGTCCTGATGGGGGAGCACCGGCTCATCGAGGAGGCGCTGGGCTCGCTGGAGACCTACGCCGCCGAGGTCCGGGCGGGCGCTCCGATGAGCCGCGACGTGGTCGGCGACTACGCCGCCTTCCTCCGCGGCTTCGCGGACACCTGCCACCACGGCAAGGAGGAGGACATCCTGTTCCGGCGGATGGTCGAGCGGGGCTTCCCGCGCGACGCGGGCCCGCTGGCCGTCATGTGCCACGACCACGTGCTGGGACGGTCGCACGTTCGGGCGCTGTCCGAGATCGCGGCGGGATCCGGGGAAGGAGCAACCGGGGACGTCCGGCCCCTGCTGGAGCACGCCGACGCCTACGTGCCGCTGCTTCGAGGGCACATCCAGAAGGAGGACCGCATCCTGTACCCGATGGCGCTGCAGGTCCTGACCGGCCCGGAGCTGGACGCCATGAACACCGAGTTCGAGGCTTTCCAGGCGAGGATGCACGCCGAGGGCTCCTACGACCGGCTGCGCGGGCTCGCCGAGCGCCTGACCGAACGGTTCCGTCCCGACCCGGGGCGGATGGCGGCGGCCGCCCAGATCGCGCACTGCGGCCGGTAGCCACTGTCCGGCGGCGCAGGTGGCGAGGGCCCTGGAGCGCGGTCGCCGACTTCGGGCCCGGCTCGTGAGCCGGGTCGGGGGTTCCGCGCTTCGGCTAGTGCTCGGCACCCGGGATGCGGTCCGCGAGGCCTGGCGCCTGGACGCCGTGACGAGCACGACGCCACTGAAGGCGGGACCGCTGCGCGAGCGGGGGCGCCGGATACGTTGGCTCAGACACCTGGCGCAGGCGGCCGCCGCGTTCGTCGTGCTGTGGGTCGGCTACGACTTCGTACGCTGGGTGCGTAGCCTCGAGGCCGGTCTCGCGGTCGGATCGCGGCCGCCGGGCGTCGAGGGCTTCCTGCCGATAGCGGCGCTGATGAGCCTGCGGCACCTGTGGACGACAGGCGAGGTCCATCCGGTCCATCCGGCAGGCCTCGTGATCCTGCTCGCGGTCGTGGGGACCGGCCTCCTGCTCAAGAAGGCGTTCTGCTCGTGGCTGTGCCCCGTCGGGACGCTGTCGGAGATGCTGGGGGCCGTCGGCGTCGCCGGGCTCGGTCGGCGGTTCAAGCCGCCGCGGGTGCTCGACATCCCGCTTCGGGGCCTCAAGTACCTGCTGCTCCTGTTCTTCCTCCACGCGATCTTCGTGGCGATGCGCCCGCAGGACGTCGCGGCGTTCCTGGACTCGCCGTACAACCGCGTCGCCGACGTGAAGATGCTCTACTTCTTCGAACGGCTCACGCCCTTCGCGCTCAAGGTCCTGGCGGCGCTCGTGTTCCTGTCGATGGTCGTTCCGTACGCCTGGTGCCGCTACCTGTGCCCCTACGGCGCGCTCCTGGGCGTCCTGTCGCTGCTCTCTCCGCTGAAGGTCACCCGGCACACCGAGTCCTGCATCGATTGCGGGCTGTGCACCAAGGCCTGTCCGTCGCACGTTCCGGTGGACCGACTGCTGCGCGTCCGCTCCGACGAGTGCTTCGGATGCCTGTCCTGCGTCGCGGCGTGTCCGGTCACGCGGGCGCTGCGCGTCGAGGCTCCCTCGCCGTGGCGCCTGGCCGTGCGCCCGGCCGTGTTCGCGGCTCTGCTGCTCCTGACGTTCGCCGGGACCATACAGGCCGCGCGGACGTGGGGAGTGTGGAGGAACGGCATCACGGACCGGGAGTACGGGGAGCGCCTGCGGGAGATCGACTCCTACGACCACCTTAGAGGTGGGGCGGCGTCCGGGGCCGTTTCCGGGCCCCGTCCTCCCGGGGACGGCCACGCGGCGGGCAGAAAGCACTGAGCGGCCGATGGGCGCCGATCTGGCGCCTGGTTCCGCCGGGCAGGGCCGTCCGCGCTCGCCCGCTCAGGCTACCTTGGGCTCCCGGAGCATGACGAGCAGCATGCGCGTCGGCTCGCGTGCCTTGAGCGCGTGGGGCACTCCGCCGGGCATGCGCACGATCGTGCCGGGCGTCGCGCCAACGCTGGCGCCGCCGATCGTGAGAGTGAGGGCCCCCTCGAGCACCAGGACGAGAGCGTCGAACGGCGACGTGTGCTCCTCCAGCCCCTGGCCGGCATCGAATGCGAACAGGGTCAGGTTGCCCCCCGTGGTCCTGGCCAGCACGCGGCTTGCGATCCCGCGCTCGGTGGGGGTGACCAGCGCGGCGAGCGAGAGGGCCTGTGCGGGAGGGACGGCCAGGCTGTCCTTGGACATGCCGTCACTCTACCTCGTCCTGGGGAAGGAGGGCGGGCGCGCGGCACCATCCAGCGCGGAGTCCAGACGCTTCGCGAGACGGGCCGCGGCCAGGGCCACGGCAGCCTCGATTCCCCCGTCTATCGCTTCGGTTCGGATGTGGTCGCTTTCCCGCAGCGACGCTCGCATCCGGCACCGCTGGTCGACGCCTCCCAACGGGTTGGCCGGCTGCGCCAGGCGCACGGTCACCTTGCGTATCCGCGGTGCGAACCTGCTCAGGGACAGCAACACGATCCTCACCAGCTTCCCGCGCTGGACGTCCGGGAGGCGCAGATTGACGGCCGTTACCTCGATCCTCACCGTCCTGCCAGCGGCATCGGCCTGCGGCTCCCTCCGGCCGTTCAGTCTGGAGCCTGGCCGGCACGGGGTCCAATACTTCTTCTACAGAGGATCCATAGGGGCGGTTCGATGTATGGACCACGGCGCGACGCTCCTCCACCACCTCGGCGAGAAACTGCTGGCGCGCGGGACGCCAGCCGTCGGTCGATACATGTGCCGCAGTCTATGGGTCGCAGGGAAAGAACGTATTGGTCTTCCTCCGGGCGGGAGGTCACACTGCTCGGTGAGGGAGGACCTCCATGAAGGACTTGACGTCGAGAACGGGCATCAGCTTGGCGATAGCTGCCGCCACCATGTCGGTCGTGTGCGCATCCCTGGTCGCCTTTGGCTAC
>Ga0268386_10000050_pt1 | contig 61164 bp, 53 predicted proteins | sample RVTome_15_FD_200260 | JGI IMG/M metagenome (GOLD analysis project Ga0268386, IMG submission 200260) | Soil microbial communities from uranium-contaminated site in the Upper Colorado River Basin, Wyoming, United States - RVT150D86... ... | reverse complement strand
ACCCGGCCGGCCCCGCCACCATCACCCGAGAAACCGACCGACACGCTCGACGCCAATCCGCGGGAAAACCGGTATCATGCCGGTCAAGAATGTCAGCCGGTTTTCCCCTTGCGGAAATCGGCGATGAAGCGATCCTGCACACGACCGCCACGTTCGATACGGAACCGAAAACCGTCGATGACCGCCGGGCGTGGTTCGAGGCGCATGAGCCGCGGCAGCCGGTGCTCGTGGCGGAAGAGGACGGCGTCGTCTGCGGCTACGCCTGCCTGTCGAAATGGTCGGACCGCTGCGCTTACGACGAGACGGCGGAGACGTCGTTTTACGTGAAGGGCGGCTTCCAGGGACGGGGCATCGGGCGGGCGCTGAAGGGGGCGATCATTCAAGCGGCGCGCGACCTCGGCTATCACACCCTGCTGGCCCGCGTCGCCGCCGGCAGCGATGCGAGCCTGCATCTCAACCGGGAGTTCGGGTTCGAACTCGTGGGGACGATGAAGGAAGTCGGGATGAAATTCGGCCGGCGAATCGACGTGCACCTGCTGCAGTTGATGCTGCGCAAGCAGGTCCGGACGGCCCGTCCGGACCTACTCCAGATTAGAAATCGCCCACGACCTCGCCCCCCTGAACTGTAGAGAGCGCTTCCAGTACTGTCGGACTGATCTTGTTGCTGATAAAGCGCACCGATCCGTCTGCGAACAGCACGTTGCACCCGCCGGGAAACGGCCCGCCGATGCCGTCGGGGCCGTTGATGTAGGGTTTCTTCGTGAAGGCGCGAATCGTGGCCGTCCCGCCGGAACCCCACGCGCCATAGTTCGCCGACGCTTCCGAGGCCATCATCGTGTTGGACGTGCCGTCGCGGATGTCCCGGATTCGCGTCGCGCGCTCGTAGCCGAAGATACCGGTCTTCTTGTTATGGACTTTCGCCGTCAGCGAGTCCTTCCCGACGCCGGCGATGCCGACGTAATGCGTGCTTCCGTACGACGGCTCCTTCTTCACCGCGACGCCGGGATTCTGGAAGACCATCATTCGCGTCTGGATCGGCCGGCGGTTTGCGGCGTCTTTCCAACCTTTCTTCCGGTCGATGCGATTGTAGAGCGGAGCCTGATCGACGAACGGCAACACAGAAACCATCCAGCTCAGCCGCTGGTCCGGTTTGAGTTTGTCGTTGACCACGGTTCCGCTCGGAAAACTTCTGTGTGTGTCGTGATAGTTGTGCAGCGCCAGACCGAGTTGCTTCAAGTTGTTCTTCGACGACGACCGCCGCGCGGCTTCGCGCGCCTTCTGAACGGCGGGGAGCAGCACGGCAATCGCCACGGCACTGACTGTCGCTGAATTCGCCCCGAAGATCCCCGACAGCGACGAGCGCGACTGCCAGCGGATGCCGTCCTTGTTGACCGTCCGCATCGAGACGTTCGGGAACAGCGGGTTGGTGACGACTTCCGCCGGGGGCAGATCGGAGACGGCGATCGGGAAGTCGTCCAGCTTCACCCCCGTACCGGCCTGCGACAGGCCGAACTTGGCGGCCGACATCAACGCCGGGGCCAGACCGACCAGCAGCCGGTATGACTCGCGGGGGTCGGTGATCGTAATAGACGAAAACCGCTTCGGCATTTCCGCCAGCGCCTGCTGCTGCTCGAACGTGGGTTTCCACGCGGGGAGTTTCTTGTCGACCCGCAGCAGAAACGCCTCCACCGTCTGCGGGAAGAGGCCGATGCACATCCACTGGTCGGTGACGACGAACGACGGGTTCAGCACGCGGGCGATTTCGACGGTGACGATTTCCTGGCCGTGCGACTTCTTCCGCCACACGTGAAACTGGTTGCGGGGGGCGACGGTGCCGGCCCGCTCGAGCAGGTCGTTCAGCGTGCGGCGGAGCACTTTCGCGTTCTTGACCTTCACGACGATCCCCACGCCCATGCCGAACGGTCCCTGGTTCGGGTCGTCGTAGATGCAGACCACGTCCCCGAAGTGGTCCAGCAGGTCTTTCTTCGGGTCGAACCCGATGATCGCCGGCAACTGGTCGAGCAATCCTTCGGCCACGGCGTCGGCGCCGGGCGGGCCGAGCTTGGCACCGTTGCGGATGATGCCCAGAATCGCCGTGTAGCTCTTCGAAAAATCGGCGCTGCAGGCGTAGAAGTTGGATGTCTTCGCCGGCAGCGGGGGGAGATCGTTGAGGCTGATCGGCTTGCCCGCCAGCAGCGACAGCAGCCCGGTCTTCTCACCCGGGGCCTCGACGACGCAGTCCGACCACGTCGCCTTGCCGCGGTAGCCTGAGCGGCAGACGATGGCGTTCATGTTGGCCAGACCGGCGGCGGACAGGACGTCGTTGGCCGTCTTCGGCGTCTCGCGGGTGCCCAGACCCGGAATGGGCATCTTGCCGAACATCTTCCGCAGCATTCCCAGGTCGAACCAGCCGACCGAGGCGAGCGTGAAGTCGCTCTTGCCGCGGTACTTCTTCCACAGCGGGTTGGTCGTGATGTTGGCTTTCTTTCCGGCCGCGACGCCGATCGCCGACGCGACGGCGTCGGCCCCGCCGACGAGCACGAGGTGTTTGCCTTCCTTCCACCAGCCGACTTCCAGCTTGAAGGGTGCGCCGGGGGCGGGGATGTCGGCTCGGGTGACGCTGCGGCCGGAGACGGTCTTCGTTTCAAACGTCAGTTTCTTGCCGGCGACCTGCTTGATCATCCCGCCGAGCTGCGGCTCCAGATCGCCGGCTTCGTGCAGGACGAGAATCGCCCACGGCTTCGGCGGCCCGACGTCGGCCGAGACCGAGACGGCCAGCGAGAGCCCTTTGTTGTTAATCGTCGAATACGTCTTCTTGAACAGCTCGTACCCCCCGACGCCCGTCTGCTGGCCGAACTTCGCGAAGCCCCAGTTCACCGCCTTGCCGAACACGTCCGCGAGGCCGGACTTGTAGATCGCGTCGTAGGCGGCGGTCTTCTCGAACTCGGCCTTGTGGGCGTCGCGGCCGTCGGCCCCGAAGTAGAGGACCGACTGTGCCGGCAACAGCGTTTCGGGCGCGGGACTTTTCGCCTCCTGGGCGGCGTTCCCGCCGAAGGGAAACGTAAACCCGACCCCCAACCCGACGGCCAGCAGCAGCATGAGAGACCACGCGATCCGCGATTGTGTGCGAGACATGGATGTGTTCCTCGGAGTGAATCCGGTTGCGGGTGAATCGATGCGAAGCGCCGTTAGTTTAGCCGAGCGGATGGGGAAGTCCACAGCGGATCGTGAATGACGAATGTCGAAGTCCGAATGACGAATCAATGACGAATCCCGAATGAAATCATCCTGCGACAGGCGGGTGACGGGATGAAGCGGTGTGATGGGCACGGATGGGGCGGGTTATAGATTTGAGGGTGAAAACTTCTCGGAATGGGCTGCTCATCGGCAGGATCAGCGAGTCATGCACGGAAATCGGGATCGACTTGAGGGGGTTTGCAACGCTTTCGAAGTTGTTCCGCCTTCCGCCAGCGAGCAGCCCTTGCGGTATTCGCGCGTGATGATCGCCTGCGCGCATGTGTAAATTTTTCACCCTCAAATCTATAACCCGCCCTCCTCAATCGTGATGAAGGTCACACTTCGCAGAGCAATGTTGATCCACAAGATCGCCCGCAATTCGACGTGCTGCAATAAACGTCGTGCGTGCTGTTCGAAGAGGTTGTCTTCCGAGTTGAAGGCTGTGAGCTTGAATGCGACACCGTCGGCCGCGAGTCGCATCGGCTGTTGTCCGAGCGATCGGCTTTCGCCACGTACATTCACTTTCCGCAGCACTTGTTCCTCGCCACCGAGGAAGTGCGTCAGTGCGGCTTCGTAGAGGCCCAGTTCCAATCCCGCGCCCCAGTCCCGCAATAGCGCAACCATCGTTTGCAGCACGACTTCACTGCAATCGATCGAGCAGTTCCAGCGATCGGCGACGACTTCAAAGGCGTGGCGTTCCGCGGGACGGACTGTTGAGTTGATGAACTCATGAGTCACGCTCTCCGGCCGCATATTCACGAGTTTGCCGTGGGCCAGATCGAGCAATAACAGATAGTTGTAGAGTTGGCCCTGGTGGCGCGGCGTCAGGACTTCGACCGTCTTGAACTCGAACGCGGCGCCGTTCGCGATCAATGCATCGAGGAAATACTTCGCTGAGTATGTACCGTGCGACACGGTGATCGGAAATTCGAGTTCGACCCCGCCCATCCTCGATGCGAGTTCCCGCTTATAGATTCGCTCATCGAAGAACCGGCCGAGATCGGAATGGATGTTGAACACGTGGCCCATCACGGTGTAGGAGATTTCGCCGAATTCATCCTGCGACAGGCGCGTGACCGGATGAAGCGGTTTAATCGGCATCGGATAGGGCGGGTTATAGATTTGAGGGTGAAAGATTCTCGCACTCGGCTGATCCTCAGCAAGATCAGTGAGTCATGGTTGGAGATCTGGGTTCAACTTCGGAGTTTTTGAAACGGCGTTGAAGTTGTTCAGCCCTCCGCCAGCGCCCAGCCCTTGCGGTATTCGCGCTTGATGATCGCCGCCGCTCCGTTCAAACCGACGGCTTTCATCTGCTTCGCATCCCAGTCGAATTTCTTCTTTCCCAGCCGGTACGACAGGTTCCCCAGGTGGCCGCATTCGGTCACGAGCGCGCCGTACTGGAAGTTGCAGGTCGTGTTCGGGTTGCCGGCGCGGACCGCGTCGAGCCATTCGCGGTGGTGGCCTTTCGAATCGGGGATCGTCGGCTTCACCGCAGCGGCGTGCTTGCCGGATTGCAGGAACAGCTTGCGGGTCGTGTAATCGACCAGCAGCCGGCCTTGGGGACCTTCGAACAGGACGGCGGAGTTCTTGCGGTAGATCTCGGCCCCCTTGGGTTTCCAGCCGCCGTGGTACCACGTCACGTGCACCGGCGGCTGCTTGCCGCGGGCTTCGAAGTGGTAGTCGACCTTCATGAAGTTCGGGCAGTCGTTGTCGCCGTCGTGCCCTTTATTGCCGGTGGCGACGACGGTTTTGGGGTACTTCAGGCCGAGCGCCCAGTAGGGCAGGTCCATGTAGTGGCAGACGAAGTCGGCGAGCTGCCCGCCGCCGAAGTCCCACCAGTACCGCCAGTTGAAGTGGAAGTGCGACGGATCGTACGGTCGGTAGGGGGCGGGGCCGATCCACTGCTCGTAGTTGACGTGCTTCGGCGGGGTGGCTTTCTCGACGCGGCGGCCGCGCTTCACGCCGTGCTGCCAGTTGATCCCGCCCCCCTGCCACACGTGCACCCGCCGCACCGGGCCGAGCACGCCGGCCTGCACGATCTCGACGGCCCGGCGGTAGTTCTGCGAGGGATGGTTGTGAATCTGGTTGCCCATCTGCGTGACGGCCTTGTGCTTCGCCGTCAGCCGGCTGATGACGCGGGCCTCGTAAATCGAATGCGTCAGCGGCTTCTCGCAGTAGACGGCGAACTTCCGTTTCAGGGCTTCCACGACGGGAAACACGTGCATGAAGTCCGGCGTGCTGACGACGACGCCGTCGAGGTCCTTGTGCCGGTCGAACACATCGCGGTAGTTTTCGTAGGTCTTCGCCGAGGGGAACCGCGCGGCCGCCGCGCTGAGATGCTTTCGGTCGACGTCGCAGAGCGCGACGATGTTCTCCCCGGCGACGCCGTTGAGGTTTGCCCCGCCGCGGGCCGCGACGCCGATGACCGCGAGATTCAGCTTCTCCTTCCGCTTCGGTTCCGCCGCTTGCGATTGCTCACGTGCCGCCAGCGGGGCGGCCGCCAGCGACGTCCCCGCGATCAGGGCCTGTTTCAGAAACTCTCGGCGTGAGCGTTCGTCGTGGACGGACATGGAGTGTCTCCCGTAAAGGATTTTCGTAATTGCGTGGGCCAGGCTTTCCCTGAGCGGGGGGTAGCAGAATTCGTGAGAATTCTGCCGTGACGCTTGCGGACTCCAGAATTCTCACGAATTCTGCTACGGGCAACAAGACTGTCACGGCGAGCGGGCATCCTCGGGGAATTCATCGATTCCCGCCTGCGAGTTCTCCGAATCGTAGGCCAGCAGCCAGAAGCCGAAGCCGGCGACGAGGGCGGCGGCCGTGAAGACCCACCACGGAAGGTGCCGCTGTTGGGCCGTCGCGAAATTCCATTCCGATAATTGCTCCTGATAGACGGCCAGCGAGAGCAGCGCGGCGTTGTTGGCGACGTGCAGCAGAATTCCGGGAAACAGGCTCCCCGTCCGCACGCAGACCCAGCCCAGCACGAGACCCAGCAGAAAGCTGGGGAAGAACCGCTCGGGGGAAAGAGTGTCCCGCACGATCACGTGAAACGCCGCGAACGCCAGCGCGGTCACGACGACGGCCTGGATGTTCGTAGTGACCGGCTTCAGCCGGTCCCTTGACCGGCTGAAGCCGGTCACTACGAACCTGCGGCGGGTCCGCATGGCCGAGAGAAACATCCCGCGGAAGAACACTTCCTCGCAGACGGCGGGAACCACGGCCAGCGACAGGTACACCAGCACCGCCGGCGCCGCCTTCAGCCGCTTGATGATCTCCGACGCCTGCGCGACCAGCGATTCGTCGAAGGCCACAATTCCGAACTGTTCGATCCACAGCAGCATTTCGAACACGAAGGGCCATAACGACAGCCCCAGCAGCACGCCGGCGGCCTGGCCCGCGGTCGACGCGCCACGGAGGGATAACGCCGCCCGCAGGTCGACGTTTCGCGACGCCAGCACGCCCAGCGGCAACCCGCCGAACACGAGCAGGGTGATGACCGCCGACGCGATCAGCATCGCCTCCGGCAGCGTGTGCAGTTCCCGCAGCGCGAACTGGCTGGTCAGGAACGTCAGCGGAAACGCGACGGCCAGCGTCAGCACGGCAGCCATCGGGCTGCACGCCGCGGTGGTCGCGTCGGGCCGGCGGAACACTTCCCCCCACGTGCCGGTGCTGCCATAGAGGATCGCGTCGGTCCCGAAGATGCGGGCCGCCAGCATGATCGCCGCCAGCGCGTAGAGCACCGTCGAGGTGACGACGATTGCGGCGACGGGGGCGTCGGCCGTCCCGTGGAGCAGGTCCCGCGCCAGCAGCACGATGTTCGCCAGCGGAGTGACGATCAGCAGGCCGCTCAGCTCCAGGTCGGGAATCATGCTGAATACGCCCGGCGCGATCGAGACCAGCATCAGCGGGATCAGATACGCCTGGGCCTCTTTGAAGCTGCGGGCGAAGCTCGTCACGGCCAGCAGCACCGCTGAGAAGAACATCGCGAACAGCACCAGCAGGCCGAAGATCTGCACGACCACCGTCAGAGTCAGACCCTCGTCTCCGAACAGCAGCGGGCCGAGGCCGGTCGCGAGCACCGTCAGCGTCATCGAGACGAGGTTCACCGTGGCCGTCAACACGGCAACGGTGAGCACTGTCACGTATTTCGCCAAGAGCAGGCCCATGCGGGGCACGGGGGCGGCGACCAGCATCTCCAGCGTCCCCCGCTCGCGCTCGCCGGCCGTCAAGTCGATCGCCGGGTACACCGCGCCGGTGATCGTCATCAGAATCAGAATCAGCGGGATCAGCGCCGCGATCGAGACGGCCGGCCCGCTGCCGGTCGTGGCGACGGCTGTGCGATACGGGTGGGCGGGGACGATGTGCCCCGGCACGTGCCGGCGTTCCAGCCGCAGGATGCGAACCAGATCGTTCAGTGCATCGAGGCTGCGTTCCACATGCGCCAGCGCCTTCTCGCTGAGCGGCGACTGCTTGCGGTGGATCAACTCCATCGGCACGCGATTGTTCGGATCGAGCAGCTTCTTCGCCGACTCGTACTTCACGTCCTTCGGAAGCCGGATGCCGACGTCGAATCGCCCGCCGGCGACGTCCGCCTCCAGATCGCGGGACAGCTCGATCCGGAATTGCGACGGCTCCCGCAAGGGGGGCAGATTTAGCGTGGCGGGGGTTTTCGCTCGTCGCTCGTTCCCCTTGCGGAGGGGAAGCGTCGCCTGTTTCGCGTCTTCGGCCGTCCGCTTTCCCCGGTATGCGAGCTGCAGTTCGCCGGCAACCAGAAACTCGGTGACGATCTGCTCCGCCTCCCGCGACTCGACGCCGACGAGGTACACCTGGGCCGTCTCCGTTCTCAGCGACGTGAACAGAAACTTCTGAAACGCCACGCCGATCAGCGGGTAGACGAGCAGCGGCATCAGCACCAGGGTGACGATCGTCCGCCGGTCGCGGAGCGTTTCGCGCATCTCCTTCATCGCCAGCCGCGCCATGCGGCCGAAGTGGCTGCCGCGCAAGTTGCCGGAGAGCGGCGGATCAATTGGCATGCCGTGGTCTCCGGTGGGCTGAGGCGATAAAGGATAAGGGATAAGGGATAAGCGAGTTCCAACGTCGATCCGTGGTGACCGCTCAGCCAGGAACAAGAACTCTCGCGCTTACGCTCTCCGTGTTGGATCGTGCTGCCGCTGCACTGACTGAAGGTAGTTGAACAGCTTTCGGCACAGCGTGGCGTATTCGAGACGAAGGGTTTGACATTCTTCCATGACATTCTTTCCTGAACCAGTTTCACACAGGTAAGTCAAGTGCTCGATCGTCTCCTCGGCACTTGCGTACGCTCGCCCCAGATAATGCGCGTACTCGGCCTTGTATTGGCGCAGTGCGTGTCCTTCGACGATTTGCGCGGAGACGCTCTTGCTTGAGCGCCGGACTTGTCCGCCTACTTCATACAACTCATATCGGGGCAGTTTCAAAGTCGCCGCGTGCACCCTCAGCCCGAGTGCATGCGCAATCCGATAGATCTCCAATTGATGATGTGGCCGAGTGTCAGGCTCCGACATGACGAATTCTCCATGCGAAAGCAGGTAACCGTTTCTCTTATCCTTTATCCCTTATCCCTTATCGCTCATCCCGTCCGCTGACCACCGATCGCCTCCTCCCGCGCGAATTCCAGAAACATCTCCGCCAGCGACTCGCGGCCGGTCTGCTGCCGCAATTCGGCGAGCGTCCCTTCCATCACGAGCCGACCCAGGTGGAGCATTCCGATGCGGTCGCAGACGTTTTCCGCTTCGTGCAGACGGTGCGTGCTGAGGATGACCGCCTTCCCCTGATCGCGCAGGTGGCCGAGGTAGTCGAACACCACGTGGCTGCCGAAGACGTCCAGCCCCCGCGTCGGCTCGTCGAGCAGCATGATCGGCGGGTCGTGAATCAACCCGCGGGCCAGCAGCACCCGCTGCTTCTGCCCGGTCGAGAGCGTCCCCCCCCGCTGGTCGAGAAACGGCCGCAGCTCCAGCAGATCGGTCAGCTCGCGCAGCCGCCGCTCGGCCCGCTCGCGCGGCAGCCCGTACAGGTCGGCGAAGAACAGCAGCATCTCCCGCGGCGAGAGCCACTGGTACAGCCCGGCTGAGGCGGAGACCAGCCCGATGCGGCGCTTGACCTCATCCGGCGCGCGGTCCGTCCGCATGCCGTCCACCTCGGCGTAACCCGACGTGGGGCGCAGCAAGCCGAGGATCATCCGCAGCGTGGTCGTCTTGCCGGCGCCGTTGGGGCCCATCAACCCGTAGACTTCCCCCGGCTTGGCGACGAACGACAACCGGTCGACGGCCACGATGCCCCGCACATCCCAGGGATTTTCGGTGGAAGGGGTCGTGTGTCCAGAATTCAATTTTCCGTGGGAAGCGTTCGGCTCGTTGCAAACTGCAGACGGAAAATTGAATTCTGGACACACGACCCCAGCCCGCTTCCTGCGCGCACGGGCAGCCCCCGGAAAGACCTTCGTCAGCTCGTGGACGATGATCATGAAGATGGCAGAGAGGAAAAAATCGAATCGCGACAGGAGAGACTGGGGTCGATGCTACTCTCCGCGAGGTGGGAACGCCATTCCGGGCGGGGGAAACGGGAAAAGTCCATACGCCTCCGGGACGGCGCAGAACGACGTTTCGCGGCGTCTTCATTCCGCCGAACCAATTGGCCGGCCGCGTGTCTACAAACTGGTCCGTTGGCGTCTTCCGTCCAGCGGCGCGCTCGCCGCCCGTCAGGGTTCGGCGCCGCGCGTTCCGCGAATGGGTTCTGAACGGCGGCGTCAGCATCGGTTAGCTCAACTGGCAGAGCACCAGACTGAGGATCTGGAAGTCACAGGTTCGACTCCTGTACCGACCACCAACCCGTCGGCTGGTAACCGACGACACCGACCTGCAAAGTCGGACGGCGCATTGAGCGTCTCACATGAAGCCTGAAGGAGGCAGACGTTCGTTGGATCCGCCGTCGCGTCGTGTTCGCCGGGCGAGCCGGGTGGCGTCAGCCCCCGGAGTCGTCGCACGACACGACCGGCGGCAGCACGCGGCGACGCCCTGCAGTGCGTGGATACCGCGTTCGCCGTTCGGTGGCAAAACGGCGCGGAAGCGACGAGGCACGGCCGCCTCGAAACCGAACCGCCGGGAAGCCGCCGCAGGCGTTCGCTGAAGCGCACTCCGCGATCGCGCGTGTGATCGGCGTGCGTACTGCCTTCGGAGGGCCGTCGGCTCACGCATCGATTTCATCCGGCTCGGCGAGCACTTCGTCGAGCAAGTCGAGCAGCGAGAGCTTCGCCGCCGTTTCGCGGACCGTCGCCGTTTCTTCTTCCGCGGCGCGGATGAGTATCTGCTTCAGGTCGCGGCGGCTATGGTGGCTGCCCTTCCTGATCCAGATCAGCTTGCAAACCGCCAGATCGCGGCGTGCGACGATTGGCAGCGGAACGCCGGGGAACAAATCAATCTCTACGACCCGATCAAGCACGCCGGAAATCAGTTCACCGGGATACAGGTCAAGCCTGATCGTCGAGACCGCGTCGATCAGGTGAAAACGGCGTTGCTTGCGCAAGGCTTCGCGAATCGCATTCTCGTTCAGCAGGAATTGGTGCTGTTTCAGTGATACGACGAACGTCGGAATGCATTCCCGCAACCGCTCGCCGTCAACGACCAGATCGACGTCGTAGGTCGTGCGGGGGTCTCCATAGACGACGTAAGCCACTCCACCGGTGATGGCGAAGCGAATCCCGCAACTCCGGAGAACCGCCGTCATTCGCTGCAGGGAGTTCTGAAACTCGTCAAGCATGGACACGGGCGAGTTGTTCCTCGATGAGCTGCCGGCAGTCGGGGTTTTGACCGTACATGTCCAGCGCCACCCGCCATTTCAGCTCATCCCCCGGCAGCGACCCGCATTCCTCTTTGATTCGCCGCGCGACGTGCCGCAGTCCGAACTCATTGAGCGCCCACATGCGGGCAATCTTTTCCGCAGGCGTCATTGCATCGACGGCCCGGCGGTAGGCTTCTTCGACGAGGGACATCGTATTCTCCTTCGTGGGCATCATACCGACACTTCAGTCTTCAGAAAACGCGAAAGCTCAGCGAACTCCAATACCGCAGCGGTTGTCTAACGCAGACAGTTCATCGCGAAGCCGACGAGGGCTTCCAGGAGGTGAGGCATGATGTTTTTCAAGAATCACAAGATCCGCAGCTTCGAAATCGGCCTGCTGTTCCGGGACGACGAGTTCGATCGACTGCTCGAACCGGGCGAACACCGGCTGTTCGACCTGCGGGGCAAGGTCCGTGTGGACGTCGTCTCGCAGCGCGATCCGTGGCTGGTGCACGAACAGCTCGACGTGATCGTCAAGTCGGGGGCGCTCGAGGGCCGCGCCGTCGTACTGGACCTGAAGGACCACGAGCGGGCGCTGGTCTGGGTCGAGAACCGGTTCAGCCACGTCCTGCCGGCGGGGCTGTACGCCTACTGGACCGGGCACAAGGACGTGCGGGTCGAAGTGGTCGACGCGCGCAACGTGCGCTTCGAGCACGACGAGCTGAAGGTCATCGCCCGCTCGCCGTCGGTCCACCGCGTGCTCGATATCTGCACGGTCGACCGCGACCGCGCAGGCGTGCTGTTCATCGACGGACGCTACGTCGACACGCTCGGCCCGGGGCTGTATGCCTTCTGGAAGGGGCAGTCGACGGCCAAGGTCGTCGAGGTCGACCTGCGGGAAACGATGGTCGACATCGGCGGGCAGGACATCATGACGGCCGACAAGGTCACGCTGCGGCTCAACGCCGTCGTGACCTACACGGTCGCCGACGCCCGCAAGGCGGTCAGCCGCACGGACGACGTGCGGCAGGCGCTGTACCGCGAGACGCAGCTCGTGCTGCGGGGCGTGGTCGGCGCCCGCGAGCTGGACGTTTTCCTGACGGACAAGGACGCCGTCGCGAAGGAGATCGAAGAGAACGTCCGCCGCCGGGCGGGGGAGCTGGGTCTGGAGATTGCTTCGGTGGGCATCCGCGACGTGATCCTGCCGGGGGACATGAAGGACCTGATGAACCGCGTCACGGAGGCCCGCAAGGCCGCCGAGGCCAACCTGATCTCGCGCCGCGAGGAAACCGCCGCCATGCGCAGCCAGGCCAACACGGCGAAGCTGCTGGCGGACAACCCGGTGCTGATGCGGCTGCGGGAACTGGAAGTCCTGGAGCGAATCGCCTCGGCCGGCAAGCTCAACATCGTCCTCGACGAAAAGGGGCTGGCCGACAAGGTAGTCAACCTGCTGTAGCGGAATTCGTAAGAATTCCGACCGGCGACCGTTACGCGCCTCCGGATCGAGAAATCGGACCGAGGGCGTTTTCGTCGACATGCTTCGAGAGGTCGCGCTTCCGGCGTGCTTTCACCCGCGGCGCCAGTTGGTCCCCTCGGGCCGGTCTTCGAGCGTGATTTTCAGCTCGTTCAGCCGGTCGCGGATCGTATCCGCGATGTCCCACTGCTTCGACTTCCGCGCCAGCGCGCGGACGTCGATCACCAGTTGCATCAGCTCGGCGGCGAAGGCATCGTCCCTGCCGTCGGCAGTCTTCTGGACCGGTTTGCGGAACACGCCCAGGATGCCGGCCAGCTCTTTCAGCACCGTCATCGCGGCGGCCAGCGTGTCGATCTCTTCGCCCTTCTTGATCTCCGCGGAGTCGAGTTTCTTCTCGGCGATGAACGAGCCGATCGTCTTCCGCAGCTCGAACAGCACGCCGACGGCTCCGCCCGTGTTGAAGTCGTCGTCCATCGCGTCGAGGAAGCGGTCGCGGTGTTCGGCGATTCTTTTGAGGAAGGTTGGTGTACCGCCTTCAGGCGGCCCGCCGTGGGTGCTTTGGCCGCTGGACGCACAACCGGCCGCCTGAAGGCGGTACACCAACTCCGCGTCCTCTTTGGTTTTTGGAGCGCTGAGAGAATAGAACTCCTGTCCGGCGATGCGTTCGTAGGTCTCGAACAGGCGGTAGAACGATTCGAGACCCTTCGCGACCTCGCCGATGCGTTCCAGGCTGAAGTCGATCGGGCTGCGGTAGTGGGTGTTGAGCAGGAAGAAGCGGACCGTCTCCGGCGGGTAGTGGGCGAAGACGGCGGTCTTGACCGACTCGGCCCCCGCGCTGCCGGCCAGTTTGTTGACGACCTGCTGCTCCTGCGAGCCGGGGGGTTCATCCCCCCGGGAGGCGCGTTGAACTTCGACCGTACCGGGGGGGTGAACCCCCCGGCTCGCGTCGCGATCGCCGTGGCGGTCGTGCTGGCCGCCGACTTTACTGCCGGAACTCGCCTGCATCAGCCCGTTGTGCATCCAGTAGCGGGCGAAGGTCTTCCCGGTGCAGCTTTCCGACTGGGCGAGTTCGTTTTCGTGGTGCGGGAACATCAGGTCCAGCCCGCCGCCGTGGATGTCGAACGTCTCCCCCAGCAGCTTCTGGCTCATCACGCTGCATTCGATGTGCCAGCCGGGGCGGCCGCGTCCCCACGGGCTGTCCCACGCCGGCTCCCCCGGTTTCGATTTCTTCCACAGCGCGAAGTCGGCCGGGTGGCGCTTCTTGTCGTTGGCCTCCACGCGGGTGCCGGCCATCAGTTCGTCGAGCTTCCGCCGGCTGAGCTTCCCGTAGTCGGCGTCCTTCGTCACGTTGAAGTAGACGTCCCCGTCGAGCGGATAGGCGAAATCCTGCGCGATGAGCCGGGCGATCATCTCCTGCATCTCTTTGACGTGCTCGGTCGCATACGGGAAATGGTCGACGGAATCGACCCCCATCGCTTCGAGGTTGTCGAAGTAATCCCGCGTCATCTCCTTCGCGAGGGCCTCGACGGAGATCCCCTTTTCGTTGGCCCGGTTGATCAGCTTGTCGTCCACGTCCGTGATGTTGATCACGAACGTCACGTCGTAGCCGAGGTAGGTGAGGTAGCGTTTGACCGTATCGAAAATCACCGGCCCGACCATGTGGCCGATGTGCGACGGCTTATAAACCGTCGGCCCGCACAGATACATCCCGACCTTCCCGGGCTGCACGGTTTCGAAGGGTTCTTTTTCGCGAGTGAGGGTGTTGTAGACGCGGAGGGGCATGGGCTGTTTGAGCGTTTATGGTTGAAGGATGGAGGCAATTCGCCTCTCTTACTAGCTGGATCGTGGTCGCAATACGAAACGGAAATCGTCGCGTTCGGGCGCTTCGTAGGTCGTGAGATCAACGAAAGGTGCAGCGACGCGACAAACGTCCTGCGCATCCTGCGGATTCGGAAAAAGGTTGTCGGGAACCACAATCAGTCCCGTGTATTCGATTTCCGCATCAGCGGAAACGGCCATCGCTGGATCTTCATCTCCACCCGCGTACCCGTGGAAATCCACAATCAGGTCCATCTTCACACGAAAACGATTTCCCTGGAGGTATGACAATTTCAGTTGCGTGCATCTACCGAGATCGTGACACGTCATGTAGAACGATGATTCGACACCTGCATCGTTGATACCGGGTTGCAGTTCATATCCGTCCAACTCTCGCCAATTTCGGATTCCGAATCTCAACCATTCCGTCGTCATCGAGCAATTCCACGCATTTCCCGCATGCTCAATTGGTTCGAAGTGGATTGTGATTGACCAGAAATGATCTCGCTCGATTCCCATACGGGGGTTTTCGAAGACATGGGAGTACATTTCTCCGCCACGGGGAATGAGCGATGACGCCGGGAATTCCACGATTTCCTCCGCGATCTCACACCGTTACGCAAGGCTTACTCCCCTCGGACCAGCAGCATCACCGCGTCCGCGACCATCGCTTCCTCGCGCCCGACCGGCCCGATGTGTTCGCCGCTTTTCGCTTTCACGTTGATCTGACCCGGGTCGAGCTCCAGCAGTTCGGCCAGCTTCGCTTTGATGGCCGGTTTGTGCGGCGTCAGTTTGGGGCGTTCCGCGTGGATTGTGCAGTCCAGGTTGGAAATCGTCCAGCCCTGTTCGCGGACGGCCCGCAGGGCTTCCCGGACGAAGGTGGCCGAGTCGGCGTTCTTCCATCGTGGGTCGTCGTTGGGGAAGTGCTCGCCGATGTCCCCCAGGCCGGCGGCTCCCAGCAGGGCGTCGGTGACGGCGTGCAGCAGCACGTCGGCGTCGCTGTGGCCGTCGAGGCCGCGGTCGTGCGCGATCGTCACGCCGCCGAGAATCAGGGGGCGATTCTCGACGAGCCGGTGGACGTCGTGGCCGAGGCCGATGCGGTACAACATCACTGTATCGTAATGAAGAAACGATCTCCTTTTAGACAGAAAGATTGGTGACAGAAAAATGAAAAGGGAACTGATTTTTCTGTCACCAATCTTTCTGTCTAGCGGGCTCCCGCGGGCAGGACGGCGTATTTGATGTCGGTGATTCCCGCTTCGACACACATCTGGACGATCGGCTCGACCTGGCCCCAGTTGGCCCGCTCGTCGCAGCGGAGCCGCAGCTCGTATTTGCCGGGGGAGCTGCGGTAGCGGTCGGCGGCGGCGCGAATGTGCGTTCGCAGCTTGTCGGGGGACATCATCTGGCCGGCGATCCGCCATTCGCCGTCGCGGGTGACGGTGATTTCCAGCCGGCGTTCGGCTTCGGTCTCGGCCCCGCGGTTGATGTCGACCCGCGGCAGCGCCACCTCGTCTTTCGCGTCGCTGGGCCGGAAGTGCGGGGCGGCGATGAGGAAGATGATCAGCAGGAAGACCATGTCGTTCAGCGCCGTCAGGTCGAACTTCAACCCGTATTGCCGGCGGCGCGTGGGGACCCTCATGGCTTCACCTCGCTTTGCGCCGGCTTGGCGACCGGTTTGGCGGGAGACGCGGTGCGGCGGCGGGACAGCGTGCGTTTGAAGTCGACAAAGACGTGCTCGGCCATCAGCGACGATTCGGCGACCAGCTCGTCGATGCGGTTGCGGAAGAACGCGAACGCCGCCAGCGAGGGGATGGCGACCATCAGCCCCATCAGCGTGGTGACCATCGCCTTGCGAATGCCCGGGGCGAGCTGCGAGATGTGCGGGTTTTCGAGGGCCTCGAATTCCTGGAAGGCCTCCATCAGCCCCCAGACCGTCCCCAGCAGGCCCAGCATCGGAGCCAGCGTGCCGATGATCGACAGGTACTCGATCTTGCGGAACAGCCGCGCCGACTGCTCGGTGCTGGCGTCTTCCATCGCCTTTTCGACCGCGGAGTAACCCAGGCCGGTCTCCTGCAGGCCCGCCGAGAGCACGTAGCCCAGGAAGCTGTGCTTCTGCTGGCAGAGCTGGTGGGCCGGCTTGAGCTGCCCCTGCATGAGGAGCTGGTGGACTTCTTCCGCCAGCCCGGGCGGCATCAGCACCCGGCGGCGGAAGCTGATGAAATGCTCGATGATCAGCGCCAGCATCGCCACGCTGAGCACGATGATCACGATGCCGATCGTGCCCGCGTCCTTGAGAATCTGCCGCAGGTCCATGCTGTTCGCCTTGGCCGGCTTCGTCTGCTTCGCGGCGGAAGCGGTCTTTTCGGCGTTCGGCTCGGCGGGGGAGGGCGCGACGAATTGAAACAGCAGGAACAACGCGAGAACGGAGACCGTCACATATCGGAACGAGGGGAGGGAAGCAGAGGACAACGATCGCATGTCCGTCTCAAGTAGGTCCGGACGGCCCGTCCGGACCTCGGGTGTGGATAACGATCGGGAAAACGGAATCGCGAATCTGCGTCGTTCGGCCCGCCGCGGTCCGGACGGGCCGTCCGGACCTACTTGATCTTACGCGAAACCGTGTCGATGCCTCAACGCGATTTGGCTTTGCCGGCGAGCCCGGCGGCTTCCTGGGCGAATTCGGTGTCGCCGAAGCGGCTCTGTACCTCGCGAAACAGCGCCAGCGCCTCGCTCGTTCGCCCCACGTCCTGCAGGGCGTCGGCGGCTTCCAGGCAGGCGCGGGCGGCGAGCTGCCGGTCGTCGTCGTAGACCAGCGGCAGCCAGAGCAGGGCGGCGGCGGCCCGTTCGTTTTCCTTCCGTCGCAGGTGCGCCTGGCCGAGCACGTAATACGCCCCGGCCCGCAGGTCGACGGGGAGCCGGCCGACGGTCTTTCGCCAGTCGGCGATCTCCGCGGCGCTCGGGCGGCGTTCTTGCAGCTCTTTCCGCCACAACTGGACCTCGGCCAGTCGGCTGATGCGGCTGTCGACGTCGCTGCGCAGCTCCCGCAGGGCGCTTTCCGCCGATCGCTCCCATTTCGGGTCGAACAGTAACTGGCTGGCGGCGATCAGCCGCGCGGCCGATTTCGTTCCCAGCCGCCGGGCCTGGGCGACGGCTGTTTGCTTCCGGTCGAGCTTCGTGGGGGCCCACGTGAGCGGAATCAGCTTGAAGTGCAGCGTCGACGGGTCGCTCTCGACGAGCGTGAGGAACTGCTCGACGGCTTCCCGGCGATCGCCGGTCCGCAGGGCGCAGCGCACGAGCAGCGCCCGCAGCTCCCGCTGGACCCACGCCCGCCGTTCGTCGACGATCGCCGATTGAAACGACAGCCGGGCACTTTTGTAGTCCCCCCGCGAAAACGCCAGCAGCCCGCGGACGTGCGACCGGGTCTGCGGCGTTCGCACGTCGAGCACGTCGGGGGCGGGATAGCTGCGGAGCATCCCCGCGGCGTTGCGGAGGGTGATCGTGCGGCCGTTGTAGTCGACGACGGTGCAGAACAACGTCAACGGCGTGCGGCGGTTCTTCACGCGGATGGCGACACGGTCGCGGAGGGGGTCGTCGGCAGATGCGGCAGACGGGGCGAACGCGACGGTGAGGATTGCGACGGCCAGGACAATCACGTTTAGCCGCGACTCGAAGGCTTTGCGGAGAGGAGCGCGGCTGCGGCCGTGGCGGACGCTGCCAGCGTCCGCGCGGATGCTGGCAGCATCCGCCACGGAGTCGCGGCTAAACGTCGCGCTAGCGCCGCTGGAATTTCTTGACATCGCGATAGGTGTACTTTCCGCCGGTCATGGCGGCGAGGCGTTTGAGGAAGTTGTCGTTTCGCTCCAGATAGCCGCCTTCCCCGAACTCGACGCAGTGAATCCGCGTCTTTGCCTTGTTGATGATTCGGATTTCGTTCATTTCCCCCGCCGTCAGCCCGCTATCGGCGTCGGTCAGGAAGAAGATCGCGTCGGGCTGCCGCTTCAGGGCTGGCCGCAGGGCGGCCATGTGGCGGGTGCCACCCCTGGGGCGGACGGCGGCGACCTTCAATTTGACCTTCTCGACATTGCGAGAGGTGGCGGGAATCAGGTCGTTCGGGTTGTCCCGTCCCAGCGACAGCACGTGCGCCGCTTCGTCGTAGAAGATGATCTGGAAGCGGTGCTTGGGCGTCAGCCCGTTGAGGCTGGCGATGAGTTGCTGCTTGGCGACCAGCAGCGCGTCGTTGTGGATCATGCTGCCCGAACGGTCCAGCACGTAGATCACCCGCTTCCCCTTGTCGCCCAGCGTGAAGAACGTCGCGTTCCCGTTGCCCAGGCTGCGCGCTGCGGCCCGGGCGCCGTCGAGCAGGCCGTTCGGCATGACCTGAAGGTCCCCCGCCCCGGCGACGTTCGACGGCACGCGGCGGCCGGGACCGATGGAATTGCTCCCCAATTCCGGCAACAACGGGTTGACCGGCGGTTTCGACGGCACTTCCGACTGCTTTTTCGTCGCGGCGTTTGAAGTGTTGAACCGCGCCTGCGGTTGATTGATGACCTCCTGTTCCGGACCGTCGGGGTTGTGCGGCGATTCCCGTTTCGGCGTCGGTTTCTCGAAGATGCTCAGCGCGTGGAAGTCGGCCTTCTCGGCGGCGATCGGTTGCGGGCGGTTGCGGGAGGCATTCATCCAGTCGCGATACAGCAGGGCGGCGACCAGCGACCCATGCACGAGCACCGACAGCAGAAACGCCGCCCACAGCGCGAACGGCGAATCCAGCCCGGTTCGCGGGAGGTCGGACATCGGCCGTGCTGGTTTCAGTTGTGCGGTGGCCATGAGATTCATTCCAGCGAGCCGGGAGCGTCAGCGACCGGAGCTTTCGGCAGTCGTCCTGAATATCGAATATCGAACACGGAATGATGAATGATGAAGGGAAGCGAGCGCGGATCGCACGTCACGTCTTCCTTCAAACTTCATCATTCCGTGTTCGATATTCGAAATTCCCTCAGTTCTTCCCCGCAGGCCGCGGTTGGAACATCTGAATGTACTGCGCCGTCGTGTCGTCCACGTACACGCCCGGTTCGGGGACGTACTGGAACAATTTCTGGTCGTCGAGCTTTCGATTGAGCTGGATGTTGCGGAAGCTGAGCGACACCAGCGGCACGAACGACTTGCCGTCGGCGGCGCGCTGCAGGTATTCGATCTTCCGCACGTAGAAATCGGAATCGACCAGCACGCGGACCCGTTCGGGGACGTGGGCGGGGTAGCCCTGCAGCCGGGTCTGCCGCGACCAGTTGACCCAGTGGGTCAGGTAGTCGCTGTTCCAGGTGCCTTCGATCTGACGGGCCAGTTTGCCTTTGGTGGGAATCGACGTGCTGGTGTCGAACACCATCGTCCGCTGCAGCGACGCGATCAGCCCGTTGATTCCACCAAGACCGAGTTCGCTGACCAGCTCGTTTCGGGGCACGGGGGAGGCGTTGGCGGCGGCCGCGAGAATCTGCTTGACATTCCGCCGGGTGAAGCGTTTCTTCTTGCCCATCACCTGTTCGGTCATCAGCACTTCGCCGTCGCAGACCTGCAGCAGGCGGGCCTTGACGGCGTCCTTCCCTTCGCCGACAACCATGTTCAGCTCCAGTCGGGACCGCAGGCCGGTCCCCTTCCAGTATTTGCCTTGCGCCGCGAACGACCGGCCGCCGATGTGCACCTGTTCCTCGATGTCGGCCTGATACGTCTTATCTTGCTGGAGGTTGGCACGGCAGTTCTGCAGCACACCGACCGCGAATCGTGCAGTCGCCGCGCGGGCCGCTGCTTCGTCCTCTTTCTGCTTGCTGCCCGGCGACTTCTTCGACGCCTCGGGGCCTGCTTTCTTCATCGGCTGTTGGGCCGCCTTGCCGCCGGGTTGAGTTTTCGCGGGCCCGTCTTGCGCGGCAAACAGCGTAGCGCGCCACGGAGATTGCGGGGCAACGGCGAACAGCATTGCGGCGGCCGCGAGCGAAGAGGCCGTCAAGATGGCGAAGATTTTCATCTGGTTCGGAAAGTGCGGGATTTGCCAAAGAAAACGAGTAGGGCGGTCCGAAAACAGTTGTGTCGATTCGTCCCTGCCACCCGTTGCCTTCGTGCGAATTTCGCGGAAGGCGGACTCACAGCGGTCGCGGGGGTCGACAGAGATTCCGTGGAACCCAACCGACGCACAAGCGGCTGGGATGCAGCGACTGCCGTCAGCGACTGCCGTCATTGTATCCGTTCACCGCCTCCGTGGTCGATGGCAAACCGCCATTGGGGGGGAACCACACGGGCACTCGGCGTCTTGAGATCCGGAATCCAGGGAAGGGCACGAGATGAAATACTATTTTCTGGCCTTGGCCACGGGAGTGGTCGTGTGCGTCGGTTGCGTGACCAACCATGACGGGCTGATTCAACACGAGCCCTACGTGGCGCCGCCGGCCGCCATGGTCAGCCACCCCGGCCCGATGGTGGACGGCCCCGGCCCGGGAGTGATGCCGATGCTGGCCCGGCCCCCGGTCGCGGCGTTTGCCACGACGGCCACGCAGATCAGATTCGTCGCCCCCAAAACGATGAAAATCGGCTGGCAGGTCGAGGGGGGCTTCGCCGAGTCGCAGCTCATCGCGCCGGGTTACTACAACTTCCGGCAGGGGGCGTCGTACCGGCTGAAGATCACCGACATCCCCGGCCGCAAACTCACGCTCTACCCCACGCTGCAGGTCTACCCGTCGCATCCCTCGACCGACGCCTACCTGTCGCACAACAGCATTCCCATCGCCTTCTCCGACGAAGACCTCGACCAGATCGAGAACAGCAACTTCGTGACCAAGGTCATCTACCTGCCCGACGCCAAGTACCAGGACCTCGTGGCCGATGTGGCGACGCTGGTCTCCACGCGGCTTGAACCGGGCGTCAACCCCGTCGCCGAAGCCGACCGCCGCGGAACGATCATGGCCGTGATTCGCGTCGGCAACAAGGAACTGAACATGGGCAATGACGCCCCGGCGCCCAAAGACGGGACCGGCGCGATTGACCAGGTTTCCTACCGCGTGCTCGACGGCGACAAAGGGCAGAACGCCGCCCCCATGCCGATCGGCCCGGCTGGCGGCGGGTTCTATGGAATTCCCGGTCCGCAGCTTGTGGCCGGCTCCGGCTACCCCGGTTTGCCCACGGTCAATCCGGTTTCCGGCGTGAACATGCCGATTCATGGCTATCCGATGACCGGCACGCCGATCGGCCTGCCCGGCCCGCCGCACCTGCCCTACGGCGGCCCGGCCGGCCTGAAGCGGCACACCATCATCAACACCAGCGATATGGACATTCATGGTCCGACGAAAGAGCTGCTGATCAACGTGCGGCACGAACCCGGCTACAGGTTGCCGAAGCCGGTCAGCTACGTCGAATACACCGAACGGCACCCGGCCTACCTGCCGCACCAGGTCGCCCAGCCGGGCGGCGTCGGCCCCAACGGCTACTGCCCGCCGCCTGGCCAGTAATCGTAGGGTGGGCTGTGCCCACCGAAACCAACACCGCCGTGGTAGCAGAATTCGTGAGAATTCTGCCGTCCAGGAAATACCGTCCAGAATTCTCACGAATTCTGCTACGAGCCCACCCTACCTGAGACTCGTTCCCGGCAAGACGCTTGTGTGACGGGGGCCGACGAGACCTTCGTTGGGCCCCTGTTTTCGTGAATTGACGGAAACCTCCGCCGATGCGGTACACGGTTCGATGAATCAACACGTTCCAACTCACGCGATGCAAACCGCCGGCGTCCTGGCGGCGATCGTTGCCGTCGCAACGCTGTGCGGCACGGCGACCGCCTTCGCCCAAGGCGCGGTCCATCAGCCGTTGAATCAGCGAACCCCGCCCGGCGTCGCAGGATACTGGGCCGCCGCGCTGGGCCGGGCGACGCCGCTGTACCTGCAACCGGTGAAGGTCGCGCTCCCCTCGAAGGGGACGGTCACCTTCTACGACGTGGCCGCCCGCAAACAGTACGCGTCCGCCGCCCCGGCGATGGCGCGGCTGGGGGTGGGGTTTACGTTCCGCGTCCGCATTGACCTCGACAAGACCGCGACCACGCCGGCGACGACGCTGTACCCGTCGATCGAAGTCATCGACCGGCTGCACCCGCCGCTGGGGAAGGCCGACCAGTTTCCGATCCCCGTGCGCTTCACGCAGGACGAGATCGACCTGGCCGTCGCCGGAAAGATGGTCACCAAAGTCGTCTACCTCGAGCAGCCGCAACTCGCCCGGCCGGCCGACGACCCGCTCCCGACGGCGACGATCCCGCCTTACGAGAATCTGTTGAAAGAAGCCGACCGCCGCGGGCGCCCGATGCTCATCGTGCGTCTCGGCGGCCGGCAACCGGACAGCGACCCCTGGAGTTTCCTCGGCCGCGGTGGACCATTTCAGGTGCGGGGGAAGTGAGTGGTTGTGAAGGGCCGTAGTGCTAAATTAATTTCGCACTACGTTTCACCGCCGCCGAATTCAGCGATCGCACTTTGACAACGAGTCGAATCCATGACTAACGACTCCAATCCGTTCCGCAGCGGCGGCTGGAAACAACACACCGGTGTCGCGTGCAGGATGAGCCGGGCGTTGCTGCCGGTGCTCACGATCGGCCTCTGCTCCTGCGCTGGATTGCGCGGCGTGGATTCCGGTCCCCTCCCGCTCGAGAAGCACGTTGCGACATCCGTATCGGCCATCGAATCCGCGCAACCCGGCCGCGTCTCCGTCTCGTCTCCGCTGCCGTCGCAACCAGCGGCATTGCAACCGGCAGCGTTTTCACACCCGACGGTCTGTCCGCCGCCGCCGTATGCTCCGATGATTCAACCGCCCGTCGGGGCACTGCCGGCCCCCGTGCTTCCTGAGGGTAACCCCGTCCACCTCTACCCCGACGAGTACCTCTTCGACGGCGGCGACCGCGACAAACCGGTGCATTACGATGAATTCCGCCGCCTCGGACTCGACACGGAAGACACCGTCGCCGAGTACACCGACCATCTCGGCAATCGGAAGGTGAAGCCCACCAACCGCGTCGCCGTCTATGCCCCGCGGTTTGCCGCCGTGCGGACCGTCAGCCAGTCGGCAGACGGCACGAACGCGCGGCAGGTGAGCGGCCTGCAGGAACAGGCTCGCGTGGCCGGCGTGCGTTCGCGGGCCGGCACCGCCAATCACAAGGGCCGCAACGTGCCCGACGGCGTGCGGGTCCGCGTGCGGGGCAGCGGCATCGACGCCGACCGCAGGGATGTCACGCTCGCCAAACGCACGGCCCCGGCGACCAACCGCGCCAACCGCAGGCCGCTGGAGAATCTCACGCTGCTCCGCACCGGCACGTTCGACCGCACCCAGGAAGCGGTGCTGGCGATGGGCATTCAGGCCGCCGCGGCGTGGACGAAGAAAACCTATCCCGTCATCGTCGGCTCGCGGCGCGATGCGACGGAGGTGTCGGCCCGTTCCGAGCAGCACTTCATGACCGGCGTCGACGATTCCCACAAGACGAAGGGCGAATTGCGAATCGTCAAAGTCGCCGACAAAGAGATCGCGCAGCCCGGCGACGTCGTCACGTTCACGATCCGCTACGACAACGTCGGCGACCGCGCGCTGCACCACATCCGCATCGTCGACAACCTGTCGCCGCGGCTGGAATACGTGCACGACAGCGCGGATTCCGACCGAAAGGGGAAGCTGGTCGTCGAAGACAACGCGGAAGGCAGCCTGGTGCTGAAGTTCGAGCTCACCGAGCCGCTGAAGGGGCACACGGGTGGCGTCGTGAAGTTCAAGGCGAAAGTACGGTGATTGCGGGAAAATGACCAATGACCAATGACCAATGACCAATGACCAATGACCAATGACCAATGACCAATGACCAATGACCAATGACCAATGCAGAGTCAGTTGGTCATTGGGAATTGGTCATTGGGATTTCGATTGCGGGTGACGGCAGGGGGGCAACTACGGATTCCCGCAAATCCGGACCCGTCACATGGAGCGATCCGTGTGACGGGTTTGTTTTTGGGTGGGGAAATTGAAAATTGCAAATTGAGAATTGAGAATTGAAAGATGCAAGAACCGATGTCGCGATGTCTCTTCATTTTTCAATTTGCAATTCTCAATTTTCAATTTTCAATCTCTTCACTCCTCACCCCCCGAGAGCCTTGAATGACCGCCCCCCTCCCGCAGCTCGACGAAAAAGCCGCCGTCGCCCGTGTGACCGAGATGATGGCCATTCCCGGCAAGAGCGGTGAGGAAGGCCGCATCGCCGAGTACATCCGCCGGCAGTTGCGGGAAGCCGCTGTCCCGGATTCCGCCGTCATCGACGACGGCGCGAACAAACGCAGCCCCATCGGCGGGGAAGTCGGCAATCTGATCGTCAAACTTCCCGGCACCGTCCGCGGGCCGCGGCGGCTGCTGATGGGGCACATCGACACCGTCCCGCTGTGCGTCGGCTGCCAGCCCGCGCGGAAGGGGGACTACGTCTATTCGAAAGATCCGAACACGGCCCTCGGCGGCGACAACCGCGCCGGGGCCGCCGTCGCGCTGACGGCACTGCTGGAAATCCGCCGCCAGAATCTGCCGCATCCGCCGCTGACGCTGTTCTGGCCCGTGCAGGAAGAGATCGGCCTGTACGGGGCGCGGTTCGTCTCGAAAGGCAAGCTCGGCAACCCGAAGCTCTGCTTCAACTGGGACGGCCGCGACCCCGAGCTGGTCGTCGTGGGGGCCACGGGGGACTACGCGATCACCGTCGAAATCGACGGCATCGCCAGCCACGCCGGCGGGCACCCGGAGCAGGGGGTCAACGCGATCGCGATCGCGTCCCGCGCGATCGCCGACCTGCACGAGCACGGCTGGCACGGGCTGATCCTCAAGGGCCGCAACACCGGCACGAGCAACGTGGGGATCGTGCACGCCGGCGACGCGACGAACGTCGTCACGCCGAAGCTCTCGCTCTTGGCCGAGGCCCGCAGCCACGACCCGAAATTCCGCCGGCAGATCGTCGAGGAATACCGCAAGGCGTTTCAGCGGGCGGTGAAGGCGGTGAAGAACGACACCGGCCGGACCGGCCGCGTGCACTTCTCCGCCGACCTGAAGTACGAATCGTTCCGCATGCAGGAAACCGAACCAGTCGTGCAGCACGCGATGCGGGCCGTGCGGCTCGCCGGGCTGGAACCTGCCACGCGGATCAGCAACGGTGGCCTCGACGCGAACTGGCTCTGCGCCCACGGCTTGCCCACCGCCACGCTGGGCTGCGGGCAGGAGGCGATCCACACGTCGAACGAGAAGCTGCACCTCCCCAGCTTCCTGCACGCCTGCCGCATTGGCCTGCTGCTGGCGACCGGCGCGTGAGTCGTAGTGTGGACTTTAGTCCACACGAATCGTGACAGTGGGCGGAATGGAAATATCTTCTGTCACTCGCGTGGACTAAAGTCCACACTACGGCTTCGCGGCGATGCACCACAGATGCCGGTTCGTGCGGATGAACAGCTCGCCGTTGGAGACGGCGATCGATGAGTTCGTCCGTTCGCCGCGGCCCAGTTTGTTGTGGGCCAGGATTTCGTACTTCGGGCCGGCCTTGAAGATCACGGTGCTGCCGTCGCGGAGCAGGGCGTAGAGCTTGCCGTCGGCGTGGACCAGCGAGCCCCAGGTCGTGCCGCCGATGCGTTTGGGGGCCTTCCAGACTTCCTTCCCGGTGGCCAGCTCGTAGCAGTGGGGGACGGTGTTGTCTTCGACGATGTAGACGTGGTCGCCTACGATGATCCCCGAGCCGACCCGCTGGATATTCTTCGGGTGCAGCCACAGCCGATCCTTCGTGATGTCGCCGCTACCGCCGAGCTTCACCGCGAGGGCCGAACCGTTGTAGCCGGACATCGCGACGGCGATGCGTTTCTCGGGGCTGACGAGCGGGGACGTGTAGACGTAGACGGTCAGCTTCTCGCAGGTCCAGAGTTCCTTTCCGTCTTTGGGGTCGACGCTACGGAACTTGAAGTCGGCACAGTACAAGAGCTGGTCGCGGCCGTCGATTTTCGTGATCGTGGGCGTGCCCCAGGAGCCGGCTTTCTCGTCCTTCTCCCAGACGTTCTTGCCGGTCTTCTTGTCGACGGCCAGCAGGAAATTGCGACCCTTCTTCTGGTTCGGCCCGCACCACAGGATGCACAACTCACCGTACAACACCGGCGAGGCGGCGTTGCCGAAGGCGTGGTCCCATTGGCCCAGGTCGGTCCGTTTCCAGAGCGGTTTGCCGGCGAAGTCGTAGCAGTGCATGCCGGCCGACCCGAAGCTGACGACGACGCGTTCGCCGTCCGTCGCGGGGGAGGCGTTGGCGTACCACTCGGAGTTCCAGTTGCGTTCCTTCTCGGCGTATTCGACGTCGCGCTTCCAGAGCTGCTTGCCGTCGGCCCGGTCGAAGCAGAGCAGGCTGCGGACGGTCCCCCCTTTGTCGGCCATCGTGAGGAAGATGCGGTCATTCCAGATGACGGGGGTCGAATTCCCGTGGTGGGGCAGGGGGACTTTCCACTTTACGTTTTCCGTGTCGCTCCATTTCGTGGGCAGATTCTTTTCCAAGCAATACCCCTGTCCCGTCGGCCCGCGCCACGCCGGCCAGTTGTCGGCCGAAGCCGCGAACGGTGCAAAGAGAATTGTCAGGACGGCGAAGACGCGCTTCATCGGGGACTCCTCTCAAACTGGAAGAAATGCGGGACTTCAGATTCTCTCACAAGACAACCGCTCGTGCCACACAACGCGGTAACGGCGACGGAGGGGCGTGGCAAGATTCCCTGGCCACCCAAGGTGTCCAACCAAATGGGGTCGGGTGCGATGCCCTGCCTCCTGTTTGCGGGGCCAATCGTGGAACCGCTATGATGCCGCTCACGGACGGCCCGGACCCCGCAGGGAGGCTTCGCGAAGGAATTGCACGCGCTGAAATCGATGGACATCCCCGCCTCCCATTACACCGTTCTCGCCCGCCGTTTCCGCCCGCAGACGTTCGACGAGGTCATCGGGCAGCAGCACGTCGCGCAGGCGTTGAAGAACGCGATCGCCGGCGGCCGCGTCGCCCACGCCTACCTGTTCACCGGCGTCCGCGGCGTGGGCAAGACGTCGATGGCCCGCATCTTCGCCAAGGCCCTCAACTGCCCGAACGTCGTCGACGGCGTCCCCTGCAATGCCTGCGAGATCTGCAACGGCGTCTCGGCCGGCAACGATGTCGACGTGCTCGAAATTGACGGGGCGTCGAACAACGGCGTGGACAACATCCGCGACATTCGAGCCAACGTCGGCGTCAAGTCGATGCGGTCGCGGCACAAGGTCTACATCATCGACGAAGTGCACATGCTCTCGAAGCCGGCGTTCAATGCACTCTTGAAAACGCTGGAGGAGCCCCCGCCCAACGTGCTGTTCGTCTTCTGCACGACTGAGCCGCAGAAAATCCTCGACACGATCCTCTCCCGCTGCCAGCGGTTCGACTTCGCGTCGATCGAAACGCAGAACATCGTGCAGCGGCTGAAGGAAATCGCCGACTCAGAAGGGTACCAGGTCGAGCCGGACGCGCTGGAACTCGTCGCACGCCGCGCCGGCGGGTCGATGCGCGACAGCCAGTCGCTGTTCGACCAGTTGCTCGCCTTCGGCAGCGAGACGATCACCGCCCAGGACGTGCATCGCCTGCTGGGAACGGCCGACGACGAACGGCTGACGACGATCGTCCACGCGCTGGCCCGCCGCGACCGCGAAGCCGCGCTGGCGGAACTCGACGCCGCGCTGGCTGACGGCGTGCAGCTCAGCGAGCTGACCGACCAGTTGATCCACTACTTCCGCGACCTGATGATCATCGCGTCGAACGCGGCGAAGGTCCCTCTGCAGAGCGTGGCCGAAATCCGCCGGCCGGAGTTGTCGCCGCAGGCTGAGTCGTGGGGCTTGGCGACGATCGTGGCGGCGATACAGATTCTCGTGGAAGCGAAGATTCGCATGTTCCGCGCCCCCTATGCCCGGGCGATGGCCGAGTTGGCGCTGGTGCGGATCACGCTGCTGGAGAACCTGGAAGACCTCGCCGCGCTGATCCGCGATCTCGCGTCCGGCGACGGGGCGCAGACCCGGCCCGCGCCCGCAAGTCGACCGTCGGCGACCCCTCCATCGCGGCCCCAGAGCGACGAGCGCCGCGAACCGCCGAGCCGCAGGCCGCAGGCATCAACAGCCGCGCCAATCACGCGCCCGCCCGTTGCCGAGGATTCTCCGAGGAAGTCACTGGACAATTGGGAGAAATCCGCTCAGAGCGACGAGAAATCCCCTCCGAGCATCAGCATTCTGGCGGGAGCGGAAGAGCGGATTCGGTCGGAACTCACTGAAAATTCAGATGATACGACTCGGCCCCATCTGAAATACGTGTCAATAGCAATTTCCGGGCCAAATCAGGTGGATTTACTGTTCCCTCCGAACTATCATTTCCCCAAACAGTACTGCGACCGACCGGAAATCCGCGGCCGCTTCGAGTCGATCCTGACGAAAGCGGCGGGAAAACCGGTCAAAGTCAACATTCGGATCGACCATTCGGCCGCGCCGGTATCGGCTCAAACTGACAAGCCGGCAGCGGAGTCGAGCCGGGTCAGCCGGGTGGATTTGTCACAAGCCGACCACGACACGTTCGTGCAACAGGCCGTCTCGGTGTTCGGAGGCACGATCAAACAAATCGACCGTATCGGAGACACCGCTTGATTCGGGGGGAATCCCGATATCCACGCACACCGGCTTTCCCGATGATGCGTGCTCGGAAACAAGGTCGTAGCAGAATTCGTGAGAATTCTGCAGCACAAGGTCGTAGCAGAATTCGTGAGAATTCTGGAGCGCGAGTTGCGAACGGCAGAATTCTTACGAATTCTGCTACCACCAATGGCCGACGGCCTTGGAAGCCCGTCCTACTCCCAAAGTTCAACAGGACTTCCCGCAGATGTTCAAGAAAATCGGAAACGTCTTCTCCCTCGTGAAGCAGGCCCAGGAAATGCAGGGCCGCATGAGCGAAATGCAGGAGAAGCTCAAGCACGTGCGGGTCGAAGGGACCGCCGGCGGGGGCATGGTCACCGTCGAGGCCAGCGGCCAGCAGAAAGTGCTCGCCGTGCGGATCGAAGACTCCCTGCTGCAGGACGGCGACAAGGAAGTGCTGGAAGACCTGCTGGTGGGGGCCTTCAATGCCGCCCTCGACAAGGCCCGCGAGGCCGCCGCCGAGGAAATGGCGAAAATCACCGGCGATCTCAACCTGCCGGGACTCGACGAAGCGATGGAGAAGCTGAAACCGGGGAACGGGGAGTGACGGAGGAGCGGAGTGATGGAGTGATGGAGTGATGGAATCGTGGAAAGATTGATGCGCGGCAACACCGCAACACTCCAACACTCCAATACTCCGTCACTCCAATCCCTTCGCCATCGCTCCACTTCGATACGGAAAACGACATGTCGCGCAACGGAGACTTTTCCCAACCCCACCCCTACGGCCCGTCGGTCGCGAACCTGATCGAGCAGTTCGCGCGGCTGCCGGGCATCGGCCGCAAAACGGCCGAGCGGCTGACCTATCACATTCTCGCCGCCCCCGAAGACGAGGCAGCCGACCTGGCCGACGCGCTGCGGGCGGTGAAGACGGCGGTGCATCCCTGCAAGCAGTGCTACAACCTCACCGAAGGGGAACTGTGCGACATCTGCTCCGACGCCCGCCGGCAGACCGACGTCGTCTGCGTGGTCGAGCAGCCACGGGACGTGACGGCGCTGGAAGCCTCGGGCGTCTTTCAAGGGTTGTACCACGTCCTGCAGGGCCGGCTCTCGCCTCTGGACGGCATCGGCCCCGAAGACCTGACGATCGCCGCGCTGGTCAAGCGAGTGCGGCAGGGGAACGTCCGCGAGCTGGTGATGGCCACCAACCCCAACCTGGAAGGGGACGGCACGGCGCTATTCATCTCAACGTTGCTGAAGGACGACCCGGTGAAGATCACGCGGCTGGCCCGCGGCATCGCCTCCGGCAGCGTGCTGGAGTTCGCCAACAAAGACATGCTCGCCGACGCGCTCCGCGGCCGGCAGGATTTTTGACAGATGATGCGGAAGGGCAATGAAAATCGAAGAGCAGATGAGAACGGAGTAATGGGGAAGTGGGGTGATGGGTTCACGAAGAATTGAAAACTGAAAATTGAGAATTGCAAATTGAAAAATGAAGACGGTGATGGGAGACAATTCTCAATTCTCATTTTTCAATCATCACATGATTCCGCGTCGAATGACGCAAACACACTGACGATATCCGGCACGCACGATGCAGCTTTCCGTTTCCCAGCAGATGAGGTTAAGCCAGCAGCTCAAGCTGGCGCCGCGGATGATCCAGTCGATGGAGATTCTGCAGTTGCCGCTGATGGCGCTGCAGGAACGCATCGACCAGGAGCTGGTGGAAAACCCGACGCTCGAACAAGTCACCCGCGACCCGGAGGCCTCGTCCGACACCGAAACCGAGCTCGAAGTCGATCGCGCCCGCGAAGAAGCGACCGAAAAGACCAGCGACCAGAAAGAACTGGTCGTCGACGACGCCCACAACAACGAGGCCGACTTCGAACGGCTGCTGGAAATCTCGTCCGATTGGCCCGAAGACAATCTCGGGGCCGGGTCGGGCGTCTCGTCGAACCGCATCGAGCAGGACGGCGATCGGGCCCACGACCTGATGTCCAACGTCGAGGCCCGCTCGCAAACGCTGCATGACTCCCTGCTCGAACAGTTCTCGTACTTCAACTGCGGCCCGCAGGCCCGCGACTTCGGCGAGTACCTCATCCAGAACCTCGACGAGAACGGCCGCCTGCAGAGCACGCTGGCCGAAGTCGTGCAGGTCTACCAGATGGCCGGGCAGCGGATTTCGATGGAGCAGGCCGAGGACGTACTACGGCTGATCCAGCAGCTCGACCCGCCCGGCGTCGGCGCGCGGGACCTCAAGGAATGCCTGCGGCTGCAAGTCGGTCCGGACATCCCGTTTCGCGACGTGCTGTTGACGCTCATCACGTCACACCTGGAAGACGTCGCGCAGAACCGGCTGCCGGTCATCGAGCGGAAAACCGGCTATTCCATCGACGCGATCAAACTCGCGATCGAAGAGCTGCACAATCTGAATCCCTGGCCGGGCAGCGGGTTCGCCCAGCGGACGATCGAACGCATCACCCCCGACCTCTCCGTCGAGCGGGGCGAAGACGGCAAGTGGGTCGTCACGCTGGAAGACGAGTACATCCCCCACCTGCGGATCAGCCAGCGATACGTCAAGATGCTCCGCAACAACCCCGACGCGGCCACGAAGGACTTCATTCGCAAGAAGGTCGAATCGGCCAAGTGGCTCATCGAGTCGATCGAGCAGCGGTACAACACGCTCAAACGCGTCGCCCAGGCGATCGTCGACCACCAGGCGGCTTTCCTCGACAACGGCCCCGACCACATCGTCCCGCTGAAAATGGACCAGATCGCCAAGGATGTCCACGTGCACGTCACCACGGTTTCGCGGGCCGTCGACGGCAAGTGGATCCAGACCCCGCGGGGCATGTTCCCGCTGAAACGCTTCTTCGGCGGCGGCACGACGACGGCCGACGGGGTCGAAGTCGCGTATGAAAACATCCGCCGCAAGCTGAAGGAAATCGTCGACGACGAAGACAAGTCGAACCCCCTCAGCGACGACGCCCTGGTGAAGGAACTCGCCAACTGCGGCTTCGACCTCGCCCGCCGGACGGTCACGAAGTATCGCAAGGGGATGGACATCCCCTCGTCGCGGCAGCGCCGGGAGTATTGACATGCAGTCGCGAGCGGCGGGGTTCATCCCTGCCGGTGGGAAACGTCCCGCCGGGGTCAACCCGGCGGCTCGCGTCAACCCGGCGGCTCGCGTCAACCCGGCGGCTCGCGTCAACCCGGCGGCTCGCGTCAACCCGGCGGCTCGCGCATGGCGCGCTGGTGACTACCGAATCGCATCCCCCCGGTGCCCCGCGAACACGAACGCCGGTTCGTCGGAATTCTGCAGCACGTAGTTGCTCAAGACGCGCGACCGCTCGACGTCGCCGGCAACGTCGCGGCGGATTTCCCGCAGCACGTCCGGACTCAGCCGCGGGTCAGGATAGCGGCGGCGAATGACCGCCAGCAGGTGGTCCTCGACGGCGTGCGCATCGTCGATGAGAGGCCGTCGCGCTTCCACGGCCGACCTGTCTTCGCCGACGACGCCGACGGTGAGTGCGCCGGCCGTTCCCACCGTCGCGGCGGTGGAGAGAGCGCGGCGTGCGAATTCACGTCGGGTCAGCGGTTGGCTTTTCACGGCATACTCCTTCGAGTTTCATCAGCAGCCGGGCGCTAGTCCCGGTTGCCGAGTATTGCGCGATCGAACCGGGGGCGAGCGCCCGCCGGCTGATCGGGCGGATCGCGACAGTCGCGTTGCCCAATGAGGAAACGTTGCCTGACCGCAACACGGGGCAAAAACGGATCATTTTCCGCAAGCCTCATCGCCACGGACGATTACAACGCGATCGTTTGCTTCGTTCAAGGCCCGCTCCCGCCGGTTCGACCTTGTAATTCTGAAGAATTCTGAAATGATAGAGTCACCCCCACGTATTTCGCTTCCACGCAGAGAGGCGACGATGCTCCCCTTACGCCCATCGGTGGCAATGGACGGCGGACATGAGGTGTCTTACGAAGTGGAAGTTTGCGGTCTTGACGGTCATCGGTGTCTTTCTCTCGGCTGAATGCCTTGAAAAGGCCCACGCCCAGCGGGGCGGACGCGGCGGCGGAGGCCGCGGCGGCGGCGCCCGCGGTGGCGGCGGAGGCCGGGGCGGCGGTGGAGGGAGCTTCCGGGGCGGGGGCGGCGGCCGTGGCGGAGGCGGCGGCCGGTCGCGCGGCGGCGGCAGTTTCCGCGGGGGAAGCCCTTCGCGCGGCGGCGGCAGTTTCCGCGGGGGAAGCCCTTCGCGCGGCGGCGGCAGTTTCCGCGGGGGAAGTCCTTCGCGCGGCGGCAGTTTCCGCGGGGGCAGCCCTTCGCGCGGTGGGAACATTTCGCGTGGCGGAAGCAGTTTCCGCGGTGGGAGTATTCCCCGCGGCGGCAGCAGCATTCGCGGTGGGAGTATTCCCCGCGGTGGAAGCAGCGGCATTCGATCCGGTGGCGGCATCCGCTCGGGTAGAAGCGGGATTCGTTCGTCCGGGTCGACGGCCGGACGTTCCTCGATTCCGGGGTTCTCGGGGCGCTCGTCCTCGAGAGCGTCGGGCAATCCCCGCGTGAATGGTGGAGTGCCCAGGTCGCCGATCTTCAATCGCGGCAGTTCGGGACTCGCGCAACGCGGTCGCGGCGGCGCCCGCTCGTCGGGCATCGGCCGCGGCAGTTCCGGCGTCAGAGGTTCCGGCGTCAGAGGTTCCGGAGCCGGAATCGGGGCCGGCAGCGGCACCCGCTCGCCGATCTTCAATCGCGGCGGTGCTGGCGCGCGGAGCGGATCGCGAGGAGGCGCCATTCGCGGCGGTAGCGGAATCCGCGGCGGAAACATCGGCAGCGGCAGCATCGGCCGTCGTGGTGGAAGCATCGGTGGTCGGGGTGGAAGCATCGGCGGTCGCCGCGGAAGCATCGGCGGGAGCGGCATCCGCAGCGGGCGCGGTGGGTTCGGCGGCGGACGCAACTTCACCTTTCGCAACCGCCGGGACGGATTCGGCGGGGGCTTTGGCGGGGGTTTCGGTTTTCGCAGCCGACTCCGCAGTTCGTGGGGCCTGTTCCTGGTCGGCGGCTACGGCGGCTGGGGGCTTGGCTTCGGCTACGGAGGCTGGGGTTGGGGCTGGCCCGGCTACGGTTTCGGCTACGGTGGCTGGGGGCTCGGCCTGGGATATGGCGGGTTCGGCTACGGGTACAATCCCTACTTCGATTTCGGATATTATCCGCCGCCGGTTGACTCCTACTACAATCCTTATTGCACCGTTCCGGTTCAGCAGGGAGTGTACGATTACACGCAACCGATCGTCGGCCAGGGGACTCCCACCGAAGCCGGCGTCGAGAACATGACGGCAGCCGACGAGGCCTTCCATCGCGGCGACTACCGCACCGCGCTGGTCGAAGTCGACAAGGCCGCCAAAGCCATGCCGAACAATCCCAACGTGCACCAGTTCCGTTCGCTGGTGCTGTTCGCGCTGGGGCAGTACACGGAATCGGCGGCGGCGGCCCACGCGGCGCTGGCCGGCGGACCCGGCTGGAACTGGGAGACGATTCGCAGCGTCTACTCCACGAAAGACGAGTACACCGCGCACCTGCGGGCGCTGGAATCGTACCGGGCCGACAACTCCGCCGATCTCCCCAGCCGATTCCTGCTGGGGTACCACTACATGATGCTCGGCCACAGCGAAGCCGCGGCGACCGAGTTCGTGGCCCTGCTCGAAGCCGAGCCGCGCGACAAGCTGACCGCCCAACTGCTGGAGGCCATCGGGAAGAAGACCGGCAAGGAATACAAGACGCCGGTCGTGCCCGACAATCAGCCGCCGGCCGGCGCGAAATACGCCGGCCCGAAGCTGCCGCCGGCGCCGCCGCTCCCCACGGAAGCGCTGCGGCCGGGGGCGGTTCCCAAAGCCGACGCGAAGGTCCCCGGCTTCAACATGGCCGGCACGTGGAGCAGCACCGCCCCGGACGGGACCGCCTTCACGCTGACGGTCCTCGACGGGGGCAAGTTCAAGTGGGTGGCCAATAATGCCGGCAAGGTCCTCACGATCGAAGGGACCCTCTCCGTGCAGAACAACGACCTGCTGTTGAAACCCGACAAGGGAGACAACAAGCTCGAAGGGCAACTCACCGTCAAAGGCAAGGGAGAATTTCAGTTCAAACCGAAGTGGGCCCCGGCCGACGACCCCGGCCTGACGTTCAAACGGCAATAGAATCCGTCCTACGACCCCAGATCCCCGGGATTTGCCCAAATCCCGGGGATCTTTTTGCGCGCCGCTTGCGGCCTAGCCGATGCAGACGGCTAAGCCGCAAGCGGTCGCTCTGTAACATCCCCGCCGAAATCGCGCTTCAACTCAAAGTGAGGAATTTTCGAACCAACCTTCCACCCGAATTCAGGGAATCCATCATGATCTCGGCAATCAGAAAATCATGGGTGTTGGCCGTATTGGCCGCCGGCTTGAGTGCGTCGGCCTTGACCGACGTCGCCGAAGCCCGCGGCGGGCGCGGCGGCCGCGGCGGGGGCGGATTCCGCCACGGAGGCGGCTTCCGGAGCCATTCCTTCCGCCACTTCAACGGCGGCCACGGGCCAAGAAGCATCCAGCATGCTCCCTCGCAGCGCTTCCGCCGCGGCGCGATCGCACCGCGAAAGCACGTCGGGCCGCGAAAGCACGTCGGGCCGCGAAAGCACGTCGGGCCGCGAAAGCACGTCGGGCCGCGAAAGCACGTCGGGCCGCGCAAGCACGTCGGGCCAGGTGCCCGCCGCGGCTTCGGCCGCTCGCGAATCGCGGCCGGTCGCAAAATCGCCGGTCGCCGGCACTTCGTGCAGCGCTGGCGGAACCGCTTCGGCCGGGGGCGCCACCGCTGGGGAATCGGCCGGCGGCACTGGCGGCGGCATTACTTCGGCTTCGCGTTCTTCATGGGGGGCGGCGACTACGCCAACCCGTACTGCGAAGCGGGAGACGGCGGCGGAGACGAAGGAGGCTGCTACGACTACAACCAGCCCGTCACCGGCGACGGCCAGACCAACGACGAGGGGGTCAACCTCATCTCCCAGGCCGACGAGGCCTTCAGCAAGGGGGACTACGAAAACGCCCTCCAATTGACCGACCAGGCGGTCAAGCAGATGCCCAACAACGCCGACCTGCACCAGTTCCGCTCGCTGGTCTTCTTCGCCCTCAAGCGGTATCGCGAATCGGCGATGGCGGCCCACGCGGCCCTCGTCGGCGGCAAAGGCTGGAACTGGGACACGCTGCGGGGGTTCTATCCGTCCAAAGACGTCTACACCGCCCAACTGCGGGACCTCGAAAAGTTCACCGCCGACAATCCGAAGAACGCCGCGGGGCAGTTTCTGCTCGGCTACCACTACATGATGCTCGGCCACGGCGACGCCGCCGGCAAACAGATGGCGACCGTCGTCTCGCTGGAGCCGCGCGACAAGCTCGCCGCGAAAATGCTGGCCGGCATCTCCCAGAAGACCGGTAAGCAGTACGCGGCGAACGTGGCCGACAAGGAGACGCCGCCTTCGATGGGCCGGCGGCGTCGCATCCTTCCGGGGACGCCGCCGATGAACCCGGCCCCCGCGACACCCGACCTGCCGACAGTGCCGAGGGACGAAGAACCCCTGCAGCCCGGCAACATTCCGGCCACGCAGCCCGCCGCAAAGGCGAAGGCCGCGTTCAACATCGCCGGCAACTGGAAAGCCACTCCGGAAGGCTCGGTCATCACGCTCTCTTTCACGAAAGACGGCAAATTCCGCTGGTCGGCCAAGGACGGCGGCGAGAGCTTCACGATCGACGGCACGTACAAGCTGGTGAAAGACCAGCTCACCCTCACCAGCCCCAAAGAAGAGCAACCGCTGGAAGGCACGCTGACAGCCAAAGGCGGCAGCGAATTCGAGTTGAAGCTCAAAGGCGGCGACAAAGAGGAACCGCCGCTGACGTTCAAACGGCAATAGCGCCAGTAGCAGAATTCGTAAGAATTCTGCCGTGTGCTGCAGTCGTGCAGAATTCTCACGAATTCTGCTACGGCCGCCTGAAGGCGGAACACCAACGAAGACAGGGTATCGTGGCCCCTGGAGTGTGGTTGTTTGGGGGAGACCGTTCGGGTCGTTTCGGCGACCCGGGCGGTTCTCTTTGTAGGTCCGGACGGCCCGTCCGGACCTACCTGGTTGCTCCCCCCGCGGCGGCGTCTACAATTCAGCCGGTCCTTCCCCGCCGCCACACACCGGAGTCGCCGCGCATGGCTGCCGAGCAATCCCAGTCCCGCCGTCGTTTCCGCTGGAAATTCGGTCTGGGAGTCTTGTCGCTCGCGGTGCTCGTGCCGGCCGGCGGGTGGATCTACTATCGCGGCGATCTGACCACGCAGGTCATGTGGCTGTATTTCACCGCGCCGGCCGCGACGATGGTGACGCTCTTGTGGTGGGCGTTTCTCTCCGGCGTCGGCTGGCGGACGCGGGTGTTCGGGTTGTCGCTGTTCCTGGCTGCGGCGGCCGGCTGGTTCGTCCTGTTCCGGCACAAATTCGACGGGGCAATGATCCCCCACCCGCGGCACCGCTGGGAGCACCCCGCCTGGCCGCTGGCGACGTTTCTGCTGATGTACGGCTGGACGTTCTTCACGCGCTTCGAATGGAAGAAACGGCTGATCGGGACCGCCGCCATTGCCGTCGTCGCGATACTGGCCGGATTGCCGTTCGCAGGCTTCGCCGTCAAACCCACCGATCCCGGTGCCGACTACTGGGCCGGGCTGGAAGACGGCAAACGCTCGTCGGAATCGCAGGCGTTGCAGAAACGGCTCGCATGGGAACAGGCGAAGTACGACGCGCTGATGAATGGGAAACGCCGTTCGACGCAAATCGATCTCTCGCAGTTCGCCCCTGCGGAATTGTTGCGCAGCCGGAACGTCGCCGACTGGGAGCGCTGGCAGCTCGGCGACGGCCTGTCAGCGGCGGTGGGCTGCGGACCGCGCTCGGTGTTGAAGTCGGAACGGCCGATTCCCGATCCGGCGAACTGGCCGCAGTTCCGCGGGCCGCGGCGGGACGGCATCGTCCGCGAGACCGGCCTGCGGTTCGACTGGACCGACGACGACCGGCCGAAGAATCTCTGGACCGACAAGCAGAAGATCGGCCGCGGGTGGTCGTCGTTCGCCGTCGTCGACGGGCTGGCGATCACGCAGGAACAGCGCGGCGAGGAAGAGACCGTCGTCTGCTACGACTTCGCCACCGGCACCCAGATCTGGACGCACGCGGACGAGGCCCATTTCAAGAGCCCCAACGGCGGCAACGGCCCGCGGGCGACGCCCACGGTTGTCGGCCGGCGGGTTTACACGCTCGGCTCGACCGGCATTCTCAATTGCCTGAACGTAGTCACCGGCGATCTGTACTGGAGCACCAACATCCTGACTGACGCCGGGGCGGAAAACCTCAGTTGGGCGATGGCCGGCTCGCCGCTCGTCGCGGGAAACCTGGTCTTCGTGAACCCCGGCAATGGGAATGGTAAGGCCGTCATCGCGTATGACCGCTTCACGGGCAAGATCGTCTGGGCGACCGGCAATGAAGACGCCAGCTACGCCGCCCCCTCGCTGCACCGCATTCACGGCGTGCAACAACTGCTGATCGCTAACGGCGAAGGCCTGTTCGCCTACAACCCCGGCACCGGCGAACAACTCTGGCGGTCGAAGTCGTTCACGAACCAGCCCAAAGTCAACGCCACGCTGCCGATCGTCGTCGGCGACCGCATCTTCCTCAGCAGCAGCTACCAGACCGGGGCAATGTTGCTGAAGGTGAGTGTGGCCGACGGCAAATGGTCGGTTAATGAATCGCGAAAACCGAGGCCGCAGTTCAAATTCAACGACGGCGTCTACAAAGACGGCTACGTATACGGGCTGGATGAGACGATTCTCTCCTGCTTCGAGTTCGAAACCGGCAAGCTCGTGTGGCGGGTTCGCGGCAACTTCGGTTACGGGCAGGTGCTGTTGGCCGGCGACACGCTCATCGTCACCGGCGAAAGCGGCCGCGTCACCTTCGTCAAAGCCGAACCCAAACGCCCGCGGGAGATGCCCGGTTTTCAGGCCCTCAACCGCGACCTCGGCACCCTGGACGACAAAGGGACCGGCTGGAACCACGCCGTCATCAACCGCGGCCGGCTGCTGATCCGCAGCGACCGCGAAGTGGCGTGCTACGACCTGACGGGGCGTTGACCAGTTGGTGTCCCGCCTTCAGGCGGCCCGTTGTGCGTGATGCAATCATTGCCCACACAACGGGCCGCCTGAAGGCGGGACACCAGCGGCGGCTAAACGAATTTGCGTCCCCGAGCGCGCAACGTGTCCATCAACTGCCGCAGATGATCAACCGTCGACAGCGGGTTGATGATCGTCACCCGCAGCGCCGGGACGCCGTCTTTGAACGTGGGGACGAGGTAGAACTCGCCCGATTCGATCACGTCCCGCCGCAGGTCGAGCTGAAAGCGGCCGACGACCTCCGGCGGGGCTTCCCGCAGCTCCCGCGGGACGTGGCGGAAGACGACGATGTTGCATTCCGGCTCGTGCAGCGGCTCGAAGTCGTCGGCTTCCGACAGCAACTCGTAGAACCGCCGGCCCATGTCGAACGTCACGTCGACCAGGTCGGCGAACAGTTGCGGGCCGAACAGCGACCACACGCCCCACGTCGCGAACGCGGCGGCCCGTCGGGTGCATTCGATGGTTTTCAGCCCGCCGTCGTAGTCCGCCAGGCCGGGGGCCGAGGGGTCGAACAGGTACGGTGCGTCCTGCCGGAAGGTCTCGAACCGCACGCCTTTGTCGCGGTAGAACACGAGCGCGCACAACGCGGGCATGAACATCATCTTGTGGGCGTCGCAGATGAAGCTGTCGGCCCGCTCCAGCCCGGCGATGAGGTGCTTGTATTTCTCGCTGAAACACGCCGCCCCGCCGTGGGCCGCGTCGACGTGCAGCCACACGTCGTGCTTCTGGCAGACGTCGGCGACGTCGTTGAGCGGGTCGAACGCGCCGACCGGCGTCGCGCAGGCGCAGGCGACGACGGCCATGATCGGACGATTCTCGCGCCGCAGCCGGGCGAGCTGCTCGTCGAGCTGTCGCGGGTCGATCCGCCGTTTCTCATCCAGCGCGGCCTTCACGACCTGGTTCGTCCCCAGCCCGAGAATCCCCGCCGTCCGCGCGATGCAGTAATGCGCCTCCGCGTGGGACACCAGCACAGCTTGCGGTTTCGCACTGTCCATCCCGCGTTCCCAGCTCTCCGGGAAGACCACGTTCCGCGCCGTCAACAGCGCCGTCGTATTCGCCAGCGACCCGCCGTGGGTGATCGTGCCGGCGAACGTCCCCGGCTGCAGCCCGAACCGTTCGCCGAGGGCTTCGATGACGGCGGTCTCGCAGGCGGCGGCCCACGGGCTCATCTCGTAGATCGCCGTCACCTGATTGGTGACCGAGGCCAGCGCGTCGAACAGCCCCGCGATCGGCACCGGCGCGGGGACCTGGTGGCCGACGTACCGCGGGTCGTGCAGATTGTGCCCACGGGCGAGCATCGTGTCGATGAGTTCGCGAAAGCGGTTGAGTGGTTCCAAGACACCCGGTGTTTTGGAAACACCGGGTGTCTGCAGGAAGGACTTCGCCACGTCGGCGTTCGCCCGCGGTTCGCACCAGTTCAACACCCTCTTGCCGCAGGACTCGACCGCCGCCAGATGCTCCGCCAGCCGCGCGACCAGCTCGGCGCCGGCGGATTGCAGCAGCGCGGGGTCGAACGCGGCCCGGATTCTCTGCCGGGCGGAATCGAGGCTGTCTGTCTGTGTCGGCATGACAGGCATCATACTGGCCCGCATTCCAGCGGACCAATCCGCGTAGTGCGAAATTCATTTCGCACACCGCGCGCATCGTGCGAAATGAATTTCGCACTACCTCCGACTTTCCGCGACCGCTCGCGATCTCATACACTTCCGTTCGGAACGGGCAATTCCCGATTGGCATTCGCCACACGACGACACAGTGACTTTGGAACCAACCCCCACAGACAGCCCCGCGCACGACGAAGCCGCCGAGCGCTCGCCGGTTCGAGGGCTCGCCGGCAGCATCGCGCTGCTCTTCGCGGCGGCGGTGTTCGTGCTCGATGTGATCGACCGCACGCACGGACTGCCCTTCATGCCGATGTCGTGGTACACGAACCGCGTGCTGTGGTATCTGCTGGCGTTCGCGTCGCTGCTGGCGGGCGTGTATCTGCTGCGGGCCGCCGGCAGGGAGGCGACAGAGACACCCGGTGTTTCCCAAACACCGGGTGTCTGCCCGCCCGTCTTCGACAGCCTCGTGTTCTTCACGCGCCAGGGCTGCCACCTGTGCGACGACGCGCTGAACGTGCTGAAACGCTTCCAGCATTACCTGCCGCCGATCCAGATCGTCGACATCGACACTGACCCGTCGCTCGTCGAGCGGTTCGATACTTGCGTCCCCGTGGTGGAAATCGACGGCAAAGTGCGGTTCCGCGGGAAGGTCAACCCGGTGCTGCTGCAACGGATGATCGACGTCGAACTGGCGAAAGGCGGATAGCGGAAGGCGGAAGGCGGATAGCGGATAGTTCCCCTTCCACCTACCAGACTCTCAACTCTCAACCCTCAACTCTTTCATGAACGTCCTCGGCCTCTTCGCCAGAGTCCCGCAACCGGGCCGCGTCAAGACGCGGCTTGCGGCGGAGATCGGTTCCGGCGCGGCCGTTGAGCTGTACGCGGCGTTCGTGGCGGACGTGCTCGACCGCTTCCGCGACGTGGGGGACCGGCGGATTGTCGGTTACGCACCGGCGGACGTCGCGGCCCGCGACTACTTCCAGACGGCCTGCGGTGACAGTTATGAACTGTGGCCGCAAACGGAAGGAAATCTGGGAGACCGTATCGCCGCGTTCATCGACCACGCCTTCGCGTCGGGCGGGACGCAGGTGGTGCTCATCGGGTCGGACAGCCCCACGCTCCCCGTGGAATTCGTGCAAACGGCGTTCGCAGATCTCCAGGAGCGCGACTGCGTCCTCGGCCCCGCGACCGACGGGGGCTACTATCTGATCGGCCTGCGAGCGCCCCGCCGCGAACTGTTCGACGGCATCGCCTGGGGCGGCCCCGACGTGCTGCGGCAGACGGTCGCCCATGTCGAGCGGTCGAGACTGAGCCTCGCGGTGGGGCCGGTGTGGTACGACGTCGACACGCTCGCCGACGTGCAGTTCCTGCGGGGACATCTCGCTTCCCGCCGCGTCGCCGGCGAAGAAGACGTCGCCCCGCGAACAGCCGCCTGCCTGGCACGGGATGTTTCCTCCGGCGGCGCGATTCGATAATGTATGCGCAGTGTCGAATCGAAACGACTGCGAGGCGGATCCATGCACCAGCAACCTTCGAAGCTGTTGATCGCCGACGACAACCAGCAGAATTGCGAACTGCTCGAAGCGTACCTCGCCGACGAGGGCTACGAGATCGCGTTCGCATACGACGGCCGGCAGACGCTGGAGAAGGTCGCCGAGCTCCGCCCCGACCTGCTCCTGCTGGACATCATGATGCCCAAGCTCAGCGGGTACGAGGTCTGCCAGACGCTCAAGCAGGGGGAGGCCACGAAGAACATCCCCATCCTGATCGTCACCGCGCTCAACAAGCACGGCGACATCGAGAAGGCCGTCGCCGCCGGCTGCGACGATTTTCTCACGAAACCCGTCAATGGATTGGAACTCAAGACCCGCGTGAAGTCTCTATTAAGAGTGCGGCACCTGACCAACGAACGAGACCGGCTGCTGGAATACATCGCCGAAGTCGAAGGGGAACGGAGGAGGGATGAAGGATGAGGGATGAGGGATTTAAGGTCCTCAGTACGTGGTACTCAGTACTCAGCCGAATAACCTGATTCCCGACCTTCGACCTTCGGACCTTCCGACTCTTTCAACTCTCCACATCGGGGGGATCGATGCATCACTTGCGTACCAGTGAATCATTTCGCTTCCGGGCGGAGGCGGCCCGCGGGGTCGTCGCGCTGATCGCTGTCGCCGCCGCTTTCTGCGGGCCCGGTTGCGGTGGTAAGACGACCGAAAAGACCGGTGACGGCAAAACGACACCCAAAGTCGATCCCCCGAAGATCGCCCCCAAGCCGGTGGCCGACCTGCTCGACGCCGCCTTCAGGAAGCACGACGGCAACGTCGAGCGGGCGCTCGAGTCGCTGATGCCCGAGGCCGACCGCAAGGCGCTGATCATCCGCAACGCCGCCGGCAAGATCGAGGCGGTCGATCTTTCCGGCATGTCGCTGAAGACCGCCGGCATCAAGCACCTGTTGGCCTTGAACGAGACGCTGCAGCGGGTCAACCTCGACCGGGTGTACGTCACCGACGATGCGCTGGAGGCGCTCGCCTCGCTGCCGCAACTGCGGAAACTGGAGCTCAACCAGACCCCCGTCACCGACGCCGGCCTCGCGCACCTGGCGCAGGCGACGCAGCTCCGCGAGCTGTCGCTGAAGGGAACGAAGATCACCGACGCGGGGCTGAAACACCTCGCCGCCCTCAAGCACCTGCGGCTCCTCTCGCTGACCTGGACCGGCGTAACCGACGAGGGGCTGAAGCATCTCGCGGAATCGAACGAGCTGCACACTCTGATTCTCGACGACACCGCCGTCACCGACGCCGGGATTGCCCATCTGACCGGCCTGAAGAAGCTGGCGTTCGTGCACGTTACGGGAACGCAGGTCACTCCCGAGGGGGTCGCGAAGTTGAACAGGTCGCTGCCGCGAGTCGAGTTTCGTGGACCGTAGAGTTGAGAAACGAAGGCGGAAGGCGGAAAGCGGGCAACTCCCTTCATCCCTCATCCTTCCTTCATCCTTCATCCTTCATCCTTCATCCTTCACCCGCGAGCATTCCCCGCCCATGCCTATCCGACCGATCCCGTGCCGCCTGTTTCCGGGCTTGGCCGTCCTCGCACTGGCCGTCGCGCCGCTGTCGGCGGCTGAAAAGTCGTTTCCCATTCCGGCCGGCAAGATTGGGAAAGGGGAATTGAAGACCGTCAACGGCGTGCCGGTACTGTTTCTCGAAGGGACGCCCAAGGAAATCGGCCGGCAGCACGGGAAGCTGGTCGGCAAGCACGTGCGAGAGCTGGTCAGCTATCCGCGGAAGTTTCTCAAAGCGGTGGGCCGCGAACGGCAGTGGCCGCTGGCCGCGGTGGCCGGCAAGCTGCTGCTGCTGAAGATGACCGCCGACCACCGCGCCGAATTGCAGGCCACGATCTCGGCCTCCGGGCTCGACGCCGATTCGGTCGTCGTCGCCAACACGATGCTCGAGCTGCGGCGGATGGGGGGCTGCTCCACGCTCATCGTCGGCAAAGACCGCAGCAAGACCGGGCGGGTGCTCTTCGGCCGCAATTTCGATTTCCCGCCGATGGGGGTGCTCGACAAGTACGGCGTCGTCACCGTCTATCGCCCCAAAGGGAAGCGGGCGTTCGTGTCGATCGGGTTTCCCGGTCTGCTGGGGGTCATCTCCGGCATCAACGACGCCGGGCTGTGCGTGGCGACGCTCGACGTGTACGGGGCCAAAGACGGCTCGCCGATGTTCGACCCCGGCGGGCAGCCGATGATGTTCACCTTCCGCCGCATCCTCGAAGAATGCAAGTCCGTCAAAGAAGCCCACGCCCTGCTCAAGAAAGCGAAGGCCACCACCTGGATGAACCTGGCCGTCGCCGACGCCGACGGGGGCACCGTGTTCGAGCTGACGCCGAAGACCGTCGTCGCCCGCCGGCCCGACCGCGGGCTGCTGTCGTGCACGAACCATTTCCGCTCCGACGGGCTGTGCACGTCGAAGTCGTGCCGGCGGTATGCGTCGCTCGTCAAAGGCCAGGCCTACAAGAAGCTCGGCCTGAAGGACCTGAAGAAACTGATGCACGACGCCAACCAGCGGTCGTGGACGATCCAGACGATGATCTTCGAGCCATCCACGATGAAGCTGCACGTCTCGCTGCTCGACCCGCCGACGTCGAACAAGACGTTCAAGACGCTGGATGTGAAGACGCTGCTGGCGGTACGACGGCCTTCCAAGGCCGTCGGTCAAAAACATTGAATGACGAATGACGAATCAATGACGAATGACGAAGTCCGAATGATGAATTCCCGTTTCGTCATTCGAGCTTCGACATTCGTCATTTCCCAACGAAGGGCGCACCGGGAGGGGAAGCTCCGGCCGAACCGGGGACTCGACACGGGATGGACTTTCACCCGCGGCCCAGCAGGAGCCTCTCCCTCCCCGCCGGCACGTTGCGGGGCTGCCCCGCGTGGCGCCGGCGAGCGCCGTCCAAGGGAGATGCGACTTACGCGGATTTCCGCCAGCGGCGCGACGGAACCTGCGGCATGCGGCGGACGGACGCGCCGCGACCCCGCAAGGATGCGTCGCGGCGCCCCCATCCCGGGCCGTGGCTCATCCGCCGCCGGTAGGCCTGCTCTTCGAGCCACAGTTCCTCGCGAAGCATCGCCTCGCGCTGGTAGCGGAGTTCGCGCTCGTATTCCAGCTCGAGTTGGTATTCGAGCTCCAGTTCGTATTCGAGTTCGGCGAGCATCTGCTCTTCCCGGATGATCTGCCACTGGCGGCGGGATCGCGCCGTGCGACGGTCCCAGGGCAGGTCGTCATAGAAGTCGTCGCGCATGGGGGGATTCCTTTCGAGCAGTGCTCCCGGCCGGGGTCCCGCGAGGGAGACGCGCGGCTGTGGTAATGTGGAAAAGGGGCGCAGAAGTTATCGGCGGCGCGGGGGCGGAATCCTTTGCCGGCGATCCTCAGCCTTCGCAACGGGAAGAATCGGCCGCTGTGGAGCAACCGTTGCGACTGCGCGGGAAGGGGCTCGCAGGACGGCCTTCCAAGGCCGTCCATGGGAAATGCCGAATGACGAAACCCGAATGGCGAAACGGGGACAGGTCCATTTTTCGGATTGACGTTTCTTTGGCAAACAACGCTCTCTCCCGAAAAATGGACCAGTCCCCCTCCCGCTTCGTCATTCGGATTTCGTCATTGATTCGTCATTCGTCATTCGACATTCGGAATTGCTGACGGACGGCCTCGGAAGGCCGTCCTACGAACACAACAAGCCGGGAAGGGCGTCCCCTTCCCGGCCTGATGAAATCGGGTTGTCATCGAAGGTAAATGAAGTGCGGAATGCCCTTCTTCAATCGAAAAGGGGGCGCACGACGACCACCGTTCGCTACTTGCCGGTGTCGGCGCCCAGCGCTCCGCTGACTTCGACGCAGGCCGAGTTGCTGCTCGCGCTGCTGCTGTTGCCGGTGTCGCAGAAGTCCGGCAGGTCGAGGTTGACCGAACCGGACGTGGAGGACGAGAGACCGGTGACGCTCGAGTAGCTGTAGCTCTGGTCGATGTTGTTGATCGACTGGGCGATGTCAGCGAATTCGCTGTTGACGGCGTCGCGGACGGCGGTCAGGCCGACGATCAGACCGATCCCCAGGATCGTGGCGATCAGAACGAGCTCCACGGTGATGATCACACCGCCATCGTCATTCCAGAATCTCTGCATCATGCTGCACGTTCCTTTCAGATTGACCCCAACGAGTGTGACATGAACGGTGTCGTGTTCGTGCCGTGAATTCCCTGAACTGGACAGCAGAAGGAATTCCACAGAGTGGTCACGGAGCCCGCCGAACGCGAATGAACCTCCGCGGTTCATCCAACCGTTGTATCGGGAGCGCGAATGATGATGAATCGGGAGATGTTGGTGTTCTGGGATGGGATTTCCTGGAGTTTTTGGGCCGGAAACCCCCGATGCGAGTCGCGATGCCAGCGCCCGACCCCAACCGCCAGCGCAAACAACAAGCCGGGAAGGGCGTCCCCTTCCCGGCCTGGTGAAATCGGGTTGTTATCGAAGGTCAGGCAGTCGGACTGCCATCCGTTCGCTACTTGCCGGTGTCGGCGCCCAGCGCTCCGGCGACTTCGACACAGCTCGAGTTGCTGGTCCCGCTGGTGCTGTTGCCGGTGTCGCAGAAGTCCGGCAGGTCGAGGTTCAGCGAACCCGACGTGGCGGACGAGTGACCGGTGACGCTCGAGTAGCTGTAGCTCTGGTCGATGTTGTTGACCGCCTGGGCGACGTCAGCGAGTTCGCTGTTGACGGCGTCGCGGACGGTGGTCAGGCCGACGATCAGACCGATCCCGAGGATCGTGACGATCAGAATGACCTCGACGGTGACGATCGCACCGCAATCGTCATTCCAGAATTTCTTCATCATGCTGCAATGTCCTTTCAGATTGACCCCAACGAGTGTGAAACATGAACGGTGTCGTGTTCGTGCCGCGAATTCCCTGAGCTGGCCAGCAGATGGAATTCCACAGAATGGTCACGGAGCCCGCCGAACGCGACTGAACCTCAGCGGTTCATCCAACCGTTATATCGGGAGCGCGAAATCCAATGCAAGAAGATTTCGAGGTTGACTTTCGAAATTCTGGGAAAATTCGGGAACTGACGTCATCGATGACGAATCGGGAAAATTTGATGTTTTGGGGTAGGGAATTACTGGATTTTTTGACCAGGAAAACCCCCTATGTATCGCATGCTGCCATCCGACCACTGAATTTACAAGTTGTTTCCGTTCGTTTACAAGTTTTGCCGCAGCGCGACCCAGCGCGACCCCAAGGCCTTACTTTCTATTCGCCAGCCATTGCGGATTGCCCCTTCTTCCTGAAACTCCCCGAATGCCTCCGGAAGGTCCGACCGCCCGGCTCCCGATTCGCGCGACGCCGCGGGACGTGATACTGATCGGCGTTCTGATTCTGCTCTGCCTGGCGGGGGGAATGCTGACGTTCCCGCGGTTGCCCTTGAAGCCGGGAATCGTCGTCGATTCGTCGCAGGAATGGACCTCGGCCCGGAACTTCCAGGACGGCGAGCCGATCTACGACAACATGCGGAAGCGTCTGGAGCGGGAGTTGGGACTTCGCAAAGGTGTGCCGCTGCATTTCGAGCGCAACGCCCATCCCCCCGCGACCGTGTTGCTGGTGCTTCCGCTGGGACGAATGAGTTACCCCGCGGCGCACCTGGCGATCAACCTTGTGTCGCTGCTGGCGGTCGGGGCTGCCGTCGTGCTGATTCCGGGACGCTGGGGAGTCGCCGGTTCGACGACCTTCCGCCTGACTCTCGTCGCCGCGCTGCTGCTGTCGGCGCCGTTGAAGGCCCAGTGGTTCTACGGGCAATGGAATGCCGTGCTGCTGCTGTTGCTGACGCTGATCTGGGTCTGCTGGCGACATCGACGATTCCGAGCCGCGGGCGCGCTGATCGGGCTGGCGGCGTCGCTGAAGCTGTTTCCGGCATTTCTGGGAATCCTGCTGCTGGCTCGCCGGCAATGGGGCGGCGCCGCGGCGGCGGCGGCGGGTTTCGTTGTCGTGAACGGAGTGACCATCGCGGTTCTCGGGTGGGAGGCGTACCGCGACTACGTCACCGAGGTGATGCCGTCGTTGCAGGCGTTTCAGGACCGCTGGCCGAACGCCTCGATCTGGGGATTCTTTCTGAAGCTGTTCGATGCCCCCAGCGGGCATGTCGTGCCGGTTTGCGATTGCCCCCTGTTGGCGAAGACCCTGATCGGACTGGTCTGCCTGGGGACGCTGGCGATCGTCACCCTGCATTCGCGCCACAACGGCGCGCCCGGCTCGGACGATATGGCGTTCGCGGCCGCCGTCTGCGGAATGTTCCTGATGTCGCCGATCACCTGGGAGCATTACTTCCTGCTGGCGGTCTTGCCGCTGGCCGTTCTGTGGCAATGCACGAAACCGACGCCGGTCAACCGGGGATTGCTCGTGTTGTGCACGGCAGCGTTCGTCGTCAAACCCGGCTGGCTGGCGCTGCGGGTCATCGGGGGCAACGGCGAGCTGGCATACATGTTCGGCAGGGAGCCTTCCGTCGCGGTCCCCTGGCAGACGCTGACGGTGCTGTCCTTTCAAACGTACGCCGCGGCCGTGCTGCTGGCGATGTGCGTCTTCTGCCGCCCGGCCGGCGAGCCGGGAGCGTCAGCGACCGGAGGCGACGAGAAGCGACCGCAAGCCTCCGGGGGCTGACGCCCTCCGGCTCGTCGGCGGTTCACGCGGACTCTTGCTGCAGCCGGTTGCGGCGGCAGCTCGCGACGATCCGCAGGTCTTCGTAGCTCACTTCGCCGCCCAGGTCCTCGAACAGCGGTTTCAGCCGGAAGTCGTCCCGCCCGTCCAGCGCTTCCTCGACGCGCTGGATGGTGGCGGCGTCGACCCACCGCGTGGCGTCGGTGATCTCGCGAAACTGAATATAGCGGCTGAGATACCCGTGTACCGTCGACAGCGCCCGGCCCATCTCGCGGCAGACGTCGGCGACCGATTTCCCCTCATCGAAGTAGTCGAACGACGCGAATTCCGACGGCGTGGGAGTCGGCGGGATGTCGGGCTCCGCGCTCGTCGCCGGTTCCGGTTCGGGGTCGGGCGGTTCGACGTCGGCCGCGACGTTGTTCTCTTCACAATAATTGCGGATGACAGCAAGAAACGCATCGCCGTAGTCGTCGCATTTCTTCTCGCCGACGCCGCGGACTTTGAGGAATCCGTCGCGCGCCGTCGGGCGGCGGCGGGCCATGTCGCGAAGGGCGGCGTCGCCGAAGACGACGTAAGGGGGAACGTTCTGCGCGTTGGCCGTGTCGGTGCGGAGTTCGCGGAGCAGCTCGAACAGGTCGCGGTCCACCCCTTCCCACGATTCGGCGGCGGCCTTCGATTCCCTCTTCGGCGGGGCCTCCTTCTTCGGGACGGTCTTCGGTTTGAGCAGCCGCGGGGCCGTTTCGCCGCGGAGCACGCGCCAACCCTCTTCGGTCACCTTGAGCTGGTTGTAGTCGCCGGCCTTGTCGAGGAACCGCTGGCCGACGAGTTGCTCGATCCAGTCGCGGATGTGCCTGCGGTCTTCGTCCTTGAGCAACCCCCACGTGCTGAGCCGGTCGTGGCCGTTTTCCAGGATGCGTTTCTCCTTCGAGCCGGCCAGCACCGCGGTCGTGTATTCGCCGCCGAACGTCTCCTTCAATCGCACCACGCAGGAGAGGATCTTCTGCCCCAGCACCATCGGCTCCGGGACCGGTTCATAATCGCCGAGGCAGACGTCGCAGGCGGCGCAATTGGGCGCGGGATAGTCCTCGCCGAAGTGCTGCACCAGCGAGCGGTGCCGGCAGCGGATGCCGGTGCAGTAGTCGTACATCTTCGACAGCGACTCCATCGCCGCCTGGTACGCGCTCCCTTCCAGTTCCGACATCATGAACTTCCAGGTGTGGAAGTCGCCGGCGCCGTAGAACAGGCAGCATTCGGCTTCGAGCCCGTCGCGCCCGGCCCGGCCGCTTTCCTGCTGGTAGCCCTCCAGCGATTTGGGCATTCCCGCGTGGACGACGAACCGCACGTTCGGCTTGTCGATTCCCATCCCGAAGGCGATGGTGGCCACGATGACGTCGACCTCTTCGTCGATGAAGGCTTCCTGGTTGCGCTTGCGGTCGGCGGCGTTCATTCCGGCATGATACGGCCGCGCCTTGTAGCCCAGTTCGCTCAGCACGGCGACGGTGTGGTCGACGTCTTTGCGGCGGATGCAATAGATGATGCCCGACTCTCCCTTGTGCCGTTCCAGCAGGCCGCGAATCTGCCGGATGACGTCGCTGCGGAGCTCGACCTTGTAGCTGAGGTTCGGACGGTCGAACGAGCCGACGAGGATTTCGGGATCTTTCAGGCCGAGGTTGCGGGCGATATCGCCGCGGACCCGCGGCGTGGCGGTCGCCGTGTAGGCGTGGACGGCGACGTTGGGGAGCGCTTCCTTGAGGATTCTCAGTTGCCGATACTCCGGGCGGAAGTCGTGCCCCCACTCGCTGATGCAATGGGCCTCGTCGATGGCAAAGAACCGCGTGCCGGCCTCTCGCAGAAACGCGAGCGTGCGGTCGTTGACGAGCCGTTCCGGGGCCATGTACAGCAACCGCAGTTGGCCGGCGCGAATCCGGTCGGCGACCCTGGCCCGCTCGTTGTACGTGAGCGTGCTGTTGACGAACGCCGCCGGCACCCCGCAGCCGGTCAGCGCGTCGACCTGGTCTTTCATCAGCGAGATCAACGGCGAGACGACGACCGCCAGCCCCTCGCGGCAAACCGCCGGCGCCTGAAAGCAGAGCGACTTCCCGCCCCCCGTGGGCAGCACGACGACCGAATCGCGGTCGTCCATCACGCACTGCATCGCCCGCTCCTGCAACGGACGGAAGCTGCCGTAACCCCAGTATTTCTGGAGGGCGTCGGCAAGGCGGGCGTGGGTGGGGTCGGTGGGCATGGCGCAAACGCCGCTGAATTTCGCCACTTCGGTGAAACGTGATTGAACTGAAGTGCCGAAGTGATAGAATAGTGTTAGTGACGGAATCCGCTTTGCGTCCGGTGCCGCTGGTCGGCTCGATAGGGGTAACACCCGCCGGACACCAGACACGACGAGCCACGGTCCTCAAGGAGCCGTGGCTCTTTTCTTTTCGAATTCGTCGACGAGTCCGTGCAGCGGACTGTCGTCTGGAAACACGTGCAGACCCGCGAACGGGTACGGGACAGGTTCGGAGCGCGACCAGATGTATGGGGCGATCCGCTGAAAGAACGGGTAATCCAGATCGCCGGTTTTGAAGGCCCGGTAGATATTGTAGCTGCACAAATCGGCCAGTTGGACGCCGTTTGACAGTTCGCTGCGGACGAACATCGGCATTTCACAGATGTGTTTGAGCCAGAGGTTGTTTGCCGTTCCGCGGTCCATGATGTAGGCGTGCTTCATCGCGAGCGACCGATTCTGTTGCAGGCCGACGTCGTCGGTGACAATTAACGCCTGATGCTTGTGGTGCCGGCAGCGCATGAAGCGCTCGACCAGTTCCAGCAGCAGTTCCCACGATTTGCGGTGCAATTTCGTCTGGTCCATGTAGCCGTGCAGGTACGGTTTGTCGACGATGACCGACACGACCGTCATGTGGTGATGGTCGAGTTGCTGGTAGAAGAGGTCGATCAGGGTTGTGAGTTCGTCATCTGTGATATTCTGCAGGAACGGTCTTTTGACCCGCTCGTCCTTTCGTCGAACCCAATTCGATTTGACTTCGCAATCCGCCAGTTGCAACCGGATCCCCTTCGCCTTGAAGATCAGGTCCATGAGCATCGACTTGTGGCGGTTGAGAGTCTTTTCGAAGCCGTGCCATTGGCGCTCGAACAGACAAACCGCCGAAAGCACGTAGACGGGATCACCGGCAATGGACGTTCCTCCTTTCCCGGGAATCATCACTCGCGGGTCACGATTGCCGGATTCGTCAACGTAGAACAGGTACATTGCTTGTCATCGGAACCCGAATCGGCCAGATCATTGGGACGCATCCGCGATGTCGCTGATGATCCGAGTCACGTTCTCGTACTCAAATCAGACGGGACATCCGCCGGATTTCAGAAAGACGGCGACACCGTCCCGCATCACCATCGCCCGCGGATGATCGATCTCGACGGGATCGCCCACTGTGAGTTGGACGGTGAAACTTCGAAACGGCTCCCGCTCGAGGAGCGTGACGATTGTTTGCTCGAACTGGTCCGCTGTCATTGCCGCTACTCCAATGAACACATGCTACTACTGAGTCGGCGAATTGCAACCTGTTGCGGCGCCGCCATCCGACTATTTCTTCGACAACTCCCGCAGCCGAATGTTCCGCCAGCGCACCTCGTAAGGCCCCGTCCCCTTGCGGATGCCGTGCACCTGCAGGCCGATGAAGCCGGATTTCATCTTCGATTTCTTGTCGATCGTGTCGGCGACGGGAGTGCCGTTGATCCAGGTCTGGATGCGATTCCCCCTGGCCAGCACGCGGTACTTGTTCCATTCGCCGTTCTTGAAGGCTTTCGTCCCCTTCTCGACCTTCGCCTTGTCGCTGAGCCAGCCGGTGCCCAGCGCTTCGCCGTAGATGAAGCCGGCGGTGCCGTTGGTCGCGATTTCGACCTGCGGACCGTGGACGCGGTAGTTGTTGACGTCCTTTTTGCTCGCGGAACGAATCTGCACGCCGGAGTTCAGCGCGTCGTCGACTTTCACCTCGAAGGTGAGTTCGAAGTCGCCGTAGCTCTTCGTCGTGCACAGGAACGAATTCGGGCTGCCTTCTTTCGTGCGGCCGACGATCGTCCCCTTTTCGACGCGGTACGTCGCCGTGCCGTTGCGCTGCTTCCAGCCCGTGAGGGTCTTGCCGTCGAACAGGGAGACCCAGCCGTCCTGGTCGGCGGCGGAAACGTTGGCGGCGAGCAGCAGGACGACGGCGAACGCGAAGAGCATCGGTCGGCGAGGCATGGCGGTAGTCCTTCGGAAGTGTGAACGGGAGACATCAGTTGCCCACCACGGTCGAATTTCCGGATGCGGATGTCAAGCAACTTTCTCCGTGGCGGACGCTGCCAGCGTCCGCGTGGATGCTGGCAGCATCCGCCACGGCCCCAAAGCAGCGAGGCGCAGCTCGTCGCTGGTGTACCGACATCCGTCGCCGGTAGCAGAATTCGTGAGAATTCTGCACGATCTGGTCGCCCGGCAGAATTCTCACGAATTCTGCTACGCACAGCACGCCGCCTGAAGCCGGGACACCAGCGCTTACGGCCGCCGCCAGCTTCGCCCGCTGCGGTGCAGCAGCTCATCGGCGCCGCTGGGACCCCAGGCCCCGGCGGCGTAGGGTTGCGGTTCGATTCTGTTCTGTTCCCAGTATTCGAGCACCGGCGTCACGAACGCCCACGCGGCTTCGAGTTCGTCCGTGCGGGTGAACAGCGTCGAGTCGCCGCGGAGCACGTCCAGCAGCAGCCGTTCGTAGGCTTCCGGCAGCCGGCGGCCGAATGCCTCGTCGTAGGCGAAGTCCATCGTGACGGGGTGAATCTGGTAATTCATGCCGGGGCGTTTGGTCGAGAACGTCAGCGAGATCGATTCCTTCGGCTGAATGCGGAACACGAGCGTGTTCGGCCGGGCCCCGACCAGCTCGCACAGGTCCCCTTCGCATTCCACCGTGGTGAAGAGCTGCTGCGGGGCGTGCTTGAACTGGACGGCGATTTCCGTCACGCGGCGGGGCATCCGCTTGCCGGTCCGCAGATAGAACGGCACGCCGGCCCACCGCCAGTTGTCGATGGCGACTTCCATCGCGACGTAGGTTTCGCGGCGGGAATCGGGGGGAACGCGTTCTTCGCCGCGATAGCCGGGGACCGATTTGCCGCCGACGTCGCCGGCGGTGAACTGCCCGGGGATCGCCCATTTCGAACTATCGCTGGCGTTGCCGGGGGCCAGCGCTTGCAGGACTTTCCGCTTTTCGTCGCGAATGGCGTCGGCCCGGAACAGCGCCGGCGGTTCCATCGCCGTCAGACACAGCAGTTGCAGCACGTGGTTCTGCAGCACGTCCCGCAGCGCGCCGGACTGGTCGTAGTACCCGCCGCGGCCCGATTCAATCCCCTGCGACTCGGCGACGGTGATCTGCACGTGGTCGACATGGTAGCGGTTGAAAAGCGGCTCGAAGATCGCATTGCCGAACCGGAACAGCAGAATGTTCTGCACCGTCTCCTTGCCGAGGTAATGGTCGATGCGGTAGACCTGCTCCTCGCGGAGCAGCCGGCCGATCCCGACGCTCAGCTCGCGAGCCGAGTCGAGGTCGCGGCCGAACGGCTTCTCGATGACGACTCGCAGTTGCTCTTCGGCGGATTCGTGGGGAATCAACCCGGCCCCGTGCAGCGCTTCGATCGACGGCAGAAACAGGTCCGGCGACGTGGCGAGATACACGACCCGCTTGCCGTGCACGCCGGATTGATCTTCCAGTTCGTTGATCCGCCGTTTCAGGGCGGCGAAGTGCTCGGCTTCGGTCAGATCGAGCCGGTGGTAGTGGAGTTGATTGGCGAACTTTCCCCAGGCGTCGGCGTCGAAGCCCGCGTCGCCGGCGTCCTGGACGGCCCCTTCCCGCAGCTCGTTGCGGAATTGCTCGTCGGTTTTCTCGCGGCGGGCGACGCCGACGATCGGCGAGCGTTCCGACAGATAGCCTTCCTGCCGCAACCGGAACAGCGCGGGGACGAGCTTCCGCGCGGTGAGGTCTCCGGTCGCGCCGAAGATCAGGATCGTCCCCTGCTCGGCGGTGGGCGGTTCAGATTTGATCGGCTGGAATTCCCCGGGCATGGTGCGGTCTCACTTCGTAGGTCAGGCTTTCCAGCCTGACCGGGGCGGGAAAAATGACTCCATATCGGCCGGTCAGCCTGGAAAGGCTGACCTACGATGGCGTGATATGCCGACGCGAAGAATGCGTCAATCGCCCCGCACGCGAATCGCCGGCTTGCCGTTGTGCCAGATGGCCGGTAGAATTTGCAGAGATGGCAAGAAGCCGCCATCCAACCGAGAAGCGAGCGTCCCAATGCAAACCGTTTCCACGGCATCCCCGGAAACCCGGCCCAACGTTTCCGGTCACAGCCTGGGCTTGAAGACGGCGAACGTCCTGCAGGTCGCCCAGCGCCTGCAAAAGGGCCTGTCGTATGCCGCCCTGGAGCGGTTGCGGAAGCAGAGCGGGCTGTCCGCCGAAGCCGTCGCCGCCGTCACGCAGATACCCCGCCGAACGCTCGCCCGCCGCAAAGTGCAGGGGAAATTGACGCCGCAGGAATCCGAGCGGCTGTACCGGCTGGCGATCCTCTTCGAGAAGACGGTCGAGCTGTTTGAAGGGGACGTCGCCGCCGCCCGCGAGTGGCTGCAATCGCCCGCCAATGCGTTCGCCGGCCGCACGCCGTTGCAGATGGCCGAAACGGAAGTCGGCGCGCGGGAAGTCGAACACCTGATCGGCCGGCTGGAGCACGGAGTCTTCGCGTGAGGCAGTCCGCCTGGCGGATCTTCAAGCCGAAGCACGCCGCGACGGCCTTCACTGGCGAAGGGGCCAGATTGTACGGCGGGCGGTGGAACACGCCCGGCAATCCGGTCGTCTACACCGCAGGCAGCGTGTCGCTGGCCGCGTTGGAAATGTTGGTCCATCTTTCGTCTCACCAGGTCCTCGAATCGTATCTGGTCTGCGAAGTCCGTTTCGACGAGACGGTCGTCGCAACGATTGACGCCGCCGAGTTGCCCGCCGACTGGCGCTCCGACCCGGCGCCGCTGGCGGTGCAGAGGATCGGTGATGAATGGATCGAGGCCGGCACGTCCGCCGTGCTGTGGGTTCCGAGCGCAATCGTCGACACCGAGTTCAACTTCCTGCTCAACCCGGCCCATCCCGAATTCGCCGCGATCGCGATCGGCGAACCGGCATCGTTTCGCTTTGATCCGCGGCTGGTAAAATGAGCGGTCGACGTGGCGGACGCTGCCAGCGTCCGCGCGGATGCTGGCAGCATCCGCCACGGATTTCTTGGAACCCGCGTATGAAACTCGAACTCAATCACCGCGCCGAAACCGCACTGGAATGGATTGAGAACAGCGCGGATGAGCTGCGTATCGACGCCGGCAAGGTCCGCGGCGGAGGCTGGCTGCTGGACTTCGGCGTGAAGACCCCCGGCGGATTGCAGGCCGGTCGCGAACTCGCCCGCGTCTGTCTGGCCGATCTCGCCGATGTTTCGCTGACGACGCTGCCGCTGTTCGACGGCGTCTGGCCCGCGGTGCAGGTGGCGACCGACCATCCGGTGCCGGCGTGTCTGTTCAGCCAGTACGCGGGGTGGGAAATCAAGACAGGCGACTTCTTCGCGATGGGTTCCGGCCCGATGCGGGCCGCCGCCGCCCGCGAAGAACTGTTCGAAAAGCTCGGCTACCGGGAACGCGCGAAGCCCGTGGTCGGCGTGCTGGAAACCGGCGAGTTGCCCAATGCCGACGTCTTCCGATTCATCGCCGAACGGTGCCGCGTTTCGCGGAAGGAGGTCATCCTGCTCGTCGCCCCGGTGACCAGCGTCGCGGGAAACGTGCAGGTCGTCGCCCGCTCGGTCGAAACCGCGATGCACAAACTGCTGGAACTCGGTTTCGACGTGAAGCGGATCCGGAGCGGCCACGGCGTCGCCCCGCTGCCGCCGGTCGGGAAGAACACGCTCGACGGCATCGGCCGCACGAACGACGCGATCCTCTACGGTGCGACGGTGACACTGTGGGCGACCGGCGACGACGACTCGCTGCGAGAGGTCGGGCCGAAGGTGCCGTCCGAGTCGTCGTCCGTCTACGGGCAGCCGTTCCGCAAGATCTTCGAAGACGCCGGGGGCGATTTCTACAAGATCGACCCGCACCTGTTCAGCCCGGCGTTGGTCATCCTGCACAACCTCGACACGGGGAGCGTGTTCCGCTTCGGCCGCACGAATGAGGGAGTGCTGCGGGAATCGTTCGGCATCGCGTAGTGCGATCGTTTAGCCGCGACTCGGAGGCTTTGCGGAGAAGAGCGCGGCATCGGGGGCGGAAAAAGGGGACAGGTCCATTTTCTCGGGGACGCGAAACGGCGAACGAACATCGGCGGCGAGAAAATGGACCAGTCCCCTTTTTCCATGCACATCGCGATCCTCGGCAACCCGACGAGCTGGTATGCGGGCGAACTGGAACGCGCCGCGACTGCTCGCGGGCACCGCTGTTCGCGGATTGAATATGCGCAGCTCGTCGCCGCAGTTTACGGCGGCGACCGGCCGCCGGAATTCATTGCCGGCGAAACGCCGCTGGCCGACGTGGACGCGATTGTCGTCCGCACGATGCCCCCCGGGTCGCTGGAGCAGGTCGTCTTTCGCATGGACGTGCTGGCCCGGCTGGAAGCGGCCGGCCTGATCGTGCTCAACGGCCCCAAGGCGATCGAGTGCGCCGTCGACAAATTCCTGACCACATCGCGACTCGCGGCCGCTGGTTTGCCGGTCCCGGAGACGGTCGTCTGCGAACGGGCCGACGCCGCTCTGGAAGCCTTCGAGCGGCTCGGCGGCGACGTCGTCGTGAAGCCGGTGTTCGGGGCGGAAGGGCGGGGGATCGTCCGCGTCAGCGATCCCGACTTGGCGTTCCGGACGTTCCGCACGCTGGAACGCATACAGGCCGTGCTGTACGTGCAGCGGTACGTCGACCACGGCGGGTGGGACGTCCGCGTGCTGCTCTTCGACGGCGATGTCCTGGGAGCGATGCGTCGGTTCAATCCGCACGATTTCCGCGTCAACGTCTCCCGCAGCGGGTCGGCCGAACCGCATGAACCGACCGAGCGCGAATGCGGGCTGGCCCGACTCGCCGCCGAAGCCGCCGGCACGCGGTTCTGCGGCGTCGACTTGCTGTACGACACAGAGTCAAGAGTCGAGAGCCGAGAGTCGAGAGCCAGAGAATCCGGATCGCTTGCGCTTTCTGGCTCTGGACTCTCCGCTCTCGACCCTCGACTCTCAAGCGACGGCCGCTGTTACGTGATTGAGGTCAACGCGATCCCCGGCTGGCAGGCGTTCTCGCGGGTGACTGGAATTGACGTCGCCGCCGAAGTCGTCCGCCGGCTGGAGCGGGAGCGTTCGTAGTCGTTCGTAGTGGCCGGCTCGTTCGTAGTGGCCGGCTTCAGCCGGCCTCTTCGGGTTGCCTTGAGTCGGCGACTCGACCGGCTGAAGCCGATCACTACGAACAGACCGGCTGAAGCCGATCACTACGAACCTTGCAGAATCCGCACAATCGTGAGGATTTGACTCAGCGCGCAAAGCGATCGGGCCGATATTCCGTAAGGCGGCGGTTCGCATCCTCGGTTGTGCGGCAATCATGCAGGCAACATTCGTCAAACCGGAATTCAGCGGCCGCGCGCTGCCCGTTTCGATGGTCGCCGCGCGAATTCCGGACGGGGCCGCCCGCGTGCAGGAAATCCTGCAACTGCTGGACGGGCTGCCCCATCCCGACACCGCCGAGTCGCGGCACGCACTCTCCGAGCTGGACCGCGATCGCCGGCGGCTGCACCACGCGCTGACGATGCTCAAGTCCGCCCGGCAGCGGCTGCATCAGCAGTATCTCGAAAGCGACGAGGAAAAGAAGCAGCTCCTGCAGGAACTCCGCCGCGAGTGGAACGCCCGCCGGCGGGCGCTCGAATCCCAGCTTGCCGCCGCCGCCCTGCGGAAAGCTCGCGAGGAACTCGACGAGGAACGCGCCCACCTCGAAGCCGAGTTTCACCAGCGGCAGATCGACTGGGAACAGCAACAGCGGCAGATCGAACACGAGCTTGAAAGCGAACGCCAACGCCTCGAAACCGACAGCCGCCTCATGCAAGTCGAACGGGAGCGGCTGGCTGTCGAGCAGCGGCAGTCGGCGGGGCGGGAGCAGCATCGCGGAGACGTCGAGCGGCAGCTCGCCGACGTCCGCCAGAAGCTGGTGCAGGCCGAATTGGCCCTCGTGCAGGAGCGTTCGCGTCACGCCGTCGAACGCCGCGAATGGGCCGACGAGCGCAGCCGCGCCGAGGGGGTCATCCACGACCTGCTGGCGGAAGTGCAGGCCGCGGCGATTCCGGCGCGGAATGCGGCGTGAAGCGGGTTCGTTCCGTCTTGACCCTTGGCCCACCATTCCCGTACAAACCGCCGGTTTTGGCTGGGAGTGCCTCGGTACTGGTCTCGCGGAAAGAGGTTCGCATGTTCCGCACTCGGATTTCAGCGCGTTGGCCCGCGGTTGTCGGCGTGGTTCTGATCGGCGCGGCGGCGCTGGGCGGCTGCCGGCTGTTCGACAGCGGCAAGATCAACGGGACGATGGGCTACCAGCAGCAGATGTCGGAGATCACCCGCGTCGCCCCTTACGGCACGCCGCGGGCCAAGGCGGTGGCCAGCCTGGAGAAAGCGGGCGTCGTCGGCGAATACAGTCGGGCCGGCAATACGATCTATTACTGCCAGCTCTGGAACCGTCCGGACGGCAAGCGGTGGCACATGACGGTGGCGCTGCTATTCAACGCGAAGGACGAATTCTACGCCGTCAACCTGGCCGACGCCGACATCCAGCAGGGGGACGCCGACACCTCGACGACCGGTCCGCAGGCGCCGGGGAAAGCGCGGGTCAATCCGTCCCGCTCGCCTTCCGCCAGCACGTCGCCGGTCCCCTGGCCGAATGACAAGAGCGGCACCGACCCCGCCTTCGCCGAGCCGGCCACCAGCGACCCTCGGATCGGGCGACGCACGCCGTTCGATAACGAGCAGCGGTAATTTGGGGTCGGGTGTCCAGAATTCAATTTTCCGCGTTTGGTTCGCGGGCAACGGAGCGTCTTCAGCGGAAAATTGAATTCTGGACACCCGACCCCCACCCCTTAACTCAGTTCATCGCGCAGAGAACGAAGCAAGTCGCGGAAAGTGTCGTCAGACGCCTCTCGCAGGCGCGCTCGGCGAACAGTCTCGGTAATTGCGGAACGGCTGACCCGTCCGAAGTATTCGGCAACGTCAGCCAGTGCGTCTCCCCGCAGTTCGCGGGCCAGAGCAATCGCCGCCTCGCGAGCACCATTCGCGTGTCGTCCGCGCTGCCGAAGATGCGAAGGCTCGGCGCCAAACCGCCCGGCGACTGCGGCGACGATTGTCTCAAGGGACGCCGGCTCCGGCATTCGGTTTCCCGCAGCATGACGCCATTTTTCGACGAACAAGTCGCTTCCAAGGAGCCAGCCGTCGACGACGTTGGCAAGTGGATTGACGGGAGAGGAGTTGAGACCGGCTTCGATAAATCGGCGATAGGAAATGCGGGCCGCTCCTTCCGTGCCGCCGAATTCCCCCAGCATCGTTTGCCAATCGAGCCATCCCGGGGCACGACGGACGCCGAGGTAGGCGGGATAGCTGTGCCAGTGGTATCGCGCGGGGTGCTCGGTCAGGCCGGCGCGGCAGCAATTGAGGTGCACATAGCGGGTGAGCTCGAGCGCGTGGGTCTCGGCTTCGACAAGCACGGCATGGAACCGCCCCTGCAATAACGGACCGCGACGCTCGTGCCGCCGATTGAATAATGACGCGTAACCGCTTTCAAGGTCGTGCATCGCTTCGGAGAGGTTCGGTTGCGGCGTCCGCACGAAGATGTGAAAGTGATTGTCCAGCAGCGTCCAGGCGAAGACGCGCCATTGCGAACGAGTAGCGACGCGCCCCAACAGTCGAACCCATTCCTGGCGGTCCTCGTCGTCCCGTACGATGTCGCGTTGCTCCAGGCCACGATTCGTAACGTGGTAGAGGCCGTCCGCAACGTTGATTCGTGGCAATCTGGGCATGCAGACATTGTGCGCGGGCTGGGGTCGGGTGTCCAGAATTCAATTTTGCTCCGATCGC